>Ga0123333_10002969_pt1 | contig 16755 bp, 9 predicted proteins | sample BioC12SIPDNA_3_FD_89957 | JGI IMG/M metagenome (GOLD analysis project Ga0123333, IMG submission 89957) | Anaerobic biogas reactor microbial communites from Washington, USA - Biogas_R2_B C12 SIP DNA | ecosystem: Engineered > Bioreactor > Anaerobic > Unclassified | place: Washington, USA... | reverse complement strand
TGGTTATTTCATCCGAGCAAACAACATCGGTACGCGATTTCGCTGCAAGCAGGGAGAACTCGCAAGTCACAGGCTGCGAATACTCGTTGATAATCGAGCATTCAAGATCAATTGAACTGGTCTCTACGTTTCCATTGACGTACAGGTCGGTGATGCGCAGCTTGGGGAGGCGTGATAGGGTGACAGCTCCTCCTATCCCATAGGTATTGTAACAAGTGCCTGGCATCAAGCCGGAAGCCAACTGATTCCGGTGGGGAATCTCCAGAAAAGTATAGCCATCTACTGCTTCCGTATATGGTTTCGATACGCGTACGCTCAGTCGGTTCTTTTCTGATGGAAGCAGGTATTTCGATGCGTCAAAAGAAAACGGGTTTTCTGTTCCCCTGTGGGTGCCCAATCTTTTGCCATTCAGCCATACTTCACAAAGAAAATCCGCCATCTCAAAGTTAATGAACACTGCGTGGTCGCTATCAGGCGTGATTGCGGTTGAGAAATCACATTGATACCAGGCAATCCCTGGACAGTCGGGCAGATACTGATGCACAAAGCAGGGAACTGCGGCTTCAACAGCGCGATCTTCTGGTATGCCCAGGTACCATTCCTTTTCCCTTCCGATGTTGTCAGGATCGTGAACCAGCTTCCATCCACTGTCTAGTGTGTCGGCAGGTGTAACACGCATACCTTTCATGATGAGGCTTTCTCCTTATAGTACTCTCGCGTTGCGTGCCGAAAATCGGGTGCGGTCAGCGCCCGTCCCAGACCATCGCCGGGGTATCACGCCGGAACCCGAGCGTCTCAAGCACCAGCTGGATGGGCTGGTCCAGTGGCGGGGCGCCGTTCCATTGGGCGATGCGCAACCGACGCGGCTGACTGCACAAGCCGCCCTCGGCGGTGAGGTGCTCGCGCAGCAGCTCGACCGCGCGCGCGGCGATGCCTTCGCCCTGGGCAGCATCGAACTGCCACTCGCTGGCACCGTGCTGGTAGGTCAGCACGATCGCACCTCGGAAAAACACGGCATAGTTGCCAGCCAGGCGCGGCAGGGCGGGCAAGCCCACCTCGGGTGCCACGCCGGGGACCAGGGCTGGATCGCAGGCGTTCGCCAGCACCAGGCTAGTTTCGAGCTCGAGCGCCAGCTCTGTGTTGCGCAGGGTATCATAGGCATCCGGCAGGGCGAACTGGGCGCCCGCCAGCCCGCGCACGAAATAGCCGCGCCGGATCTGTCCGCGCAGCTCGAGTGTTTGCAGCACCTCGTAAAGCTCGCTCCAGGTGCAGCCCAGCTCCTCGCCGGATAGACAGTCGCGCGTCAGCACGCCGTGGCGCTGCAAGAGTAAAAGCGCGGTCTGCTCAATCTGCTCGCGGGTGAGGGGCTGAGGCACGCTCAGCGTGGCCCAGCGCCCCGGCCAGCGGGCACCCGGCGCTATGCGCTGCATGGCACGCTCCTGAGCTTGCTGGAAGGCGGCGCGCGAGGGGCGCTTGCCCGGCGTAAGCGGCTGTGAACGACGCCAGTCGGAAAGCAGCTGGCTCAAGCTGGAGGTCATGCGTTGGCTGCCAGTGGTTGCGGTACTCTCGTCGCGCAGCAGATCGAGGGTGCGCAGGCGATCGTTGGTGATCAGCCCCGCCAGTGCGAGCTCGCGCAGTGCGCGGTCCAGTTCGTGAGCGCTCAGGTGAGCCGCATTCTGCAACTCGAGGGCATACTGGGCGCCGCCAGCGCGTAAAATCGCCAGCAGCTGTTCGGCAGGTGCACTGAGCGCAAGCGGTTCGAGGAGCGGGCTGCCGAACAATTCGGCGTCGCCCTGCAAAAGCCACCGGCAGCTGACGCGGTTCGCGTCGGTTCCGGAGAGCTGCCAGACGAGCTCGCCATCTGCCACCAGGTCGTCAAGCTCGCGCGAAGACATGCGCACCACACGCAGCGGCAGGATATCGCGCTCCCACAATACAACCGGCGCGCTCAGGCCGCGCAGCTGCTGCAGAATACCCGTCAGCCCATGCGGTTCGGCGTGGCGTGCGTCTGGATGCAGCCCCTGCCAGCGCAGGCGGAAATCCTGCCAGGCTGCCAGCGGTACCGGCTTGACCTGCTGGCGCATCTGGCTCAGGCTGCGGCGATGCAGCTGCTCAAGCACGTGCCGGTCGCTCCACTGCGGTTCGGCCTGCTGCTGCATACGGCCGTACACCAGCATGCCGCGCGCCGTGAGATCCTCCAGGATGCGTTGCAGGCGCTCCTCTGCCACGCCATAGCGGGAATGCAGATCGCACAGGTCAAAGGGCACATGCCGCGCGGCGTAGCGCTGCAGGATACGCTCAAGGGCGGCGTCGCCCGCCTCCGTCTCGGCGGTATCCAACGCCAGAGCCAGCTCGGCTTGGTGCTCGGGGATGGCGAACAACTCGGTGCCGGGCACGCGCACAATCCGTCCGACGGCGATGAGTTCGTCCAGCCAGCAAGGTCCTTCGGCACCGGCGCGTGCGAGCAGCTCTTCGCCCGTCAGGTCACCGAGCTCTTCCAAAATCACCGCCAGCTCCTCGCGGCTGCGGACGCGGTAGCCATCCGCGGTGTGCTGCATCTCAGCCTGGGCTGCCTCTAACACCCCGGGCTTGATCAGGTCAGGGATCGCGCCGGCTTCCAGGAGCTGCCCGAGCAGCTCGCGGTTGACGGCCAGGGCGCGCTCATCCTGCTGCGCCTTGGGGTCGTCGGTGACATAAACGCCATCCTGGTTAAAGTCGTACAGGATGCCGGACGCCACCGGCGAGGGAATCACAGTGTGCGCCTCGACCATGCGTATCTTGCCCTGTTGGATGCCATCCAGTACCTCAGCCAGGTGTTCGACATCCAGGATGTCGCGCAGACAGTCGCGGTAGGTTTCAACCAGGAGCGGGAAATCCGGGAAGCCGCGCAGGGCGGCCAGTAGGTCGCGCGCGCGCAGACGCTGCAGCCAGAAGGGCGTGTGTTTGGAGCCCTGCACCCTCGGCAAGAGCAGCGCGCGCTGAGCGTTGATGCGAAAGGCCGTGCCAAAGATGGCGGTGTTGGGCAGGTTGATCAGGATGCGTTCGCGCGCCTCCTCGGCGTGCAGCGAACGGATCAGGTCAAAGGGCGGGTCGCGGTCGGCATCGGGGTAGCGCAGCAGGATGCCGTCGTTGTTGACGCCCACTTCGGGCACCACGCGCCAGCGCTCCTCCAGCGCTTGCACCAGGGCGATCGCCCAGGCCGAGTTTACCCGGCTGCCGAAACAGGAGTGGATTACCAGGCGCTGGTCTCCGATGGGATCCGAAAAGTGTTCAAGCACGATGGTGCGGTGCGACGAGATCGCGCCTATGGCGTCCAGTTGATGGCGCACATAGTGTACCGCGTTGCGTGCAGAAGCCGCGTCCATGGCGTATTCCTGTCGCAGCCAGGTGCAGACGGCTTCAGCGTCTTCGGGCCAAATCTCTTCAAGGTCATCCGGCAGGGGCGCGATATCCGCCACCCGTTCGGCCAGTCCGGCGCGCAGCCTGCCCAGCAGTACCCCCAGGTGATAGTCGCGCCGCGGCGCCTCGCCGTTCCAGAAGGGCATGCGCGGCATCATCCCGCCAGATTCCGCCACCAGTACTTTGCCCTCTTCGAGCTTGATCACCCGCCAGGTGTTGCTGCCCAGGCTGATCACGTCGCCGGTGCGGGTCTCGTTGACAAACTCTTCGTCCAGGGTGCCCAGCGAGGTCTTGCCATCCGACAGATATACGCGGTACTCGCCGGTATCGGCGATCGTACCGCCGTTGCGGATCGCCAGGATCCGGCTGCCGGGCAGGGGATGGATCATATCGGTGGTACGGTCCCAGCTCAGGTGCGCGCGCAGGTTCTTGATCATCTCGCTAGGATAGTGCCCGCAGAGCATATCCAGTACGGCGCGCAGGGTGCTCTCGGTCAGCCCCTCATAGCCATAGGCGCGCCGCAAGATGCGGTGAATCTGCCCGAGCGGCATGGCCTGGTTGGCGACCATTGCCACCACCTGCTGAGCCACCAGGTCGAGGCAGTTGTGCGGGGTGTGGGATGGCTCGATATCCCCCGTCAGCATGCCGCGCGCCACGGCGGCAGCATCCAACAGATCCTCTCGGAAGGTGGCATAGATGCGTCCATAGCTGGTTTGCCCCACCTGATGTCCGGCGCGCCCGATGCGCTGCAGCCCGCGCGAGACGGCATGCGGCGACTGGATCTGCAACGCGGCATCGACTGCGCCGATATCGATGCCCAGCTCGAGTGAGCTGGTGCCCACCAGTGCCGGCAGCTTGCCATCCTTGAGCTGCTGCTCCATACGCAACCGTAGCTCTTTGGAGACCGAACCGTGATGTGCCTGAAAAGGCCCGCCGGCACGTCCGGTACCGAACATGCCATTGGCGATCGTGACCCCCTCGCGGTAGAGCGCCGAAGGCGAGCCGGCATCGATGAGGCCCTCCTCTTCCATGGCGATCTGCTCGTTGAGGCGGTCGACCGTGCGTTCGGCGCCGCGCCGCGAATTGGTATAGATCAGCGTCGAGCGGTGTTTGCGCACTTCCTCGAGCAGCATGGGCGTCAGCGACGGCCAGATGGTCTTGCCCGGCAGACGGCGCAGATCCGGCACCGGTGTAACCACCTGCAGGTCGAGTTCCTTTTTCATGCCCGGATCGATGATCGTCACCGGACGCGGGATGAGCTGGTCGCCCACCCAATGCTGACCGCCCAGATAGCGCGCCACCTCATCGAGCGGCCGTTGGGTGGCAGAAAGGCCGATGCGCTGAAACTCGCCGGCGCGTTCGACCAGGCGTTCGAGCGAGATGCCCAGATGCACACCGCGCTTGTTGCCGTTGAGGGTGTGGATCTCATCCACGATCACCGTGCGCACGTGTGCGAGCATCTCGCTGGCGTTAGGGCTGGTCAGGATCAGGTAGAGCGATTCGGGCGTGGTGATGAGGATCTGCGGTGGGCGCTTGACCTGCTGCTGCTTGGCGGAAGAGGTGGTGTCGCCGGTGCGCACGGCGGTGCGCAGCCTGGGCAGCTCCAGCCCGCGCGCGGCGGCGGCTGCCTGGATGCCGTGCAGCGGTTCGCGCAGGTTACGCTCGATATCATTGTTGAGCGCCTTGAGCGGTGAAATGTAGAGCAGCTGCACGCCCGGGATCGGCTCGGGAGAAGCCAGGTTGCGATAGATGCTCTGGATGCCCCATAAAAAGGCAGAGAGGGTCTTGCCCGAGCCGGTGGGGGCAAAGATCAGCACGTGCTCGCCGCGGCTGATCGCCGGCCAGCCCTGCGCCTGCGGCGGGGTCGGCTTGCTGTAACGCGTGACGAACCAGTCGCTGATGTAATCGTCGTACAGCTCGAGCGCGTTCATCCTGCCTCCACGCGCAGTCTAGCACAGTTGTTCTGCAAGCGATAATCGAGCTAAAACAATGTTTGCACCTGCTGTGCCTTGGTGTTAACATGCTGAGCAAACCCGCAGAGAGGTGCTATTGATGCGTACTCCGATTATCGCCGGCAACTGGAAGATGAACAAAACCGCCGCTCAGGCTGTTGATCTCGTCGCTGAAATGCGCAGCGACCTGGAAGCTGCTGAAGGCGTCGAATGCGTGGTCTGCCCGCCCTATCTGGCGGTGCCGGATGTGGCGCGTCTGTTGGTGGACTCTACGGTGGCGGTCGGTTGCCAGGACGTCTACTGGAAGGAATCCGGTGCCTTTACCGGTGAGGTCGCTGCGGTGATGGCGGCCGAGTTCTGTCAGTATGCCATCATCGGCCACTCGGAGCGCCGAGAGTATTTCGGCGAGACCGATCAATCCGTGAACAGTAAGATCAAGGGCGCCCTGGCAGCGGGCCTGGTGCCGATTGTGTGCGTGGGCGAGAGCCTCGAGCTGCGTCAGGCTGAAAAGACCGAATCGTGGATCATTGGTCAGCTGCACGGCGCCTTTGAGGGCATCAGCGTCGAGCAGGCTATCGGCATTGTGATCGCCTACGAGCCGATCTGGGCGATCGGCACTGGTTTGGCAGCTACCGCCGAAGAGGCTGAGCGCGTCTGCGGCCAGGTCGTGCGTGCTACCCTGACCGAGCTCTATGGCAGCGGTGTGGCAGAGCAGATTCGCGTGCAGTATGGCGGAAGCGTCAATGCCGGTAATGCTGCCGAACTGCTTGCCAAGCCCAACATCGATGGTGCCCTGGTGGGCGGTGCCAGCCTCAAGGCAGCCGATTTCGTCACTATCGTGCGTGCCGCGCAGGCACAGAGCCGGGCACGCTGAGCAGCCTTTATGGAGTATTACCTCCTGTGTCACGGCGAAGCCAACGAGGCCGCCGCGTTGGATCCGTATGCTGCATCTCTGACGGAGCGCGGGCGCCGTCAGGCTAAAGCCCTGGCAAACCTGTGCCAATACCGCGGGGTGCAGTTCATCTGCGCCAGCACAGCGGTGCGCGCCGAACAGACCGCCGATGCCGTTGAAGCCGCCGTACAGGTGCTGCGCTGGGACCTCAAAGAGCTCGAATTGCTGACCATCGACGATATGGAAGGGCAGGTCGTCTTTAGCTCGCATCCCGCGCGCTGGAGCCCCGAGCAATTCCGCTACGGTATGGAGAGGCTGTGGGTCAGGTTGGTTGGCGCATTGGCGCGCATCGAGATCTATGCTGCCACCTATGGCATCCAGCGCGTCGCCTTGGTCAGCCATCCGGATGTGATCAACCTGTGCCTGCTCAGCTGGCTGGGACTCGACTGGACCAGCTACGACTACCTGCGCTTTGCTATCGATGCCGGATCGAGCTCTCTGGTGATGTTTGCCGAAGGCGCGGTCACCTTTGCCTGGCTCAACCGACCCAGTCTGGAGGCGCCCAGTGGCTGAAGAGTTTACCGGCGTGTGTCTGCGGGTCAACCTGACCACCGGCCAGTTGACAACCGAGACCTACTCATCGATCCTGATGCGCCGTTACCTGGGCGGCTGGGGGCTGATCGGCTATCACCTGCTGCGTGAAGTGCCTCCGCAATGTGATCCGCTGGGGCCGGAAAACAAGCTGATCGTCACCAGCGGAATTATGACGGGCCAGCCCCTGGCGGGCGGCGGGCGCCACATGATCGGCGGCAAGTCGCCCCTCACCGGCGGATTCGGAGCCGGCGAATGCGGCGGATTCTTTGGCGCGGAACTAAAGCGTGCCGGGTTCACCAGCATCGTCTTTGAGGGCATTTCGCCCACACCTGTTTACCTGTGGGTACATGATGGACAGGCTGAGCTGCGACCAGCTGAGCATTTATGGGGGCATGAGGCGCTCGAGACCGAGCAACAGATTCGCGACGAATTGGGCGACCGCCTCGTCCGCGTGGCGCAGATCGGGCCGGCTGGCGAGCGCCTGGCACGCATCGCCAACATCATTCACGACCTCAACCGTGCTGTCGGACGCACCGGCATGGGCGCGCTGATGGGCTCCAAACGCCTGAAGGCTATCGCGGTGCGTGGCAAGCAGCGTCCCAGCACCGCCGACCCCGAACGTATCTCTGAGCTTGGCAAGTGGTTCCGCGACCACTACAAAGAGACCGGTTCGGCAGTCTTTTCTACCCTTGCGACCCTGCGCATGGTGCGCAACAACAACAACTTTGGCGGTCTGCCCACGCGCAACTTTCAGGAGGGCGTCTTTGAGGGCTTTGAAAAGCTCTCCGCCGAGCACCAGCTCGAGACTGTCACAGTCGGGCGCGATACCTGCTTTGGCTGTCCGATCCGCTGCAAATGGGTTGTCAAGATCGAGGATGACAAATACCCGGTGCGACCCGAATATGGCGGCCCGGAATACGAGACCACCGGCTCGTTTGGCTCGCTGTGCGGCATTGATAACAACTATGTGACCTGCCATGCCAACGAGCTGTGCAATGCCTATGGCCTGGATACGATCGGCATGGGTTCAGTCATTGCCGTGGCTATGGAATGTTATGAGCGCGGTTTGCTGACGCGCGAACAGACCGACGGGCTTGAGCTAGTGTTCGGCAATGCCGATGCCGTCATTGAGCTCATCCACCGCACCGCGCGCCGCGAGGGTTTGGGGCATGTGCTGGCGGAGGGCTCTGCCAGGCTGGCTGAATGGATCGGCCAGGGCGCCGAGCGCTATACTGTTACCATTAAAAAGCAGGACCTGGCGATGCACGATCCCAGGATCAAATATGGCCATGGGCTGGGGATTGCCGTCTCGCCCACGGGTGCCGACCACATGCACTCCTTGCACGATAACGCCTACCAGACCGTCGGCGGGCTTGCTGAAATCGAGCCGCTGGGGGTCATTGAGCCTCTGCCGTTTGACGATCTTTCACCGGCCAAGGTGCGTATGGTGCGCCAGGTCATCATTTGGCGTACGCTCGACAACCTGACGGGCATCTGCATGTTTCATAGCTGGACGGTGCAGCAAAAGGTCGACCTGATCAATGCTGTTACCGGCTGGAGCACCTCCGCTCTGGAGCTGTGGCAGGCTTCCGAACGCGCCTATAATATGGCCAGGGCCTTTAATACCTTGGCGGGGCTGAGCGCTGCTGACGACCGACTGCCCGAGCGCGTCATGGAGCCGCTGCCAGAGGGCGCCGTGGCCGGCAAGGTCATCCCTCGCGAAGTCTTTGCCGAAGCGCTCGTCAAGCTGTATGCCATGATGGGCTGGGATCCCGTTACCGCCGCGCCCACGCGCATCAAGCTCGAAGAGCTCGATATCCCCTGGGTAGCGGACTTGCTGGAGGGCAAAAAGGCACAGGATGTGATGCGCGAGCGCCCGGAGGGCGAGGGCGACGCCTTCGGCTGAGGTTGCGCTGCCGTAGACTCTGCTGGTTAGGCAGTTGGGCAATACCATGAAAGTTATCACCACTCATGAGCGCGCCGACCTGGATGCTCTGGCGGCTATGTATGCCGCCAGTTGGCTCTATCCGGGCTATCGGGTGGTGCTACCTGTCAAGCTCAATGCCAATGTACGCAGCGTGCTGGTGGACTACCCCGCTGAACTCCCCAGCCTGACGGTGCGCGATCTTCCGCGTGATGGCATCAGCGAGCTCTTGCTGGTGGATACACAGGCGATCGCCTCCCTGCGCGGCCTGACAGCTGATACCCTCGTACGGATCATCGACCACCACCCCGATAGCAAGGACCACCCAAAGGCTGTCGACCTGCGCCTCGAGCCGGTTGGCGCTACTACCACCATCCTGGCGGAAGAACTGGCGGAGCGGGGTATCCAGTTGACCAAACTGCAGGCCACCCTGCTGTTGGCTGGCATTTATGAGGATACCGGGTCGCTATCATACCTGACGACCACAGCCCGCGATGTGCGTATTGTCGCCTGGCTGCTCGAAGCCGGCGCCGACCTGGAGCTGGCCGCGCAATACCTGAATGTACCACTGACCGCGCAGCAGCGTGCTGTGCTCGCCAGCCTGCTTGCTAATGCTGAGGTCCACAGCATCCAGGGGCACGATGTGTGCCTGGCGAGCGTGCGGCTCGAGGAAAGCGTCGACGAGCTGGCGGGGTTGGTGCATCAGGTGATGCAGCTCTATGAGCCTTCGGCGTGTTTTGTGCTGGTTGCCTGTGATGACGAGATCCAGGTGATTGCGCGCTCGGTGACACAGGCAGTGGATGTGGCCTCAATCCTCTCGCCCCTGGGGGGGGGCGGTCACGCGCGAGCCGCTGCAGTGCTGGTGCACGAGCGTACCCTGTCCGGGCTGGCGGCGTGGATCTTGGAGACGTGCCATGCGCACATACTGCCGCCGACCCTGGTGCGCGACCTGATGGCCACCCAGGTGCATCGCCTGCATTTTGACCAGAGCGCCGCCGAGGCCGAAGTGCTGATGCGCCGCTGGGGGCACGAGGGCTTCCCGGTGGTCGATCAGGATGACCGCCTCTTGGGCATGCTCACTCGCAGCGATGTCGACCGTGCCCTGCATCATCGGCGCGGTGACCAGCCGATCCGTTCACTGTTGCATACCGGAGCGGTGACCGTTACCCCCGACGAGCCCATCGAGGCCGTGCGTCAGGTGATGCTGGCCAGCCATCTTGGGCAGGTGCCGGTGGTGCAGGAGGGCCGCCTGGTGGGGATTGTCACGCGCACCGACCTGATCAAACTGGGCCAGACACACACCGAACGGCGCCGAGTCACAGGGCTGCTACAGCAAGCCCTCTCACCGAATCTGATGGCGCTGATGGCTGATATCCGCGATGCCGCCCAGGCTGAGGGCGATCTGCTTTACCTGGTGGGCGGCTTTGTGCGCGACCTGCTCTTGCATCAGCCCAACCTGGATATCGACCTGGTAGTAGAGGGCGATGCCATCGCCGTGGCGCGCCGTCTGGTGCGCGTGCGCCATGGCAAAGTGACGAGCCACACGCGATTCGGCACAGCCAAGGTCACCTTTGACGATCCTCCCGAAGGTACTCCGGCTGCTATCGACCTGGTAACGGCGCGCAGCGAGTTTTACGAGTCGCCTTCGGTGCTGCCGCAGGTCGAGTGGGGCTCGATCCGCCAGGACCTGTATCGCCGCGACTTTACCATCAATACCATGGCGATCTGCCTCTCGGCGAACCGTTTTGGGGAGTTGCTCGATTATTACGGCGGCGAAGCCGACCTGGCTAGCGGCACCATCCGCGTGCTGCACAACCTGTCGTTTATCGAGGATCCCACCCGCATCCTGCGCGCGGTGCGCTTTGAACAGCGCCTGGGTTTTCAGATCGAAGCGCGCACCGCCGAGTTGGTAGATGACGCGGTTGGGCTGCTGGAGCATGTCAGCGGTGAACGCCTGCGTCATGAGCTCTACCTCTTGCTGCAAGAGGTGTATCCTGAAAAGGGGCTGCAGCGTTTGCAGGATCTCGGTGTTCTGGCACAGCTGCATCCGGCACTGGCCTTTGATGAAGCCAAAGCGGACAGGATGGCCGAACTGCGCGAGCTGATGGCCCACGCAGCGGCGCTCAAGCCGGAGACGGCATATTTGGCGCTCTTAACGGGTGGGATGGACGAAGCAATGATCGCAGAGCTGTGCAGCCGGCTGCAGATCGGTCTGGAGGATGCCCGGCTGTTGCGCCAGGTGGCGCGTTTACGCGCCCAGCTGCCCGCGTTGAGCGCGCCGGGTCTGGCCAACAGCGCGCTGTATCAGCTGCTAAAGCCCTTTAACCGCGAAGCGCGTGCCCTGCTGGAGTTGGAAACTGGCTCAGACCAGGTGCGCGTGTACCTGCAGCGCTACGAGGGTCAGCTCGCCGGCGTGCAGCTGGCAATCGACGGAAACCTGTTGCGCGAACTGGGTTTACGGCCCGGGCCGCGTTATAGTGAGATCCTGGACCAGGTGCATGCCGCCTTGCTGGATGGCCGCATCGTGAGCCCCGAGGAGCAGCGCATCCTGGCCGTCGAGTTGGCGGCTCACTCCTGAGAGGCCGCCTCTGGAACCGTATCGGATGATCCCTGGGGTTGGCGGTAACCGCCTTCGATATCCTTGATGCTGCGGCGGATCCAGCTGATCGTGCTAGGCTCATAACGTCGGCACAGCAATGCAGAGCAGGGCACCTGGTCGGCGATCCAGTCGTCCACAGAACCAAACAGGCGCGTCGAGCTGGCCCACTCCTCCGAGGCACCCATCACCAGCAGGTCATAAAGATGTGCTTTGGCTTCTGCCAGGATGCCCTGGGATACTTCACCAGCCTCGACCACCTGCAGGCTAAAGTTTTTGGGTAATGCCCCCAGTTCGGATTCGATGATATCGGCAAGCCACAAGGTCTGGTCTTCGATCTCTTCGCCCAGCTCCTCGGCATTGTGGCTGTGTTTGAGCACACGCAGGGCTGTCACCTGGGCATCCTCGGTGAGTGCGATTTCATACGCCAGGCGGATCGCCAGGCGAGAATGGGGTCCGCCGCCTACCGGCACGAGGATGCGGCGTATGTCGCCGAGGCCGCGATCGAGTAGGGACGCAACGTTGGTCTGAGCCCGCTGCAACAGTACTTTGACGGGGTTTTCTGAGATCTCATTAGGTTTGAGCACCCCCGGCCAGCCAGTGAGCACGATCATGACGTTGCTGCGCCGGTTAATCTCTTCCAGGATGCCCTGAGCGACGCTGGGCGCCGTGCGCACCTTGGTATAAGCTGCCAGGTTCTGCGAGAGAGCGTGCGATAGGGCGTGCTTGAGCACATTCTGCTCTTTAGTGCCAGATATTTTTGCCTGCAACTGCGGGGTGGTTGGCAGGCTGCCAGGCACACCCTTGCGCACCGAAAGTACCATCGCATAGGCGTCTTCGCTGGCGGTAGCTATGATCGAAGCCAGCTGCACGAGGATACGCACCGTCTTGGGGTGGCTGGCGGCGATCAGGATCAGGTCGCGCGTCTTGGTCGTTGCCTTGGAACGCGCCGCGAAAAACTTGCCGATCGGCCCGCGCGTGTAATAAAAGATCGTAAAGAGGACCAATACTGCGCTGCCGAACACGATCGCGCGCCAGTCGGACGAGGCAATCACAAACAGACAGGCGATTGCCGTTACCCACACTGTAACGGGAAAGAGCGGTGCGCGAAAGGGGCGCTCGGCGTTCGGACGAAGCTTGCGCAGCCGCCACATCGCCAGGTTGGCGAAAAAGAGCACAAAGAGAAAGCCGCCGCTGGAGACGAACGAGAGCAGATCCACCAGCCCGATGGCTGCTACCATGGCGGTGATGGCGCCAATCACCAGGCAGGCGATATAGGGCGTGCGAAAACGGCTCAGCTTGGACATAAAGCGTGGCCACAACCCCGAGCGCCCGAGGGTAAAAGCCTCGCGCGTGCCGGAAAGCAGCGCAGCGTTCACCGAGGTGAGTGTGGCGATGATGCCGGCGATCGCCATCATCGGTACGCCGATGGTCGGCAAAAAGTGGACCACTGCATCCGTCAGAGCAGTTTCCGAGCCGGCTACCTGCTGCCATGGCACCGTGCCGAGGGTCACCAGGGCGATCAGCACATAGATCAGCGCGCAGACGGTCAGGCTCACCAGGATCGCGATCGGTATATTGCGGCTGGGGTTTTCGACCTCTTCGGCGTCGTGAGCGATGACCTCGTATCCAATATACGAGCAATACACCAGCGCTACCGTGCTGAGGATCTTGGTGATATTTTCGGTCCAGGTCGGGTAGATGAATATCCCGCCCTTGACAAAGGTATCCCAGTGAAAGCCGTTGGGCATGACCAGCCCGGCGACGATATAGACTCCTAAAAACAGCAGTAGGAATGAGCCCAGTACAATCTGCACATTGCCAACGTTGGAGACATCCAGGATGTTGAGCACGATGAATACGCCGATCGTGACCAGCGCTACCGGCACCACCGGCAGAGCAGGGATAAAGACCTTTAACGAGTAAGCAAAGCCCACCGCCGAGAGGGCGGCGTAAAAGGTACTCGAGATGCAGTCCATCGAGCCAACCAGGAACGAGAGCAGGTTATCGCCCCAGGCCTCGCGCACATAGGTGACCCCGCCGCCCGTCACCGGGTACATGGTGGCCAACTCGCAATAGTTGAGGGCAATGCTATAACTGAAAATGCCCGCGACAATTAACGCTACGACCGTGGCTGGTCCCACCATGCCGGCAGCATGCCCGGTGAGGACAAAGATCTCGGCCGCGATCGTGCCGGCGGTCCCCAGCATGATCAGTTGGAGCAGACCGAGTTTGCGCTTGAGCTTGCGTTGTGTCATTTAACCTTTACATAAAAACTAGTGGTGCTTTCACAAAACGCACCAGGATAAAATACACCTCTCTGACCAAAAATCAATTCCGGACACACCCATGTCCATGACGCAGATGACGCGAACGGATTCTGTAACTATAATAACCGCCAAACCATCATGGAGTTGCGATGAACCACCGCGAACGTCAGCTGGCGATTCTTGCGCATCAGCCGCCTGACCGTATCCCGTTTGTGCCGCGTCTGGAGTTGTGGTATCAGGCGCACGTATTGGCCAAAAGCCTGCCAACCAGGTTCGCCGGTATGTCGCTGCGTCAGGTCGAGGCGGCCATCGGGGTAGCCACGACGGGGCGTTTTGGGCGTATTTTTGAAAAGACGCTCGAACCGCCGGTAACCAAAGAAGTCACCAACGAGGCCGGCAAGCGCATCACCCACTGGCATACCCCGGTGGGCAGCGTGCGCCAGGTCGAGGGATACTCCGACAACCTGACGCGCGACGGGCTGCCCGGGCGTGTCGAGGAATACCCCATCAAGCGCGCCGAGGATTACAAGGTGTGGGAATATGTGATCCAGCACACCCACTGGCAGCCGCGCTATGACGAGTTCCGGCAGTATGATGCCGAGATCGGCCACGACGGCTTGCCGATTGTGGAGGCTGGCGATGTGCCCTTTCACAGCCTGATCCTGGATACCATCGGCTATGATGACGCCTTTTACCACTTGCTGGATTATCAGGAAGAGTTCGAACATCTCCTGGCGGTGATGCACGAAGTAGAGCGCTACCGGCTGTGGCCGGTCATCGCTGCTTCGCCGGCCAAACTGATCCTGCATGGCATTCATTTATCCTCGCAGTTCACGCCGCCGCCGCTTTATCGCGAGTATATCCTGCCTTATTACCGCGAGTTCGTGCCGTTAATGCACGCCGTCGGCAAATCCGTCACCATGCACGCCGATAACGACACCTCGCTGATCATGTCCGAGCTCGAGGAGTCGGGCTTTGACATGCTCGAATGCTTTATTACCGCGCCGATGGTGCCGCTCACCATGCAGCGCGCCCGCGAAGTATGGGGCAACCGCATGATCCTCTTTGGCGGACTGCCCTCGGTGCTCTTTTCGCCGCACATCCCCGAAGCCGACTTTCGCGCTTATGTGGTCGATCTGCTGGCGACCGTCGCCCCAGGCGATGCCTTTATCATGGGCGTGGCCGATAATGTGATGCCCGACTCGCTGATCGAACGCGTCGAATGGGTGGAAGACTACCTCGAGGCTCACGGTACCTATCCTCTGTCAAGTTAAAAAGGAGCCAGCATGTCCTATCAAATCGGTATCGATGCCCTCAACCTGCGGCCGACTCCGCGCCTGGCGCACACCGAATACTGTGACCACGACCCGCTCAAACGCGCGGTGACGGGCATCGACAAACCCGCGCTGGAGCGCGAACAGCTCTTTATGGAGCGTTGGGAGTATGACTTTATCTGGTCGACGGATGACGGCTGCGAGCCCTGGGAGACGCGCGGGCGCACCACCGATATGGGGCATGCAGAGTTCATGGAGGGCGGTGTCGACTATCGCGAGCCCAAGGTGTCGCCTTTCCGCAACCTCGACGAGGTGCTGGCCTTTGACGCCGTAGCCGAATACGGCTTTACCGATATGGCCAAGCTGGTGGCTTACTACGAGGGCAACTACCAGTACGCCCGCAGGGTCTTTCCCGAGCAGGTCTTTACCGGCGGATACTACCGCACGCTCATCTCGGGCGGCATCGCGGCCCTGGGCTGGGATTGGCTGCTGGAGGCGGCTGCCTATCCCGAACCCTTTACCAGGGTGATCGACAGCATTTATCGCCAGACCATGCACCATGTGCAAGCCTGGGCGCAGACCTCATGCGAGTGGTTTATGACCCATGATGACATGGTGTGGACCCAGGGCGCCTTTATGCGTCCCGATTACTACCGCACCGAGATCTTTCCGCGTTACCAGGCGCTCTGGAAGGTGTTGCACGATGCCGGTAAAAAGGTGGTCTTTACCTCGGATGGCGACTATACCGAGTTCGCCGATGATATTGTGGCAGCAGGAGCTGACGCGTTGTGTTTTGAGCCAATGATGCCGCTTGAGCCCATGGTCGAGCGTTATGGCCAGACCCACGCCCTATTGGCATCAATGGTCGATGCACGCACGCTCACCTTTGGCACGCATCAGCAGATTCAGGCCGAGATCGATGCTACTTTGCCGCTCGCAAAACGCTGCAAGGGCTTTATCTGGGCGGTGGGCAACCACCTGCCGGCCAATATCCCGGTCGATAACGCCCTGTTCTATATGGATTACCTGCGCCGCCACTGGCAGCGCTAGCTCTTAACGCGAGATCAGGCGCACCCCGCTGGCGGCTGCTACCACGATGGTCTCAGCCATCCCCAGAAATAGGCCGTGCTCGACCACGCCAGGGATCGCCTTGAGCGTTACAGCCAGGGCAGCCGCGTTGCTGATGTATGGGGCATAATGGCAGTCGAGGATCAGGTTGCCCTCATCGGTGATAAAGGGCTCGCCCGCGCGCATACGTTGGGTCACCTGGGCGCCGGTAGCTTCCAGGGCGCGCCAGGTATTGCGCAAGCCAAACGCAAACACCTCGACGGGCAGGGGCGCTTTGCTGCCCAACCGCTCGACGAGTTTGCTTTCGTCCACCACGATGATCTCGCGCTGGCTGGCAAAAGCCACGATCTTTTCGCGCAGCTGGGCGCCGCCCAAGCCCTTGATCAGATCGAGCTGCGGATCTACCTCATCGGCGCCGTCGATCGTCACGTCGATAATCGGCTGCTCGTCGAGGGTCGTGAGGGGGATCCTGCCCTGCCTGGCAAGTTCGGCCGTCGCCTCGCTGGTGGGCACGGCAATGATCTCGCGCAGCTCGCCGGAGGCCAGCTTCTGGGCGATCCGTTCGGTAGCGTAACGCGCCGTGCTGCCCGATCCCAGCCCCACCACCATTCCGCTCTGGATAAACTCGGCCGCACGGTAACCCGCTGCGCGCTTGAAGGCTTCCTGGTCCATACGTATCCCCTCATGATGTTAAACTGTGCTCGCTATTATGCACCCACGCGTGTGCCTGGGCAAGCGCTTGCTACTGGAGCAGGGGGTTGCTACAATACGCAGACAAAAAACTAT
>Ga0123333_10002954_pt1 | contig 16826 bp, 10 predicted proteins | sample BioC12SIPDNA_3_FD_89957 | JGI IMG/M metagenome (GOLD analysis project Ga0123333, IMG submission 89957) | Anaerobic biogas reactor microbial communites from Washington, USA - Biogas_R2_B C12 SIP DNA | ecosystem: Engineered > Bioreactor > Anaerobic > Unclassified | place: Washington, USA... | reverse complement strand
GCGCCATAGAGAATGCTGCCGTCGCTTTGAGGCACCAACACTGAGCCTGCCGTCAGTCGGGCCAGGCTGGGCAGGCTGGGCCGCAAGATCTGGCGCTGCAAGTCCTCGAAGCCGATCCTTGGCCACACATGTGCCAGCACGCGTGCTCCGTAGCGGCCTAGGCAGAGCAACATGTTCCGATCCGCGACGGAGTTGGGCAGGTTATAGACGGACACGAGTCCTCCTATGCATCCTGCGACCAGTCTGCTTCTGGGCCGTTCCCCGCTTGCCTCTTGGAGCCGTCAAGTATGTCCGGCAACGCCGAGTGTCCGTCTGGTTCCCAAAGGCCGCTGAGCTGCAAGGGCCCGGCTTTCCGCTGGAAGTAGTCCTCGTATTTTAGCTTGTAGTCTGCCAGCCCACTTAAGTATCGCAGGGGTAACCCATGCTGGATCCGACAGGCCTCGACCCGGGTTGGATCGTTTGTCTCGACCAACTGAAACTCGGGGTGATCGCGCAGCATGTACGCCCAGGTGCGGTCATGGTCCGCCTGACCGTGTACGCCGACCAGCACCAACTCCTCCAGGCTGCTCTCGCTCAGGCCGCCCCGGTCCAGATCGTAGCGCCAGAACGGCTGGCAACGATTGAACAAATCATGCATCTGCGCCTGGATGTGCGCTGCGCGCGATGCCAGCATGTGTTTGATATGGTATTCCTCGGGCTGTACCAGGTTTCGAATGGCCTTCTGTGCGGTTGCCTCCACAAGTTGCGACAGCGCGTCGGTGCTGGTAGGGCTCAGCACAACCGTGCGCGGGAACTCATCCGTGGCTGCCGCTTTGACAGGCGCGAGCACGATGTCGAAGTGACACAGCGCTGCGTTACTGGCCAGGGCCAGGGCGTCCGTGGTGAGCTGCGTGGTGTATATGGGGCGACTCACGATGTCAGGCCACAGCGTCTCCCGGACCAGGTTATCGCCGAGCAGGACAGTGAGCATCTCGTACGGCTTCTGATCCGGGATGCCGGTTGCCACGGAGACACGGTTGATGTCCGGCAGGATCAAGACGTCTCGGATATGCTCGAGCTGCCGGATGCGCTCCTCGACCTGTCCCACGACGGGGCCGAGGCTTTTCTCCAGCTGGTTCCACCGGTCTCGCAGCACCATGAACCGTTGTAGTTCGCCTTGTGCGGTCTTGGCGGTGCGCCGCAGCGTCGCCTCAGTCTGCCGTCGTTGGCGCACGGCGCGGGCAGCGAATACCGATAACGGTCCGATCAGGAAGCGTTCCTGCCACGGCCGATTCGTCTCCATCTGCCTAAGCCGGGCGGAGACGGACGTCGCGTCTTGGTCTCTCTGCGTCACTTGGGCGCGAGAGGCGTTTGCACTTTCGGAAATGCGCGCGAGAATTCGCTGAGCGTATTCATGTGCGCCCCGCAGCCCATACGCCGCAGCTGCGCGGTTGAGTTCTTGAACCAACTGCTCGAGTGGGCCTTCGGCCGGCTGGCCCGTGTTGGAGGCCGGTTCTCCTTCTTCTCGTTCTTCCTCCTCCTCATCGCCGCCTGCATTGCTCCCCGATACGAGAGCGGCGACGTGTCCCAAGCCGGCCGTCACATCCGCAGCCAGCTGGTTCAGCTCAGCGGGTGTCGGCTTCCGCAGCAGGCCATCGCTGATCAGGCTCTGCGCATACTTGAGTTGGCCGTACGATCGCACCTGTTCTGAGGGCATCACGAGCGCAGAGTTGGCGAAGGAGCTAAATGAGTAGGCCAGGGTCTGTCCCTCTACCTCGTGCCGCTCGGAGGTGATGTTAACGTCGTACTCGCGAACACGCGATCCAACGTCAGTCATGCTTTCGAGGAAGACCTGATTCGCGATCAATTGGAGGATATCCCTTTTGTCGCTCAAGCCGTCGCCAACGAGATTCTGTCGCTCGATCAAGTAGATGCGATTGAACAGCGGGGGCACTTCCACCGCTCGCTCGCCCGGCAGATGCAGCTGTAGGTTGTTGTACTGGAAGTAACTCAGCTCCTTGAGGGCCGCATAGGCGTTCGCCTGAACGCGATCGCGCTGGATATCGCTGCCCAACTCAGGGATGAAGACCGATGGTAGGGCGAAAATACCAATGATATCCGCGCCTTCGAGGAAGTGCTCACGCATGGCCGCCGCGATGTCCAAAAAGGTGCCTGCCCCCGTGCCTCCGCACAGGCTACCGATGATGTAAACGTACTGGGTTGAGCCCGACGGCGCAACCTGGAAGCCCTTCTTAAGCACATCCTGGCGCGCCTGGATGCTGGTCATGGCAGCAAGCCGCGGATCAACCTGCCGCTTGAACTCGCGGTAGCGGCGGTAAAACGACAGCCTGCCGATCGCCCGAATCTGGCGGGCGCCGCTATGGATTTGGCCAGGCCGGGCATGTTCTGCGTCCCAGGTCCACCAGGATTCGATTTCGGGGAATTGCGGCAGGTTTTGCAGGACGCGGTTAGCATTGTATCCGCCCAGGTATGCGTACTCGTGCCGGTTCAGGTAGACTTGCCCCGCGCGGTTCATCCATGGCCAAGTGTCGATGGCGAGCAGCTGAATCAGTGGGGGGCCACCCTCCATCTCGAAACGTCGCCACACCTCCTCCTGATATACCTGGTGGTCGACCCCATCCGGTATTGCGGCGAGCGCGGCGCTGATGGCCTCACCGTGCCATAGCCAGACCAAGCGCCGCTTGAGATACCGCAGCGCGTCGGTGCCGGTTCCCCCGAGGCCCAACACCAGAGTGGGGGAAAGGCTTGGCTTTCCAGTGCTGCCATCTCCGCGTTCTGTGTGGGTTTGCATGTCGGTCGGTCCGATGTCAGCCATGTAACAATCACCTCCGTCGAACGAGTTCGAGAGATAAGGGCACAACTACAGGATCGCGTCGATGGTGAACTCACTCCGCTCTGCGCCAAGACGCACGCGGAACTGCTCGCCGCCGTGCAGACGACGGCCCTTCGCCGTCAGTTTGAACCAACCGAGCTTCAGCGGGCTGTAGTAGCTGATCTTGCCGTCGGCTGCATGTGGCCCGGGAACAATCCGGACCCCTGGTTCCTCTTCCAGATCATCAGTCTCAGCAGAGATCTCCACGAGCGCTTGACCTGCATCGACAGGCCGGTTGCTCAGCTTCAATCCACGCTCTGGACCAAGGACAACGTAAGCCGAGCGACCTCCCGGCAAGGCCAGAGTTGTGCCGTCCGGTCCGGTCACCTCGAAAGCCGCAGGTTCATCGCCACGCAGAGCACGAATCGCGCTGGCGAGCATCCAGATCACAGCCAGTGTCACGGCCCAGGAAATCACGCCTTTGACCCTAGGGAAGCCAGGGGTAAGGGCGTACCACTCGCGCGCGAGGCACCTGGCGGGCAGGGTTGACCACGCGATGCCGCCGAGGAAGTTGGGACGGTAGAAGACCACGTCAAATGTCTCGGGGTCAACACTGAGCCCGGGGCTCGAGATCCGGATAGTCTGCACGAATCGGCCAGGCTTCAGGTCGGGCGGCAGTTCGAGCCGCAGTGGAACGCGCAGGGAGCCATCCGCAGTGCGTTCTGCCGCGCCCAACGACAGTCTGGACTGCTCTGATGCGGCCTGTGACATGCCGGAACGGCGCATGGGATCTGCGGTGACGTCCAGCGCCAGAGGCCCGGGAGGCAGCCAACTGCCGCTGAAGTACAGGTCGATCTGCTGGGTGGTCACTTCGCCTCGCAGAACGCCAAAGTCGATCAGGTTGCGGGGGTGGGCAAGCGAGCTGTCCTGTGGACAGAGTTCGGAGGCGAGCGGTTCAGTGACGCGCAGAAGCACGGCCGCCGATTGCTGAACCTCAAAGGCGAACTGGGTAAGGGCTGGGGAGACGGGCACGCTGGGCGATTCCAACAGCACTTCAGCGGTGTAGCTGTTTGGCGGCAGCCGCTCGAGTCCCGTCAGCGTGAGCTGAGTGGTGTATCTGTGCTGGCCAGATGGGTTCAGTGTGGTAAGAGATGCCGCTACCTGCTGAGAGGCCGGTGCGGCAGGAGAGAGATTGATCAAGCGGGCCGTCAACTGCGGTGCGCCGGTGACGGCATATGCCGTCACCGCAAGCGGCAGCGAGCGCGGGGCTACACCCGGCAGCACCTCCTTGATGGCGGCTAGCTCGGCAAGCCCCTCCACCGTGAGGCCAGCCTGAGGCACCTGGAAGCTCACCTGTCCTGCGGACGGCGAGACTGCCGTGCCAGCAGCAGATTCAAACTGCAACTCGGCGGTGTAGGTGTTCGCTGGCAGCGATTCCAGTCCGCGAAGCGTCAACTCGGTGCGATAGGTATTGCTGCCTGATGGCGCCAGCGGGCTGAGAAGTGCGATCGCCTGGCCGGCATAGGAGGCAGGCGGCGCAGGGCGCAGGTTGGCGAGGCGCACCGCGAGTTTTGGGGGGCCGGATTGAACGAACGCGGTGATCGTCAGCGGAATCGATGGAACGGGACTTTCGGGCAACAGCATGCCCAAGTGCGCCGCGCGCTCCAGGCCATCGATCCGAATCACATCACCGCTGGCAAAGGTGGCCTGGGCCGCGTCGCTATAGCGCCGGCCTTGCCAGGTCGCTTCGCCAACGAATATGATCGAATAGGCGCGTCCCGGCTCCACGATCAGGCTCTCATCCGAGCAGGTCGCCCCGCTGCAGCTCAGGGGGATGGTCTCAGCTGATCCGGAGCGGTCGTCATAGACATACGCTGTTACGGCTGCGTTGCCCGCACCCGCGCCGAAGTGCGCAGCCAGCCCCAGCCGGCTGCCGGCCCTCAGTCCCCCATCCCCGGCACTCGGGCTATCGATGGCAAGCGGCGGGGCATCGATGGCTTCAACCACGAATGACTTGCGCAGCCGGAAAGGCGCCAGTTCGCTGCCGACCTGGAGTTCAAGCTTTGTTGGGGCGCCTGCAGGCATTCCGGAGAGGGTGAGGAACTTCCAATAGAAGTCGCGATTAGCGGACAGCCCTCGCGACTCAAGCGGCGAAGCCTGGTCGCGAGCCACGACAGACAACTGGGCGTCTGCCAGCAGATTGCCTGCCCGCCTGACGCGCGCGGCCAGGAACAGCGGTCGACCGGTGGGGATCAGCCGGGGGCTGACGAATGAGTCTGCGACCGACGCGGTGGGGTGAGGCAGTTCAAACACCACGTGCGACTCCACGATCAGCAGACCCTTGCCGCGGGATGCTGGCACCAGGGCCCACTCTCCGGCTATCGGCGCGTTGTGTGTCACCCGCACTAGCTGATAGTGAGGGCCTTCCGCCGCCTCCGAGCGGCCACCGTTCGCCAGCACCCGTTGCCCCAACAGGTCGACGCCATCTAGGGTCACTGCCTGCAGTCCTGGCCCGTTGGCCTCACGCCGTGGCACGATCACCGCCAAGTCGGTCACGGACTGGGCTGGGTTGGTCAGAAATGCCAACCGCTGACCCTGGCTGAGCTGCAGCTCGTCCACGTAGCGGCCCGGCTGAACGTAGGCATAGATGCGGCCAAACGCCTCCAGCAGGCCGGCTGCCGTGGCAACATCCTGACGCAGCGATCCCGTCTCGCGAACCATGCGATTGGCCGAGTCAGGATCTACGTTTGAGCCCAGTAGAATCGGGAAGGTCGGGACGCCGGCCTTGCCCAACTCGCCGATGATGGCGTTCAGCGCGGGTATCTGATCGGCCGGCTCCGGTTTCCCGTCCGTAAGCAGCACCACGACTGGCCGCGCGCCTTCTACCTGGCCTTCAAGCAGGCGCGCCGCTGTCCGCAGGGCTTCGTTCATATTCGTGGCGCCGTCAGGCTTCTGGGGAGCGAGCAGGGTCTTGACCGCCTTGCGGCTCGCCGGGTCGGAAATCGTCGCCATCTTGCCGGAAGCGGCGTCTCCGAGAGGACTGACGGTCGAGCTGAACGTCACCGCGGCAATGTGGTCGCCCGGCGTAGACAGGTCGACGAAGAGCTGCGCCGCACTCCAGCGCAGGCCCCCCGGGTCACTCGACGCCATACTGCCGGAGTTGTCCACCAGCAGAACGACTGCCAGCCGGGTGTTGGGAGCCGATTGCTCGGCCGACGCCTCAGGTGCGCGGGCGACCATGAGCAGAGAAAGCGCCAGAATCATCAGCAAGGTGCTCGGCAACCTTCGCCACGTCAGGCTCTCAGTCATAGCAGGCCTCCGCGGCGCCGAAACTGAGTGGCCTGCAGCAAGCGATCGATCTCGGCTTGCAGGGCGGCTTCGTCAAGTGGATGGGGAGCATCCGGTGCAGCACGCACTGCCTCAGGGAGTTCCTCACGCGGGGGGAGAAAGTTGCTGAAGTTGGTGGCCTGAATCGCCAGCAGCGTTTGCAGAGCGTACATGAGCGGATCGCGGGCTTGGCGGAAATCGCTCAGCGATTCCAGCAGACATGCTAATGGCACGATCGGCGCGTCGCCCGCGGTCTTCGCGTCCGGCGCCAGGCAGGCCAACTGCAATGCGTGCCGGCAAACTGTGTCCAACTCGCGGCCTGAGAAACCTTCAGTTCGACTTATGAACTGGTCCAACAGCGTGGCGGGTTCCGCCTCCAGGTGATACCCGATCGTCTTGGTGAAGGTCCCCGTCACCATCTGGCGACGCGCTGCCGCGTTCGGCAATAGGAATGGGATCACCATATCGAACCGGCTGATCAGGGCTGCGTCGATCGCGTCCGGCCGGTTAGATGCGCCTACCCACAGCACGCGGCCGCGGTTTTCGTCCATGGCCATGAACTCGAGAAGCCGCTGGAACACCCTGCGCTCCACGCCACCGCCGCCGCCGTCGCCTGCTGATTCGCGCGTGCCGAGGGCGGCATCCACCTCATCCACGAAGACGATGACCGGGTACATCGCGCGGAGCAGGTCCAGCACCGAATTCAGGTTGCGCTCGGTCTCACCCACCCACATACTGCGGATGTTCTTGAGCTTCACCATATTGAAGCCAGTGGCCTGCGCCAGGCACGAGGCAGCGAAGCTCTTGCCCGTCCCCGGCGGTCCCAAAAACAGGATGCCTTTCGGCACGATCGCGCCCATCGCGCCGTTCTGACCCTGCTCGCTGATGATCTTCTGGATGATCTGGAGGTAACGTTTGACATACTCGTAGCCCGCGATCGCGTCCAGGCCGTACTTCGGTTCGACCACCTCCAACAAATCCCGGCTTTGCGCCTGGATCACGTCGCGCTTGCGCTCGCGTATCAGGTCAATTGATAGCGGAATCCCAGCACGAGAGGTGTAGCGGACCAAATCAGCCAGGTTGTCATAACTGAAGCCGCTGGTCTGGGCGGCTACGATGTGCTCGCTTCCTACACTGCCGGGAAGGGTGAAGGGGTTGGTGGGAGTTTTCCCAGGGAGATGCTCCACCTGATAGCGCAGCCAGAGGGTCCGGTCATTCCGCTCCGGCCTGCCCGGTAGGGCTTGGATGTCTTCTGCGGGCAAGTCCACGCGATAGTGCCGGCACTCGCTGCCCGCCGCATAGAGCTGGGGTGCTACGTGACCCAGGTCTCGGGCGAGACCGACCACGATGTGACCGTTTCGTCGCGTCTGAAGGTCGGCGAACAAACGGGTGAGGATCTGCACGTTCAACGCCCCATCCGGTTGGGGGCCGGCGGGCGCGATGGTTTCCAGGTCTTCGAGGATAACCGCGATGCGCAGCCGTTCCGCCTTTTCATCTGTCGCCTTGGGCTTGTGCGAGAGGAGGCGATAAAGGTAGTGCAGGGCCACCGCGGCCTCGCTGGGCGCATGCACCTGGTTCTGCGGCGCCGCGCCCTGCCCGTAGTCTCGTGGGTTGCTGAACTCGGCCACCGGATAGCACCTGCTGACCATTTGCCCCATCTCAGGAGTCTGCCAGCTCAGGCCCGTGCCGCGCGAATAGTAGAGCACCGCGTTGTAGCCGCGGCTGAGCACCAAATCGGCCAGGTATTCCCTCAGGTGCTTCGGCCGCCCGGCCTTCGCGATCGAGGGAGTAAACACATAGTCATAGACGTTGAAGTGCAGTATGAAGGCGTGAACTGTCCCCGCCCGCGCCTCGCGGAACATCTCTCGTTGCCACGCGAGCTCCTCATCCTGAGCCAAGACGGGCTGCTCGCTCGCGGCCCGCGCGCTGGTTTCTGCCATGGCCTCCCCCTCCCTGTTTGCTCCCTGTCGCTCAACCGCACCAGCTCAGATAGTCCAGCCGAAGCTCAATGCCGAGATCCGCGCATTCGTCCAGGAATCGTTCGACCTCAGGCCGGCTGCCCCGGAATTCAATGTGGCCGTCGGCTCCCAAACTGACCCATAAATAGCCTGCCGTCCCTCTTGGGAGCGGCGGCTCCTGGGCGGTCAGCAAGACCTCGTCGTCACTGCTCATGCTAGCAGCCGTTCTTGTTGCGCCTGCGCCGCCGCGAACTGCCGCTGCCACTCATCCGTCCAGTACCTGGCGTCGTCGATCGGCTCTTCCGCTGCGCCGGGTTCAGCCCCTTCTCTGGTCACGCGCCCAGTGAAATCGATGTGGTGACGCACCGGTGCGGTCTTCTTGGCGGGTGGGAAGATCGCGGTCATCACGATGCCCTTGCCATCGGCATCCACCTGCTGCTCGATGCTGATCGCGCCTGACTGCAAGATCGCCTCCCGCACCCTCGCGGCTGCAGCCTCCAGCGCGGGCATGCTGTGAAAATCGACCTGCAACCCCTGGTCGCGCAGCCGGGCAAAGAATTCCGCAGTCTCCCGTTCACACTGGCGGCCCTGAAAATCCTCTGTCTTGAAACGGAGCAAGCCGTGAGGGCTGACCATGATAACGAAGGTCGCCCCATCTGCGCGCTTAGCCACCAGTTGGTAGGAGCGGTCAGGCATGGGTGTTGGCACCCCGGGACTGAACTCCATACCGCTCAACACCTTGGCGGTCAGATCGAGCACGCCCTGCTGCTGGCGGCCGTGGGTCCGTCTCACGACCTCTTTGTCCAGCCTCTGCACGGCATCCTGTGCCTTGCGAAGCGTCTCCCACACGGAGTCGAAGTCCCGGCTCCCCAGCACCTGTTCCGCCTCACCGATCAGCCCGAGCACCGCCTTGGGTGCATGGTCGTCGGCCGCAAACTGGTAGTCTTCCACGTGCCGGCGCAGTGCGGCGATGGCGACCTTGAAGTTGTCCGCCCGCGCATCGTCCAGCGATCCGGACAGCTTGGTCATGTACTGGTCGGCAGTGCGTGCGAGGTGGGTCGCGCCCGCGAGATCGGCGGCCAGAAACCGCGCCTCAGCCCTCGTGAGCAGGTCCTCTGCAACGCTCAGGGCCGCGGCCAGCTTCGGGTCCTGCGCCATCTCAGCGACGCGTGCCCGATAGCTATCAAGTGATGCAGTGAGGGCGCGAATTGCCTCATCGCGTCGCGCGGCGTTTTCCCGTAGTGCGCCGGCCATGCGAGCCAAATCGTATCGCAGCAGGCGCAGATCGTATTGCGCCTGGGAGACGGGTGCCTCGCCCTCGGCTGAAGCGGACAATGCATCACGGACCTGCTGTAGCCGCGTCTGGAGGGGCTCGAGGTTTACCAGCCCTGTCCATTCATCGCCGCCGAGCGCATCCAGGGCCTCCTGGACCCGCCGCATCTCCAGTTTGAGGCTCGCCCGCCATTCTTTCAGATCTCGCGCCGTGTACAGCTTGGTCTCAGTCATCGGCGATGCGGGAACCGGCTCCGCAATCAGGAAATCAGGCAAACGCGGCGGCTCCGCAGGCACAGCGCGGAAGCGTCCTCTGGCCGTCTCGGCGCGCTCCACGGCCTGACGGGCAAGGGCGGCACTCGCGGCCCTTGCAGCCCGATCGAGCATCATGCGTTCGTAGGCTTCGCACTGCGCATAGATTGCCCGCTGCTGGGCCGCATGGCGGCGCACGGCATCGTCGACCGCCCGGCCGCACGCGACCACACCCTTGCCCGCCTGCACCAACACGACGCCTCCCGCGTAGACCACTGCACCTGCGGCAACCACGGCTGCCAATCCTGCAACGCCCAAAGCCGCCACCGGCATCAGGATAAGTTCGCCGCCCCCAAAAGTGCTCATCGCTCCTCCACTAGGCGCCTGACCAATCGTCTTCTGCAGGTCCCCACCCGGGATCCGACTCGTCGTCATCGGCAAACGGGCCGACTTCGCCATCATCGCCGGCTAGCTTGGCATTCATGGCGATCAAGCCCTCGCACTCCGCCAGCTTCGTGCGGTACTCGCCGATCATCACCTGCTGGCGGGCGATTTCCGCGGACAGCTTCTCGACCTCTGCCGTTAGCCTCTGGTGGTCATCCTTTGCGGTCGACCTCCTTGCCGCGTCCTCGGCGATCGCCTTCAGCAGGCGATCCACTTCGTTCCGCGCCATGTCCCGCTCGGCGAGCGCGGCCACGCGGTCTTCCTGTGCTTCTTGCAGAGCTCGGCCTGCCTTGTCACGAGCCTCCAGCGCGCGTTGCAACTTCAACTGAAGTTCGTCGCCGACGCCGCTGTTGCCCCCACTCAGTGGTTCTTCATTGCGTGTTCGGGCGCGAGTCACGGGAGCGGCTCCGACCTTCACCTGGAGCGCCTGGCGCTGGGCGATTGCCGTGAGCGCCGTGTCGAGCTTCGCCAGTTCCCCAGCGGGCAGCCCATAGGCACCGCCAATGAGCCTGATGATGTGCTCGCGCACCGCTTCGGCGCCGTGAATTCCCAGCCTGTCCAGGTCAGAATAGTGCAGAGCGCACATGCCCAGCACGCCTTGATTGGAGGCAATTTCGATCACGATGTCGGGGCGAATGGTTACGGGACTCATCGCGATTCCTTCGGGGCTGTCGTTGTTAACCAGCGTCGGAACTCCTGCATAGTCGATTGGGTGGCTTCCGTTGGCCAGCCGGCCCGCGCGGCAGACATCGCCAGCACACACACGCTGACGCCCTCCGCGTAGGGCCACACCTCGCGGCTGACAACCTGATCTGCCAGGAACGCGACCTGGATCCCGAGACGCTTTAGTTGATCTTTCGTCGGTTGCGCAGCGTAGTCTGCCAACGCTGTGCCTAGTTCTGCAGTGGCCTGTCCATCAAGCACCGCAGCCGCAAAGAAGCGGTAACGACAGGGAGCAGTACACGCGGCGCAGCCGGCGTATGGGGTCACCGCCACAGTCGTACCCTCGGCCAGGAGGCTTCCGGTTCGCGGCGCCGAACTCTGTGCTGCCCAGGCGTCGAGGAGTTCCGCTTCGCAGGACTCCTCGTCTCCGAAGGACCAACCGTACAGCGCACCGAGTTCCGTGCAGGTCCACCTAGCAAGATCGCGGACCGCTTCCCCTTGCATCTCCTCGGCCATGCCTTGTGTGCGCAATGCCAGCGGAGACGCCGTCCGAATGCGTGCGCGCAGGAGACCGGCCGCCTTGCTCACGGACCCACCGCCATCCGCGGCCGCGGCCAGCATCCATTTTAGAAATGACAAACGGAGCTCGGCGAGGCTGCCTGGCGCCCAGGTCGACAGGCGGAGCGGCTCCGACCGTGTCTCTGCTGCATGTGTCTTGTGGGTGGGCTTTCCGGTGAGCCGGTCCTTGGCCCCGGGCATGGCCACCACGATAGGACGATCCATGCCGCTCATGAAAGCCAGGGCGCGACCGCGCGGCAGGCTGACCAGCACTTCCTGCTGGGCTTCATCCAGGTTGATGGCACGCGCAATTGCGTAGCGATCTTCGCCGGCTACGATCCGGTGCACGAGTTTCAGATTAGTATTCCTCACCGCATCAGGCGCCAATCTAGTTGGACTTTGATCGACGATGACGAACCCCTCCCCATAGGCGCGGACCTCGGAGATGAGATTCGCAAAGGTTTCGACCGCCTTGCCGCGCGGGTTGGCAAAGTCGCTCGCCTGGCCCACGGGGACGTTCTCCAGCAGGCGATGGGCTTCCTCAATGACCGTGACGTGCCGCAAGCGTACATCCTCAACCTGGATGCCTTCGGCGATATAGTGCTCCTGCAGCATGATGAGCAGCAAGCCCATCAGAAAAGCCTTCTGTTCGTCGTTCCCGATCTGGCCCAGCTCGATCACGACCGGCCGTCCCATGATGTCACCCAGAGTGGTAGCAACATGCGAGTCCAACATCAGGCCCTTGGCGCCGATGCGAAGACTGTTGATCCGGGCGTGGAGCGACGCGCGGACATCGGAAGCGAGGCGAACGTCAAAACCCAGGCGGTCGATCACCCCATCGATGCGGTGGTACAAGTCGGTCAGGGTCGGAAAGGCTCGCGGGGAAGCGCTGTCTCCGCGCCGGCAGAGATTGCTCTCCAGTTCCCAGCCTTTTGCCTCATAAGCCTCGTGCAGTGCGGTTTCGAGCACATAGGGCATGGGTGCATACAGCACAAACGCGGCAGCGAACAAGGACAATAGGGCATCGATGTGCGTCTGGACTGCTACACCCGCGGGTACATAGAAAGGATTGACGCGGAGGGGCGCCTGCGGACCGCCGAGCGTGAAGACTTCCAAGTCGGGAAAAGCAGCCTTCAGGTACCGGTACTCACCCTTGGTCGGCTCGATCACCAGGAACGGCACGCCCGCTCCCAGCAGCTTTTCGAGCAGCAGAAAGCAGGTGTTGGTCTTACCGCTGTCGGTGGTGCCGACGATGAGTGCGTGCCCGGTGAGCCGATCTGCATCCAACGCCAGAACCTCTCCCGTGCTCCTCCCCAGATCGTTGATCCATGCAAACTCTAAGCGACGGGCGTCGCTGGCGAGCGGGGGCGGAACCAAATCAAGGCGCACGGCTGTTTCGACGGCATACCCGGCGTACTCCTGAAGGGGGAACTGGACCACCTGGGCCAGGTCTCGGGAATTCAGCCAGGTGGTTGATGCGACCGGAGGCGACCAGGAACCTCCGGTCTCCGGAACGGCTGGTTCTTCGCACAGGTAGGCGCGTACGGGGTCGGCCCGCGAATCCTCACCTGCCAGCGCGGCCACTGCCACAGCTGCAGCCGCGGGATCGTCGCTCCACAAGTACGTTTCCGTCATCCACGTGCCTTGCGACCGGCCGACCAGAGCCCGCTGCAATTCCTGCTCCATTTCTTCAATCAGCAGAGCCGCCTGCCGATCCAGGCTGTGGGTTGTCTCCGGCTGATCGTGGTGGCGGCGGTCGAGGTAGATGCGCGCTGACCACAGATTGACGAACTCATCTGTCACGGCGTGCGGCAGGGGTCGCCCGCGAACGATCAGTGTCCAGTTACCCCTGTACAGCAGGCCCCGCACCAGTTGATCGATCTGTTCGAGTCGTGCGCTGGGTTGGTCTGGTTTGGGATAGTACGGCACGCCAGCGATGAGATGGCAGTAGGGAAGGCAATCGGTCTGGTCGACGATGGGGGTCGGATCGAATGACCGTAGCCGCGCGCCCGGGAACTGGGAATCGACAAGCGGAGCGATCGATCCAGTCTCTGCGCCGGGCTCGCCTAGCAGAATCGAAAGCCGTTGCCCCAAGCCGGACAGGACAAAGGCAAAGGGGGACTGAACGGCCGCGCATCCGGAGAGCAGCGCACGACTGCGGTCTGTCATCACGGTCAAGGGCAGCTCCGGCGGTTCCTTGGTCCAGAAGCGGCCAATCGCGTCGATGGACCAAAACTGGAGCCCTACCAGACAGGCCCGCGCTGTGGGGTGAGTGTGCGCGATGTTGTGGTGCGCCCCGCGCACTCGCGCCAGCTTCTGTTCCAGGAGATCGCTGCAGAAACTGCCGCTGAAGGACGGATTCGGGGCTCGGGAATATGCCAACGGATCACCTCAAGGGCAGTCGATCTGCCAGAAACGCGTAGCCGGCAACGTTGGCTGCAACAACCAACAACAACCAAAGCCAACTGAGCGATCTCTCCGGCAGCAGAGGCTCTCCTGTGTCGATCTTCTCACCGCCTTGCAGGCGCAACACGCCGTATCGCCAGCGGCCCCGGACACAGATCCGGTCACCGCGGCCAATGCTTGCACCGCGCAGGCGGCCCTTCACTCGCACAGTGGACTGCCGCCCTGACGCGTCGACCACAAGGTAGTTGGTCACCGGAACCGTCTGCTGCCGGTTGCGGCCGCCGATCAACGCCTGGAAAACGGGGGAGAGAAAGTAGAAAACACTCTGGAATAGGAACCCGAAGATCGTCACAATCCAGCCGGCGCCAAGTAGCGACGCCAACACCAGCACAACGATGGCGCCCACCATGATGGCCAGGAAGGTCGATCCAAGCATCAGGATGAGATCCACCGCGATGATCAGGCTCATCAGGATGCGCGCGACATCGGGGTCGGGCGGTTCTTCGGGAGGGTTATCGACTCGTTCCACCGTCCCCTCGACCTGGCACGCACGTCCGCTGCCGGCGATTGTGGGCACAGCCTGGCCGCCGGTGGCGGTGTTAGGTATGGAGACGGAGTAGTCAGCCGCTGCCGGCGCGACAGGGCTGCTGGCAGGAGCGGATGGCCTTACAATTGGACTCGCCGGGCGCCTGATCGTGCGTGAGGAGGGGGCAGGTCTGTAGACTGGATAGCGGGCGCGAGGGTCGCGGATAGTCGGCGCGGTCGACGCCGCAACCTGTCCCTCCGCATTGTCGCCCGACACTGTGGCTATCTGCTCGGTTGCCGGCGATTCAGGTGGCGGTAGCGGCGCGCGACAGACATCACAGTATTTCTTGGAACCGAGGGCATCGTTCACATTTCCACAGCGCTGGCAACGGGTGGCCACGACGACTCCTCCAACTGGGAACGATCAGACGATGGGAAGCATCTTTCTGTGGGATGAGGCCCAATCCGCAGCAGGGCGGTTCAGTACGCCTTCCTCGGATGACCACGAGCGAAAGGCGGCGATGTCCTTCAATCCGCGCACCAGGTCAACCCATGCATCCGGCGCCGTGAGCCACGCGACGCGGCCCAGGGTAGATACCTGGGGGTGGAAGATCGGGGTGAGCAACGTGAGCCACTTGACCTCTACACCCGCAGGCTCAACACCCTCTGTCAACGCTACGGCTGCCAACCCGCCCGACCTGATGATCGGCGCGCCTTCCGGGTCGATAGCGCTCACGCATGGGACATCCAGCCAGAGCAGCAGCAGGACGACCGGACCCGGCAGAACGAGGCTCTGGACCCGCACGTTGTCCTCGCCCGCTGCCGCTTCGAATGCCTCTGCTGCGATCGTTGACAGCCCGTGTTGTTCTGCGAGCGCCGCTTGGGCGATGGATGCAAAATCCAGATCTTCAGCGGGACGAGCAGCCTTGGAAAGGCGAAAGCGTGCGGCCGACGCGAGAAAGTCGCGGTCATCGAAAAACATCTCACCCGGAGGAGTCTTCATGGATACACCCTCTGGAGTGGCCCGTTAGCCCTGCCGGCATAGAACGCCAGGTGGAACATCTTGCAGTACCTCACGTTGACGATGAGCGCCGCCTCTTGGAAGTCGCGCAGAGTCAGACCTTCAGGTTCACGCTGAGCCCTCGCCTGGAGTTCCAGGTTGAATTTCATGTTGACGAGGTCGTCCAGTTTCTTGTAGAAGTCTGGATCTTCTATGACGGGCGTGTCGGGAGTGCGCGTGATAGCGAACACGTATTCCCCGCTGCGAACGAGACTCACGTGCGTGTCGCTCTCCTGAATAAGCTTGCTCATGTCGGCGCCACTGAACGCAAGGCCGTCCACGCCGGCTTCGTCGGGCGGATGGATGTGCATGCTGCCCACGATCGTTGCATCATCGGCAGGACGCTCAAGACGGACTGATCCCGCATCACCGGACGACTCGGGTCCCATCACCAGATCGCCTTCGCGATCGGTGACCAGGTAAGCGCCGGTTTCCTTGGCAGGTTGACCTCGGTCCTGCCAGAGCTTGTCCAACGCCCCGTGGACCTCGGCCGGCAGCTCCAGCTGTTCTGGTGGCTGATCGGTCTTTTCGATGAGCCCCAGGTCTTCAAGCAGGGCGCGGTCATCTTCATCGCGCACGTAGGGCCCTCGTTCGGGAGCTTCGGGAGGGGTGGACTCAAGGTTCTTCTTGCAGTCGAATTCCTCGATTTTGCCGATGAACTCTCGGTGCTCTTCTCTGCCGGCATCTGGCAACATCAGGTGGCTGCGTCCGTCGGATAGGCGGGTCCTGTAGATCACCTGGTAATCTTCGCTCTGCAGGGTGGAAAGCAGCGACTTGCGTGCCTCGTTGTCCAATCCCGCAAATCCGTCCGAGCTCTTGCACTCCAGCACGACAACACCATGCTTCTGTGCGAGACGCTCGGCCGCGCGCAGGGCGTCCTGAAGGGCGCCCGTGCCACGTGCGAATTCAGCCTCGCGCACCTCTGCGATCTCCGCTACCGGCACAGCGCCCTTTTTGGAGAGACTGATGCGGACGAAAGCCGCCTCGGTATTGAGCGAGTAGCGCTCTCCAACATGAGACGCAACGGCAGTGGTGCCTTCGGAATCTTCCAGGACAGCGATGTCTGAAGCGACGACCGGCGTAGCGGCCTCCGAGGCACGTCGAGACAGGCCGCGCTCGTGCCCGGCCTCCGGCGGCGTGTTTTCGGGGGTCCAGTATGCCTGGGTCTTGTTGTCGCTCATAACGCAAAGTGCCTGTTTGTCGGTCCTTATGGCGACTGCGGGGCCACCGAAGTCTGTGGCAGAATGATGCACGTCCACCAAGCAGAACCGCCAATGATAGCCCAGTTCGCCGGGCATGCATGCTGGCTGTCATGCGACTGCTCCCGAGAGTGCACACCGGACCTACGAGAGGGAATTGCGCACCTACGGGCTGTGCCATATAACGGCAGTGATGCTCGCATCCGGGGGCTTTCACGATGCGAGTGTGAAGCCGGTCAGCGTTACCGATCAGCTTCACTCTTTATTGGCGTCCAGTATACCTGGAGAGCGCCATTCGTGCAACTTGCCGAATTGACTCACGCCAAATCTTACTTTCCAAGGATCGTTGC
>Ga0123333_10002952_pt1 | contig 16833 bp, 13 predicted proteins | sample BioC12SIPDNA_3_FD_89957 | JGI IMG/M metagenome (GOLD analysis project Ga0123333, IMG submission 89957) | Anaerobic biogas reactor microbial communites from Washington, USA - Biogas_R2_B C12 SIP DNA | ecosystem: Engineered > Bioreactor > Anaerobic > Unclassified | place: Washington, USA... | reverse complement strand
GGCTGATCTACGGCAGCCGCACAATCCTGACCCTGGCGCCCCTTTCCGTCGTGGCTGCGGTGATTTTAGGGACGTTCCTGGGACTGCTGGGCGGGTACTACGGTGGCCTGATCGATGAGGTCGTCATGCGCATACTTGACGCAATAATGGCATTCCCCACTATCCTGCTGTACCTGATCATCATCTCGGCGATCGGGGCCTCGGCCGTCAACGTGGTCATTGCCATCACCTTCGTGGGTGCGCCGGGCATTGCCCGGCTCGTGCGCAGTCTGACCCTCGATATCCGCGTGCGTGACTACATCGCTGCAGCCCAGCTGCGCGGGGAGAACCCGCTCTACGTGATGTTCGCGGAAATCCTCCCCAATGCACGCGGCCCCCTCATCATCGATTCGATGCTGCGCGTCGGCTACGCAGTCTTCGCCATCGGCACGTTGGGGTTCCTGGGCCTGGGGCTGCCGCCGCCAACGCCAGACTGGGGCGGCATGATCGCAAATGCGCGTAAGTTCATTTGGGTCAACCCATGGGGTGTGCTCTGGCCAACGCTGGCCATCGCCTCGCTGGTGGTGGGGCTGAACCTCTTCGCCGATGGACTGCGCGAAGAGTCGACCCGCTACCAGTGATGTCCGCCGCGAACTGATGAGGAACGAAACATATGGATGCACATAAGCCTCAGACACCGGTGCTGGACATCCAGGGCCTGGCCATTTCCTACGAGACACGCCGCGGCGATGTGCCGGCCGTCCGCGACGTGAGCTTCCAGATAAAGCGCGGAGAAGCCTTCAGCATCGTGGGAGAGTCCGGATGCGGCAAGAGCACCGTCGCGTTTGGCATCGTGAACTTCCTGGGACGCAACGGCAGAATTGTCGATGGCCGTATCCTGTTCCAGGGCCAGGACCTTGTTGGGCAGTCTCCCGAAGAACTGCGCCGCATTCGCGGCGATCGCATTGCGATGGTGTACCAGGACCCCATGGCCGCGCTGAATCCCTCCATGCGCATCGGCGATCAGATGGCAGAGGTGCTGATCGTCCACCGGCACATGAAGCCTAGGGAAGCCGAGGACGCATGCGTTGAGATGTTGAAGCGGGTGCACATGCCGGATCCGGCCAACGTCGTGCGCCGCTACCCACACCAGCTTTCGGGTGGCCAGCAGCAGCGTGTGGTCATCGGCATGGCCCTCCTAAACGATCCGGCGCTCCTGATCATGGACGAGCCGACGACCGCCCTGGACGTCACCGTGGAAGCCGCTGTCCTGGACCTGGTAAGGGAGCTGCAGCACGAATTCCAAACCGCCATCATGTACATCAGCCATAACCTCGGGGTCGTGGCCCGTGTCTCCCACCGGGTCGCCGTGATGTACGCGGGCGAGATCGTGGAACGCGCGTCCGTACAGGATCTGTTTGCGCGGCCGCAACACCCCTACACCCAGGGGCTTCTCCGTTGCGTGCCGCGCCTGGGCAGTGACAAGCGCGACAGCGTCCTGTACCCGATACGGGGCCGGGTGCCCTCGCCCAGTGCGCTGCCGCCCGGCTGCATCTTCGAGCCCCGTTGCGAATATGCCCGCGAGGACTGCCGGCTCCGAAAGCCGGAACTCCGCCAGCTGTACGCCGACCACCTGGCACGCTGCCACTTTGCTGAAGAAATCCGGGAGACCGTTTGGCAGCAACCCGAGGATCTCCTGGCCCACATTGCCATGCCTCCCGATAACACGGCTGAGCCCATCCTGCGCGTCCAGAATGCCAAAACATATTACCAGGCGCCGTCACGCAAACTCTTCTCGCGCGAGAAGCTCCTGGTCAAGGCGGTCGATGACGTCAGCATCGAGATCAAGAAGGGGCACACCCTGGGCATTGTGGGCGAATCGGGCTGCGGCAAGAGCACGCTGGTCAAGACGATCGTCGGCATGGAGCGGCCAACCGGAGGTGAATTCGAGTTCATGGGCGTCGACATCTCCGGCCCCGTCTCAACTCGCAAGCTGGATACCATCCGAGAGATGCAGATGGTTTTTCAGAACCCTGACTCGACCCTCAACCCGTCCTTCAGCGTGGGCTACCAGATCGGACGGCCGCTGCGCCGTTTCAAGACGGTGCCTGCTAACCAGGTGCGCGACGAAGTGGTGCGGCTGCTGGACATGATGAAGCTGGGCGAGCGGTACTACGATCGCTACCCGCGCCAGTTGAGCGGTGGTGAGAAGCAGCGCGTCGGCATCGCACGCGCCATCGCGGCCCGCCCTGGCCTGGTGCTGTGCGATGAACCGGTCTCTGCGCTGGATGTCTCGGTGCAGGCTGCGGTTCTGAACCTGCTGCTGGAGATCCAGAAAGAGCTGGGCGCCACGCTGGCCTTCATCGCCCATGATCTGAGTGTCGTCCGCTTCTTCTGCGACCGCATCGCGGTGATGTACCTGGGGAAGGTCGTGGAAATCGGCCCCTCAGAGGCCATCTACGGACCGCCCTATCACCCATACACTGAGGCGCTGCTGTCCGCGGTGCCCATACCGGATCCGCGTGCCGAGCAGAAGCACGTGCGCTTGCTCGGTGCGGTGCCTAGTGCGCTCAACCCGCCCAGCGGCTGCCGCTTTCACACACGCTGCCCACGCAAGGTCGGTGACATCTGCGAACGCGAAGAACCGCCCTGGCTCGATAACGGCAACGGACATCGCATCGCCTGTCACATCCCGTTGGAGGAACTGCGCAGCATGGAAGCTGTCATCACCGTGCCTTCAGCATCGACCCGGGCCTAGCCAACATCCGGATTCTGCAGCCACGCGCTGCCTTGGGAGGAGACACGCATGTTAGTGAAAGACTATATGACGCGGCATCCGCTGATGGCTACCCTGCAGATGTCCGTCGTCGAAGCGCAGAAATTCATGGGTGAGAACAAGATCCGGCACCTACCCGTGGTGGGAGACGGGAAACGCTTGCTGGGACTGGTCACCCGGCAGAGACTGCTGGTCGATCCGGCACGGCTGGGCAGCCTCTCGGTCTGGGACATTGCCCGCACGCTGTCCAGCTTGAAGGTCAGCGACGTCATGCTGAAGGTCCCGGAGGTTGTGACCATCGACTCCAACCTCACGATCGAAGAAGCCGCCAGCATGATGGTCGAGAAGCGTATTGGCTGCCTTCCCGTGGTGGAGAAGGGCATCCTGGTCGGCATCCTCACCGAGCTGGATCTGCTGGCCCAACTCTCGGAGCTCATGGCCGCGCGCGAACACGGCGTCCGCGTCACCATCCGCATGCCATCAGGAGTCTCCGGTGAGCTGGCCAAACTGGTATCCGCCATTGCGGCCCGTGGCTGGGGCATTGAAGCCTGCGGCGGGTCGCCCAGCCCGAAGGCGCCAGGCAAATGGGATGCCGTGGTCAAGCTGAAGGTTACGATGGACGAGGCCCTCGCGGCATTGGGCCAGATCCCGGACCAGGAAATCGTGGATATCCGAGAGGTCTAGGCGCGCAAAGTATGTCCACGGGTCCAGACTGCACTTTGACGGTGGTAAGAACCTCACCGCGTCATGTTTCGAGCAATGAACGCTCGAGGGCTCATTCCAGGCTCTTACCGGGCGCGGTCGCTATTTCCCCTTGCATATCCTCTCGAACATCACTTAGTGATAGTGAATTTCGCCTTTCCGGCCAGCCATCCAAACGTGGACTGGCAGACAATACATCACACCATCCAAATCACAACCCTTTTGGAGCAGAAGAGGAAAGATCATGACCAACCAGGTACCTGTCTCGACCCTGCATCCGACGACCCGCATGCTGTCGGACGAACAGATCAGGGAGATCCACAACGCAACGTTGGACATCCTGGCCCACACGGGCATTGTGATGAAAAACCAGCGCGCGGCCGGCCTGTTACTGGAGGCCGGCGCATGGGAGGCCGACGGCAAAATCAAGATCCCCGAGCATATGGTGATGAGCGCCATTGCCAGTGCGCCCGCGCGCATCCCCATGTGCAACCGGCTGGGCCAGCTGACCATGCCGCTGCAGGCCGGGAAGGTCTTCTTTGGATCCGGGTCGGACTGCATCTACACGATCGATGTGGATACAGGCGAACGCCGCCTCACAACGACGGAAGACGTGCGGAAGATCGCCCAGCTCTGCGACGGCCTTGAGCAGATCGATTTCATCATGTCGATGGGCAACCCGGTCGATGTCAACCCTATGGACGCCTATGTCGACGAGTTCGTCGCTATGATGCGCGGCTCGGTCAAGCCGATCTGCTACACGGCAAACAACGGGCGCGACATGGAGGACATCTACGACATTGCCTGCGCTGTCGCAGGTGGTGAGACGGAACTGCGCGAGAAGCCGTTCCTCATCCTGTATGCAGAGCCTATCTCCCCCCTGCTGTTCCCGGATGAATCGGTCGACAAGCTGCTGTTCTGCGCCGAAAAGGGCATTCCGGTGACCTATCCGCCTTCACCGAACACGGGCGGCGGCGGCACGATAACTCTTGCAGGCGCGCTCGCATTGGGCAATGCAGAATGCCTGGTGGGGTTGATTCTCACGCAGCTCGTGCGCAAGGGCACCCCATTCCTGTATGGCATGAATACTGCGGCGCTGGACATGGGTTCCACGATTGTGGCCTACGGTGCGCCCGAGTGGCCCGCTGGGATGATGGCCTGGTGCGACATCGCACGCAGCTATGATCTTCCGGTCTGGGGAGCTGCTGGCGCCACCGATAGCAAGGTGGTTGACGCACAAGCGGGCATCGAGGCCACGATTACCGTCATGAGCGCATTCATGACGCGCTGCAATCTGGTCCACGATGTCGGCTACATCGAATATGGTTCGACCTCCTCCATGGAGATGCTGGTGATGACAGATGAAATCATCAGCAATGTGCGCTTCATCATGGAAGGGGTGGAGGTCAGCGAACGCACCCTGGCTCGCGATGCAATTCACCGGGCCAGACCAGGTGGCGGATTCCTGGCCGATGATCACACGCTGGATAATTGGCGCTGGGCCCAGTGGCGCCCGAAGCTGTTCGATCGCAACCGCTACGATGCCTGGGTGGCCTCGGGAAGCCAGGACTTGACCCAGCGCGCGAACCGGCGCGCGAAGAAGATCTTGCGGGACCACAAGGTGCCTGGCCTGCCTACGGCAGCCGAGGAAACCATCACTGAAGTGATGAACCGCCGCCGCTCTCAGGCGGAATGAGTTCAGAATCGGAGGAGAAGCCATGCCCAGGCCAGGTCCGGTAGGCGGGCAGTACTGCCCACTCACCCAGGAAGAAATCCAGCGAGTGCATGAGTCATCTGTGGCGGTGCTGGAACGCACTGGGGTGCATGTCGAGCACGAGGCTGCCCGTGACCTGTTTCGACAGGGCGGAGCACACATCGATGGTGCGAGAGTCTACATCTCCGAGCAGATGGTGGAGAAAGCCCTCGGGTTCGCACCGTCGAGCGTGCTTCTGGCTGGTCGCGACCCGGCAAATGATATCCTGCTCGAGGGCAAGAGAGTCTACGCGGGCACCGGCGGGTCGCCGACAGCGGTCCTCGATCTGGGGACGGACGTCATGCGGCCCGCCAGGTTGGCCGATCTGCAACAGATGGTTGCCCTGGTCGACAAGCTTTCTAACTGCGACTTCGTGGTGATGCCCATCTATCCGACTGACATCCCTGCGGAGGATGTCCCGGTGAATCGCTTCCACACGTGCCTGACCAACACGACGAAGCACGTGATGGGTGGTGTCGACTCAGTGAAAGGTGCGCTCCAGGTCATCGAGCTGGCGACACTCGTCGCCGGCTCGATCGAGGCGCTGCAGTCCCGGCCTATTGTGTCGGCCATTGCGTGCTGGATGGTCAGTCCACTGCATCTCGATACCGCGGTGACCGACATCCTGTTGGCATGGTGCCGGCAGGGGCTCCCTCTGGCTCTATCCTCCGCCCCCATGGCGGGTTCCACCTCTCCGGTGACCCTGGCCGGGACGCTGACCCAGCTCAACGCGGAGCAGTTGAGCGGCATCGTGCTCTCTCAACTGGCGCGCGTGGGCACGCCTGTGCTGGCCGGTTACATTCCAGGCATAGCAGACATGCGCAGCGGAGGCTATCTGGGCGGTGCGGTAGAGTTCGGAATCATGCAAGCGGCAGCCGCTCAACTGGCGCATTTCTACCGGATCCCGATCTACTGCTCTGGAGGCATGACCGATGCCAAGGTGCCGGATGCGCAGTCGGGCTATGAGAAGATGGCCACCTTCCTGCTGGCAGCCATGAGCGGCGCCAACTACATCCACCATGCTTTTGGGATGATCAACAACATGAGTGCCGCCTCGTTGGAACAGGCGGTGATCGATGACGAGATCGTTGGGATGGCCATACGAGTCTTGCGAGGCATCAACCTGACCTCCGAAAGCCTCGCGGGGGAGGCGATCGATCGGGTCGGGCCGGGAGGCCATTACCTGACCGATCCCCTCACACTTCAATACATGCGCTCGGAATACTTCCAACCCCATGTCTCCGACCGGCGCAACCGGACGGCATGGGAAGATGCGGGGAAACAGGATACTCGCCAGCGCGCTGCCGTTCGCGTCTCCCGACTACTGGCCGGTCCCAGGGCACCGGGGCTCGCAGCGGAAGTGGACTCGGCCATCCGTTCGAGGTTCCACATCCTGACTGAACCCTGAGGGCCGCCTGGTCACCTGCAGACGGGGAAGGCATCGGAGGTTTCATGCGTGCGCGACGAGCTCTGCTCTACATCCCGGGCCACGACGGACGGAAGATCAGGAAGGCGACCACCCTGGATGTCGATTGCGTCTGTCTCGACATGGAGGACGGCGTCGCTCTGAACCGAAAGGCTGAGGCGCGCGCCACCATACCTGAGGCCCTTCGTGACCTGGATTTCGGCCGCGCCGAGCGGTTGGTGCGCATCAACCCCGTGGGGTCAGGGATGGAGGCGGATGACCTGGCAGCGGGATTGGAGATCAGGCCCGACGGGATCGTGATCCCCAAAGTACAGGATAGTGATTCGATCCGCTGGGCCAGCGACCGCATCGCCGCGGCTGAGCAGGCGAACGGATGGCCCCCAGGTGAGATCGTCCTCATCGGCATGGTCGAAACCGCACGCGGCATTGTGAATCTGAAGGGGATTGCCAGCAGCGATGTCCGGCTCCAGGCCCTGATTTTCGGTGCAGAGGACCTGGCGGGCGATATCGGCGCGATCCGGACCCCCGCGGCCTGGGAGGTGTTCTACGCGCGCAGCGCGGTAGTCACCCATACGGCCGCGTATGGTCTGCAGGCGATCGATATGGTGTATGTGGACTATGGGGACACGGAAGGGCTGATCGCAGAGGCTGCACAAGCCAGCCAGCTGGGCTATGCAGGCAAACAAGTCATCCACCCGAACCAGATCGGTCCGGTGCAGGCGGCGTTCACGCCAGACGATGCCGCTATCCGCCACGCGCTTCGTATCATGGATGCGATGCGAGAACACCAGGAAGCTGGTCAAGGCGCATTCAGCCTGGATGGCAAGATGATCGATATGCCGTTGGTAAAGGCTGCCGAACGAGTCCTGGCACGCGCCTTCTCGGCCGGAAAAATGCCTGGCTGACCGCACCTGAGAGCGATTTCACGCAGTCGCAAACCATTGACCCGGACCTGTCACAGTGCTATACTCTAATTGCTTGGGGCTGACCCGGAAAGGAGATGGCACGATGAAGCGTCTTCGAAAAGCGGGGAGATCCTCCGGCATTGAAGAAACGCGACGAGACTGGGAGGATATGCGGATCGAGGTCTTGCACGAGATTCAGGATGGCGGGCAGGTGACCGAAGAGCGTCTCGATGAAGCCGGCTACACAGCTGCATGGTATTGGCGAGACGTGCTGAGTAAGCCCGCAGCGCGCACAAGTCACCATCGAAGGAACTAGGAAACCAACACAGGGTTGTTGGACGATGAGCGGCTACAAGGGGATGCAGTCTCCCCATGATTCTCTTGATCGACGGGATCGATGGCCTCTACCGACAGATCAGCCCCGGTGGAGGCCTTCTTTTCGAACGGTTACGACGATCAACGATCAGGATCTTCCAGCACCCGATCGAACGCTTCTTCATCCAGGGCGGCCAGCGAGGGCGCAGTCAGGTCCGCTCTGAGTCTGGCACAGTTGGGGCCGACGCCGATGCAGCGCATGCCTGCCCGCCGCGCAGCTTCGATCCCAGCCGGTGAATCCTCCACCACCACGCAGCGGTAGACCGGTGCGTCGAGCCGCCTGGCGGCAACCAGGAACACCTCGGGATCAGGCTTGCCCTGCATCACATCCTCTGCGGTGACAACTGCTGCAAAGACGCTGGCCATGCCCAGCACCTCCAGGATCGCATCCACATTCAGCCGTGGGGCCGAGGTGGCCAGCGCCTGCCGCCATCCGGCGGCAGCCAGGCGTGCCAGCCACATCTCAACGCCCGGCAGCAACTCGACCCCGCGCTTGCGCACCAGCCTGCGGTAGCGTTCTTCTTTCTCGCCCGCAATGCGAGCGAAGTCCGCACGGTCTGCGGTTGGGCCAAGCCACGCCGCCAGCGTGGCATCGTTGCGCTGGCCAAACGATGCGTCGAACTGCTCCCGGCTAAGCAAGAAGCCTTCGCCGGTCAGCGATTCGCGCCATGCCAGCCAGTGCAACTCGCGTGAGTCGAGGAGAGTGCCGTCAAGGTCCCAAAGGACGGCCAGGACCAGATGGGATTGTGTCATCCGCTATACCGCCATTGATAGTAGTCAGAATGTGTGATCATCATACCCGGAACCTGTGACCCGCACAACCTGAACTCCTTCTCGCTGTGCTACAATGGCGTCTATGAGAACGAAGAGCGTGCCTGCTGCCAGCCTGTCTCAGCTCATCCGGCCATTGCTGTCGACCGGGCTTCCCGATGCGAGCTCACTGATCGCCGAAGGTCGCGCCATCGCAGCAGAGCTGACCCTGGGACGCTCCCTGTTCTGCGAGCAGCAGGACGTTGCCTCTGAGGCGGAGTACAAAGAGCGCTGCAAGGCCGGCGGAACCATCATGTATCATGCCCATGTCGGCATGGATTCCTGGCCCGCGACGGCAGAAGCTCTGCGTCACATCCACCAGGTTGCCATGGATGGAGGCTATCGCCTCGACCGCGCAGGCATCTGTCTCGATCGGCGCATGGCTGTGCCCGAGGCATTTCGTCATGGCATCCCGGCAGAGACCGGCCCCCTGATCACCACCCCTGCCGAATGGCGCGAGATCGGCCAGATCGTGCCAATCCAGCCTCACATGGGCGATTTCATGATCGGGTTTCCCGCCGCAACCACCAACACCATCCACGCGCTCCAGGCCGGTGTCACCACCATCGGCAACCTCTCGCAGTATTTTGCACACGAAGCACCCATGTGGAAGGACCGCGTGGCGACAGCCGCCGAGACGATCCGCGCGATTGCGATTCTGGGTACGCGTCGTAAGGATGGGCTGCTGCTCCACTCCTACCTGGAGGATGGGTTTGGTGCACTCTTCTTCGATTGCTCCACCGTGGCGGGTTGGGCCTACCTGGAGCGCTATATCGTGGAGAACTTGCTCGGCGCCCGGCTCAGCCACTGCATCGGGGGGTTGACGACCGACCCGGTCAAGCGCGTGGGCTGGGTATTCGCGTTGGACGAGATCCACGATCACGACTGCACCGGCTCGATGATCTACGGCGACACCATCTCGCTCACCCGCGATTTCCCGCACAACTGGGCCGTCGTGGGCGAGTATCTGCTCTGGGACATCCTGGCCCAACTGGAGTGTCCAACCGGACACGCGGTGCATCCCCTCCCGATCACTGAGGCTATCCGCATCCCATCGGCGGAGGAGATCGCTGAAAGCCAGACCTTCGGCCGCCAGGTCGAGCGGGCAGCGCGACGGATGCACCGGGCGGTGGACTTCGGGCCGGCCCGTTCGTTTGCGCGCCGGATGGTGGATGCAGGCAAACAGATCTGCGCAAATGCGCTGGACGGGCTGGCAGATGCGGGTGTCGACGTCCGCAATCCCCTCGAACTACTGTACGTGCTCAGGGGCTTGGGCCCGGTCGAATTCGAGCGTCACTTCGGTGCGGGTGAACTGGACGCGGACACCGGGCGCCGGCAGCCCCTTGCGGCGACAGACATGTGCGCACGCTCATTGGAGATCATCGAAGAGCACAGACCCCTCTTCACGACCGCCAGGATGCGCAGTCTGATGGGAGGGAAAAGGCTGCTGCTGGCCTCCACCGATGTCCACCAACACGCGCTCTTCGTGCTGGAGGCGCTGCTGCGCCAGGCGGGCGCGGCGGTGACCAGCCTGGGGCCAGAGCAGAACGCGGCCGATGTGGCGGAGGGCGCGGCGGAGCACGGGGTCGAAGCGATCCTCCTCAGCACACATAATGGCATGGCGCTCGAATACGCGCAGCAGTTGCAGGCGGAACTGGACCGGCGGCGCGTAGATGCGCCGGTGTTGATGGGCGGCGTCCTGAACCAGAAGATGGCCGGCCAGCCCCTGCCTGCAGATGTGACCGCCGATCTGAAGCGGCTGGGCATCCATACCGGCGCGCTCGCAGATGGCAGCGTGGGGCGGCTCCTGCCGGCTCAGAAATGTGACCGCTGATCAGCAGAAACGCCTCGATTTGCTGATAGAGCAGCGTGGTGCTCTGGCGATCAAGCGGAAGGATATGCTATACTGCCACACCTCAGACCAAAAACAAACGCGGAGAGCACAGGACATGACTCGATCCCATCTCACCCAAATCGCTGACGCTCGCCATCGTGAGGGATTCAACTGCGCACAAGCGACGCTCTCAGCCTTTACAGAGGAACTGGGCCTGCCCCTTGACGTCGCAATGCGGCTTGCCGCGCCATTCGGTGGCGGCATGGGCCGGCGGGGCGAGGTCTGCGGAGCAGCCTCAGGCGCGCTTATGGCGCTAGGCCTCCGCTACGGGTCTTCTGTGGCGGATAAGGCCGCCAAGGAAGCCATGTACGCAATCACCGCCGAGTTCTTGCGCCGCTTCGAGGCTCGCACAGGCGCGCTCCACTGCCGGGATCTCATCCAGGCTGATATGACCACGCCCGAAGGCCTTGCCTGGGCACGCGCACGCAACGTGTTCACCACCATCTGCCCGGGAATCATCGACGCCGCGGTCGAGATTGCGGACGATCTCATGCAGCGATCAGAGAAATCCTGAGGCACACTTCGGGGGGTCCGAACATACCTGTTCGACCAGTCCGGTGTACAATACCGAGTGATTAGCTACCAACATCAGTTGGAGGTTCTCGACCATGAGCCCAGAAGAAAAGACGGCAGCCCAGCCGGTGGCGTCCGGCAGCGACCCACAGCAGGACGACAGCCAGCTACAGGAAGGCGGCGCCGAGGCGACTCGCTTGCTGGACCTCAACGTGGCGCTGAGCGGGCAGAGCAAGAAAGAAACGGAAAGCGCGGCCTCGACGCCCGCCGCGGACCTGGGCGACCTGCTGACCGGACTTCTCGGCGGCGGAGGCGAAGGCGCGGGATTGGGTCTCGACGGGATCGCTGAGAGATCCGGGGTGTCCAGGTCCGCACTTTCGGCAGCTCTACCGTTGGTGCTGGGCGCGCTGCTCAGGCCCGGCCAACAGCAGGCCGCTTCTGGAAGTAAACCGGTCGGGCTTGCTGACCTTGCCAGTCTTGCAACAGGCGGTAAGCCGCTCAACGCTGCGTCGCTGGAGGCCACGGGCCTGCCTGCAGAACTGGCGAAGAAAACCGGCATCGACATCAAGACCGCCATGACAATCATCCAGGCGGTCCTCAAGGCGCTGGGTATCGGGAAGACTACAGCTAAGGCGAAGCCGAAGACAAAACCCAAGGCCAAGCCCAAGGCAAAGCCGAAGCCGAAGACCGCTGCCAAGCCCAAGGCGAAACCCAAACCGAAGACCGCTGCCAAGCCCAAGGCGAAACCCAAACCGAAGACCGCTGCCAAGCCCAAAGCGAAGCCGAAACCGAAGACCGCTGCCAAGCCCAAGTCGAAACCCAAGCCGAAGACAACGACGAAAAAGTAGCAGGCCGATCACCAGGAGAGGATGCATGTCAGAACACGATTGGGTGAAGGAATTTCTGTGCACGATCTGGGTGTGTGACCGGGACGGCGTCATGCTCGAAATGAACGACCATGCGGCGGATACGCAGGAGGGTGGTCGCAACCTGATCGGGACGAACATCCTCGACTGCCATCCGGAGCCTGCACGCGCAAAGCTGGCGGAGATGCTGGCCAGCGGGCAGGCGAACATTTATACGATCGAGAAGGCGGGGAAACGAAAACTGATATACCAGACCCCATGGTATGAGAACGGGGTCTATGCAGGATTCGTGGAATTGTCGCTTCCCCTGCCTGCGCAGATGCCGCATTTCGTACGGAAAGGGTAGTGGGCGACACTGAGATCTGGTGGACGCTCCCGCACGGTGAATTTGCGCTGGTGGCACATCGTCGCACGGTATGAGCTCTGGCTGCTTGCGGCCGCGGCGCCATTTCTGCTTTTTCCCGGGACTTGGGCGCCCATCGCCTTGGGCATCATCCTGCTGACATGGGTCGCGCGCCGGCTGGCAACAGGCGCCTTCATTGTCCGAACACCCGCCGACTTCCCCTTGCTCTATCTCCTTCTGATGGCCGGCGTCAGCCTGTACGCCTCCGTCGATGTGCAGACGAGCTTCCCCGCCTTCTGGCGGCTGCTGCTCGGCATAGCCATTTACTACGGGCTCGCGAACACGGCGCGCGATCGCCGGACGCTGCGCGTGCTCACGCTTCTGATGGCTGTGGGAGGCCTGGGCATGGTGCTCCTCACCCTGGTCGCGACAAGGTGGGATGCGGTGCGACTCCTACACCTGCCCCAGGTGTATGACAGGCTGCCCGCGCTGCTGACCGATCCGGAGGACGGTCAGCTAATCCACCCGCGGGTGATGGGAATGGCGCTGGCGACCGTGCTGCCAGTTCTGGTCTCAGTTGCCTTCTTCAGCCGCGACCCGTGGCGGCGCGCGGCCTGCGGGCTGGCAGCCCTGGTCATTGCGGCAGTGCTGCCGTTGACGCAGTCATTGGGAGGGTTGGTGGGCGCAGCGTGTGCGCTTGCCGTTCTGGCCGTCTGGCGCAGTCGATGGTTCCTGCTCGCTCTGCTGCCTGCGGCCGGCCTGGCTGGGTGGGCGGTGGATCGCCTGGACCTTCAGGCCCTCGCTGCTCGCCTGCTGTCGACGCAGGATACCCTTGGCATCGGAGTCGCTCTACGCTTCGACATGTGGAGCCGGACGCTGGCGATGATCCGCGACATGCCCTTCACCGGAATTGGGCTGGGCACATTTTCCCTGGTGCAGTCGAACTTCTACCCCGGGATCTTCATCGGTCCCGAGCCCCATGCGCACAATGTGTTCTTGCAGGTCAGCCTGGACCTGGGTCTGCCGGGCCTGCTGGCCTTAATCGGGCTGTTGATTGCTGCCCTGGTCATGGTGGTGCGGACCGGCCGCGCACGCGTCGACCGCGAGGAAATGGCTCTGGTGATCGGATTGGCGGCCGGGATGTTGTCGTACCTGCTGGCCAACCAGACTGACACGCTTTGGCATCCCAAATTTGGTGTCTTGCTTTGGGTGCTGCTGGGGCTGCTTGCGGCGGCCTATGGGCAGGCGTACTTAGGACCGGCGATTTCCCAGCAACGCAGAAGCAGCAGGGTGGTGGCGTCGCTGCCTTGGGCCCTGCCGCCGGTGGTGCTCGTCCTGAGCCTGCTGCTGCCGGGCGTTCGCGAGCTGAACGCGGGCACGCTGCAGGCCCACAAATTGCTTTATGCAGCCCGCAAAGGCGCTGCGGTCCCTACCCGTGAACTGGTCGCGGCCCAGGCGCACCTTCTTCGAGGTGTGTCCATCGATACGGATCGGGCGCACGCGCACAGCCTGTTGGGAAGCCTCTATGCGGTGCAGGGCGATGACCCCGCGGCTTTCGCTGCATTCCAGCGACAGGTTGCCCTGGACATGGCTGATCCCCTCGCAGCCTATGCACCGTTCGAAGCCCTGCGCCGCAGCCTGGTCGCAGAGAACCCCGGCGACCCGGCTTCGGATCTCCTCTGGATCTACTCCCAATGGATGTGGCGCTTCCCCGCCAGGGCTGAACCAAACGTTTGGGCCGCGATCGTGCACGAGCAATATCGAGCCGACCTCGGGGAAGCCAGGGCCGTCTTGCAGCAAGGACTGGAGCGCGGCGCACAACCGCGCGGGATCCTGGAGTACGGCTTCGACCGGGTTGGCAGCTAAACCGCGGTGGTAATCGCCTTCAACGCAGCCAGCAGCAGCGTCACGTTCTCCCGGCGGCTGCTGTGCCCCATCAGGCCGATGCGCCATATCCTGCCCTTCAGTGGGCCGAATCCCCCTGCGATCTCAATGTTGTACTCGCTCAAGAGCCTTTTGCGCGTGCCCAGGTCATCGATTCCAGGCCCAAGCTGGCACGTGGTCAACGTCGGATTGCGATACGCTAGCGGGACAAATGGTGGCAGGTCCAGCTCCTCCAGGCCCGCCCAGAGCATCTCCGCATTGGCGCGATGCCGCGCAAAGCGGGCCGGCAGCCCCTCTTCTGCCACCAGCCGCAGCGCCTCTCGCAGCGCGTAGTTCATGCTGATGGGCGCGGTATGATGATAGGTGCGCTCCTCGCCCCAGTACTTCTCGACGTTGGACAGGTCAAGGTACCAGTTCGCTACCTTCGTAGTGCGATTGTGCAGGACCTCGCGGGCTCGCGAACCCACCGTGATTGGCGACAAGCCTGGCGGGCATGACAGGCACTTCTGCGTGCCGCTGTAGGCCACATCCACGTCCCAGGCGTCAATTTCCACTGGCACGCCGCCCAATGAGGTAACGGTATCCAGGACAAACAGCGCACCCCGCTCATGCGCGGCGCGCGCGATCTCGGACACGTGCGGCTGCAGCGCACCGGTCGAGGTTTCGGCGTGCACTACGCCGAGCAATTTATAAGCCTTGCGGCCGAGGGCCGACGCGATTTCGTCGGGATCGAAGACCTCTCCCCACGGGCGCTCCAATCGGTCGACGTTGGCGCCGGTCCGCCCAGCCATGTCGCATAGCCTCTCGCCGAAATAGCCGTTGACACCGATCAGGACGTCATCGCCAGGCTCGATGAAGTTGACCAGCGCGGCCTCCATCCCTGCACTGCCGGTGCCGGAGATCGGGATGGTCAGCTCGTTTCGCGTCTGGAACACGTAGCGCAGCAGTTGCTGCACCTGGTTCATCACAACCAGGAACTCGGGATCCAGGTGTCCGACCAACGGCGCAGCCATGGCGCGCAGCACGCGCGAGGGAACGCCGCTGGGGCCGGGTCCGAGCAGCACGCGCGGCGATGGGTTCAAGTCCGAAAACTGGGGTGCATCCATGCCTGTTCTCCTCTGCTGAGTGGATACCGGAACAAGTCAAATCGCTGAATCTACTCACACAAGAGTGTCGTACACAAGTACCTCTCTTTCAGGCTCGATCGTTATTATAGCACCCACCGACACGAGATCAAACAGGATGCGCAGCTGGGCATCGCGCTGAAGTGATGATCGGGAAAGGGCCAGGAAAACGCGATGCGATTTCGCTGGACGCCCAGGGTTGTGATACAGTGACCCATATGCTCCGAAGATTCTTTGGTGACGGCAGATTCTACGCCGTTATGCTCAGGATTGCACTGCCTATAGCCACACAGTCGCTGGTCACTCACCTTCTCAATGCAGTTGACGTGTTTTTGATAGGCCAGAAAGGCGAAACAGCCGTAGCAGCGGTGGCCCTCTCAAATCAGTGGTCGCTCCTGATCAATGTCTTGCTGCTCGGCGTGGGCGGCGGCACGGCGATCTTCACCGCACAATACTGGGGAAACCAGGATCTGCCTCGTCTGCGCAGGGCATTCGGGCTGGGACTGCTGGTCGGAGTGGTAAGCGGCATCCTGTTCGCAGCAACCGCCATGCTATTTCCACGGGATGTCTTGCGCCTGTACACATCAGATGCAGCCGTTGTAGCGCTGGGCGCACCTTATCTGCGCCTTGTAGGGCTTTCTTATTTCTTCTTGGCGTTCACAACCGTTTTCGGGATCACCCTGCGCTCGACACACCATGTCAAGTTGCCTGTCATCGTTAGTGTGTGCGCCCTCTCGTTCAAGACCGTTGTCGCCTACGGATTAATCTTTGGACGTTTCGGGCTACCCGAGCTTGGCATTGTCGGCGCCGCGATTGCGACAGTCGTGGCCCGTGCCATCGAGTGTATCGCTCTGCTCACCCTCACTTATCGATGGCATCTGCCGCCTGCCCTGATGCCTTCTCACATGCGCGGGGTGAGCCGGGCCTTTATTGCTACGTTCGCGGCCACCACTGTCCCGGTAATACTCAATGAATTGATCTGGGCGCTTGGCTCAAATGTCTACACGGGAATCTACGCGCGAATCGGCACCGAATCGGTAGCTGCCGTAAACATTGCCACCACGATCGAAAATGTAGCATTAGTGCCTATGTTCGGGCTGGGCAACGCTTGTGCAATCATCCTGGGGAATGCCCTCGGGGCGGGCAACAGCGATCAAGCTCGTGATTACTCCCGCAAATTTCTCGCACTTGCGTTCACAATAGGCCTGGGATTGGGGGGTCTCATGCTCGGCACCTCGCGGTTCATTCCTGGCGCGTACAATATTTCGCCCGAAGCGGCGATGTACGCGCACAGGATCATGACGGTTATGGGGCTGGCCCTCTGGCTGAAAGCCTGCAACCTGATGGTAGTTATGGGCATTCTGCGCAGCGGCGGCGACACCCGGTTCTGCCTTGCGATCGACGCCGGTTCCATGTGGCTTGTCGGCATTCCCTTCGCGTTGCTCGGCGCATTCGTGCTTCGCCTCCCCGTGCACCTGGTCGT
>Ga0123333_10002950_pt1 | contig 16835 bp, 16 predicted proteins | sample BioC12SIPDNA_3_FD_89957 | JGI IMG/M metagenome (GOLD analysis project Ga0123333, IMG submission 89957) | Anaerobic biogas reactor microbial communites from Washington, USA - Biogas_R2_B C12 SIP DNA | ecosystem: Engineered > Bioreactor > Anaerobic > Unclassified | place: Washington, USA... | reverse complement strand
CGGTGAATATGCTGCCCTGGTCGGAAGCAGCACGTGGGTTTCCCTTGAAGATGCCGTTGCCATGGCAGAATCTGTGGTTCCTCTCGAGATCTTTCCGGAGGCCGGCGAGGCTAACAAGCTGATCCCGGCCGGTGCTACGGACGAGCAGGCTCTGGAAATGGCCATGGAGTTCGAGCGGAGGGGATACAACCTCTACGCCGAGGCCGCCACGAAGGCGGAGGGCGCGGAAGAGCGCCGCCTGTGGGAGCATCTGGCCAAGGCGGAGGATGCTCACTATCAGTACCTGCACGAGACGTACGAGTATCTTGTAAACAACGGCGTCTGGTTCTATGACGACTTGGAGAGGCCCTTCTTCGAGGGCTAGGTTTCGCATATCCTCGGATGGGGGGCGCAACGCACTTGATCGGCACGTTGCTGAACATCGGATCCGTGTTGCTGGGGGGCGGGCTGGGCACCCTGCTGGGTGACCGCCTGCCCCAGCCGATCCGTGAGACTGTGATGCACGGCATCGGCCTGGTGACCTTGGTGGTGGGGATGCACCTCACCATGGAGACGCAGAATACCCTGATCGTGCTTGTCAGCGTGCTCATCGGGGGCATCCTGGGCGAGTGGTGGCGGATCTCTGCCGGCTTGGACAGGGCGAGCGAGTGGTTGCGCACTCGTGTGGCCGCCCGCGTGGGTGAGCGGCGTATGGGGCGCTTCACCGAGGGGTTCGTCACGGCCAGCCTCGTGTTCTGTGTAGGGCCCATGACCATCCTCGGGGCCATTCGCGATGGCCTGAGCGGGGATATCTCTCTGCTCGCGATAAAGTCGGTGCTGGACGGGTTTACCGCCATGGCCTTTGCCTCCACTCTGGGCATCGGCGTGCTGTTCTCCATGCTCACCCTGCTCCTGTATCAGGGGGGCATCACCCTGTTGGCGGGCGTCGCCGAGCAGGTGCTGAACCCTGCCATGATCGCCGAGATGACGGCTACGGGCGGCGTGCTGATTCTGGCCATAGGGCTCATGCTGTTGGAGATCAAGCGAATCCGCGTGGCGAATCTGTTGCCCGCTCTGGTGGTCGCTCCAGTGATTGTGGCTATTCTTCAGGCTCTGGGGCTCCCGCTCGCCCCCTGAGAGCCCCGCGGTTTACCTGTGCGGAAGGGTAGGCGCCCATGAGGATCGGCTGCAACACCTTGTATGGCGGGGGCGAGCTCGGTTCCACCGCTGACTTTACGCCCGATGAGCTACGGCGATCGCTAGAGCGCAACAGCGCACTGGGCTACGAGACCGTAGAGTTCTCCCACCTGTGCCATCTGACGCTCGACGAGGTTACCGAGATCGGCGCGTACACGCGGCGCCTTGGCATGGCGCCCTGGTCCGTGCACGCGGAATCAGCCAGCGGCTTTCTTCTGGGTCGTTCGCCGCAGGAGGCGGCGCAGAGTCTGGTGCACGCGGTGCAGATTTGCCAGGTCGTGGGAGCGCAGGTCGTGGTGGTCCACGCGCCGGTGCTACTGGGCTTGACGCTTGGAGAGCTACCGGATGTTGGCGCCCTGCTGGCTGCGGATCTGGCCGTGCTTCGGCCTGGCTTCGACCGTGCCCGCAAATGCCACGTCCGGCTGGCGCTGGAGAACGGCGGCTCGCTGGCACACTGGGTCTATATCCTCAGCCTGGTTGAGCGTATGGCCGAACCGTTGCTGGGAGTGTGTGTGGATACCGGCCACGCCAATCTTGGTGATCTGCTCGCTCCCCGGGCCATCCGTATGGCTGGTTCCCGGCTCCTGACGCTGCATCTGCACGATAACCACGGCCAGGCTGACGATCATCTGCCCCCCGGACGGGGCAACATCGACTGGACCGCGGTAATGGAGGCGCTCCGTGACGTCCGTTACTCCGGGCCACTCCAACTAGAGCTCACCGACCAGGCTCCCCACCGCGCCTATGACCAGGCTCTCGAGCAACGGCAGGGGATCGAGTACGCGCGCGGCCTCTCCGGCGCTCTCTGATCGAGGGATAGAGCAACGCCCGGCGACACCCAACTGAGGTGGCACCGGGCGCTTCTCTTGGTGCTAGCCTAACTTCCCGATTTGGGTATGTACTGGCTGATCTTCATGGCCAGGTTTGAGAGCGGCATGCTCTGGAGCCAAACCCGACCCGGCCCCTTGAGCGTGGCCAGGAAGAGCCCCTCTCCGCTAAAGAGGACGTTCGTCAATCCCTTCACGGATTCGATATCGTAATCCACAGTCGGGTCATACAGCCCGATATGGCCCGGATCCACACGCATGGCTTGCCCTGGCTGCAACGTATACTGGCGCATGTCGCCCGCCAGTTCGAGCAGAACCAGCCCCGGGCCGCTGACCTTCTGGAGGACAAACCCCTCGCCTCCAAACAGACCCGCCCCCAGACGCTTGCGGAAGTGCATCTCCAGCGTCACGCCCTCCTGGGCCGCCATGAAGGCGTCTTTCTGGCAGATCAGGCTCTGGCCCGCCTGCAGCTCAAAGGCCAGGATGGTCCCTGGCGCCTCCGGCGTAAAGGTCACCGTCGCCTGGCCGCTCTGGCAAGCGTAGGTGGTCATGAACAGGGATTCCCCGGCCAGTTTCCGGCCGAGGCCCGCGAGCAGGCCTCCCCGGGTGCTGGTTTCCATCTTGACGTCTCCCATCATCCAGGCCATACCGCCACTCTCGGTAAAGACGGACTCCCCGGCCTGCATGGTCACGTCCACCGAAGGCAACAGACCCCCGACGATCTGGTACTGCATGGCGCTAATCCTCCTCAGGTGTTGGCTGGCGCCCGCCCCGGTGGCGGCACGCTGATTCCTATACGCTCAGGGGCGATCCCCGTTGCGCTCTCTCCTTCCCGGGCCGGTGCGGATCTCGGCCGGGAAGCGTGCCGTGGCCCGCTCAAATCGATCCATGGTACGGCCCAGATCCGAGCGCGCCGCGGCCACGTACTGCCGGAGCCCGGTGCGCACGGCCTCCACAAACGCCTCTCGGTTGGCCCCGCACTCTGTACCGCCATGGAGATCCTCACAAAGCGCGTCGCTCAGTTCGAGCTGGACACCGCCGTCGCTCGCCCGATTGAAGAAAAATGCAGGTGACGCGCCGATAGCCGGCACTTTTGAGGGCAGCACCGCGTAGCCTCGAATCTCGAGCGCTCGGCTCAGCTCCTGGAGAAAAAGCTCGTTGCGCCCTCCCGCGCGGATTGCAGGCTCGCCTCCGGCGCTACGGACGAGGCTCAGCACCGCTGTGCTTCGTGAAAGCATGCTGTCCAGCCGTGCTTCCCGAGCGCCGAGGGGCGAGATGCGCAGCTCCGGGCGGTTCTCTCGCGCCACAAAGGCATACAGGTTGATCTCGTCTCCAGCGATATCCTCGGCCAGCTCCACGAGCCGGGGAGAGAGCTCTCCGCCCTGGAGTACGACGATGGCGACCGCGCTGCCGGGCTCGCGCACGCGGATCTCATAATCGACGCCTTGTGTAGCACACAACACCACATCCGTGAACGATACCGGTCTGGATACCAAGTCGACACGCCTCCGCTACAAGGTAGGACTCGCGGGACGATCACCGTGCTGGTCTTGCTCAGTGAGGAGCGCTGAGGTCCTGCGCTCGACGGCTGCCATGTTTGGCGGAGGAACCCATTCCGGCTCCGCCGGCGAGGGCGTTCATGGCGCGAAGCCACACGTCCCCTTCTGACCCAAAGGGCTCGCTGCGAAAACGGTGATCGCACTTGCGTATGTATTCGGACAGGTCCGATAGCATGGCTCTGTATCTGGCCAGCTGGGGCTGAACCAGTCGCTCCAGAGCCTTCGGATCGGGCACCTGCTCCAATGCCATGGCCAGGTGTGGCAAACAGAGCCCGTCCCCTTCCGCGTAAGCCAGATACAGCCGTTCATCATTGAGACAGCTCGCCAGCAACCCGGCGTAGCTCTCCTCGGCCTCTCGATGGATGGTGCAGGCCGGGCATTGTTCCTGAGGGCAAAGGCGCTCCGCCAGCGTGGCGCCGCTGGCTCGGCGGCCGCGCAGGCGATCGCGCAAGCTCCCCCGCACCAGTTCGCCCGCGTCAATCAGCTCGGTCATGCGTGCCAGTATGCTCTGGTAGATCAGTGCAATCCCCAGCGATCTCCCGGGCCGCTGCCGTAGCAGCGCCACGTGCGCCGCGCAAAAGCCGTGGGACGCCGTGAGACGCTCGCGTACGCTCGCATCGAGCACGGCTTCGTACAAAAGGGAATCCAGGTACCGCTCGGTCCGGCGTTCGGCCAGGCGACAGATCGGGCATCCGGCCTGCTCCTGCGCCTCTGCAAGCTCATAGAAGGATGTATGTCTGCCGGGTTGTTCGCCCATGTGCCGGTCCTTCTTCGCTGCGTCAGTGCTGCAGTATAGCACTGGCCCCGGCGAGCGGTCAACGGTACCCTGTGAACGGATAGTCTGCCTCGAGGGCCGTCGTTGACACGCCTTTGGGCCGAGCCATAATCGGAGCGAAACGGTCCGGAGGGGCGATCGAAGGAGGGGCAGACATGGATCTTGGCATACGCGATCGCGTTGCCCTGGTGGCAGCTGCCAGCAGGGGCCTTGGGCGTGCGGCGGCTGAGGCGCTCGCTGCGGAGGGCGCGCGAGTGGCCATCGCGGCACGCGGGGAGGAGGTCTTGCTCGCTGCGGCCCGGGAGATCGGCGCCTCCACCGGGGCGTCGGTGATGCCCGTTGTGGCGGACGTGCGTAGCCCGCAGGATCTCGAGGCCCTGGTGGCTCGCGTACAGCGGGAGTATGGAGGGGTCGATATCCTGGTGAACAACGCCGGGGGGCCGAAACCGGGGGTGTTCTCCCAGATGTCCGATGAGGACTGGATGGCCGCCGTCGAGTTAAACCTTCTGAGCACCATCCGGCTGACGCGTCTGGTGCTCCCCGGTATGCGGGAGCGCGGCTGGGGCCGCATCATCAACATCACGTCGATCGCCGTCAAGCAGCCGATCCCGAACTTGATACTCTCTAACGCTGTACGTTCCGGTGTGGTGGCGATGGCCAGGACCCTGGCGGATGAAGTGGCGAGCGAGGGCGTCACCGTCAACAATGTGTGTCCGGGATACATGCTTACCGATCGCGTGCGGTCCCTCAACGAGGCGGCGGCACGAGCGGAAGGGCTGGCCGTGGAGGAAGTGGCGCGGCGAACGGTGGCCTCTATCCCCGTCGGCCGGATGGGCCGGCCCGAGGAACTCGGCGCCCTGATCGCCTTTCTCTCTTCGCAGCAGGCAGCCTATGTCACCGGCGCCACGATCCAGATGGACGGGGGCCAGTTCCGCGGGCTGATGTAGCGGGTATACGCCCTCTCAGGCCTTGCTCCGTACCACGTCGACTTTGGGCAGCAGGATGTGCGGCAACAGGTAACGGCCGCGTACCCATTGTCTCTCGACGCTCGTCCCGCCGATGGTGCGGAGCAACTCATACACGTTCCCTGCCAGCGAGAGACCCTTGACCCGGCCGGTGATCTCGCCATGCTCGATCACATAGGCCAGGCCCACCGGGTTGGAGAACGCCCCGCTCAGCGGGTTCCCCTGCCCAAGGCCCAACACCGAATCCACGAGGAGGCCCCGCTCCACGTCTGAGATCATGTCCTCCAGCGGCCTCTCCCCCGCGTCCATCACCAGGTTCGCAGCGGAGGGTGTCGGAAGCGAAAAGAGGCCCCGTGCGCCGTTACCGGTGCTCGCAGTGCCCAGGAGCGCTGCCGTCTTGAGGTCGAGCAGAAAGCTCTCCAGGACCCCCTGCCGGAAGAGCGCTTTGCGGTAGCAGGGGACGCCCTCATCATCGTAGGCAGCGCTGGCCGGCCGGCCGGGCACCGTCGGATCGTCCCAGAGTGTGAATCGCGTATCCAGGATCTGTTCGCCGGCGCGGTCGGCCAGCGGGGAGGTCCCTCTCTGCACGTTCTGGCCGTTCACCGCCATCAGGAGAGGAAGCAGTAGAACCATAGATCCTGCCGGGGTGAACAGCACCGGCATCTGGCCGGAATCGGCTTCAGCCGAACGGTCCGCCGTAGCGATGCGCCAGGCCAGGCGTTCGGCAGCCTCGCGATAGTCCTCCGTCAGGCTGGTGCTGCTGGCCGAGTCATGCGCCATCAGCACGTCATCTCCGCGCAGTCTCTCCACGCTCATCACGACGTGGAAGGCGCTGGCCTGCTGGTCTACGTGTGCGCCGGCGCTGTTGCATAGCGTGGCGCGCATGTTCGTGCGCTCGATATCCACATCGATCTTGGCAGACGGATCCGCCTCCCTCAGCCGCGCGATCACCTCGCGTCCCACCTCCACCAACCGGTCGAGCGGTACCTCGGCCAGGCTTGCGTCCCAGGCGCTCACCGAGCGCCCGGGCAGGGCTCCGGGTAACGCCAGGGACACGGGCTCACCGAACCGGGCCGATGCCACGGCTCGTTCCACGAGGGGCTCAGGATCGGCGCTGCCGCTCGTCGCCGTGAATCCCACGCGCCCGTTCACCAGGCCACGCAGGGCGATACCGCGGGTCTCCTCCACCAGTGAGGACTTGAGTTCGCCCGCCTCGAAACTGATTGAGGTGGACTCGCTCTCGACCGCAAAGACCTCGGCCTGTTCAGCCTTGCGCGACAGGGCGCTAAGCAGATCCTCGAGATGCTGGTTCTGCGCACTCATGCCTGGCGACCTCCCATGGCGACGTCTTGTATGCGGATGTGCGGTGCTCCGATCCCAACCGGAAGGCCGCCGCCCTGCCCTTTGCCACAACTGCCCGACCGCGAAAAGGCGAGGTCACTGCCGATAGCGTCGATGTTCGCCAGGGTGCTGAAGAGGTTCCCGGCCAGGACCACGTCCCTCACCATCTCGGCCAGCTGCCCCTGCCGGATCATATAGCCGTGGCCCGCACTGAAAGAAAAGGTCTCGAGCATGGTCTGTCCCCCGATCGCGTCGCAGGCATAGACGCCCAGATCGATATCCGCGATCATCTCCTCGAAGGAGGCATCTTGAGGCTCGATGTAGGTATTGGTCATGCGCACGATCGGGGGGAAGCGAAAGTCGGTTGCGCGTGCGTTTCCGGTGGGTGCTTCTCCCATGGCTGCGGCGGTCTCACGCGAATGTAGCCGGCCGACCAGGATCCCCCGCTCTACCAGAGGCGTGCGCTGGGGCGGCGTGCCCTCATCATCGTAGCGTAGCGTGCCCCGCTGGCCCGGCAGTGAGCCATCGTCGATGATGTTCAGGTTCTCACGGCCAAAGCGCCGGCCCAGCACCATCATGTCCCGCGCCTGCGGGTTGGCGTAGACAAAGTCAGCCTCGGAGAGATGCCCGAACGCCTCGTGCACGAACACCCCCGCCAGGCGCGGGTCGCAAATGACGGGGTAGACACCCCCCACAACCGTCTGCGCCGAAAGGAGGTCCGTGGCGCGCGTGGCCACTCGTCTCGCAAGGTCATCCAGCTGCAGCATGGCCGGATAGCCATCCGCCGAGGAAGTGCCGTCTCCAGCTCGCTGCACATTCGTGCCGTCACGCGCTGTGGCGGATAGGGAGACCATCGCCATCGGGCGTTCCTCGATGATCCGCGTCCCTTCTGAATTCGCATAGGTCAAGGTGATGTGCTGGTCGATGTAGGCGGCCTGCGTATCCACGATCTGCGGGTACCCGAGGAGGATGCCATTGTAGCGGTTCGCCAGGTCGTGCTGCTGTTCCAGCGTGATCCCCTCACCATCCAGCGCGGGCGAGGCCGGCGCCACATCCACGATGACCGGGTGGGAAGCCAGATGGATCTCACGGCGCGGCACCAGCCTGGCGCTGGCATGGGCCTGCTCCACACGAGTGGTCAGGTCATCCAGGCTGTTGAAGGTGCTCATGCCCCAGCCACCGTCGCTGGACAGGGCGCGCACGATGCCGCCTTCGTTCACGACGGTGCTCACCGTCTCCAGCCGGCGGCCGTGATAGATGATGCGTGTGGTTATGCGCCTTTCGAGCCGAATCTCGCAATAGTCTGCACGATTGCTCGCCAGCGCGCGCTCGATATGATCCATCGGCATAGTCCGCTGCCTTTCCGATTCCAGATAGAGTGATTCTCATTGTACGCGTGACTCGCGCGCCCACCAAGCGGATCTACGGAGGGGCGTGTGGTTTGGCAGACAACGCTCAGAGTGCTACACTACAGGTCGCTTTGACCGGCCCACCGTGGGACGGCCTCTTACCTTTCTGCTTCGGCGTATGACCGGGGCACCTCCGTAGGAAGGAGACTACACTTGCGTACGTATGAAATGGTTCTGGTTGTTCAGCCTGGTTTTGATGAAGATGGCCTGGATGCCTTCATCAGTGGGCTGACGGCGATGATCGCTGATGCCGGCGGGCAGATCGTCGACATCGAGCACATGGGGCGTCGCCGGCTTGCCTACCCCATCAAGAAGACGACCGAAGGGCACTATGTGCTGCTCCATGCCAACATGGAGAACGCTGCTCTGAGCGAGGTCGATCGACGCCTAAAGCTCTCAGAAGATGTTCTGCGCTATCTCACCATTCGTATGGATGAGTTGATGGAGCCTGCTCCGGCTGAAGAGGCTACTGAGGAGGCCCCTGAAGGGGCCGAGGAAGCCGAAGCAGTGGAAGAGGAAGAGAACGTCGACGCGGATCAGCTGGCGGCAGAGCTTGCCGACGAGTTGGCTGAGGACGCACCCGAGGCCTGAGCGGCCCGGGAGACGGCCTCGCATCATCACATACGCGCCCTTCGAGGGCTTTAGGGGGAACTTTGTCAGACGAATACAGACGTCAGGGAAGTGATAGCCGAGAGCGTCGTGACGATCGCTCCGGCGGTGGTGGTCGTTCGTACAATCGTGCGCGCGGTGGCGGCGGTGGCCGCGGTCGGCGCCGGCGCGTATGCCAGTTTTGCGCAGATAAGGCCGATAGCGTGGACTACAAGGACGTCCGCCTGCTCCAGCAGTTCGTGTCGCGCAGCGGCGCCATCTCGCCTCGGAGGCGTACCGGTACGTGCGCCAAGCACCAGCGGATGCTTTCGCGGTCCATCAAACGTGCCCGCCATCTCGCGCTGCTGCCCTTTGCGCCGACGCACGCCCGCTAGGCTGCACGCGGGTTAATCGATTTAGTGAGCTTTGCCAGGGCATGGGATGGTGTATCCTGTGCCCTGGTTTCTCTATCCCGGTCGCCGGAGGTATGAGGCATGGCCAAACGGACGACGCAGCCGCAGCAGCCTAACCGCAAGAGCGTGTCGCGCCTGGAAAGGGAGCGCCGCATGAGGCGTTACCTCTATATCGGCATGGGCGCGACCTTTGCCCTGGTTCTGCTGCTTTTGGCCTGGGGCCTGGTCGATACGCTGGTCCTCAAGCCGTCACGCCCCATCGCCACCGTTGGCGAAGACGTGATCCGTGCGCAGGATTATGCCAAGCTCCTCAACTATCGTCGCTATGATTCGCAGATGTACCTGCAAACGCTGGACCAGCAGCGCCAGATGTACAGCGCGACGGAGGGGCAAGAGTGGCTGGTGGACTATCTGGACTCGCAGATATCTGAGGTACAGCAGAGCTACAGCCTGCTCCCCAGCACGGTATACGAGCAGATGATTAGGGATCTGGTCATTCGCCAGGAGGCCGCCCGCCGGGACATCTCCGTCACCGAGGATGAGGTGGAGAGCGCTCTGCAGGAGCAGTTTGGCTATGACCCGGGCGCGGCCAGTCCCCCCCAGGAGCCAGCAGAGTCCGACACTGATGAGGCGCTTGCCGTCCTTCCTTCGGCGGAGATCACCGGGAGCGAGACCATCTCGCCCACGGGTGTGTTGACGCCCACCGAAGCGAGCGCGACTCCCACGCCCTATCCGACCGAGGTGCCGATGACGGCCGAGGAGTATGAGGAGCGTCAGGCGCTTTTCTTCGAGACCATCGAGGATGAAGTGGGCTTTTCGAGATCTGAGTTCCTGCGGCTGATCGAGTCCTCGCTCCTACAGGACAAGGTTGAGCAAGCCCTGAAGGCGGAGATGGCCACGGCCACGGAGCAGGTGCATGCTCGCCATATACTGGTGGCCACCGAGGAGGAAGCCCGGCAGACCATGGCGCGCCTGGAGGCTGGCGAGGCCTTTGATGCGCTGGCGGCGGAGCTATCGACCGATTCCGTGAGTGCGGCGGAGGGCGGTGATCTCGGCTGGTTCGCCCGGGGAACCATGGTCGCTGCTTTCGAGGAGGCGGCGTTCAGCCTCGAGCCCGGCACGATCAGCGAGCCGGTGGCTTCTGACTATGGGTATCACATCATAGAGGTGCTTGAGCGCGAGCTAGAGCGGCCCTTGGAAGATGATGCTCTGGTTCGCTTCCAGGATGCGTTGCTGGAGACTTGGTACTCGGAACGAACGTCCGCCGAAGACGTGGTCCGTGCTTTCAGCCTCAACGATGTTCCGGACGACCCGTACGCGGCCGGCTGATTCGTCGCGCGAGGAACGTAACAGGGCGCCCGTTGGGGCGCCCTGTTTGCGTCTCTGAAGAAGAGGCTTCTAGCCCGAGCGCTGTCGGCGCACATCCAGCACATCGCGAATGCCCTGTAACCGGCTCATCGCAACAGACAGCTGGCTGACGCCCTCAACTCCGACGGTGAGCGCCACCGTGGCCGTGTTGTCGCTGTGGGTGGTCACATGGGCGGAGCTCATGTTGATGCCCAGGTCGGCGATCTCGGCGGCGATATCCCGCAGGAGCCCGCGTCGATCTATCCCCTGAATCTCGATCTGAACGGGGTACCGGTCACGCGCCTCTCCCCAGGACACGCTGACCAGGCGCTCCCGGTCCTGCATGTGTACGACATTGGGGCAATCCAGGCGGTGGACCGTAACGCCCTTTCCGCGCGTGATATAGCCAATGATGCTATCCCCTGGCACCGGGGTACAGCACGTCGCCATCCTTGTGTAAAGATCGCCGACGCCCTTGACGCGGATATCGGTGACAGCCCGCTCCGGGATCGCCTGGAAGCGCAGCTTCTCGCTCTTGCCCGAGGCCTGGTCGATCTTGGTGGCAATCTGCGAGGCGCTGATATCCCCGTATCCGAGCGCCTCCAGGAAATCCTCGACAGAGTCAAAGCCAAAGAGCGCTGCGATCTCGGCGTAGGCTTCCTGGTCGAACCCGAGCCGGCGCAACTCGCGATCGAGCAACTCGCGTCCCTGACCGATGTTCTGCTCCCGCTCCTGGGCGCGGAACCAGCGCCTGATCTTTTGCCGGGCGCGTTGCGTGGCCACATAGTTCAGATGGGGGTTCAGCCAGTCCCGGCTGGGCCCACCCTGCTTGGCGGTGACGATCTCGACCTGGTCACCTGTGTGCAACTGGTAATCCAGGGAGACGAGGCGACCATCGATCTTGGCTCCTCGGCAACGATGGCCGATCTCGCTATGGATCAGGTAGGCAAAGTCCACCGGTGTGGATCCGGCAGGCAGATCCACGATATCGCCCTTGGGGGTAAAGACGTAAACCCGCTCCGCGAACAGATCGCCTTTCAGCGCCGTCGCGAACTGCAGGGCATTCTCAGATTCCTCTGGCAGCTCACGTGCCTGAAGCAGCAGGTTCAGCCTCTGCTCCAGCTTGAGGTCGCGGTTCAGCCCTTCCTTGTACCGCCAATGTGCGGCCACGCCGTACTCGGCCACCTGGTGCATGCCCTCGGTACGAATCTGGACTTCCAGGGGGCGCCCCTCCAGCGCAATCACGGCCGTGTGCAGGGACTGGTACCCGTTATCCTTGGGCAGCGCGATATAGTCGTCAAACTCACCGGCGATCGGCCTCCAAAGGCTGTGGATGGCCCCCAGAGCGTGATAGCACTCGCGTTCCTGCTCCACGATGACCCGAATGCCATGGAGATCATATATCTGGTCGAACTCGCGATCTTTCTCCTGCATCTTGTGGTAGATGCTGTAGAGATGCTTGGAGCGCCCGGTGATCCGGTAGTGCAGCCCCTCTTGATCCAGCCGGCTGCGGAGAATGGCAAGCGCATGCTCCAGGTACGTGGAGCGCTGGGCGCGCTGCTGTGCCACCAACCGCGCGATGGCATAGTACTGCTCGGGCTCCAGATACCGAAAGGCCAGATCCTCCAGCTGCCACTTGAGCTGCCAGATACCCAGCCGGTTCGCCAGTGGAGCAAAGATGTCCATCGTCTCACGGGCCACCCGCGCCTGGCGCTCCGGCGGCAGGTAACCGAGCGTGCGCATGTTGTGCAGCCGGTCCGCCAGTTTGATGATCACCACCCGGACGTCGTCGACCATGGCGAGGACCATTTTACGCAGGTTCTCGGCCTGTTCCTCGTCGAGGTCAGAGTGATCTACTCGGCTCTTGGCCTTGACGCGCTTGAGCTTGCTGACGCCCTCCACCAGGGTGGTGACCGTATCCCCAAAGGTCTCGGTCAGATCGTTCCTCGTTGCGGGCGTGTCCTCTATGACGTCATGCAGCAACGCGGCAATCACCGAGTCCTCATCCATCCCCAGATCCAGCAGGATGATGGCCACTTCGAGTGGGTGTATGAAATACGGCTCGCCGGAGGCGCGCAGCTGTTCGCCGTGTGCTTCTCGGGCGTAGGAGATGGCATGAGTAACCCGCTCGACTGCGCTAGGGAATGACCTCTCAACGCGATCCAGCAACTCCGCCGTCAGGGTGTCCAGACTGGTCTCAACGGTGCTTGTCATGACGCAAGTATATCACAGGCAGTCGCTACAGACTACCCTCGAGATTATGTAGAGACGTTGGTCAAAGGGTCGATGCCGAATGGTGGCGGCCGATTGGTCCGGGGCGGCTGCAGTACTATAATCCGTCAGTAACCCATGAGAGGCGGTCTTGTCATGACTGGATCGATCGATATCGTCGGGCTCGGGCCCGGAGATGCCAACCTTCTCACCCGGCAGGTCTGGGACAGATTGTCCAGCGCGTCGGAAGTGTACCTGCGCACGCAACACCATCCCTGCGTTCCGGCGCTCCCCAAGGGCGTCACGTATCACAGTTTTGATGACTGCTACGAGGCACATGCCGCCTTTGAGGGCGTCTATGCCGATATTGCCGCTCGCGTACTGGCGTTGGGGCGGCGCGAGCAAGGGGTGGTGTATGCTGTCCCTGGCGATCCGGCTGTTGGCGAGCGCACGGTGCAGATGATACGCGAGCAGGCTGCCGCTGAGGGGGTCGCCGTACGCCTGTACCCCGGGCTTTCCTTCATCGAACCCACCTGCCAGGCTCTCGGCTGCGATCCTTTCGACGGACTCCAGATCGTGGATGCCACACTGCTGGCTGCCCGTCTGCATCCGCCGTTGGATCCTGACGTGCCTGCGCTCGTTGTTCAGCTGTACAACCGACAGATGGCTGCCGACGCCAAACTCACGCTGCTGGCTCTCTATCCGGAGGAGCACCCCACGCGTCTGGTGATGCGTGCCGGCCTGAACGATCAGATTGTGCGAGATATGCCGCTGTTTGAGGTCGATCGGCAGGATGATCTGGACCACCTGAGTTCGTTGTACCTCCTCCCACTGCCCCATCCTGGCTCCCTGTCCACTTACCAGGATGTGGTGGCACGACTCCGGGCCCCCGATGGATGCCCTTGGGATCGGGAGCAGACCCATGATTCGCTGCGCAGCTCCCTTCTGGAGGAGACCTACGAGGTTCTGGCGGCCCTGGACGACGGTGATGCCGACGCTCTGCGCGAAGAACTCGGCGATCTCTTGCTGCAGGTGCTGTTCCACGCGCAGATCTCCACCGAGGACGGCGACTTCCGCCTCATCGATAGCATGGCGCACGCAATCGAGAAACTCATCCGGCGGCATCCCCATGTGTTTGGCGACGCTCGGGCCAGCGATGCGCAGGAAGTGCTGCTCAGCTGGGAGCAGATCAAGCGGGAGGAACGCAAGTCGCGCCCGGGCGAGCAGCGCTCCATGTTGGCCAGCATCAGCACGGCGCTGCCCAGTCTCGCGCAGGCGATGGATATTCAGCAGAGAGTGGTGCGCGTCGGCTTTGACTGGCCGGAGGTTGGTGAGGTGCTCGCCAAGGTCGACGAGGAGCTGGCTGAGCTGGCGGGGGCTCCGGACCGGACCGCGCGCGAGGCCGAGCTGGGAGACGTGTTCTTTAGCCTCGTCAATGTGGCTCGCTGGTATGATCTGGATCCAGAGAGCGCGCTTCGTCAGGCGAACGGGCGCTTTCGGCGCCGTTTTGCCTGGATGGAAGCCGAGGCACATCGCCTTGGCACCCCTCTCGAGGGGATGGCCATGGAGGAAATGGATGCGCTGTGGGAACGTGCCAAGGAAGCCGAGGGCTGAGGCCCTTTGGCCGAGGAGAAGACGACATGAGCAACCACGATAATAAGGGCAGATATGGCGCCGGTCGCGTTGCCTTGATGGCCGTCATGATTGCGGTGACGACGGTGTTTACACTGCTGATCCGTGTGCCCATACCGGCTACGCAAGGCTACTTTAACTTTTCCGATGTGGCGATCGTCTTCTCGGGCCTTGCCTTTGGCCCCTGGGTCGGGCTGGTGGCTGGCGGTGTCGGCACCGCGCTGGCGGATGCTTTCGGCGGATATGTTCAGTGGGCGCCTCTGAGCCTGCTGGCTCACGGGCTGGAGGGCCTGCTGATTGGAATGATCGCCCGCAGGCGTACGCTGCCGCACCTCATCATGGGCTGGGCTGTAGGCTCGTTGGCCATGGTCGTACTGTATTACCTGGGCAGTGCGCTCATCCTGGTGCGCGACTTTTTCGTCCCATTGGCTGAGGTACCCGCCAACCTTCTCCAGGCGGCCGTCGGAGCGCTGGTGGGCCTTCCGCTTTACTACGCTGTCCGGCGCGCTTACCCTCCTGTCGAGCAGATGGGGCGGCCCGTCTCCTGGACTGAAGAAGGACCCCCTGCGCGGTGAGTGAGCCTGCGCCAGTCATCGCCGTAAGGGGCCTCACCTACCGCTACCCGGCCCTCATTCCCGGGCACGCGCCGGAGTTGGTTCTGCGTGGCGTGGACCTGGACGTGCAGGTGGGCGAGTTTCTCGCGCTGATGGGAGCCGCCGGAGTTGGCAAGTCGACGCTCTGCCTGGCGCTGAACGGGATCGTGCCACAGGCTACGGGAGGCGTTATCGGCGGGAGTGTCACCGTGCTGGGGCTGGATGCACGCCGCACACCGGTTGCCCAGCTTGCCAGGCATGTGGGCATTGTCTACCAGGATCCAGAGAGCCAGCTGTATTCGGCGACCGTGGAGGCTGAAGTCGCTTTCGGTCCGGAAAACCTGGCCGTACCACCCGATGAGATCCGCGAGCGCGTGGAGTGGGCTCTCACAGTCGTTGGCATGTCGGCATACCGGGGGCGTGCCCCCGCGCACCTTTCCGGCGGCCAGAAGCAGCGTGTGGCGATCGCTGCCGCGCTGGCCATGCTCCCGCAAGTCCTTATCCTGGATGAACCCACCGCGGCGCTGGATCCACTCGGGCGTCGCGAGGTCTTTCGCGTCATCGAGCAACTGCGCCAGGATCGCCGCATGACGATCGTCATGGTGAGCCAGGACGCTGAACATGTCGCCGCCTATGCCGATCGCCTGGCTCTCATGGTTGACGGTCGGATTGCCTGCGACGGCTCCCCGCGTGAGTTGTTCGAAGATCGTGATGTCATGCGGGCCGCGGGCGTGGCTGCGCCTCAGCTCACCTTGCTCTCGGGCACGTTGCGCCAACAATACGGTGTGGCGTCCTTCCTTACCGTGGATGAAGGTGAGGCTGTTCTGAGGCGGGAGCTGGAGGACGAGCAATGAGCCCTGAGCCTGCCGTTCTGGTCGAGGGGCTTTACTACCGCTATGATCCCGACGAGCCTGCCCTTGAGGGTATCGATCTGACGCTGGCTGACAATGCCTATCTGGGGATCATCGGGCAGAACGGCTCGGGCAAGACCACGCTGATCAAGCACTTTAATGGCCTGCTCAAGCCGACCAGCGGCAGGGTGCAGGTGTATGGCGTGGATACGGCGCAGGTCAGCGTGGGGGCCCTGTCTCGCACCGTGGGGTACGTATTCCAGAACCCCGATCACGGCATCTTCTGTGGCAGTACCCGCCAGGAGATCGCGTTTGGCCCGCGGAACCTGGGACTGAGTGAGGACGAGACACGGGAACGGGTGGCGGATGCGCTGGAGGCCTTTGGGCTGGCGCCTTACGCCAGTACGCCACCGGCCGTGCTGGGGTATGGCCTGCGCCGGCTTGTATCGATTGCGGCCGTGTATGCCATGCGCCCCCGCCTCTTGATCCTCGATGAGCCCACCGCTGGTCTGGATGAGCGCAGTACCGCCGAACTGATGCGTCGAGTCGATGCCATGCACGCCGCCGGGCACACAATCGTGCTCGTAAGCCATGACATGCAGCTGGTGGCCAGGCATTGCCACGATCTGCTGGTGATGGATTCCGGGCGCCTCCTGGCCCACGGGAGTCCAGGGCAGGTGTTTGCCCGCGATGACGTGCTCGCTCGCGCCAATCTGGCGGCCCCCGCCGTAACCGAACTGGCGGGCCGCCTGCGCGATGCCGGCCTTCCGGGCGACGTCCTCTCGGTGGAGGCCTTTGCGGAGGCCTATGGTCGCCTGCTCAGCGAGGCGGGCTCGCGATGAGCCCAGTGTACGAGCTCTACCAGCCGGGCCGATCGTGGCTGCATGACGCCGATCCCCGGCTCAAGCTGGCCTTTGTACTCTGCAGCTCGCTTTGCCTGCTGCTGACGGTGAACCTCTGGCTTATTCTGGGGATGCTCCTGCTGCTTCACCTGATTCTGCTTGTCTCCGGAGTCGGCGCCGCAAGAGTAGCCTCGGTTTGGCGCGTCACGCTGCCCACGGTATTGCTAGTGAGCGTTCTCTGGACCGTCTTCAACGAACCCGTTGGCCCCGCCTGGTTCGAGTGGGGCGCCCTTCGCCTGGGGCCGG
>Ga0123333_10002949_pt1 | contig 16852 bp, 10 predicted proteins | sample BioC12SIPDNA_3_FD_89957 | JGI IMG/M metagenome (GOLD analysis project Ga0123333, IMG submission 89957) | Anaerobic biogas reactor microbial communites from Washington, USA - Biogas_R2_B C12 SIP DNA | ecosystem: Engineered > Bioreactor > Anaerobic > Unclassified | place: Washington, USA... | reverse complement strand
TGGGACTTGCGACTTGGACGTATGTCGCGAGACTTAACGAGCGGGTAACCGCCGAGACGGTGGACTTGGCACGCGTCCGCTGGATCGAACCGGGCCATCCGAAAGCCATCAAGCACAAGAACGTGGTGTTGATTCTCCTCTCCTGGAAGGATCACGAGGATCCACTGAAGTGGACGCAGACCGCGAGGATCACAGACCCCAATACAGTGGAGGATTTCGCTCAAGCGTTGCGCAAGTGGTGTCCGGGCTCCGCGCGCTCGGGGCTGAATGTCATGCAGGTGGTCTGTGAAGACAACACGGGCATCCGGCTTATCTATACGCAAGACGCTAACGCGGTCTGCGGCTGGCTTTGGGAATCATCCGCCTTGCAGGACGTTCTTCTGCAATACCAGCGGTCTCGCCGGGCCACAGTCGGTCGCACCGGCGAGCATCCGCCCACGACGACGGCGACCGGTACGGCGCCTTACCATCCCACGCACCCCCCGATGCCGCCGCGCCGAGAACGCCCTGCCCCAATGGTCGGGCAATGACGGTATGAGATATGGGAGTTCCGGGGACACCTTGCCCGATTTGCTCCTGGCCCTTCGCCCAACATTGCACCGCCCCATCTTCCTCAAAGGCTTTGCCCCAAATTACCGGGTTTCAGTGCTCTGCGGCCGCTGGCACAGCCGAGTGCTCCATCTTTGGCCAGACGCCGTCCTCGGACAACGCTTGAGGCGGAGTGGGGGGAGAATGTTTGGCGTTAATCAAGTGCATTGGCGGTGCGGCCACCCCGAGCGGAAGAAAAGCAGATGATGGAGCTCTCGTTGTGCGGGTTCTTGTTTAAGGATGGGTATGGGTCCCGGTCGGTGAGGTTTGTGCGTTTTTGTGCGATCGCGCTGGAGGGCGGCTGGTCCGGTGGCTGAGACGGGCTTGCGTCGATTTATCATTTAATCAGTGGGAATGGCGGCGGCGGCGGTTGCGGGGCGAAGTGGGATAGCGCATACTGATCCGTACGCAAATTGGTGTGGCGGAGACGGAGTATGCGATGGCGCAATCGGTGAAGGTCGAGCAGCCGTTCCTTTTTTTCGATGACGAGTTCATAGCCGATCAGCGCGGCCTGCGACGGCGGATGGGTAAGCCGGTCAAGGACGCGGGCAATCCGATCCTTGGGCCGGAAACCCCGTGGGAGGGCAAGTGCGTCCTGATCTGGGGATCGGTGCTGTGGGACCGGCAGCAGGACCTCTTCAAGATGTGGTACGAGGCGTACAACCCGCCTCGCGGGCTGCCGTGGTCGACGATCCTGTGCTACGCGGAGTCGCGCGACGGGCTTTCCTGGCAACGGCCGAACCTCGGGCTCTATGAGTACGACGGCAGCCGCGAGAACAACCTCGTGTTCGTGCCGCCGAGCGGAAAGGGCTTCGACGCGGTGACGGTGGCGATCGACCCGTTCGACCCGCCGGAAGATCAGCGGTTCAAGATGACGATGTTCCGCAAGGGCGAGGGCGAGCATCGGCACGTGCGGTTCGCCTCCGCCGACGGGATCCACTGGAACGAACTGGGACCGCTGCGGTTGCCCGTCGAGGTCGGCGACGTCTGTTCGCTGATGCCGGACGCCGAGCACGGCCGGTGGAACTTCTACTACAAAAAGAGCGGCCCGCGCACGGTGTGCCTGGCCACCAGCGATGACTTTGAGCACTGGACGGATCACGGCGAGGTGCTGGTGCCGAACGAAGCCGATCCGCCGCGAACGCAATTCTACGGGATGGTGGGCTTTCGCGATCGCGGCTGGGGAATCGGTTTTTTGCAGATGTTCCACATCATCGAACGGCGGCTTGACACGCAACTGGTCCGGATCGACGAGCAGGGCGTGCCGCACCGCTTTAGCCAGGGCGAACCGTTCCTGGAGCGCGGGGCGTGGAGCGAGTGGGATCATGCGTGGGCGTTTCCCGGCAACGGCGCGCCGATCCGCGTGGGCGAGGAGGTGCGGATCTACTACCAGGGCCGCCGGACGCTGCACTGGGCGGGCCCGCCGTACGGGACGGGGCATATCGGGGCGATCGGATTGGCCCGGCTTCGTCCGGACGGCTGGGTGTATCTGGAGGCGACGGAAGCGCAGGCGGAGCTGACGACGGTCCCGCTGGAGGCGACCGGCCCGGTCCTGTGCGTGAACGCCGACGCCTCCGGAGGCGAGGTGCGGGCCGAACTGCTCGACGCCGCAGGCCGGCGGATCGACGGGTGCGAAGCCCAGCGGTGCTGGCCGCTGCGAAGCGACGCCACGTACTTCATGTTCAACTGGGATCGGCAGTCATTTCCGGAAACACTCGTCGGCAAGCCGGTGCGGGTCCGGCTGCACGCGGATCGGGCCAAGCTGTATTCATTGTGGTTCAGCAGCGGACAATACTCCAATGGTTGATAAAAACAAGATCACGGAACTGGCGGATCGCACGGAGAGCTACCTGACCGAGACGCTCCTGCCGTTCTGGCTGGAGCGGTCGGCGGATCGCCAAGGCGGCGGATTCCTGACCTACTTCGACCGCCACGGGCGGCCGACCGGCGAGACGACCAAGACGTTTCTCATGCAGATCCGCATGCTCTACACGATGGCCAGCGCGCATCGTGCGGGCTACGGCGGCGGACGATGCGCCGAGCTGGCCGCGATGGGCGCAGCGTTCATCGACGAGCACTACTGGGACGCTGAGCACGAAGGATGGTTCTGGATCGCCGACCGCGACGGCCGCCCGACGGTGCGAAGCAAGATCGGCTACGGCCAGTGCTTCGCGATGTACGCGTTCAGCGAGTATTTCCTGGCCACCGGCGACCAGCGCGGGCGCGACGCGGCGCTGCGGACCTACGCCGCGGTCTGCAAGCACATGGCGGACACGCGAAACGGCGGCTATTTCGAGATCATGCAACCCGACTGGCAGCCGGAGCGGCCGGGCCGATACGGCGGCGACCGCAAGAGCATGGACGTGCACATGCACATGATGGAGGCGCTGACCACGCTGTATGAGATGACCGGCAGCGCGACGCATCGCCGGCGGCTTGAGGAGGTGATCGACCTGATCGTGCTGCGGATGCTGCATTCGGTGCACGGGACGGGCTACGTTCAGTTCACACCGGACTTTGGTCCGCTGCCCGCGATCAAGTTCGCGGTCGAGTGGGGCCGCGACGCCGATCCGGAAGACGGCGTATCCCGGCCGCTCGAGACGACCTCGTACGGCCACAACGTCGAGTTCATCTGGCTGCTGCTGCACGCCGCCGACGTGCTGGGCGTCGAGCGGCAGCGCTATGGCCAGGTGGCCAAGAGCATCTGCGATCACTGCGTGCGCTACGGCATCGACCGGCAGTTCGGCGGCGTGTTCGTCGAGGGCCCGCACGACGGCCCGCCGGTCATCACGGAAAAGCAGTTCTGGCAGCAGGCGGAGGTGTTGGTGGGGCTACTCGACGCGTATGCGATGTTCGGCGGCGAGTCGTACTGGGAGGCGTTCGAGAACGTCTATCGGTTCGTGTTCGAGAAGTTCGTCAACACCGCGGGCGGCGGCGAGTGGTTCGAGCGGCTCGACCGCGAGGGCCGGCCGATCGACGACGCGATGGGCCATGCCTGGAAGATCAGCTATCACACGGTGCGGTCGATGATCCAGACGGTGCGCCGGCTCAGGAGGCTGGCGGGACAGCTGTAGATCCCGCATTGCGGTTGACACCCGCCGACCGGCCTGGGAAAATATGGGCTTGGATATCTTCCATACCGACCCGCACAGGGGGAAGGAGCCGTTGTTATGGAAACGTTGATCGGCCGACACTGGCACCACATGCCGCCGGACGAGGTGGCGCACCTTCTGGGCAGCGATCCCGCCAAGGGCCTGCCGCTCTTCGAGGTCAAGCACCGTCGCGAGTACTTCGGGCCGAACGTGGTGCCGGCGGGCCGCCGCAAGAGCGCCCTCGAGCGCTTCGCTGCTCAATTCCGCCAGCCGCTGGTATACATCCTGGTCGTCGCGGCCCTGGTGACCCTGATCCTCCAGGAGTACGTGGACTCGCTGGTGATCTTCGGCGTGGTCCTGGTCAACGCCGTGGTCGGCTACATCCAGGAGGCCAAGGCGGAGGAGGCGATCGAGGCCCTTCGCAAAATGGTCAAGACCGAGGCCACCGTGATACGGGAGGCGGAGAAGCTTCGACTATCATCGGAAGAACTGGTGCCCGGGGACGTCGTACTGCTTCAGTCGGGCGACAAGGTGCCGGCGGACATGCGGCTGTTCTCGGTTCGCGACCTTCAGGTCGACGAATCCGCCCTGACCGGCGAGTCCGTCCCGGTCAGCAAGGCGGCTGAGACGTTAAGCGAAGATGTCATCCTGGCCGATCGCAAGAACATGTGCTACAGCGGCACCCTGGTGACCTACGGGCAGGGACGGGGAGCCGTCGTGGCCATCGGCGGCCATACCGAAACCGGGCGTATCTCGCAGTTGATCGCCGAGAGCGTGGAGATCGACACCCCGCTGACCAAACAGATCGCCCGTTTCAGCCGGCTGCTGCTGTGGGTGATCCTCGCCCTCGCGGCGATCACCTTTGCCGCCGGCGTCCTGCGCGGCGGGAGTGCAAAGGAGATGTTCATGGCGGCGGTGGCCCTGGCGGTGGGCGCGATTCCGGAGGGGCTGCCCGCCGCGGTGACGATTGTTCTGGCGATCGGCGTCCGCTCGATGGCCCGGCGTCGGGCCATCATCCGCAAACTGCCCGCGGTCGAGACGCTGGGCAGCACGACGGTGATCTGCTCGGACAAGACGGGTACGCTGACGCAGAACCAGATGACGGTGCAGGAGATCCACGCCGACGGCCGGACCTGCGAGGTGACCGGAGGCGGATACGCTCCGGAAGGCGAAGTCCGCTGCGGCGATGAAAAGCTATCGCGGGAGCGCGGGCCTCAGGCGGCGGTCGAGTGCCTGATCGCGGGAATGCTGTGCAACGATTCGCAGATCCGGCAGACCGACGGCCGATGGTTTGTCGAAGGCGATCCGACCGAAGGCGCCCTGATCGTCGCGGCGAGAAAGGCGGGACTGGTCGAAGCCGGGCTGGCCGACGAGTTCCCGCGGCTGGACACGATCCCGTTCGAGTCGCACCACAAGTACATGGCCACGCTGCACAAGGCGCCGGACGGGGGGCGAGTAGCCTACCTCAAGGGTGCGGTGGAGACGATCCTGGCCAAATGCACGCAGGCGCTGGCCGGCGATCAGGCCGTCGCGTTGGACCCGTCGGCGGTGCTGGCCCGGGCCGACCGGATGTCGGCCCGCGGATTGCGGGTTCTGGCGTTCGCGAAGGTCGCCCGGCCGGCGGACCGGGACCGCTTGGAACACGGCGACGTGGAGACGGGCCTGAGCTTCCTGGGCCTCCAGGGCATGATCGACCCGCCTCGCTCGGAGGCGAAGGAGGCCATCCGATCGTGCCGGGCGGCGGGCGTGGCGGTCAAGATGATCACCGGCGACCATGCCCTGACCGCGACGGCGATCGCCGCGCAACTGGGACTGGCCGGACCGGACGGCGAGCACCTCAAGGCCCTCACCGGGGCCGAATTGGCCAACCTTTCCGACCGCGAACTGATCGATGCAGCGGCGGAGACCTCGGTCTTCGCCCGCGTGGCTCCGGAGCAGAAGCTTCGCCTGGTCGAGGCGCTGCAGGCGCGGGGCCAGGTGGTGGCGATGACCGGCGACGGGGTCAACGACGCCCCAGCCCTCAAGCAGGCGGACATCGGCGTGGCGATGGGCGTCACCGGCACCGAGGTCGCCAAGGAAGCCTCCGACATGCTGCTGACCGACGACAACTTCGCGACCATCGAGGCGGCGGTGGAGGAGGGCCGCGGAGTCTTCGACAACCTCACCAAGTTCATCGCCTGGACGCTGCCGACGAACATGGGCGAAGGCCTGATCATCCTGGCCGCGGTCCTGATCGGGGGCAGCCTGCCGATGGCTCCGGTCCAGATCCTGTGGATCAACATGACGACCGCGGTGCTGCTGGGCATGAGCCTGGCGTTCGAGCCGAAGGAGGCCGGCATCATGTCGCGGTCGCCGCGCGAGCCCGACCGTCCGATCCTGACGGGCGACCTGATCCGACGGATCCTCCTGGTGGCCATGGTGATGCTGGCCGGCGGCTTCGGTCTGTTCAGATGGCAGATGTGGAAAGGGGAGGACCTGGCCACCGCCCGAACGGTCGTGGTCAACATCTTCGTCATGATCGAACTGGTGTACCTCTTCCGCTGCCGGTCATTCACCCAGACGATCTACCAGATCGGACTCTTCTCGAATCCATGGGCCGTCGGAGGGGCGATCGCCATGATCCTGGCCCAGATGCTGCTGACATACTCGCCCACGATGAACCATATGTTCCACACCGCCCCCATCGATCTTGTGGCGTGGTTCGAGGTGATACTGATCGCCATTCTGGCCTACCTGGTCGTGGGGGCTGACCGGTGGGTGGTCAGAAGGCGACGCGATAAGGCCTCAGCCGAGTGAACGAGCCGCCTCCAGGAAGCCATCATGGGCGAAATAGGAATCTTCATCCAGCAGTCGTTTCCGTTCGGGGCGTTCGGGCCGCGGCAGTGGTCGCTGGACGAGATGGGCCGGTTGTTCCGCTGGCTGCGGACGATGGGCTACGACGCCGCCTCGTTCATGTTGCTGCCGATCCTGCGTCAGGAGAGTTGCGAGCGGACGATCCTCGAACAGGGCGGCATGTACCACGCGGGGCTGATCGCGCCGCCTCCATTCGAGCCGGGATTCCTGCATTGCCCCGCCGACCGCTACCTTGGCACGCCGGAGGGCCTGGCCCGCGCCGCGTTCTGCCGCGAGCAATTCCGCCTGTGCCGCGAGTCGGGCCTGAAGGTCTGGCAGATGGTGACGATGACGCTGGGCGCGCCGGGCTATCTGGAGGACCATCCGGAACTGGCGGCGGTGGTTGGTTCCGAGACGTTCTGCGAGGGCACCGCGTACTGCCCGAGCCGGCCGAAAGGGCTCGAGCATCTGCTGGAGTTTCATCGAACCCAGATCGAGTACCTGGAGCCCGACGGCGTGATCCTGTTCCCGCGTGATCCCGGCGGCTGCGGGTGCAGCCTATGCCAGCCGCAGGGCGAAGCGATCGCGCGGACCTCGCGGGCGTTCTGTCAGATGATTCGGTCGGCCTGGCCCGACATGCCGCTGGTGTTCCTCTCGTGGCACATCAAGGACCACGAGGCGCCGCAGATCGCCGCCGAACTGCCCAAGGACGTGCGCGTCTTCGAATCGCCACGCATCCACGCCCTCGATGTGCCCGCCGAGGAATACGACCGGCGGGTGCGAACGTGGCGCGAGCACGGGCGGCGGGTCGGCGGATGGCTTGAAACGCAGGAAAACCCCACCGCCCTGCTGCCGACCGTCTATCCGCGCCGGGTGGCGGCGACGATCGAGCGGATGAAGGAACTCGGCGTGCAGGACCTCTGGCAGACCAGCATGCAGAACCCGTACCTCTTCCCGCTGAACTTCTGGATGACGCCGAAGCTCTGGACCGGAGCAACACTCGATGCGCTGGTTCGCGAGTTTCTGGAGCGCAGCTTCGGGTCCGACGCGCTCGATGCGGGCCTGGCGTGGGTGGAAGCGACCGAACGGGCGTGGGACAAGGTCCAGACCCTCACGCAGTACGGCGCGGGATTCCTGGGGTTGTTCGTGGTCACCTATCCCGAGCGACTGCTGCCGGAGAAGATGATCCGCGACGGCGTGCCGGAGACGGTGCGGACCGAGGTGGTCGAGGCGATGGAAGCAGCCGCACGGGCGAACGAGGCGGCCCAACAACTCGCCGACCAAATCCGGACCTTCCACGCCCTGGAGGCCAACGCAATCGCGGTCTCAGCCGAGGTGTTCATGCACCGCGTGGCCATGCGGCGGGCCAAACTCGACGTACTCGACGCCCTGCACGCCGGCGACGCCGACCGCGCGATCACAGCGTGGCCGGCGGTCCGCGACGCCTGTCAGCGGATGGTCGCCGCGGCCCGCAGCGTGCCGAACACCGAGGTATTGGTCCATCACTGGCGGCGGCTCGGCCTGCTGCCGGATCGGCTGCGAACGCTGGAGCAGCACCTGCGCGAGCTGGCGGAACGCAAGACCTTCCGCCCGGTCCATCAGCCGCTGTTCATGGGCGAACTGTACAAGGACAAGAGGTAGTGATGACGGTCGGCCTGAATGTTCGTTTCTACCCGAACTGGTTCCATGCCGAATACGGAATGACGTTCGGCCGGCGTTACGCCCAAGACCTTGACTATCGCGTGGCACTGGGCATGGAGCAGCAGCGGCTGGTGGCCCAGCGATTCGGCAACCCGCGGCTGGGCGCAGCCGAACCGTCGCCCGAACCGAATCTGCCAGCGATCTGGAAGAACGTTGTGGCTGTGATGTTCGGAGCCAGGCTGAACCATCGCGACGAAGATGATGGATGGATCGAACCGGGCGAGGTGTCGCTTGAGCAGATCGCCGCGGCAAAGGTTCCGGACGTGGAGAACGATCCGCACGTGGTGGAAATCGTCCGGCAGGCCAAGGCGTTCGAATCGCAACACGGCCCAGCGGTCTGGAACCCCGGGATCGACGGCGTCCTCAACGTCGCCGCCGCCGTCTGTGGCGAGCAATTCTTCGAATGGCTGGTGCTCGAGCCCGAAGCCGCGTCACGATTCCTGGCCGCCCTGCGCGAAACGAGCCTTCGACTTCACGAACACATGCGGAAACTCTGCGGACATCCCGCGCCGATGGGCCTGGGCAACTGCAGCCTATGCATGATCCGTCCGGAACTCTACCTGCAGGCGGTGATGCCGCACGACCTGCCGTGGTGCCGGCGGGCGGAGGAACTCGGCCTGCCGTTCGGGTTTCACATGGACGGCAAGATCGACCGGTACCTGGACGTGATCGCGACGTTTCCGCACCTGAGCCGGGTGGACATGGGCTGCGACAGCGACATCGCCCTGGCCCGCCGCGTGCTGGGCGACCGAACGCTGCGGATCTACCTCTATCCGCACGCGCTGGAAGAACTCGGCGCTTCGCAAATCGGCGACTATCTGGCGAAGCTGATCGCCGCGAACGGTGACGGTCCGATCGTCCTGCAGTTGGACGTCTCGCGCGGCATGCGGGACGAAACGGTGGCCGCGGTCGTGGAATTCGCCGCCGAACGCGGCGCGTGAGACGCCGGCGACTTACTCGCCCTTCGCCTCGTCGAAGAGGAACTCCAACGCGTGATCGCCGGAAGAGACATTCACCGACAGCAGCGGTGTGCCCCAACGATCCGTGCTTGTCCGCGATTCAACCGGCTTTGAGTCCATGAGGATCTTGGCCGGCTGCCGACGGACCATCAGCGTCACAGTCTCCGGCACGAGGTCCGGATTGTGAAACGCCAGCGTCGCCCGCTTCTTTTCGGCATCCCACGCGGCATCGAGCGGTGTCAACCGCCCCCAGTCCGCCAGCTCCAGCGGGCAATCGCGGCTGGCGATCGCAGCCAAGACAATCGGCGCCTGCCAATAACCTTCGTGGTTGCCCTTGCCCCTGGCCAGCCACTCCAGCAGTTGCGGCGTCTCGACGCCCATCCGCAGTTGCAGGTAGAGCGCCGGCATGGTGATGTGGCCGCTGTTGCCGTTGTAGATCACGTCGGTGTTATAGCGATGGCTGCCGTCGAACCAGTTCGGATAGATCGACTCGACCATCCTCCACCATTCACGAATCGGCTGATCGCCGACGTAGGCGAACGCCGCGTCGAAGCATTCGGGCTCGACGCCGTGGCCGCTGAGGCTGCACACGCCCCACCACGGCCCGACGTGAACCGGATGGATCCAGCAGTCGCGCTCGTGAAAACCGTTGATCGTGCCGCGGTTCGGGCTGTCCGAGTGCCACAGGTCGTGCCGCTGAACGTAATCGAGATACGCGAACCGCACCGCGTGCGGCACCGCCGTCTTGGCGGCCAAGTACAGCACCCGATCCGCCCGCCAGCCTTGATCGAGCGTCCTGGCCATCCGGGCCAGCGCGATCAAACCCGCGTGAACCGCGGTCAGACAGTCAATCGCCGCCCCTTCGCCCTGCTCGTTGATCGAATCCGCCATCCACGCCCAGTCGTGCGAAACCGTCAGGTACTCGGTCAACGCCCAAAGCTGCGGCCACGCCGCCTCGACCGCCTCCCAATTGCCGGTCGTGGCCGCCCAGACGTCGTAACCGTAGAAGACCAACGCGTTGCCCCAGTTAATATCGGCGGTCGGTCCCGTTCCGTAGTGGTTGCCCGGATACTCGTAGCAGTAGCGCAGGTTGGTGAACGGCTCCGCCCGCCACCGCGCGAACCGCCAGAACGTCTCGGGCGTCAGCTTCTCCTTAATTAAACCCTCAGCCGTCTCGATGATCTCCAGTCCGCGCGATTCGTTGACGTACGGCCGGGCCTGGAGCAGCGAAGTCACACCGACGTAACAGGTGTCCGGCAAGCCGCGCTGCGACGTGCCCTGGTAATAGGCCCACTGGTTGATCTGCTTTTGCAGCTCACCTTGACTCTCGTCGCGAAGCAGGCCGTGGCGATACAGCGGCGGAAGCGGCAGCGTGTACTCGAACGACCCGCCCAGCGCGGTTACGAACGGACCGTACTTGGTCGGCAGCTTCCAGTCGGTGACCGGAAACGACAGCGTCACCGGCGCCCGGTAGGACATCGCCAGCACCAGCATCGGCGGAACCGCCGCCGACGCCACCGGCTTCGTCGACCAGTCGTCGTGACGCTCCTCGAACTGCACGTCGTTGCGGATCACCACCGAGTCGCGTTCCCGATCGATGCGGAAGTACTCGCGGCAGTCGACGGGCCACGCCAGATTCAGGCCGCACAGGCCGTCGATCTGCCGGAGCAGGTCGGGTGTGATCTTCTCGCTCGGATCATCGGGAATGGGATGCCGGTGTACGCCCCACGGCCGAAACATCCACACGCTGCCAACCCGATGGACGGCGTTGAAGGTCAGAGAGCCGGCGTCGATCCGCAGGTCGCGCAGGCGGTGCTGAAATTGAACGACAAGAAGTATCCGCTGATTCTCCTTCGCGTCGGCCAGATCCAGCAGCACCCACGGCTGGGCCATGTCGCTCAGGTCGATCGACTGGCCGGCGGACTGATCGAGGCGATCGCTGCGCCACCCGTTGGAGCTGACGAATCCGATGAACGAACGGTCGAGCGCCGTCCCTTCAAGCCGAAATGCGAAATCCGCCTCCGGCGCGTCGAACCGTGTGGACGGCCGCTGCAGGGTCATGTGGACGTTGCCCACCTGCGCGCCGATCCAGTTGGGCCCTCGGCCGCGATCGGCGACGTTGCCGATCAGCGCCGGTGCAAAGGCCAGATGGATCGCGGTCTCGGCGAAACTGAGCACCGCTCCGGCGCTGCTCATCTCCAGATCGCCCGCCGCAATCCGCCCGAGTTGCTGTTCCTGCGTCGTGGTCTTGATGCTCTCGAACGCCACGTTGTCGCAGAGCGTGCCGTTGGAGTTTCGCCAGCCGAACCGGCCGAAACCGTTGACGCCCAGGCCCGGCTGATACGGCAGGTCGAACACGGCCGCTTCGCCCCATAGCTGGTCGGCTTCCTCCTCGATGCCTGTCAGCTCCGTCCGCGGATCGCTGACCTGACGGGCGAGCTGGGCCTGCTGATCGACGAACTTCGCCTCCTTGGCATGATTGCGGAGCAGAGGCGCCGCCGCCGTCCACTCGGCGATGCGATTCAGGAAAAGCAGACGCCGGCTCTCATCGGGCAGCGTCGCCTCGACCGCCCGCAGCGCCGCCTCGGCTGCGTCAAGCTGGGCCGGATCCTTCGCAGCCGCCTCCACCGCCGGCCCGAACGCCTCCCACGCCGCCTGCCGCGCCGCCGACGGAGTCAGACCGCGAGCAACGGCGTAGTCATACATCCGCTGATGCGCAGCCAGTGCCCGCTGAAGATGGTCGAGCCGCTCGGCCGGCTCATCGGCCACCGCCGAGGCCGCGGCAACGATCGACATCAGCATCGCAAGACCCAAAACTTGGCGCATACACAGACTCCCGTTTGAAAACATGGCGTCATCCTTCCTGCAAATCACCGTCGCGTGTCGTCCCACAACTGCCAGTAGGCGTTGCCAGCGTCGAAATGGATGTACGTCGACCCGAAGCAGAATTCCTGATAGACCACGTGCCCGTCCACGCAGAGCACGTTGGTTCCGATCGTGTCGCCGAAGAAATGGTTGGTCTGACTGGCCCACCCGCGACATTCGTCGCTCATCAAGACCCACCACGGCTCCGACGTCGAAACCCGGACCGGAGACTTGTAATCGTGATGGAAATACGTTGGATAGTCCTCATACCGACCGAAGTAGTTGTAGCCGATCAGCGTATAGTAGTCCCAAAGCACCATGTTCTCGAGCTTGGCCGGCTTGAGCGGACAGTAGAAGGCCGCCGGGTCAATCCGGAAGTGATTGAGGAAGTAGCTGACAAATCCGCCGGTGTGTACGAGTTCCGGACTCCCCGGATCACCGCGAGGAGTCGGCGCGAACCAGTCGTCATTCTCGTTGGCGTGCAGCACGTGGGCCACGCCCCACTGACGCAGACCGCTCTGCTCCGCCACCAGAGGCGCCTGCCCACGCGCACCTATCAAAGCCGGCAGCAGCAGTGAAACCAGCACCGCGATGATCGCCACCACCACCAGAAGCTCAATCAGCGTAAAGGCCGTCTTTCCACAAGCGTCTCGTCTCATGTCTGCACCTGTTGATTGATATACGCACCGCACGACCGGCGGACCACCAGTTCGCAGGCCAGCCGTTCCTTGACCGGCCCGGGCGTCTCGCCGCGTATCCGCTGGACCAGAATTTCCATCGCCCGTTTGCCCATCGTAAAAAGCTGCTGGCGGACCGTGGTCAACGGCGGGCTGCACACCCGCGCCTGGTGAAGATCGTCGAACCCGACGACCGCCAGGTCCTCCGGCACCCGAATGCCGCGCTCCGCGCATCGGCGAAGCACGTTCAACGCGATCAGGTCGTGAATGCACACCACCGCCTCAGGCGGCTCAGCCATCGCCTTAAAGACGTCGACCTCCTGGACGCCCTGCTCGTCGACGTCGCGGGCCGCCACCATCAACGTGTACTCCGGGCGAATCGCCAACCCCGCTTCGCGGACCGCCGCGGCAAAACCCGCCAGCCGCTCCTCGGTGGTCGAGTTGTGCGGACCGCGCAGGTGGGCGATCCGCCGATAGCCCAGACCGATCAGGTGCCGCGTCACCGCATAGCTGCCCTCGAAGTTGCGACTCACCACGCTGCTCAACGATTCACCGCCGTCGAGGTCCGTGTCGATCAGGACCACCTGTTGCCCAGCGTCGCGCAGCGTCCGGATCACCTCGCGATTGACCTGATCGCAATCCAGCCCCTGCGTCGGAATAAACAGCGCCCCAACTGTCTTGCTCTCATTGAAGTGCTTCGCCAACTCGATGCTGCGGACCGGATCGTTCCGGGTGTCCGCGGTGGTCAGATGGAACCCAGCCTCCTCTGCCGCCCGTTCGACCCCGTGCAAGACTTCCTCGTACGCCCCCGGACGCCCGCTGTGCCGTGGCCACAGCACGCCCACCAGCGTCTGCTGATGATCGCTGCGGCGAAACCGCACGAAACTCCCGCGCCCGCGATGGCGCGTGACCAAACCCTCGCGAACCAAGTCCCGCACCGCCCGCTGAACCGTGTTCCGTGAAATCCCGTAACGCCGACACAACTCATGTTCCGGCGGAATCTGCGACCCCTGGGCGATCCGCCCCCGCAGAATCTGATCCCGCAGATCGGCCTTGAGGGCCAGATACCGTGGCGACTCCGACGGCGGACCACCGGGCTCCAGGTTTTCGAGCACCTTCTTCATCACCATCGGCGTCCAAATGTACCATCAATGGGACAATTGGCTTTAGTATACCGGGTATCACCGTAACTGTCAATAGCCTGTCAACTCCAGTGCCGCCAATCCTGTCCAGATATAACACATTCGTTACCCTGTACTTACGGCGCTTATCCCTCCGGAACGAGGATCAGGCCGACCGGCTGATGCCATTTGTCGTACCTATCACCCATTACCGCAACATCCAGCGAAGTGACATGGCCCCGCCAAGCGAACCATTGACACAACCCAAACTCATTGGTATAAGTTGAGGCATCCCTGATTAACAGGATCATCGCATGCCAAGCCGTTCGGAAACACGGATACGCACCAGACCGGCCCTGCACCGCAAGCTCACGGACCTGATCCTCGACGAGATCCACAGCGGCCGGCTGCCGCTGGGCGCCAAATTGCCCAGCCAGGCCGAACTCGTGGCCCGATACCAGGTCAGCGTCAACACCGTGCGCCAGTCGCTGGCCACCCTCGAAAAACGCGGGATCATCCGCAAGGAGCACGGGCGGGGCAGCTTCGTGAGCCTCCAGTCCGGCCGGCGGGAGGAACGCCGCGAGCTGGGACACCTGGGATTGATCTTCGAACGGGCCGATCAGCCGGAAGACCAAGCCGCTGAGACCGAAATCGTCTCCGCCTTCGTCGACGTCTGCCGGCGACGCGGAATCCGCTTCACCTGCGTCGAGACCACCGTCGACGCCCACGCCGGCGGGGGCGAGTTGATCCGGACCTTCGACGGGGTCAACCTCGACGCGATCTGCGTCTTCCTGCACAGCGGCGAGGGCGCCGGCGACCGCCTGGCCCCGCTGGCCCGCGAGTTCGCCGCCCCGGTGGCCATGTTTCCGAGCTTCGAACGCCATCCCTTTCCCATTGACCGGGTGGACATCGACCTGGAGGCCGGACTGCGGCAGTTGATGCAATACCTGCTGCAACTTGGCCATAGGCGGATCGCCTACGTCAGTTCGCACGTCGCCGAGTGTCTGGCCGGCGACCCGCAACGGATCACCGGCGGCCGGTGGCAGGCCTATCGCGACGCCCTGGCCGAGTCCGGTGTGGCGGTTGACCCCTCGCGGCTGGTCGAGATTCCCTACGGCCGCGAGCCGGACGAGGCGATCGGCCGGCGGGTGATCGAACTGGTGCGACGAGACGATCCGGTCACCGCGATCTTCGCGGGCAACGACTGGATGGCCCGCCACGTGATGGAGTGGCTCTGGCGGGCTGGGATCCACGTGCCGCGCGACGTCTCGCTGGCCGGCCTGGACGACGTGTCGTTCGCCCGCCACCTGGTGCCGCCGCTGACCACGGTCGCCTGCCCGTATACGCGGGCGGCCCGGGCGGTGATCGAGTTGATGCGCAAGCGGCTGGGCGACGTGAACCGCCCGCCCGAACACGTAACGATCCCTTCGGAGCTGGTGATACGCGAGTCGGTTCGACCGGCAGGAGAGCATTCCGCATGAGCAAACGCCCGAAGCATGCTGTCGGAACCGACGCCGCGGATGACGGTCGGTCCGAGACACAACGCCGAATGGACCGAAAGCGGCGCGTATCCAACCTTCGTGGAGAACAAACCGTGAGACCGCATAACGCCCGCGCATTCACCCTCATCGAACTCCTCGTGGTCATCGCGATCATCGCCGTGCTGGTGGCCATCCTGCTCCCGGCCCTGCAGGCCGCACGCGATCAGGCCAGAGTCGCCGGCTGCCAGAGCCAACTGCGCCAGTGGGGCCTGATCCACCAGATGTACACCGACGACAACAACGGCTGGTACCTCTACTTCTACCGCGAAGGCGGCGACTGGAAGAGCCCGGAGGTCGTGCGGTTCCCGCAATTCAACCAGATCGTGATGGACCAGTACAAGGCGACGCAGGAGCTCTTCTACTGCCCGCTCAAACCCGAGAGCCGGGCCTATTGGACGTATTGGGAAACGCAGCCCGGCGGCCCCTACTCGATCATCGGCTATACCTACCTGGCCGGCTACCCGTGGTGGCTCGACACCTGGTTCCTCAACGGCTACCGATCGCCGTGGCGGGTGGACCAGTCGGAAGGCTGGTCGGTCGTGATGACCGACCAGTGCCGCACCTGGCCGCACCAGACCAACCACTGGCTCAACGGCCGGATCGGCTGCAGCGTCCTGTGCGTGGACGGCCGGGTCGAGCATCACAATGAGGGCCTGGAGCCCCACTTCAACGCCGGTGACGGCTTCTGGGTCTGGTGGAAACACACGCTCCAGTAAGATGGCGGTCTTCGCCGGCGCCCATCTTGACATCATTCCCGCCGCGCGTCCTAATGGTCTGCAAGAGCAGCCCCAAGGAGACCGTGGACCATGAGCGATGCTTCGACGGCGAATCGGGTGGCCGACATGAGTTCGGATGCGTGGACGTTTGGTGCGCCGCGGCCGGAGTTGGCCCCGCGACACGAACAGCGGCGCGACGGCGACGGGCCGGCGCGGCTGGTGCTTTCCGGAAACGGAGACCGGCGGGCGTTCGGCTGGTGGCGGGCGGACCTCGAACTGGAATCCGGGCGGTGGTACGAGGCATCCGTCCTGGCTCGCGTCGAGCAGATCGAGAACCCAAACCTTTCCGTCTTCGCCCAAGCGGCTGGACATTTTCTGCTGCCGCAACAGCCGTGGTCTGCCGAACCGGTGCGGATGAGCCAGCGGTTTCGCCTCGGCGAGCACGACCTCGAGCGGCGGTTCGAGCTGTTCTTTCGCGCCTCGGATCGCGGCAGCATCGAATGGTCGGATCCCCGCCTGGTCGCCATCGACCCGCCGAAACACCGCTGCGCCCGGGTCGCCACGATCCGATTCGGCCCGCCGCGCGACACGCTGACCCTCGAGTCGCACCGCCGCCGCATTACTGAAAAGCTCGACCAGGCGGGCGTGCTTCGTCCGGATATCGTCGTGCTACCCGAGTTCTGCCCGGTGGTCGGCGTGCCGGAAGCCCAATACGGCACGTGGACCGACGCCGCCGAACCGGTCCCAAACGGCCCCACCT
>Ga0123333_10002948_pt1 | contig 16859 bp, 22 predicted proteins | sample BioC12SIPDNA_3_FD_89957 | JGI IMG/M metagenome (GOLD analysis project Ga0123333, IMG submission 89957) | Anaerobic biogas reactor microbial communites from Washington, USA - Biogas_R2_B C12 SIP DNA | ecosystem: Engineered > Bioreactor > Anaerobic > Unclassified | place: Washington, USA... | reverse complement strand
GCTCCTTTCGATGTCCGAGACGACGATCATCGGGCTTTCAAACCGCATGACAAGCCCCCCTTTCGCGACCAGTATAGCACGCCGGCTTGACTTTCCCAATACCCCCGGATACAATTATTGTAAGGATTTTCCACACGGCGTTTCAAACGGCGGCCGGCGGGGGATTTTGTATTCAGGGGCGTCCGTTTGGAGAACAATATCGCTGAAACGGGGGATGCGCATGGCTGAAAAGGCGCTGGATTTCGCAAAGACGGTCTTTGAACTCTGTTCGCAAGACCCGGAAATCGCCGAAATCCTGAAGGAATGCGGGTTTTCGGAGATCACGAAGCCCGGAATGCTTCACACCGCCGGGCGGTTCATGACGATTCCCAAGGGCGCGAGGATGAAGGGAATCGACCTCGAGGCCGTCAAAGGGGCGTTTGCCGAGAGAGGATACGCGATCGCGGAAGGAGGGCTCACATGAGCAAGGAAATCAACAACCGGGAGTACCGGCAGGGCGCATTGAGGGAGATGATCGCCCAACTGCACGGCGGGGCGAGCGTCGAGGAGGTCAAGGGGCGCTTCGAGGCCGTGTTCGGCGGCGTGTCCGCGGAGGAGATCGCGCAGGCCGAGGGCGCGCTGATCGCGGGCGGGCTGCCCATCGGCGAGGTGCAGCGGCTCTGCGACGTGCACGCCGCGGTGTTCAAGGGCTCGATCGAGGAGATACACAAAGCGGCCGACCCGTCGTCCATCCCCGGCCACCCGCTGAACACCCTGAAGCGCGAAAACCGGGCGATCGAGAAGCTAATCCGGGAGATTCGCGAAGGCGGGGACGTCGCAAGCGGCCTCGAGCGGCTCGGCGCGATCGACCGCCACTACCAGGTCAAGGAAAACCTGTTCTTCCCCTACATGGAGAAATACGGCATCACCGCGCCGCCGAAGGTCATGTGGGGCGTCGACGACGAGATCCGCGCGCAGCTCAAGGCCGCCCGCGCGAACCCGACGGCTGACGCGGTCGAGGCGGTCCTCGCGAAGATCGGCGACATGATCTTCAAGGAGGAGAACATCATGCTGCCGATGCTCGCGGAGAACCTGACGCAGGACGAGTGGAAGAAGATCGCGGACGAGGAAATGGACTTCGGCTACTGCCTGATCGATCCGCCGCCGAAGTGGTCGCCCGCGAGGCCCGCCGAAATTGAGCCCGAGGCCGCCGCGCCGGGCCTGGTCCGGCTGCCGACCGGCACGCTCGCGGTCGGGGAGCTCGAGCGCATGCTGAACACGCTGCCGTTTGACATCACCTTCGTCGACAGGGACGATACCGTCAAGTACTTCTCCGAGGCCAAGGAGCGCATCTTCCCGCGCACGAAGGCGGTCATCGGGCGCAAGGTCATGAACTGCCACCCGCCGGCCTCCGCGCACATCGTCGAGAAGCTCGTCGAGGACCTGCGCGCCGGGCGCAAGGACAGCGAGGATTTCTGGATCAACATGGGCGGCAAGTACATCCTGATCCGCTATTTCGCGGTGCGCAGCGAGGAGGGCGAGTACCTCGGCGTGCTCGAGGTCACGCAGAACATCCGGCCGATCCAGGCGATCACGGGCGAAAAGCGGCTCGTCAGCAACTGAAAGGGGTCCGTTATGGCAAAGCATCTGAAGAACATCGAGTTTGAGAGGGCGCTGGAGCTCCCCTCGCTCGTCGAATACCAGGCCGGGCAGGTCGTCAGCCGCACGCTCGCGCAGAACAAGGCGGTGAGCCTCACGCTGTTCGCGTTCGAGGCCGGCGAGGAGATCAGCTCGCACGAATCCTCCGGCGACGCGATGGTGACGGTGTTCGAGGGGATCGCGCGCATCACCATCGGCGAGCGCGAGCACGTGCTCACCGGCGGCCAGACGATCGTCATGCCCTCCGGCGTTCCGCACGCGCTGTTCGCCGAGGAGCGGTTCAATATGCTCCTGACCGTCGTATTCCCGCAGCAGTAATCCCCGTCGCGGAGGGCCGGCGCGAATGCGCCGGTCTTTTTGTGTCTTATAAAACGCCCCCGTTCGTGCAATACTGAAAATCAGGCGATGCGCGAAAGGCGGGGGCGTATGTTCGGATTCCTGAAAAAACAGCGGGACACCGCGAAAAAGATCGAGGCGTTCAACCAGGGGCTCTCGTCGCTGAAGGTCTCCAAATCCCTGCGCGAAAACGTCGATATGATGAAGCAACTGTTTCAGGACGTCGACATCATGAAATACAAGCACGTGGCCAAGGACGGCGAGGAGGCGTACGCGATCGCCTACTCCGACGGCCTGGTCAACTCCGCCATCATCAACGACAGCATTTTGCGGCCGCTGATGCTCTGTCCGCGCCCCCCGAAGGGCGAGGATTTGATGAGGCGGCTGACGCTCGAGATCGTGCAGATCAACGAGTGCGAGCGGGTCGACGGCTTCAAAAAGATCGTCGCCGCCGTGACCTACGGGGACACCGTGCTCTTCGCCGACGGCTGCGCCGAGGCCGCGATCCTGAACACGAAGGGCTTCGCGCTCCGCGCGGTCGCCGAACCCGACAACGAAAAGACGCTGAGCGGCCCGCGCGAGGGATTCAACGAATCGCTGATGCAGGGGCTCTCGATGCTTAGGCGCCGCGCGCGGACGAACGACTTCAAGATTCGGCAGATGAGCTTCGGCCGCAGGACCGAGACCGGGGTCGCGGTCTGCTATTTCGACAGCGTCGTCAACCGCCCTGTGCTGAAGGAGCTCTTGCGCAGGCTCGAGGCGGTCGACATCGACGGCGTGCTCGACTCGAACTACCTTACCGAGCTGATCCGCGACCACCGCCTCTCGCCGTTTCGGACGATCGGCTACACGGAGCGCCCGGACGTGGTCATCGGGAAGCTGCTCGAGGGCCGCATTGCGATACTCGTCGACGGCACGCCGAACGCCTTGACGCTCCCCTACCTGTTCATCGAGAACTTCCAGAGCAACGAGGACTATTACCTGAGCTTCTACTACACGTCGTTCGCGCGGATTCTGCGCCTGATCGGCTTTTTCATGACGGTCACGGTGCCGGGACTCTACATCGCGGTCGTCGCGTTCCAGCACGAGATGCTGCCCTCGCCGCTGTTTATCAACATCACCGCCGAGCGGCAGAGCGTGCCGCTGCCGGCGGCGGTCGAGGCGTTCGTGATGCTGATCGTGTTCGACATCCTCCGCGAGACGGGCGTTCGCATGCCGACGAACATCGGCCAGGCGCTGAGCATCGTCGGCGCGCTCGTCATCGGGCAGGCGGCGGTCGAGGCGAAGCTCGTCGCCGCGCCGATGATCATCGTCGTGGCGATGACCGGCATCACGAACCTGCTGGTCCCCAAGCTCAACGCGCCGGTCATCTACCTTAGGATGTTCGTGTTGATCCTGTCGTCGATGTTCGGCTTCTTCGGGCTGACGATCGGGCTTTCGCTGATTTTGATGCACATAATCTCGCTGACGACGTTCGGGCTTCCGATGCTCTCGCTCGACGGCGACACGGATTTGCAGAGCGTCAAGGACAACGCGATGCGCGCCCCCTGGTGGACGATGCTCACGCGCCCGCCGGAATTGACGCGGAACCGGACGCGGATGAAGCCGCCGAAGGGGAATCCCGATGCGTAGGCTCGCGAAGATCGCGGCGCTTCTGGTGCTCCCGGCGCTCCTGACCGGCTGCTGGAGCTACCGCAGCCTCGGCGACTTCTCGATCGCGATGGGCATCGGCGTCGACAAGACGCCCGAGGGAAAATACAAGATCTGCGTCGAGATCGTCGACTTCACGAAGTCGCTCAAGGACGCCGCGCCCGGCTCGAAGATCGTCGTCGCGGAGGGGGAGACGCTGTTCGACGCGGTTCGCAACGCAAAGCGCAGGCTTTTGAACCGCCTGTACTTCGGGAACATCCAGGTCGTCGCCGTCGGCGAGGAGTTCGCCCGGACCGACGGCATCGCGGACGTCGTCGACTGGTTCCTCCGGGACGCGGAGTGCCGCGAGACCGTGACGCTGCTGCTCGCGCAGGGCGACGGCGCGGAAAAGCTCCTGAGCACGAAGGGCATCGACCAGTCGATCACCTCGCTCGAGCTCGACAACATCATCACCGAGGACCAGAAGACGACCTCGTCGACCGCCTACGTCGAGGTGTACATGGCCTATTTCATGCTGCACTGCCCCGGCGCGTCGCTGGCGCTTCCCGCGTTTCACGACACGAAAAACGGCGAGCAGACGGCCGTCGAGGCAAACGGCATCGCGGCGTTCTCCGAGGACAGACTCGTCGGCTTCCTGTCGCCCGCGGACAGCAAGTTCTTCCTGCTCGCGACCGGCAAGTGCAAGGGCGGAATCCTGCCGGTGTCCGCGGGCGGCTCCGGAAAAATAGACACGTCGCTCGAGATTCACGGGACGAAGACGAAGACCTCGTTCACCCGGAGCGGCGGGAAGCCGAGCTTCAGGATCGACGTCGAGATCGAGGCGTTCCTCGCCGAGACCACGGCGCAGATCGACGTGCTGGATGCGAAGGCGATCGAGGCGCTCGAAGCCTCCTCCGGGGACGCGGTGAAGGCGGACATCGAGCGCGTCGTGAAGGCCGTGCAGACGGAGCTCAGGACCGACATACTCGGCCTCGGGCACAAGATCTACCAGCGCGACGTGGACCTCTGGAACAGGCTCGAGAAGGACTGGTCCTCGATTTTCCCGACCGTCCCGGTCGAGGTCTCCTGCGAGATCAGCATCGTCAACACGGCCTTTGTCAAGACGGAGGAGGCGACCGAGAAAAAATGATGATCGCGATCCTGCTGACCGTGTATCTGGGCACGCTGCTCATCGACTTCCGCGCGCACCTGAAGGACTCGAAGGCGCTCGTCAAGGCGCTGTACCTCGCGCTGCTCTTCGTGAGCTTCTCGGTGCTGACGCTTTACGAGTTCGGCGTCGAGATACCGTCGCCGGCGGGGCCCATCCAGGACGCGGTCCGGGCGCTGTTCGGCGTCGAGTAGAGAGGGGGGGACGCGCGATGCTGGACAAACCCATGAGCTACCGGCAGGCGGTCGCGGTGCTGATCATGTTCAACTTCGGAAGCTCGGTCGTCATGGGCGTCAGCACCGGCACGGGGCAGGATGCGTGGGTGGCGCTTCTTCTGTCGGTCGCGCTCACAATGCCGGTCGTTCTGATGTACGGCCGGATCGCGGAGCTGAACCCGGAGACGGGCTTCTTCGACGTGATCGAGGCGCAATTCGGGAAAATCGCGGGCAAGGTCGTCGCCGCGCTTCTGACGTGGTACGCGCTGCACCTGTGCGCGCTGGTGCTCCGGAATTTCTCGGAGTTCATACAGATTTCGAGCCTGCTCGACACGCCGCAGCTCCCGGTCATGGTGATCATGCTGCTGGCGGTCGGGTACCTCGCGAAGCTCGGCTGCAAGGCGCTTGGCAAGTGGGCGATCGCGACGCTGCCGGTCGTGCTGACCGTCGTGTTCCTGACGGTGGTGCTGTCGATCAACGTGATGAAGTTCGAAAACATTTTGCCGGTGTTCGAGCACTCGATCGGCCAGATTTCGGAGGACGCGTTCAAAATTTTCTCGTTTCCGCTGTGCGAGACGGTGCTGTTTCTGAGCGTCGCCGACTGCATCCGAAAGAGCGACAACCCGAAGAAGATCTATGTGTTCGGAATGCTCTTCTCAAGCGGCGTGCTCTTGATCATCATCCTTAGGAACCTGTTTGTGCTGGGGGCCGAGGTCGTGGCGACCGAGTACTTCCCGTCGTACTCGGCGGCGCGCATCATCAACCTCGGCGACTTCCTGTCGCGCATCGAGGGCTCGATCTCGATCAACTTCATACTCGCCGGCATCACGAAGATCACCGTCTGCCTGATCGCCGCCAGCAAGGGCATTTCGAGGCTGTTCGGGATCGACGACTACCGCCAGCTCGTGATGCCCACCGCCCTCCTCGCGATGGCGCTCGCGACGATCGTCTACAAGAACACGATGGAGATGTTCGCGTTCATCAACTACTACGCGTTTTACGCGATGCCGTTCGAGGTCGCGATCCCCGCGGCGGTCTGGATCGTCTCCGAGATACGCAAAAAGAAGGCGCAGCCGACCGCGGGCCCGCGCGGATAGGCGGCGGATTTCGGGCCGCTTCCCGGGCGGGAGGCGGCCGATTTGTTTTTTTCCCCTTGATCCCGCGCCGCAAAATGGTATATACTGGACGCATGGGAAAACGGGGCGGGAGGCGCGCGCATGGATGGGTTCGAGTGGATCGTCTTGCTGCTGTCCGGCTACTGGGCGCTCAGATTCCTCCGGAAGTGGTATAGGGCGCTCCGGGACGGCTGGCCCGGGCGGCGAACGAAGTTTGCGCGGACGGTGCTCGAGTGGCTGCCGGCCGCCGCGCTTGTGATCATCGCGTTCGTGCTGACGGCGCTCGCCTCGTTCGACGTCGTCAGCGATTTCCAATATATACTGCTCTACCTGGCGCTCGGGTTTGCGTGGATCGCCGCCGGCATGCAGCTCCTGCCGTACTGCCTCGACCTCTCGTGGCGGGACGACGCGCTCGAGCGCAACAACCGCGCCGCGCTGTTTGCCGTTTCCGGCGGCTTTTTGGGGTTTGCGCTCATCTACGCCGGCGCGAACGTCGGCGACGGGCCGGGCTGGTGGTGCGTGCTGTTCGCGGGCGGGCTAGGGACGGCCTCGTACCTGCTGCTCATGATGCTCGTCGGCGCCTTCGGGCATCTGCCCGAGCGCATCACGGTCGAGCGGGACGTCCCCGCCGGCATCCGCTTCGGCCTCTACCTGCTCGCGAGCGCGCTGCTGCTCGCGCGGGCGTCCGCCGGCGACTGGACGTCGTTCTGCGCGACGGTCGTGGAATTTCTCGACGGCTGGCCGGTGCTGCCGCTCACCGCGCTCGCGATCGCGGTCGAGCGGTACTACCTCTCGCGCGAGGCCGGCGCCCCGTCCGCGGCGGTCTGGGGCGCGCTCTACGTGGCGCTCGCGGTGCTGGGCATATTGCTCCTGCCGCCGCTTCGCGAAAATCCGCTGTACGGGGGCGCGCCGTGATCCCGCCGCTGACGCTCGGGGACATCCCGGCCGACCGGTACTCCGACTACCGGTACGAGGTGATCTTCCGGGGCTATAAGTGGGACCCGCAGGTCGGGGACGCGAACACGGTCGCGCGGCAGGCGGTTCTGATCCGGCGGGACGAGATGGAGCGGCTCGAGGACTGGGCGGAAAAGCTCTCGGAGGAGACGGCGCGCCTCGAGGACGCGCTCCTTCAAGACCTCCGCCTCGCGAAGGAGCTCGGCCTGCCCCGGAAAATCCTGAAACCCCTGCACCGGCTCGAAGGGTATCGGCGGGAACGGTGCGACCGGCGCTGCCGGCACGTGCGGCTGATGCGCTTCGACTTCCACCCGACCATGGACGGCTGGGCGGTCTCGGAGGTCAACAGCGACGTCCCCGGCGGGCTCGCGGAGGCATCGCTGCTGCCCGGGATCGCGGCGCGCTTCTTCCCGGGCTATTCGGCGCGAAACGACGTCGCCGACCGGCTGATCGAGGCGTTTCGGAAGCGGATTCCCCCGGACGGCGCGGTCGCGTTCGTGCACGCGACGTCCTACGCGGACGACCGGCAGGTGATGCAGTTCCTGGCCGACCGCTTCCGGGACGCCGGGCACGGTGCGATCCTCGCGGCCCCGGACCACATCCGCTTCCGGGGCGGCAGAGCGGAGAGCATCGCGGAGGGAAGCGAGGGGCCGCTGAGCGGCATCGTCCGCTTCTTCCCGCTCGAGTGGCTCGCAAACCTGCCCCGGAACTCCGGCTGGGAGGGGTATTTCGACGCGGAGACGGTTTCCTGCAACCACCCCGCCGCGATCCTCGCGCAGTCGAAGCGGCTGCCGCTTTTGTGGGACAGGCTGGGCGTCGACGTCCCCGCGTGGAGGGAGCTCCTGCCGGCCACCGTCGATCCCCGCTCGGCGCACGGCGAAGGCTGGATATGGAAGCCCGCGCTCGGCAGGGTCGGCGAGGGCGTCGCGATTCCGGAGGCGATCTCCGCAAAGGAGCTTCGCAGAATCGGCCGCGCGGCCCGCAGGTATCCGGGAGAATGGGTCGCGCAGCGGCGGTTCGACAGCGCGCCGCTCGGCGGCTGCCACCTGTGCGTCGGCGTGTTCACCGTGGACGGAAAGCGCGCCGGGGCCTACGGACGGCTGAGCCCGCGCCCGCGCATCGACGCCGGGGCGCAGGACATACCGCTGCTCGTTTCGGAGGAAGGGGGGACAGGCGATGGACAACCTTGAAGCATACAGGATGTGGGCGCCGGACGGCGCGATGTGGACGGCGTGGGCGAAGCCGGTGCTGTTTGCGAAGCCGCCGCGCTATGAGGTCGGTGCGCTGAACCTGCCCGAGATCGACTACGCGCCGCGCGCGGATTCCGGCACGGCGCTGATCGTCGATCTGCCGGGGGAAACCGGCGTGCTCGAGGGGCTGGCGCTCGCGAAATCCGGCTTCCGGCCGGTGCCGCTCTACAACGGCGTCTACGATCCCGACCACAGGGCGATGCTCGTCAACGTCTCGGGCGTCGCGGCGGCGCTGTTCCGCGGCGCGGAGATGCTGCCGGAGCTGCCTCCGGATGCGCCCCCGGCGTTTCTCCTGGACGCGAACCGCATGAGGGGCCTCGGAAAGGAGCCGGGCAAGTACGACAACCGATGGTGCGTGTTCCCGCAGGATATGCCCTCGGCCGCCGCGCTCATGAAAAGCGGCATCCGGAGGGTCGTCGTTCGCGCGGCCTCGGTGCAGAACGACCTCGCGCACATACTCCGCCGCTATCAGGAGGCCGGAATTTCGCTCGCGCTCCGCGACGGCGGCGAGCGCGCAATTACAGCGGCGAGGCCGTCCGGGTTCAAGAGCCTGTTCTACCGCGTCCGTGCGCTCGCGGGGCTGAGCCGGAACGCGGCCGGCGGTTTCGGCAGCTGGATTCCGGAGGCCGTGCAGAGCGGCGACTCCGGAATGCGCCATTACGGCATCGGCTGATCCCCGCGCTTCTCCGGCTTTTTCGGCGTTCGCTCGCAGTAGGGCGGGGATTTCAGCTTTTTCTCGTGAAAGCGCCTGCACTTCTCGCAGTCCGCGTGCCGCTTGCACGTGAACTTCCTGCAGGGGCAATTTGCGCGATCGCCGTCCATCGTCCATCCCTCCGCTGATAGGCTTGGCCGAATCCGGCAGACTACATACAGGAAAAGAAAGGGGAACGGCATGGGAAAGAGGCTTACGGAAAAGGTCACATGGGTCGGCAAGACCGACTGGGAGCTGACGAGATTTCACGGCGACGAGTACTCGACAGACCGCGGCTCGTCGTACAACGCCTACCTCGTCCGGGACGAAAAGACCGCGCTGATCGACACGGTGTGGCGGCCGTACGACGGCGAGTTCGTCGATCGGCTGAAGCAGGAGATCGACCTTGGCGCAATCGACTACATCGTGCTCAACCACAGCGAGATCGACCACAGCGGCGCGCTGCCCGCATTGATGCGCGAAATCCCCGGCACGCCGATCTTTTTGACCGCGGCCGGCGCGCGGATTTTGAAGGCGCACTTCCACGAGGACTGGGATTTCCGCGTCGTCAAGACCGGCGACGCGCTCGACTTAGGCGACGGCAAGCTGCTGTTCGTCGAGGCGCCGATGCTCCACTGGCCGGACTCGATGTTCAGCTACTGGACGGGCGAAAACATCCTCTTCAGCAACGACGCGTTCGGCCAGCACTACGCGACCGAGATGCTCTACGACGACCTCGTCGATCAATCGGAGCTGTTCGGCGAGGCGCTCAAGTACTACGCGAACATCCTGACGCCTTTTTCCGCGCTCGTGACGAAGAAGATTCGCGAGGTGCTTGCGCTGAACCTCCCGGTCAAAATGATCTGCCCGAGCCACGGCGCGCTCTGGCGGTCCGACCCGGTCAAGATCGTCGAGAAATACCTCCTATGGGCCAACGCCTATCAGGAAAACCAGATCGCGCTCGTCTACGACACGATGTGGGACTCGACGCGATTGATGGCCGAGGCGATCGCCGACGGCATACGCGACGCCGACCCGTCCGCGACCGTCAAGCTCATGAACACCGCGAAGCGCGACAAGAACGACGTCGCCGCGGAGGTGTTCCGCTCGAAGGCGATCCTCCTGGGCTCCCCGACGATCAACAACGGCCTTTTGCACTCGGTCGCAGGGCTTCTCGAGATGTTCAGGGGGCTCAAGTTCAAGGGCAAGGCCGCGGCCGCGTTCGGCAGCTACGGCTGGAGCGGCGAGGCCGTTTCGCAGCTGACCGCCGGGCTCAAGGCCGCGGGCTTCCGCATCGTCGACGACGGCCGCAAGGCGCTCTGGGTGCCGGACGCGCGCGAGCTCGACGCCTGCCGGGAGTATGGAAGGAATTTCGCGCGGTCGCTGTAACAAAAGAAAAGGAAAGAGGATGATTCGGATGAAGCGCGCCTTTGCGGTCGTGCTGGCCGCCTGTCTGCTCTTGGGGCTGGGGATGGCGGAGGAGGTCGTCAGTGATTTTTCTGCGCTCTCGTGGTCGGACGCGTTTTCGCAGCTCCACGGCAGGCTCGCGCGCGAGTACGCGTTTACCGACTGGAAGGGCGTCGATTGGGCGGCGCTCGGGGATGAATTCGGCCCGAGAATCCGGGACGCGGAGGCCGCGAGCGACTTCGAGGCATATTACCTCGCGCTCCGGGAGTATGTCCACGCGATCCCCGACGGGCATGTGCGCGCCGGAAACCTGCCGGAGATCGACGACAAACACATCGGCGGCGGGTTCGGCTTCTGCGTCGCGGCGCTCGACGACGAAAGCGCGATCGCCGCGTGGGTCGACGAGGGTTCCCCGGCGTTCGCCGCGGGGCTGCGCGCCGGCGATGAGTTGCTGACGTGGAACGGGGAGCCGGTCGGAAGCGCGCTCTCGGCCGTCTCGCCGATCTTCGACGGCAACGCGGCGACCGCGGAGAACCTCCGCCAGAAGCAGGCCGCCTACCTCGCGCGCGCGCCGGTCGGCGAAGAGCTTCTGCTGACCTTCCGAAGCGAAAGCGGCGAGACAAACTCCGCCGCGCTGACGGCCTATGCCGACGGGGGGCTTTCGCTCAAAAAAGCGTATCCCGACGCGGTGCTTGCCGACCCCATCCGCGCGCTGATCCTCGGCGTCGAATCCCCCGACCCGCTGCCCGAAAAGATGGTCGAGTGGAAGCTGCTCGACGGGAACGTCGGCTACATACGCGTCTGGGGCGAGGTCGACGCGGATTTGCAGGACACGGGCGCGCTCGTGTCGACGCTCCAACTGTTCCGCGACGCGGTGCGCTCCGCGGTCGACCACGGCTGCGGCGCGCTGATCGTCGATCTGCGCAACAACATCGGCGGCGAGGACGCGATGGCCGCGGCGATGCTCGGCTGCCTCTGCCCGGAAAAGACGTTCTATGAATACCAGAACGCCTATGACCCGGCGACCGGCGCGCTCGGGATTCAGGGCGAGCTCTGGATCGAGCCGTTCGAGCCGGTGTTTCCGGGGAAGATCGTCGCGCTGGTCAACCAGAAGTGCGTGAGCTCGGGCGAGGGCGTCGCGATGGGCATCCGCAACCTGTTAAACGGCGAGACGCTCGGCTTTTTCGGGACGAACGGCTCGTTCGGCCTGTGCGGGCCGGAGGCACAGATGCCCGGCGGCGTCAGCGTCCACTGGCCGTCCGGGCAGTCGCTGGATGAAAATAAGCAAATACAGCTCGACAGCCGGGACGGCGTCGGCGGCGTCGAGCCCACCGTGCGCGTGCCAATGACCAGGGAAAACGCGCTTCGCGTGGCGGCGGGCGAGGACGTGGAGCTCTCGGAGGCCCTCCGGATGCTCAATTCGTAGAAAAACCGCACTTCCGGGACTTGTTCCGGAAGGGCGCCCTCTTGTCACGGCAGATCGAAATCCTTGCCCTCGAGATTCGGATAGATGTCCGCGAGCGGCGAGAAGTCGGCGACCGGGCATCCCTCGAGAAACAGCAGCTTCAGGCCCGGCAGGTTCGAAAGCGGCGCGACGTCCTCGACGGGGCAGTTTTTCAGGTTCAACTGCTCAAGGCTCGTCAGGCCGGACAGCGGCGCCAAATCGCTGACCCGGCAGGACTCGGCGATCAGCATCCGGAGCTTCGTCAGCCCCGCGAGCGGGGTGAAGTCCTCGACGGGGCACCGGTCCAGGTTCAGATAGTCGAGGTTCGCAAGCCCCGCGAGCGGCGACAGATCGCCGACCCGACAGAAGCCGACCTTCAGCGATTTGAGCTTCGTCAGCCCCGCGAGTGGCGTTAGATCGCTGATCGGGTTCGAGTTGAACTCCAGATGCTCGAGGTTCACGAAGTATTTGAGCGGAGCGATGTCCGAGAACATCGATTCCTCCGTCTTTTCGTTGTACAGCCCGAGCGACCGGGTCAGGTACGCGTCCCGCTCGGTGATCGGCCGGTCGAAGATGTTCATCGCCCGCCGGAGCGCCGCCTCGAACGCGGGCTCGGCGATCTCGATGGGCGTCTCGGGCGCGTCCTCGGCGAACAGCGGCTCGAAGTCCTTGTCCGTGATGTTCGGGAGCAGCTCCCGGATCGGGCTGAAATCGGAAACCGGGTTCCCGGAAAGTTTGAGCGACGTGAGCTTCGAAAGCCCCGACAGCGGCGACAGGTCGAAGACGCTGTTGTTCGCCAGGTCGAGCGTATCGAGGTTCGCAAGCCCGGCGAGCGCGGAGATGTCCTCGATCCGGTTGTCCCGGGCGGACAGCGTCCCCAGGTTTTTCAGGCCCGCAAGCGGCGACAGGTCCGGGGCTTCTTCGATGTCGCATATCTGCAGCATCCCGAGGTTCTCAAGCCCCGCGATCGGCGAAAGATCGGAGATCGGGTTCCCGTCGAGCGCGAGGATGCCCAGGCTCTTGAGCTCCCGGAGCGGCTCGAGGTCGCGGATGTCCTGACTGAACGCCTCGAACTTGTGCATGTTCGTGAAATACCGAAGCGCCTCGATGCTGTGAATCTTCTCCTCGCCCTCCGCCCAGCCGTAGGACGCGTACAGGTCGCCGTCCAGGGATTTGGCGTCCAAATAGGTCACGTCGCCCTCGGGCTTTCCGATGGCCTCGCGGATCTTCTGTTCGAGCACCGGATCGTCGAACGCGATCACGGTTGCGTCGCTCCACTGGTCGGGCGAGAAGTCGCAGTCGGTCAGGCTCGGGTAGATCGCTAAGAGCACCGACCAGTCCGCGACCGGGTTTTCGCAGAGATGCAGCGTGGTAAGCTGCGTGAGCCCCGCGAGCGCGGAGGCGTCCTCGATCCGGTTGTTCCACAGGTACAGCTCGGTGAGCTTCGAAAGCGCCGCGAGCGGGCCGACGTCCCGGATTCCGTTCTCGCCGAGGTCGAGCACGGTCAATTGCGAAAGCCCCGCGAGCGCCGAGACGTCCTCGATCTTGTTGCCCTTCGCGCAGAGCATGTCAAGCTCCGCGCACCCGGCCAGCGGCGAGAGGTCTTCGACGCCGGTGTACCAGATCGTCAGCGCCTTGAGGCTGCGCAGGTTCGTAAGCGCCGAGATGTCATAGATCGGGTTTCCGCCGAGGTCGAGGTATTCGAGGTGTGTCAACCCGGCGAGCGGCGAGATGTCCTCGACCGCGTGGCCGTAAAGGCTCAGGCTGAACAGCTCCTCGCAGTATTCGAGCCCCGACAGGTCGTGCACCTTCTCGCTGTCCGGCGTGTTCTCCCAATCGACCCCGATGTTGATCTCCCGGACCCCGGCGAGCGCCTTCTTGGTCGGCGCGCCCTCCGGGTTGTCGACGATCTTGCGCATGATGTTTTCGAGAACCGGGTCGGCGAACTTGATTTCCTCTTCGGCTTTTTCGGCGTACCCGACGGCCGACAGCGCCATCAGCGCGGCCAGCAGAGCACAGATCACCCTTCGCATGAGCCATTCCTCCTCACTTTGATCCCATTTTACCATGCCACGCGAAAAAAAGGTGAGCTTCCAGCCCCACATCGGGGATTTTGCGGCGCGCTTGCATGGGGTTCAAGGGACCGGAGGTTCGAATCTACGGGCTCGGCTTCACCCCGCCCCGCGCGTTTAAAACCCCTTCGCCGGGGGAACAATGCCCATGAGGTGATGGATTTGAGCAATGCAAATCTGGTCGTGCTGATCGAAAGCGACGCCGAGGCGTGCCGGTATTTCCTCTCCCTTCCCGAGGACGTCCGCGCGCAGCTGGCCGCGAGCCCGAACGGGATCGGAACCCTGAAAGACCTGCGCACGCGCGCCGACCAGCTGATGGGCGGCGGCTGACGGCCGCATGACGAGGCCCTGCCGTTCAACGGCAGGGCCCTTTGCGTCACACCCTCAGGCAGCCCCGGAATCCCCTCGCTGCGTAGTACGACTCCGCGCCGTTGTGGTAGACGAACACGCGCTCGTAGCGCCGGTCGCCGAACAGCGCCCCGCCGAGCTTGCGGACCTCCGGCGGCGTCGCGATCCAGCTCGAGGTCTTCGCGTCGAACTTCCCCAACTGCTGCAGCGCCCGGTACCGCTCCTCCGACAGAAGCTCGATCCCCATCTCGCCGGCGGCATCGACGGCGCTGCTCCGGGGCCTGTTCTCCTTTCTGGACTCCAGCGCCTCGCGGTCGTAGCAGAGGCTCCTGCGCCCGGCCGGGCTCTCCGGGGAGCAGTCGCAGAACACGTACTCGCCCGCGTCAACGCCGATCACGTCCGGCTCGCCGCCCGTCCGCTCCATTTCGTTGAGCGACCACAGCTTCTCCGCCGTCAGCCTCGCGCGCACGTCCGGCCACGAGAGCCCCTCGTGGCGGCGCATGTTGCGCGCGAACCTCGCCTCGAGCGTTGCGAGCAGCTCCTCGGTCTGCTCCGAAGTCAAATCCCTGTCCGCCATCTCAATCCCCCCTCGTAAATCAAGCCTCCGACCGGCTCTCCCACATCTTCACCCGGTCCTCGAAGCTGACCTCTCGGTGAATCCGGTGCAGCATCCACACATAGCCGAACGGGTCCAGGAACAGCGAGTTGCTGACGCCGAAGTCGGCCATCTCCGTGACCGGCTGAACCTCCGTGCACCCCGCATCGAGCGCGTTTTGGTGCACCGCCTCGATGTCGGGCACCAATACGTTCAGCCACATCGACTTCGGCGCGCCCTGCTTCGGCGCGACCAGCTGAAACGCCGGGTTCTCGTCCAATATGTGAAAGCGCGCGCCGTAGATGGTGAAGATCGCCTCGTTCTGCCCCCTCGGAAAACCGGTGACCTCCAGCCGCTCCACCTCGAAGATTTTCTCGTACAGCCGAAGCGCCGCAAGGCTGTCGGTCACCACAAAATCCACTTCCACACCGGTCACGGTCATCGCCTCCGCGCATTTTCTACTTTCATTGTACCCGAAAATCGGGCCGGGAAACCGCAGAGCAAAAACGGGCGAACTGCGCAGCGCCCCGCATCGGCCTGCCCAGACTATTCCCCAAGCAGATACCCGTTTTCCCTGTTCGCAACCTCGAGGGTTCGCAGTTGATAGGTCTTGTATCCCTCCGCGACATACGGATCGGATTCAAAAATCGCGCGCGCCTCCTCGCGGGTCGGCGCGTTCACGACGACCATACCGCCCCCGTAATCCGAAAACGGCCCGCAGAGCACGAGCTTGTCGAGAATTGGATGAGCCGCTACAAGACGAGCTTGAAGGCTACCACGCTCAAGGGGTATCTGGTCACGCGATCCCTCCGCACCAGAGAGACGAAACATGGCGAGAAATACTGGGCGTCGGTGCGCTGCTGTGCTTGCAGCCACACCGGCATGGCAACCGAGGATACCCCGGATGCAGCCGTGGACGCGGCGTCGGATGCCTTCGAGGGCAAGCCGACTGGCGAGCCCGGCACGCGGATTGAGGACACACTCAGTCGCCGGGAGCTGGAAGTGCTGCGCGAGGCACTCGCCGTTGCGGGGGAGGCGTATGGACAGACGAATTAAAGCCATGCACGCCGAGTATGGGACGGCGGAAGGGCATACCTGCCGAGACTGCTGCAACCTCCTCCGGCGCGAATGGGGCGCAAGGTATTTCAAGTGCGCGGCGTACAGCCTGAGCTTGGCCACCTCATCGGACTGGCGGCTCAAGTATCCCGCGTGCGGGCTCTACGGGCGGGACTTCGACGAGCTCGGGTTGAAACCGCTGATAGAAGCCCTCAAGCACAGGCCGAGGAAGAAGACCGAGGCGCTCGCCGGGCAGGTGGGCATTGAGGAGGTGCGGGCTGATGAATAGATACCAACCGCCAAAGCGCCACAGGTTCACGGCGGCGGAGCGGCGCGAAGTGTACGCCAAAACGGACGGCTATTGCGCGTATTGCGGTTGCGAACTGCCCGCTTCTAAGATGCAGGTTGACCACGTCTTCCCGGTCGACCTCGGGGGCACGGACGACATGGCGAACCTGCTGCCCGCCTGTCGGAGCTGTAACAACTACAAGAGCACCCTCACGTTGGAGAAGTTCCGGCAGGCGGTACGGCATTGGCCGACTGTCCTCATGCGGGACAGCGTCACCTTCCGGAACGCCGTTCGGTTCGGGATGGTCAAGCCGACGCCACACAGCGTCACCTTCTACTTTGAAACGCTGGGAATCCACGTTGAAGAATACGGCGCGGCGTGCGCCGGAGAAGGAGGCTCCCAATGAAACACGCAACCCTCTCGTGCCCTTCGTGCGGCACGGCGATCGACTTGAAGGTCGTGTTCAACCGCATCGGGTTCTTTCGGTGCCACGTCTGCGGCACCAAAGGGCTCGGCCCGCTGCGACCGCCGATTGACGGCGAGCTGCTCGGCGACAAGGAGGTCATGGTGACGGTTCGCGAGGAGGTGCCGCGCCGTGGCGAATGAGACCCTCCCGCCGATGGACGCCATGCTCCGCGAGGTGTTTCGGGTC
>Ga0123333_10002947_pt1 | contig 16872 bp, 11 predicted proteins | sample BioC12SIPDNA_3_FD_89957 | JGI IMG/M metagenome (GOLD analysis project Ga0123333, IMG submission 89957) | Anaerobic biogas reactor microbial communites from Washington, USA - Biogas_R2_B C12 SIP DNA | ecosystem: Engineered > Bioreactor > Anaerobic > Unclassified | place: Washington, USA... | reverse complement strand
TGCGGTTCTAGCGGCTCGCTGCTCTGCGCAGGCTTCAGCAACGTGTGGTGCACCACATACAGGTCCTCCACCGGAACCTCGATACGGTTCACCACCGAACGGACGAAGCTGCCCGCCATCGCCGAGCCCTCACAGCTCGGCGCGCCTTCGCCCGCCTACGCAGTCCGCATCCCCAGGCAAGGCCCGGCCCGATTCCGCGGCGTCCAGGGGGCTTCGCCCCCTGGACCCCAACTGCTGTAAGTGGTAAAGCCGCTAAGCTGCAAGTGGTTATCAAAGAGCCCTGGCGACACGAAACCCGAAGCTGTCGTCCCGAAGCGTTGGGTCGTTGTAGTAGCGACATGCGGTTCGGCAGTAGTACGCGCTGTAGTGCCACGAGCCGCCGCGCAACACACGCCAGTCGCCGGATGGGGGCGGCGTCAGGTCGCCCCTCGAGTAACGTCTGTACGCGTCGCCGTCATACCAGTCCGCGCACCACTCCCATACGTTCCCCGACATGTGGAACAATCCATACGGGCTACGACCCTGCGCGTACTCCCAGATGCCACACGTCCTCCGACCCGCTGAATCGCCGTTACCGTCGAACCGACAGCGGTCGTCGTCCCATTCGTTCCCCCACGGGTACTCACGACCGTCCGTCCCGCGAGCCCCCTTCTCCCACTGAAGCTCCGTCGGTAACGACAGACCCGCCCACTCGCAATACGCCACCGCGTCCTCCCAGCTTACGCAAACCACAGGGTGGTCGCCCTTCTCCGGCGGGAAGCTCCGACCCGTCCATACCGGCTCGCCCAAGTACGCCTCATCGGGCGGCCGATGGCCCGTCGCCTCCACGAACCTCAAATACTGCGCGTTCGTCACCGGATGTGCCGCCAGGGTGTAACCCGGCAACGAAGCGCGAAACTGGTCCCCTTTGCCGAACAACGCCTCGCCCGCGGGGATCGGAACCAGGATGCTGCCGTCCTTCTCGTTCACGTACGTCCCCTCCGGGAACATGATTCCCGCCGGCGGCGGATGAGCCGCCTTCGATAGGTCTGGGGTCAGGCCGGAGGGGCATGGCGCACGTGAGGACCCCGCCACCCCGTCGAGCACCGCTACTCTGTGGCCACACCTAGGACACCGTACTTCGATCGCCACTTGCCCACCTCCCATAGCTCCTGTGAGCCCCCCTCGCGTCCGCTAGGTGTGGAGGGGGCCGCGGTAAGTCTCGATCGCACATTCGGCAGATCACGGCGCCGCGCCTGCATACAGGAGGAGCGGAGCCACTTGACGTTGTTCCAGACCGTTGCTCGGCGCCGCCTTCCCAGTGCGCCGTTCCCTCGCTGGTGGTGCGTTCGGCTTCGCTGCGCTTCCCTCTCAGCGGCACCCACCCGCGCTTCACGGGCTCACGCAGGGTGTAGATCCGCCGCTCGGGCGCGATGATCGCGCGCTGCCACGCGAGCGCCTCCTGGGGAAGCATCCGACGGAAGGGCAGCCATGGGTTAGAGGAGCTGCGCCGGAAGTAGATGCGGCGGTCATCCACGATGGTGGCGAAGAAGGTCGCCTCGCGCTCCATGGCGATGACGGGCAGGCGGCGCAACACCATCTCGTAGCTCGCGCCGGGGCACGCGTCCCGGATCGCCTCCACGCCCCACCCGTCGCGATCGATGACGGCGTGGACGGTGTCGGCGGGGGCCAGGCCTCGGACGCGCCCTCGGACCAGAGGATCTCGCGCCCCCACTCGGTGAGGTCGTCCCGGGCGGGCGCGTAGGTGCGCTCGACGGCCTCGTGCACGAGTCGGAAGTCGGAGCGGCGCTGTCCCTCCTCGATGGCGGCGGCGGGGTCGACACCGAAGGTCTGGACCTGCTTGGCGACGTGGAATATGGGGCCTGGTTTGATGCCGAGGGATCGGGCGTGGGCCCTCACCTCGCGGAGCACGTCGAGCGCCTCGATCATCACTGATCACCTTGCATAGAACGTCCGTTTGCTACTGTTCGGCAAACGGTGGGGGGTGTCAAGGCAACGGCGAAGATGAGTAGGTTTGGGCGGCGGAAGCTGGACCGGGGGGGACTTCAGACTGCGGCCCAAGGACGGCAGGGCGAGGCAACGCCGACAGCAAGTCTGCGCGGAACGCCGGTTGAAGAGTGCCCCCCTCCCGCCCGTTGGGCACCCTCCCCCGCGACGCGTCAGGCCTCGCCTTCGGCTGCCCTCTGACAAGCACACGAGGGAGGGCGTGAGCGGTTCCAGTACGAGCTGTTCGTGTTCGTGGAGCATCCCGAAGCGCCGCCGGAGAACAACGCCGCGGAGCGCGGGCTGCGCCCGTTGGTGCTCGTCCGCAAGGTCAGCGGGGGCACCCGATCCGATCGCAGCTCCATGGCAACGGCGATCCTCCGAAGGCTCTTCGGGACCTGGAACCCGCCTGGCGTCAAGCGCCTCGTAGCCTGCATCGTCCTCCTCGCCTCCGCAGACGCCTGACCCCAACCTGCCCCCATCACGAACCTCTCTCAGCGAGTGTGAGCCGTCACCTCCGATGGCTAGGGAAGGAAGACGTTGACCTTTTCTGGAAGGCCGCTGAGAGCTGGGCCCGCGCGCAGTGACCCAACGGTCCCGCCCTGACCGTCTACTGCGAGGCAGCTGGCCCTGCGGTTCCTTCTGCCTCCGGGGCGGCTCAGCGCTTGTACAGCGGGGGAGTGACCGGCTTTGGGCGGAGCGGATGAGAAGCTTGGCGGTCTCGTTGAGGCCTTGGCCTCGCACCGGCGGGTAGTGGTGCATCCGCCCTTCAGTCGTACGCTGGAGGACTACAACAGGTGGGGCGCGCGGGTCATGGCGGTGCTGGCTGCCAGCCGTCTGTCGGCCTCTCCCGCTGAGCGTCGACGCAGGCCACTGCCGGTCCCCGTGGACATCGGGGACCTTGCAGACTGGTCGGTCGGCCCTGACGATGCGGACTTGGTGCGGGAGAGGCTCCGGCAGCACGCAGGCCGCGCGACCCAGCACGAGCCGCTCGTGCCCGTCGTGTACGGTCTGAGCCACCACCACGCTCGTGTGACACACGAACGAGCGCTGATGCAACTCCATCTAGGATGGGCCGGGCCGGTGGTGGTGGTTGCGGAGATGGCGGAGTGGCGCAAGCTGACCTCGTCGCTGGGGTTGGGGGTCGGCGCTGGTGGTGAAGTTTGGGGCACAGTCTGGCTTGCGAGCCCGTATGAGTGCGCCTTCCTGCCCGTCTGGCATTCGTCTCCCCGCGTCAGCGCGCATCTCGCCCGCCACGCCGACGATCGCCTAGGACCCAACCGTACGTGGCGATGGCTGGGAGAGGACAGCGAGGGTAGCGAGGAGCCGTTCACACTCCGAGCGCTCCTCTCAGACTGGAGCCCGACGTGGCCGGTCTTCCTCTACGGTGTCGGCTACTCCGGCAAGAGCTACGAGATGAGCTGCCTGCTGAGAGAGGCGCAGGACGCGGGCCACGATGATCGCCGAGCGCGCCTGCCCTTGTATATCCCACTCCACAGGAGCCGTGGAGCCCTCCTGGATCTGGTGGCCGGAGAGGTGGGCCTGGACGGCAGCACCCTAGGCGAGCATCTGCGGGCGTTAGGCCCCCTGCTGGTGACGCTTGACGCCCTTGACGAGGCCGAGGAGGCCCACGCGGCTCCCTTGGCCGAAGGGGTGCTGCAGCTAGCAACCGCACTCGCGCCCGGTAGTGCTGTGCTCATCACCTGCCGCGAGGAAGCGCGTGCGGCGGGCGGCGCGCTGCTTTCTTGCGTGCAGGGAGCGTTCGGGCTCAGCTCGGACGTGCCCCGGTGGCAGGCCCGGATCGAGCCCATGCCCAGGGACTGGCTAGAGAATCAACTGGCCCCCAGGGTGGTAAAGGGCGTTCGGCCTGTGCCCTGGGACCTACTCGAGACACGTCCGGCCCTGCTCAGCGCCTACGCAGCTCTGAGCGCGACCGACGCCGACGCTGACCTCGGGGACGTTCTGGTGCAGTTGGCCAGGGACTCCGTCACGAGGTATCTAGGGATCGCAGGCCGCCCGACCGTATGGGCTGAGGGGGCCCTGATGCTCTTCTCTCTGTTGGCCCTGCGCGTCGCGCATGACTTGCAGTCGGGCGTCGACCTAGGTCGCGACCCCATCCCACTTCGGACCATCTGCAACTGGTACCTGGACTCCTCCAGCAGACCGCCTAGCGCGGCCCCTACCGACGAGGAGGAAGGACAGTCCCTGCTCTCTCTGCTCGGTGACGTGGGCCTTCTCCGTATCTCCCATGTTGCGGGGGCACCCGCTACGGACGGGTTCGCTCATGAGGCCATGTTCGAGGCCTTCCTGCGACGAGGACTGCGCGAACTGACCGAATACTGGGGCAGCTATTCCTGCCTGTTAGCAGAGGCGATGGGTGGCGCAGCGCCGGCGGAAGCGCTTACACAGCTGGCTCACTACATCCAGCGGCGTACGTTTCACCAGCCTACTGCGGTGACGGGCTTCGCAGAGGCATGGTTCAGGCTCGTGCGTCTCGCTCAGGAACAGGGACTCGCCACACCTGTGACTACCGAGACCATCCAGGAGGCCGGGATCGTGGGGAAGCACGCGCTGAAGGGCAACCCCTGGTCCTACTTCCGTGTGTACAGGGGTCTCGTGCATGAGGCCGCGGGTCGCGAGCGCGATAGGGACTGGGGCACGTTCGGCGCGCCCAGAAGGCCCTACGTCGCGCAGTCGGCACCCGAGATCGCTGAGCGGTACGGGCTGACGAGCTACCCAACCTACTGCGAGCTCTACGAGAGGGCAGTGCGGGAGATAGACAGCCTCTACCTTCAGGCGATCGGGCAGAAACGGCTCGACTGGCGCGTCGGCTGTGCCCTGGCCGTGATGCTCGGCTACCGATGTGTCTGCGGGGACGCTCCGAACAGGAATCGGCTCGTTGATAGGCTGTTGCCCTGGCTCAAGCGCAACCACCTCGCATCCATCGCCTGCGTCGTGCGTCTGTCGGAGGCCCTGTTGGCGGCCGAGTGCCCCGAAGCCGGCGTGGCCGGCGCCCGAAGGGCGGCGGCAAGCATCTGCCGTGCTCTAGGGCGGTCGAACCCCGTACAAGGCTGGGTTCAAGAAGGGGGCTTCGCGACAGAGAAGACCTGGTCACACACGGTCCGCGACAGCCGAGTCGCGCTGTTGAGCGGCCCCGAAGACGCGTTCGCAGCGTCCGCCCTCTGGAGTGCGCTCGATCGCGCGAGGGTCCCGTCTGATATGTGGGTGACCTGGAGTGACACACCGTGCCTCCGCGCTCTGATGGCAGGGTACCAATGGGTGGTGTGCATCGGGAGCCCGGCGGTGCCCGACATCGGCACAATCGTGCGCGAGGTGATGGGGTTCGACGACCGAAAGAGGGTCTACACAGCCGCCGTCAATCTGGATCTCCCGGCCAGTTACGTCATCCGGTACCGCGACAGACGCGCGTTTGTAGTCGGCGGGTGGACGCAGGTGGACACGTGTGTCGCCGCCCGCGCACTCGCCGTCTACGGGCGCCGTCGCCGGGACCTCTGGGGCGTGTCGGAGAGCGAATGCGAGGCGTTCTGGCAGGAGGTCATGGACGCCCGTTAGCGAGTGCCCGTGCGGCGGGGTATGTGGGCGCGTGCGCTGGTGATGGAAGAGCGTTGGCGCCGGGAGTCAACGGCCCGCCACCGAGTACACCGTCTGAGCGGGATGTCAGCGAACGTTGGGGGAGAGCATGGGACCGAGCGCCACAGTCATGGCTGATCACCCCTTCATCGAACGTCTGTCTGCCATTGATGGGCAAGTGGTGGAGGGTGTCAAGGCGAGGGTGAAGATGGGTAGGTCTGGGGGGTGGAAGGTGGAGTGGCGCGAGCGGACGTTGGCGTGGGCGTTGCGGAAGGCGCCCCCCTCCCTGGCCGCTGGCCATCCCTCCCCCGCGGCGATGCACGCGAGGGAGGGAGTGAGCGCGAGCTTCCGCGGCGATGGCTGGCGAGGGCGTGGTGAGCGAAGGAAGGAGGCCGGGGCGGGCGCCTAGGTGGGCCTGCTGGGTGGCAGAAGGGGTGATGGGCGCCCGCCCCGACCGTGATCGTGCATTCGGCCCACGAGTCGCGATGCCCTTCCGGGCGCGCGGGCTGCGCGAAGTATCAATGCGCAGGTCAGTTCACCCGAGGGGTGGACACTATGCGTAGGCTAGTTGTTCTTCTTCTGCTCGCCCTCTGCGCCGCTGGGTGCGCGACGGTTGCGCCTTCAGGCGGCGACGTGGATGCCGAGGGCATCGCGCCCTGCGACCAGGCCGCGTTCGAGGGCGAATGCTCCCTCATCGACCAGCCCGGCGACTACTACCGCGGCGAGTAAGGCGGCCTGGGCGACTGGCAGCTTACGTCCGCTGTGCTCCCCCTTTGGGTAGCCTGCTTCGCGCGCCGGAGCACGCGCCTACTGCTGCTGAGGCCAGATCTGTTCCATGTATGCGTCCGCCTCGCGTGGCCTCTGGTAGACGACAACGCCCGGCGGGGGCTGCTTGCGGTTCAGCTGCTCCACGACGAGGTTTCCCATCGGCTTGCCTGGGCTGTCGAAGCCAGCGAGGGCAGCGAGCACCACTTCCGCCATCAACTCGGTTGCGCCGGCGTAGTCGGTGAAGCCAGCGAGGCACTCGAAGTGGCGCCGGCCATCGGCGGCCAGGGCTTCCGCCAGTGCGGCGTCGGGCCCGCGCGCGCCGCACCATCCCATGACCAGGGTCTTGTTGACTCCGAAGTTCGCTACTGCCGCTTCCAGCCCTGTTGCCAGGACGTCGCAGCTCAGGCTCTCGGTGGGATTGGGTTTGGGAGCGATTCCGCTCTCATTCCCGTGTGCAGCGATGTAGAGAATCTGCAGGTTGCGCCGGACGGCCTTCACCAGCTCGCAGAGCTCCTTGAGGAAGTCGTCTGGCCGACGATCGCCGTTGATCACGTGGAACTGTATCTTCGGGCTGGGGCAGGTGAGTTGGGCCACGCTCCCGCTGCCCCCAAGCTCCCTGTGGACTTTCTCGAAGATCCTTGCGACGTCCGGCGCAGAGCTGCCTAGGTCTCCCCACTGCACTACCAGCACCGGTTCATGTGACTCCGACATGGCCATACCCCTTAGCTTAAGTTCCGCGGTCCGGCCGCCCAGGCGGCCGGGAGGTCACTGGGTGGCGTTCGGGGCCCTGCGACCGGAGTTCACGGTTGGTCCGCAGCGCCCGCCCGGTGCCATGGCTGCGCCGGATCACTCGGGGCCGCCCGTGGCCCGGTATGGCACCCAGTCCGAGCGCTCGTATGGCGGCTCCTCGAGCCAGCCCAGACCGATCGCTCTGCTTGCCTCGTCGGGGCCGTCTTCTAGGGTCTCCAATACGATGTGCAGATGGACCAACTCGCTGGCGCCACCAGCGGATGTCAGCAGCATGGAGACGTATGTGCCGGGGAGCGGCCCGCTCCCGTGCCGGCCACACGATCTGACGACGCCGTCCCTCCACAGCCGGGTCTCGGCGTCCTTCACAACCTCGGTAGTGCCGTGCACCATCGCGACGAAGGACCTGTGCTTCCGCAACCGCGCCCTCCCCCTCCACCCATGCGTCCAGAGGAGCCGCTCGTAGCCCACAGACCATAGCTTGGTTCGGAGCCTGCCGCTCGCAGACCTGCAACCAGCCGCAGCTACGGCGACGGTGGGGCGCGCAGACAGGATGCAGGACTCGGGTAGCGGTTGGGCGAAGGATTTTAGTGCGGGGCGGGGGGCTTGGGACGGGCGACCGAAGGTGGCGTTGCGGGTGGGCGGCATGGGCGCCATGACACCGGAACAGCGCGCGCGGGTGGAGATCGACCGGAAGCTGGAGCAGGCCGGCTGGGCCGTGCAGGACCATGCCGCGATGAATCTCCACGCCAGCCGAGGCGCCGCCGTGCGGGAGTTCCCCCTGACCACGGGCTTCGCGGACTACCTCCTCTACGCGGACGGCAAGGCCATCGGCGTCGTGGAGGCCAAGAAGCCCGGCACCCTCATCGGCGTGGAGAGCCAGTCGGCCCGGTACGTCGCGGGGTTGCCCGAGCGGGTGCCCGCCCACCGCACGCCCCTGCCGTTCCACTATGAGAGCACGGGCGAGGCCGTGCAGTTCACGAGCCTGCTCGACCCCACGCCGCGTAGCCGGGAGGTGTTCTCCTTCCACCGGCCGGAGGAACTCCTGCGGCTCGTGGAACTCGCCCGGCAGTTCCGGGCGGGGCTCCAGGCGATGCCCCCGCTGCCCAGGGGCCGGCTGTGGCCGGTGCAGCAGCGGGCGATCGAGAGCATCGAGGCCTCCCTGGCGACGGGCCACCCGCGCGCCCTGGTGCAGATGGCGACGGGCTCGGGGAAGACCTACACGGCGGTGACCCTCGTCTACCGCCTCCTAAGGTACGCGGGCGCGAAGCGCGTGCTGTTCCTGGTGGACCGGAACAACCTGGGGAAGCAGACCTACGGGGAGTTCAGCCAGTTCGACTGCCCCGACAGCGGCTACAAGTTTCCCGAGGAGTACCACGTCCAGCACCTCCAGTCCAACACCATCGGGCCCGCGACGAGGGTGTGCATCACCACCATCCAACGGCTCTACGCGATGCTCCAGGGGGAGGAGGAGCTGGACCCCGAGGCGGAGGACGGCTCGATGTTCGAGGCGGCCCCGGAGCCGCGGAAGGAGCCGCTCCCCGTGGCCTACAGCGCCGCCGTGCCGCCCGAGGCCTTCGACGTGGTGATCGTGGATGAGTGCCACCGCTCCATCTACAACCTCTGGCGGCAGGTGCTCGAGTACTTCGACGCCTTCTTGATCGGCCTGACGGCGACGCCCACGAAGCAGACCATCGGCTTCTTCGGCGGGAACCTGGTCATGGAGTACCCCCACGAGCAGGCGGTGGCGGACGGGGTGAACGTGGGGTTCGACGTGTACCGCATCCAGACGAAGATCGGCACCCAGGGCGCGACCATCGAGGCGGAGCCGGGGTACTTCGTGCCCGTGCGGGACCGGAAGACGCGCCGGGTGACCTACCAGGAGCTGGATGAGGACCTCACCTACACCGCGGAGCAACTGGACCGGGACGTGGTGGCCCACGACCAGATCCGCCTGGTGGTCCGGACGTTCCGGGACAAGCTGTTCACGGAGATCTTCCCCAGCCGCATGACGGTGCCGAAGACCCTGGTCTTCGCGAAGGACGACAACCACGCCGAGGACGTCACGCGGATCATCCGGGAGGAGTTCGGCAAGGGGAACGAGTTCTGCCAGAAGATCACCTACCGCACCACGGGCAAGAAGCCGGAGGCGCTGCTCCAGGAGTTCCGCACCAGCTACGACCCGCGGATCGCGGTGACGGTGGACATGATCGCGACGGGGACGGACGTGAAGCCGCTGGAGTGCCTCCTGTTCCTGCGGAACATCCGCTCGGCGTGCTACTTCGACCAGATGATCGGCCGGGGGGTGCGGGTGATCGACGGGGACACGCTCCAGGGCGTGACGCCGGACACCCGGGCGAAGACCCACTTCGTCATCGTGGACGCGGTGGGGGTGTGCGAGGAGGTGAAGAGGCCGCCGCCGGTCATCGACCGGAAGCCCGGCTTCTCCCTGAAGCAGCTCCTGCAGGCCGTGGCGGAGGGCGTGGAGGACGCGGCGGTGACCTCGACGCTGGGGGCGCGGCTGGCGCGGCTGGACCGGCAGCTCACGGAGGAGCAGAGGGGGGAGATCGCGGGCCACGCGGAGGGGAAGGTGCCGGGGGCTCTGGCGTCGGCGCTCCTGGCGAGCGTGGACGCCGATGCCGTGCACGCGCGGGCGCTGGCGGAGATGGGGGCGGAGCCGGGCGAGGAGGGGCCGGAGCCCACGGAGGAGGAGCTGCGGGCAGCGGAGCGGGCGCTGATGACGGAGGCGCTGCGGCCGTTCCATGAGCCCAGGCTGCGGGAGACGATCCTGGCGGTGCAGCGGGCGGCGGAGCAGATCATCGACGAGGTGAACCGGGACGAGTTGATCGAGGCGGGGTTCGATCCCCAGGCGCGCGAGCGGGCGGTGAGCCTCATCGGGAACTTCCGGCAGTGGGTTGCGGAGAGCCGGGAGGAGATCGAGGCGCTCAAGGTGCTATACAGCCGGCCGCAGCGGGCGGGCCTGCGGTTCGAGCAGGTGAAGGAGCTGGCGGCCGCGCTGAGGCAGGAGCCGCTGCGCACGACGCCCCAGGCGCTGTGGCGGGCCTTCGAGGCGGTGGAGCCGGAGGCGGTGAAGGGCAAAGGGGGCGACCAGCTGGCGGACGTCATCGCGCTGGTGCGCCACGCCATCAGCCCGGAGGAGCCGGTGGAGCCCTATGCGGCGACGGTGGAGCGCCGGTACCAGGCGTGGCTGGCGGAGCGGGCGGCGCGCGGCGCGGTGTTCACAAAGGATCAGCGGCGTTGGCTGGACGCGATCAGGGACCACATCGCGAGCAGCCTGAGGATAGAGGCGGAGCACATGGACTACGCGCCGTTCGCGGGGATGGGCGGCTTGGGCGGGCTGCACCGGCTCTTCGGCGCGGACACTGCTGCGCTGCTGGCGGAACTGAATGAGAGGCTGGCGGCATGACGGGTGATCGGCTGCCGGAGGGGTGGGTGGTGGCAGATCTGCAGACGCTCGCCGGACCGGGTGGTGTCCTTTGCGACGGAGACTGGGTGGAGAGCAAGGACCAGGACCCAGACGGCGAAGTCCGTCTCATCCAGCTGGCAGATGTCGGTGACGGGGTGTACCTGGACAAGTCGGCACGCTCGCTCAACCTGGAGACAGCGCGTCGGCTACGGTGCACGTTCCTCCAATCCGGTGACGTTCTCATAGCACGGATGCCGGACCCGCTGGGGAGAGCGTGCGTTTTTCCTGGTGACGCACGCATGGCCGTCACGGTTGTGGATGTCTGCATCTTCAGAGCCTGCGAAGGCCGGGTCTCGCATCGGTGGCTGCGGGGGGCCCTGAACGCGCCGCAGTTCCGCGCGAAAGTCGCAGAGCTTGAGAGCGGGTCCACCCGGAAGCGCATCTCGCGGAAGAACCTGGCGTCAATCGAGATCCCCGTCCCGCCCCTCGCCGAGCAGCGGAGGATCGTGGAGAAGCTCGAGGAGCTGTTCTCGCAGCTCGACGCGGGGGTGGCGGCGCTCGAACGGGTGCGCGCGAACCTCAAGCGGTACCGCGCCTCGGTGCTGAAGGCCGCGGTGGAGGGGCGTCTGACGGAGGAGTGGCGGCGGGCGCATCCGGACGCGGAGCCGGCTGCGGAGCTGCTGAAGCGCATCCGCAAGGAGCGCCGAGAGGCGTGGGAGCGGGAGCAGCTCGCGAGCTTCGAGAAGAAGGGCAAGCAGCCGCCCAAGAACTGGCGCGAGAAGTACAAGGAGCCCGAGCCGCCGGACACGACGGACCTTCCGGAGCTGCCGGAGGGGTGGTGCTGGGCGACGGTGGAGGCGGTGGGCGAGACAGCGACCGGGGGCACGCCCAGTCGCGCAGAGAGCACGTACTTCGGGCCGGGCGTCCCCTGGGTGAAGTCAGGGGAACTGCGCGATGGGTACGTGACTGAGACAGAGGAGCAACTGACGCCAGAGGGTCTGAGTGCGTGCCATGCCTCGGTGGTCCCCCGAGGTGCGCTGTGCATCGCGCTGTACGGCGCGACGGTAGGTCGGCTGGGCGTGTTGTCCATGGATGCAGCCACGAACCAGGCGATATGCAGTGTAAGTGTGGCTCCCGCGTTGCCGGTCGAGTACCTGTTCTACGTGCTACTTGCCGCGCGGCAGAGGCTTCTGGCGGCACGGCAAGGCGGGGCGCAGCCCAACATCAGCCAGGGCATAGTGCGGCGGACGGCCGTACCGCTGCCGTGCTGCGAGGAGCAGCTCGCTATCGTCGCGGAGGTCGAGGCCCGCCTCTCGGTGCTCGACGCGCTGGAGGCGACGGTGGAGGCGAACCTGGCAAGGGCCGGGCGGCTGCGGCAGGCGATCCTGAAGCGGGCGTTCGAGGGCCGGCTGGTGCCGCAGGAGTGCGGTACGGACGCGGCGGATGCGGGCCGGGGGTGAAGGTCCCGCGGGCAAAGCGTAAGTGTCCCCCTCCCGGCCGCTGGCCACCCTCCCCGCGGCTTCGCACGCGAGGGAGGGAGTGAGCGGGGATTGGCGGGGGGTACGGGCGGAAAGAGCTGATGGTTTGGAAGGGGTTGGGGCGGAGTGCCAAGGCTAGTGAGGCGAGACACGGAGCGTCTGCTACGCGGCAGCGTCCAGTTTCTCCGGTCCGCGGTGGCAGGACTCTCAGCGCCGAGGACGACGACAGAGTGGAGTGAGTCCCACTGCTTGGCGGTGGAGACCGGTCTGCTTGGAGCTTCTGTCGAGCTTGCCATGAGCGCGTGTCTGGTCGAGGCGAAGGGGCGTGACGGGATCCTGAAGCGGACGCAGCATGCCAAGGGACGCCGGTATAAGACGGCGGCGGAGATCCTTGCAGACCTGCTGGGGATTCTGGTAGATGGCGACACGGACCCCGCGTTCCTAGTGCGGGGTGTCGGTGACCCGGACCACCGGATGAACCTCGAGACGCAGATCCGCAGGTTCAAGCCGCTGCTGGTTCTGCGTGCGAACGCGCTTCACGCGGCCGAGGGGTGCACACACGACGTCCTGGAGGTCCTCGTTGCGGACGCCGCCGCCTTCGCCGACCTTCTCGCGCAATCGCGCTGCCTGGAGCCGTATCTGCGTGAGCGGCCCTACCTTCACCCGCCGCCTAGGGAGCGGCTGGTCGTCATGGAGGAGCTTGCCGGAGCTATCGAACAGGCCAACGGACTCAGGGAGAAACAGCGGCTAACGCTCAGTCTGGTGGCGATTAGCGACTCCCCGCCCGCTGACGAGGAAGCGTGGGTAGACGCGATAACGCGGGTGAGCGTACATCCGACGCCGAGCGACCTGGCATTCCTGCTACGGCAATCGCTTCCGATGCAGCTCGTGAGAGCCTCCGCCGCATCGGGTGCTGCGCTTCACGCCTGCATCGATCCAGGGGCCCCCCACCCCCTGCCGATAGAGCCCCACTTCCTGAAGACGAGCTTCACGGCCCCTCTCGACCAGTTCAAGGCTGACGTGGCGAGTGCGAACGGCAGAACAGAGGATGGCATACTGCATCTCCCGCCGGAGAAGATGATCGTCGCTCTGTTCGCGGACGGTCTCGAGTCGGTCGGGCTCCCGGAACAGGGAGGAACACCGGTGCTGACTGCACACCAGGCGTGGCCGTTCATCCTCGCGGGACTGCGCCGCTCAGGCCATCCGGGCCCGGTCTGGCACATGGCGGCGCGCACCGACGACGAGGGGCAGTTGCATGCCCTGCTCCACGAGGCTGCCGCATTGGGCAACAAGCGACTGCGTGACCGAGCAGGCGACTTCATCGCCCTGAACCAAGACCGGGTCGCGCGCCGGCCGGTGGGATTGCATAACCGTCTCAGTGAGCACATGGTGCAGCGTTACCGTGATTCGAGGATCGAACGGGCGAGACTCGACCGCCAAGTCGAGGAGCTAGTGGAGTCACCACGATCGACAGCTGACCGGACCGTGGCGCTGCTCATAGAGGAGCGAGGTGCTGAGGGCGCACTGACGGCGCTGTCGAACCGCCAGGCAGAGGGGATTGACGATGTGGTTGCGAAGCGCTGGGCCCTCAAGATTGCCAACGCTGAATGCGACTACCAGGCGCGTGGCGGCCTAACCGCGGTACTCTGCGATGCGGGGTTGGAGAACGCCCATTCGGCGTGCCGGCGCGCGCTGATGCTGGCGGATGTACTGGAGTTCGGTCCGACGCTCCCGTTGGACACTCCGCCCAGCTAGCTGCAGGCGTTGTGGATCACGGGGTGTCTACCTGCCGCGCGGGACGTGCGGAGCCGTAGGACTGGCCCCTAGCCCCGGCCGGCTTACGATGAGGAGACCGGATGAGTAGCGTTACGCAGCAGATCGTCAACAAGGCCTGGAACTTCGCCCACGCCCTGCGGGACGATGGGCTCTCCTACATGGGCTACACGGAGCAGATCACCTTCCTGCTGTTCCTGAAGATGGCCCATGAGCGGACGCAGCCGCCGTGGAGCCAGCGGTCCATCGTGCCCGAGGGGTACGACTGGCCCAGCCTCCTCCAGCGGGACGGCCAGGACCTCGAGGCGCACTACCGGGCGACGCTGGAGCGGCTCGGGCGGGAGCCGGGGATGCTCGGCGAGGTGTTCCGCCGCGCGCGGTCGGAGATCCAGAACCCCACGATCCTGAAGCGGCTCATCGTGGAACTCATCGATACCGAGAACTGGTCCTCCCTCCAGGCGGACGTGAAGGGGGACATCTACGAGGGGCTCCTCTCCCGCAGCGCGGAGGAGTCGCCCAAGGGCGCGGGCCAGTACTTCACCCCGAGGGCGCTGATCCGGGCCATCGTGGACTGCGTCCAGCCGGGGACGGAGGACACGGTGGTGGACCCGGCGTGCGGCACGGGCGGGTTCCTCCTGACGGCGCACCAGTACGTGCAGGACCACCACGGCTCGGCGATGGACATCGAGCAGAAGCAGCATCTCCGGGAGCGGTTCGTGCGCGGGGTGGACATCGTGCCGAACACGGCGCGTCTGTGCATCATGAACCTGCTGCTGCACGGGATCGAGGCGGAGCCGTGCCCGATTCGGTGCGAGGACAGCCTGGCGTCGTCGCCGGGGTCGAGCGACCTGGCGAGCGTCGTGCTGACGAATCCGCCCTTCGGGAAGAAGTCCTCCATCGCCATCGTGAACGAGGTGGGCGAACTGGAGCGGGAGGACCACGCCTACGAACGCCCGGACTTCTGGACGACCACGAAGAACAAGCAGCTGAACTTCCTGCAGCACGTGCACTCCCTGCTGCAGATGAACGGGCGCTGCGCTATCGTGGTGCCGGACAACGTGCTGTTCGAGGGCGGGGCGGGCGAGACGGTGCGGCGGCGGCTGCTCGTGCAGAGCGAGGTTCACACCCTGCTCCGCCTGCCGACGGGGGTCTTCTACGCCCAGGGGGTGAAGGCGAACGTGCTGTTCTTCGACCGCCGCCCGGCGCGGGAGACGGCGTGGACGAAGCGGCTGTGGATCTACGACCTGCGGACGAACATGCACTTCACGCTGAAGACGGCCCCGCTGCAGCGGTCGGACCTAGACGAGTTCGTGGCGTGCTACAACCCGGGGAACCGGCACGACCGGCAGGCGACGTGGTCGGAGGAGACGCCCGAGGGGCGGTGGCGGAGCTACGAGTACGAGGAGCTGCTGAAGCGGGACAAGCTGAATCTGGACATCTTCTGGCTGCGGGACAAGAGCCTGGATGAGAGCGAGAACCTCCCCGAGCCTGAGGTGATCGCGGGCGAGATCGTGGAGGACCTGGAGGCGGCGCTGGAGCAGTTCGCGCAGATCGCGAACGGGCTGGAGGAGTGAGGGGGTGAAGGGGCGCACAGGTGGAAGGATGGATTCGGCGGCCGCGTGGCTGGCGGAGCGCCACGAGCTCGCCCGATAGATGAGAGACCTGGACAGGGGGGCACAGGTGCCAACGCACCCGCGCCATGACGAGGACGAGGGCACACGCGAAGGGGAGCACGATGGGCGCAGGGTACCCGTCCTAGGCTCCGTGTTCGAGACGGTACTGGCACTGGAGACCGGCCACGTTTCGGTCCACCAGCGGTGCAAGGTGCGGGTGGACCTGCTGGAGATCGGCCCCGAGCTGGATGAAGTCAGGCACGGCGAGTTCCTCGCTGAGCTTGGCCGCATCTGCAGCGAGGCGTATGAGAACGTCCTAGACACGCATCTGCCGTCCCTCACCTCCGACCACGAGCCCATCACGTTCACGGCGAAGCAGGCCAAGGAGTCCTACGCGGACCGGCATCCGGAGCCCGTTGTGGACGAGGAGACGGGCGAGATCATCGAGGAACCGTCGGCGCCCGAGGAGGAGGATGTCGGGAGCTACGCACTGACTACGCGCGCTCTCGAGGACGCTGTGGCCCGCGCTGTTGAGGCCGGCCAGATCGAGCCTAAGGAAGCGTTCTCCTTTGAGGTGAAGCGCACTCTCGTCGAGACGACTCCGGGCAGAGTCCTCTTCAATGAGATCGTGCCCCTCGCGCTCCGGCGGTACGACCGCGTCTACCGCCAGCCGGATATGGATAAGCTGGCGGGGGAGATCTACAGGGACCACGGCGTCGACCGGGCCGTCCGGTTCCTGGATGACGCGAAGACGCTGGGCTTCGAGTGGGCGACTCGAGCCGGCATCTCCATCTCCCTCTCGGACATGGATATGAAGACCAACCGCGACAAGATCATCAGGAGCGCCGAGGATTCGGTGCGTAAACACGATGAGAGCTTCCGGAAAGGCTCCCTCACCCAGGCGGAGCGCAACAGGCTCGTCTGTGAGGCCTGGATGAGGGCCTCGAAGAACGTTGCGAGCGAGGTCATGCGCCCGATCCCGGGTAAGCTCAACCCGCTCCTCATGATGGAGGACTCAGGCTCCAAAGGCAAAGGCATTCGGCGGCAGATCAGCCAGCTCGCCGGCATGCGCGGCCTCATGTCCGATGCTCAGGGCCGTGCGATCGTGGAGCTGCCGGTCCGCTCGAACTTCCGGGAGGGCCTGACGGCTCTGGAGTACTTCGTCTCGACGCACGGGGCCCGCAAGGGTCTGGCCGATACCGCTCTCCGTACGGCCGATGCCGGTTACCTGACGCGCCGGCTCGTAGACGTCGCTCACGAGGTCATCGTTCGAGGCGAGGACTGCGGCGCGATGAACGGCATCGTCATGTCGCCGGTCTACGAGGACGATGTGTACTGTCAGAAGTGCGGAACTGAGGATCTCTACCGCAGCAGCGGCGCTCCTTCCGTGTGCCAGAACTGCGGCGCGGATCTTCACACCGATGACTCCAAGTCGCAGGACCCCATCCTGACTCTGGCTCAGCGGATCCGTGGACGGTTCGCGGCGGAGAAC
>Ga0123333_10002943_pt1 | contig 16883 bp, 15 predicted proteins | sample BioC12SIPDNA_3_FD_89957 | JGI IMG/M metagenome (GOLD analysis project Ga0123333, IMG submission 89957) | Anaerobic biogas reactor microbial communites from Washington, USA - Biogas_R2_B C12 SIP DNA | ecosystem: Engineered > Bioreactor > Anaerobic > Unclassified | place: Washington, USA... | reverse complement strand
GCGGTCTCGCCGTCGACGATCAGGGCGTAGTCGATCTCGCCGCGCTCGATCATGCGGCTGGCGATGTCCATGCCGTTGATGAAGGCCAGGCAGGCGTTGGCGACGTCGAAGTTCTGGCAGGTCTCGGGCAGGCCGAGGTTGCCGGAGACGATGCTCGCGGTGGACGGCTCGAGGTAGTCGCGGCTGACCGAGGTGTTGACCAGCAGGCCGACCTTGTCCGGATCGATGCCGGCATCGGCCAGCGCCTTCACCCCCGCCAGGGTGGCGACATCGGAGGCCTGGACATTGTCCTCCCACAGGTAGCGCGAGTGGATGCCCGCGATGTCGCCGAGCACGTCGGCCTTGATCCCGAGGCGGTCGAGGGTCGGCTTGAGCCGCGCATTGATCTCCGCCGAGGACAGCCGGCGGGGAGCGTCGATGTGGGCCAGGCCGGCGATGGCGACGTGCTGGAAGAGCATGGGCGTGCTGCTATGCAACAAACGGAGCCGTATAGGGTACCCCTTCCCGCCCCGGTGCGCATGATTCGGCTGAACGGGGGCCCGGCGCATGCCCCCGGGATGAAGCGCCCCCTGCCCGGACGCCGGGGCGGATGCGATGGACTCCGGGACAACGGGCTGGCGCCGCGAACCCGGTCCTCCCGTCCAATCCGGGCGGAAGCTTCCGGGCGAAGGCCGGCTACGGGCAGGCCCGGGGACGAATGTCCCCCGGCGCCAGCCTCCGGCCGGCGCCTCCTCCTTGATTTCGTCCCCGGGCCTGCCCGCATCCGTCCTTGGGGGATCCGGGCGCCTCACTGGAAGGCGCGGGCGAGCGCCAGTTGCGGCACGGAGCAGCCGGTGTCGCCCCGATGCCGTGCCCCGTGCATCCGGCAGCCGCGCCGCGTCGGGGGTGGCAGGCCCCGGCGCGGCCCCACGGCGGCGACGTCAACGGACCAGTCGTCGCTCAGGCTTCGGCTTCTGCGTCGGTCCCGACTCCGGCCATCCCGATTGGCACCGCCGGAGGATCGGTGCGGCCCCGGGACCCGGCCGGGCTCAGCGCCCGCAACGCCAGGCCGCGAAGCGCTGGCTGCCGCGGACCGGGTCGGTCAGCGGGTGGATGGTGTCGGCCTGCAGGCCCGGGGCCTCGTTGCGGGCCAGGGTCTCGAGCTCGTCGCGGACCTTGATCGGGTTGCGCTCGATGAAGGCGATCGAGTGCTTCACCGAGACCTCCACCTCGCCGCGCTTCTCGCAACCGGCCGGCGGGCTGGAGGCGACCCTCACCGCGGCCGCGCCCGGCGCCATGTGCACCCAGGTGCACGCGGACAGCGCCAGGGCCAGGGAGACGGTCAGGATCTTGCGCATCGGAACTTACCTCGCGGGCAATGGGGGAACGCGACAGCGCATTGTGCCGGGATCGGCTGCGCGGTTCAGGTTGCGGCGGCAGGCGTAGCAGGGACGTTCAGAGATCGGCGACCGGCAGGACCGGTCGCGCCGGCGCGGCCTTGCCACGCTCGCGGCGCGGCGACGGCAGGCACGCAACGCCGGCGGACCTCACCTGGCGACCGGCTTGCCGTCGGCATCGATCACCTGTACCTCGCCCAGGGCCAGTTCGCGCACCGGGGCCTCGGTCAGCGCCAGATCGCCCACCACCACCCAGGTCAGCGCCTCTGGCCGGAGCGTGCGCGCCGCGTCGGCGACCTCGGCCGGCGTCGCCGCCTCCACCTCGGCCTTGCGCCGGAACACGTAGTCGTCCGGGCGCCCGTAGCGGACGATCCCGCTGATGGTGCCGAGCACCGACCACGCGGTCTCGTAGGCGCCGGGCAGGGTCCGCGTCTGGATCGCCTTGGCGCGCGCCACCTCGGCTTCGGTGGGTGGCCGCCTGCCATTGGCGAAGTCGGCCACCTCGCGCTGGATCTCGGCCATCGCCTCGCCGGTCCTGTCGATCTGCACCGGCGCCGACACCAGCCAGCGGCGCTGGCCCAGTGCGCCGCCGAGCGAACTGTGGGCGCCGTAGGACCAGTGCTTGTCCTCGCGCAGGTTCATGTTCAGGCGCGCGGTGAAGTCGCCGCCCAGCACGCCGTTGGCCAGCTCCAGCAGCACCGCGCCCGGGTCGGTGCTGGAGGGCACCAGGTGGCCGGCGAAGATGTTGGCCTGGACCGCGCCGGGCTGGTCGATCAGGAACACCCGCGGCGCCGGCGGCAGCGGCACCTGCGGCAGCTCCACCGGCGCCGGCGGCTGGTCTTCGCCGGCCCAGTCGCCGAAGTGGCGCTCGAGCAACGGCACGATCTCGGCCAGCGTGGTGTCGCCGACCACGATCACCGTCGCCCCTTCCGGGCGCACCCAGCGCCGGTGGTAGGCGAGCAGGTCCTCGCGGCCGAGCGCGGCGATCGACGCCTCGGTGCCGCTGCCCAGGCGGCCGTAGGGATGGTCCGGGCCGTACAGCAGCCCCGGCAGGACACGCCCGGCCATGCCCGCCGGGCGCGCTTTCTGCTGGCGGATGCCGGCGATCCAGGTCGCGCGCACCCGCTCGATCTCGGCCGGATCGAAGTTCGGGCGCCGCACCATGTCGGCGAACAGGGCCAGCGACGGGTCGAGGTTCTCGCGCAGCGCCGACGCCCAGGCGCTGGCGCCATCCTGCGAGGCGCTGGCGCCCAGGCCCAGGCCCAGCAGTTCGGCGCGGCGGGCGAACTCCAGCGGGCCCAGGCCGGCCGCGCCCTCGTCGAGCAGGCCCATGGCGAACTCGGCGGTGCCGGCGCGGTCGGCCGGATCGGTGGCGTGGCCGCCGTCGAACACGTAGGCCAGCTGCACCACCGGCACCTCGTGGCGCTCGGCCAGGATCACGGTGCTGCCGTTGGACAGGCGCGCGCGCTGCAGCGCGGGGAACTTCAGTTCCGGGAACTGGGTGGTGCGCGGCACGCCGAGGCTGCGGTCGACCGCCGGCGGCAGGGTGCTGTACTTCGGGTCCGGCGCCGGCAGCTCGAACGGCTCGGGCCGGGCCGCCGGCTCTTCGGGCAGCGGCGTGCGCTCGCCCGGCTCGACCACGATCGTGTGGCTGCCCTCGCCCAGCCAGCGCGCACCGGCGCGCCGCACGTCGTCGGCGGTGGCGCTGGAGAGGGTCGCGAGCTGTTCGCGGAAGCAGCCCGGGTCGCCGTGGAAGACGGTGCATTCGGCCAGCACGTCGGCCTTGCCGCCGAAACCGCCGATACGCTCGATCCCGCGGATGAAGCCGGCGCGGATCGTGGTGCGCGCGCGTTCGAGCTCCTCCGCCGTGGGGCCCTCCCCGACCAGGCGCGCGAGCTCCTCGTCGATCACTGCTTCCACCTGCGCCGGATCCACGCCTTCCTTGACCGTGGCCACGATGTAGAAGTTGGAGCCCAGCTGGCCGGGGCTGACCGAAGCGCTGACCCCGTCCACCAGCCGGTCGCCGTGCAGCAGGCGCGAGTCCAGGCGCGAGGACCGGGCACCGCCGAGCAGGTAGGCCAGCAGCTGCAGGTGCTGCAGTTCGGGGTTGCCGGTTTCGGGCACGTTCCAGGCCCGGTAGATGCGCGGCTGCGGGACCGTATCGTGCATCACCTCGCGCGTGGAGTGCGCGCGGCGGGCGACGTCCACCGGCGGCCGGGCCATGGTCGGTCCGGCGGGGATGTGCCCGAAGTAGCGGGCGACCTTCTCCTTCGCGGTCGCCAGGTCGATGTCGCCGGCCAGCACCAGCACCGCGTTGTTGGGCCCGTACCAGGCGTGGAACCACTGCCGCACGTCGTCGAGCGAAGCCGCATCGAGATCGTTCATGGATCCGATCACGCTGTGCCCGTAGGGATGGTCCTTCGGGTACAGCGCGCGGGTGAGCCGCTCCCAGACCTGGCCGTAGGGCTGGTTCTCGCGCTGGCGCTTCTCGTTCTGGACCACGCCGCGCTGCTGGTCGAGGGCGGCCTGGTCGATCGCGCCCAACAGGTGGCCCATGCGGTCGGACTCCATCCACAGCGCCATGTCCAGCGCGGTGGTGGGGACGTTCTGGAAGTAGTTGGTGCGGTCGGCGTTGGTGGTGCCGTTCTGGTCGGTGGCGCCGACCGCGGTGAACGGCTCGAAGAACTCGCCGTCGTGGTGCTCGCTGCGCTGGAACATCAGGTGCTCGAACAGGTGGGCGAAGCCGCTGCGCCCGGCCGGTTCGTCCTTGCTGCCCACGTGATACCAGACGTTGACCGCCACGATCGGCGCCTTGCGGTCGGTGTGGACCACCACGCGCAGGCCGTTGGGCAGGGTGAAGGTGTCGTAGGGGATGTCGACGGCGACCTCGTCCGCGGCACGGGCCATCGCCGCCAGGGCCGCCAGTCCGGTGGCCAGGACGAAGGCGAACGAGAGCAGGGCGGGGCGCAGGGCGGATCGGAACGTCGGCATGTCGGGTCCAGGCAGCGGAAACGCGCCATGGTAGCGAAGGCGCCGGGCCGGGCCCGGACGCAGGTCCCGCTGGACGACGACGCCGCCTGAACACAGCGTGCGCACACTGGGAAGATGACCAGACGCCACGTCCTCGTCACCGGCGCCAACCGCGGCCTGGGGCTGGAGTTCACCCGCCAGCTGCTCGCGCAGGGCGACCACGTGATCGCCGCCTGCCGCCAGCCCGGGCGGGCCAACGCGCTCAATACGCTCGCCGGGGACCACCCCGGGCGACTGCACGTGCTGCCGCTCGACCTCGCCCGCCCGCACTCGCACCAGGAGCTGGCGCGCGAACTGCCGCTGGTGCTCGGGCAAGGGGCGCGCCTGGGGCTGCTGGTCAACAACGCCGGCGTGCTGCATTCGGGCGAGCGCTTGGGCAGCCTGTCGGCCGCGAACTTCGAGGACAGCTTCCGGGTCAACGCGATCGGCCCGCTGCTGCTGACCCAGACGCTGGAACCGCTGCTGGCCGACGGCGCGCGGGTGGTCAACCTGTCCTCGAGCCTGGGCGCGATCGCCCTCGCCGGTCGCTTCGGCACCCCCAGCTACTGCATGAGCAAGGCGGCGCTGAACATGGCCACGGTGCAGCTGGCGCACGCGCTGTCCGGGCGCGGGATCGTGGTGGTCGCGATCAGCCCCGGCTGGGTCCGCACCGACATGGGCGGCAACAATGCCGAGGTGGCGCCGACCGAAGCCGTGGCCGGCATGCTGCGCGTGGTCGCGGGGCTGGACAGCAGCGACAGCGGCCGCTTCCTCGACTGGCAGGGCGCCGCGCTCCCCTGGTAGGCACGCGGGCCGACGGCGCCATCGGCGGCCGCGCGGGCGACAATCACCGCCTCCCTTCGGTTCGCGGCGATCGTGTTCGACATCATCCTCCACCAGCCGGAGATCCCGCCCAACACCGGCAACGTGATCCGGCTGTGCGCCAACACCGGCGCGCGCCTGCACCTGGTGCGGCCGCTGGGCTTCGACCTGGACGACCGCCACCTGCGCCGGGCGGGGCTGGACTACCACGAGTACGCGACGGTGCAGGTCCACGACACGCTGGCCGAGGCGCTGGCGCGGATCGCGCCCGAACGCGTGTTCGCGGTGAGCACCCGCGGCAGCGTGCGCTACGACCGGCCGCGCTACCTGGCCGGCGACACGTTCGTGTTCGGCTGCGAAACCCGCGGGCTGCCGGAGGAGGCGCTCGCGTCGGTGCCCCCCCACCGGCGCCTGCGCCTGCCCATGCGCCCGGGCAACCGCAGCCTCAACCTGTCCAACGCGGTGGCGGTGGTGGCGTTCGAGGCCTGGCGCCAGCTGGGCTTCGACGGCGCCGCGTGAGCTGCCGGCCTCATGCGGTGATCCGCACATGCGCTGACCGGTGATCCGCATGTCGTTCCTGCATGCGATGGCTTCCTCCCCCGCGGAGCCCCGTCCGGAAACGCCGATGCGTGCATAATGGGATGACGGCGCCACCGCACCGGCGCCGCGACTTCCGGAGACGCCGCCATCGACTTCCAGCTTCCGCCGGCGCAGCTGCAGGGCCTGTTCGACCCGCTGCCGGACGTGGTGTTCTTCATCAAGGACGACCAGTGCCGGTACGTGCACGTGAACCGGACCCTGGTCCAGCGCCTGGGCCTGCGCGGGCGCGAGGAGATCATCGGCAGGAGCGTGCTCGAGCTGTATCCGCCCGGCCTGGCGGCGACCTATATCGCCCAGGACCGCCGGGTGCTGGCCGGCGAGACCTTCGACAACGTGCTCGAACTGCAGCTGTACCCCAACCGCCGGCGCGGCTGGTGCCTGACCTTCAAGCAGCCGCTGCGCGACGGCGCGCGCATCAGCGGCCTGATCGGGATCTCGCGCGACCTCGGCCAGCCCGACAGCCAGCATTCCTCGTTCGCCCGGCTGCAGCAGACGCTGGCCCACATGCAGGCGCACTTCGACGAGCCGTTGCGGGCCGCGGCGCTGGCGGCGATCGCCGGGGTCTCGGTCTCCCAGCTGGAACGGCTGTTCCGCCGGGTGTTCCAGATCACCCCGCAGCAGATGCTCACCAAGCTGCGGATCGAGGCCGCCATGCGCATGCTGCATGGCGAAGGGAGCATCGCCGAGATCGGCCAGGCCTGCGGATTCACCGACCAGAGCGCGTTCGCGCGCCAGTTCCGGGCCACGGTGGGCATGCCGCCACGCGATTATCGTGCGCTGGTGCGTGCCGAATCCGCGGGACCGACCCGCCAGCGTTCCGGCAGCAGAACGGAGAGTTCCTGAACCCAGTAGTACAATATTAATGCAATGCGCGCGGCGATGCCCGACAATACAGCCCTCGCCCGGGTGACCCGTTCTCCCCGACGGTGTGCTCCCTCCCCTTCACCCGGGCGATCTTCATATCAGGGCTTTCCACGCGATCCTGCCAGCGCCCCTCCGCGGCAGCAGGCCTGGACCGACGGGAAGCCGCCAGGCAGGCCCCGGCCTCCCTGGCCACGACGACGGCGTCGCTCCCTCTCTCTCCCGACGTCGGTCCGTAGCCCGGCTGGAAACGGCGGGCTTTTTTGCGCCCGCGCGTCGCCGCGGGCCGCGGCCGCCCCCACCCCTTCAGGAACTGCCGGTGGACACGGGCCCGGTGGCGATGGGCATGGCACCGGCGCGGTCGTCCGGCCGCCCGGGGCGGGCGGGCAGGCCCCTCAGTCCTGCGCGCCCTGGAACAGGGCCTCGGGATACTCGGCCTTGCGCTCGCGCGCCATCAGCCGGGCCAGGCCCTCGGCCGGGGTGATGTCGCCGTGGAGCACGTCGCGCACGCTCTCGGAAATCGGCAGCTCCAGGCCATAGCGGTCGGCCAGGCGCATCACCTCGTCGGCGGTCTGCACCGATTCGACCACCTGGCCGATCTCGCGCACGGCGTCCTCCACCGTCTGGCCGCGCCCCAGGGCCAGGCCCAGGCGGCGGTTGCGCGACAGGTCGCCGGTGCAGGTGAGTACCAGATCGCCGAGGCCGGCCAGGCCCATCAGGGTCTCGGGGCGGCCGCCGATCGCGGCGTTGAGCCGCAGCATTTCGTTCAGGCCGCGGGTGATCAGGCCGGTACGGGCGTTGAGGCCAAGCTCCATGCCGTCGGCCACGCCGGTGGCCACCGCCAGCACGTTCTTCATCGCGCCGCCGAGTTCGGCACCGCGCATGTCGCTGCCGGTGTAGGCGCGGAACTCCGGCCCGTGCAGCACGCAGGCGACCTGCTGCACGAAGGCCGTGTCCTCGCCCTGCACGGTCAGCGCGGTCGGCAGCCCTTGGGCCACCTCCTTGGCGAACGAGGGGCCGGTGACCACCGCCAGCGGCACGTCGCCGCCGAGCAGTTCGGTGGCGACCTCGTGCAGGAAGCGCCCGGAGCCGGGCTCGAAGCCCTTGGCCGCCCAGGCCACCCCTGCATGCGGCGGGCGCAGCGGCGCGAGCGCGCGCAGGGTCTCGGTGAAGGCGTGCGAGGGCACCACCACCAGCAGCAGGTCGGCACCGCGCACCGCGGCGGCCAGGTCGGTGGTGGCGCGCAGGCTGTCCGGCAGCGGGATGCCGGGCAGGTAGCGCGGATTCTCGTGGCGCTGGTCGATCGCCGCGACGACCGCCGCGTCACGCCCCCACAGCGTGGTGGGGAAGCCGTGACGGGCGATCAGCGCCGCAAGCGCGGTGCCCCAGGAACCGGCACCGAGGACCGCGACCGCGACGGCCGGGGTCGCCATGGGTCAGGCGTTGCCGGCGGTCTCGCTGTTGGCCAGGTCGCCGCCCGGGGCGGACTGCGACTCGGCCTGCGCCTGGGCCTGGCGCTGGCGCAGGCCTTCGGCGTACAGCGCGTCGAAGTTGATCGGCTGCAGCAGGAACGGGGCGAAGCCGCCGGCCTGGATCAGCTCGCTGATCAGCTGGCGCGCGTAGGGGTAGAGCACGTTCGGGCACTGGGTGCCGAGCAGGGCGTCGACCACCTGCGGTTCGAAGCCGGCCAGGCCGAACACGCCCGCCTGCTGCACCTCGACCATGTACACCGTGTTGCCCTCGCCTTCGCCGGCGGTGCAGGTCAGGGTCACGCCGAGCACCACCTCGAACGCGTTCTCGCCCAGGCGGGTGACCCGCTGGTTGAGGTTCATGTTGATCTGGGGCGGGCCCTGCTCGTTGAAGACGTGCGGCGCCTTGGGCGACTCGAACGAGACGTCCTTGACGTAGATCTTCTCCACGCTGAACTGCGGGCCGGTGGGCTGCTGCGCCGGCGCGGCGCCGCCGTTGGGGGCTTGTTCGGTCATCCTGGGACTGCTCCGGTATCGGAAGATGGTGAAGGGGCGATTATCGCATTTCGCGTCACCCGCGGCCGCGGGCGAGCGGCAGGTCGGCCTGCAGCCAGCTGCCGATGCCGCCCTCGAGCACGTACACGCGCTGGAAGCCGGCCTTCTTCAGCCGCTTGGCGGCGTCGCCGGCGGTGAACCCGGTCTTGCACACCAGCACCACCGGCAGCGCCCTGGCCGCGGCCAGTTTCTTGTTCTCCGGGTCGAACTGGCTCATCTGCACGTTCTTCGAGCCCGGGATGTGGCCCTTGTCGAAGTCGGCGATCGGGCGCAGGTCCACCACCAGCGCGTTCTCGCGATTGACCAGCACGCTGACCTCGGACGGGCGCACGCCCTTGAACGGACGCAGCAGCCCGAAGATCTCGTTCAGGATGATGCCGCCGGTGAGGCCGACGAAGATCAGCGACAGCATCTGGTGGCGGCCCGCGAAGGCCAGCAGTTCCTGGAAGTCCACGGCGGATCGGGTCTGGAGGGGGACGGGATTGTCGCACAGCACCCCGCCCGTTGCCGGGCGGGCCGCGCGCGGCCGGTCCGGCGCTACTCCCCGTCCCAGAAGTCGGGCAGGCCGGACACGTTCCACCAGGTCCTGGCCTCGGGGTCGTAGCGCCACGCCTCGGTATGGCGCAGGCTGCGTTCGGCCATGGTGTGGCGGTTGATCACGCCGACCTCGATCTCGCGCAGGGCTTCGGAGTCGCCCCGGCGCGAGGCGATGTCCCGGTAGTACGAGACCTGGACCTGGCGGTAGCGCTCGAAGTCCAGGTCGGTCATCGGCCGCGCTTCGCGGACCGCCGGGTCGACCATCTCCCAGGCGCCTTCCACCTGCCCCCAGCGGATCGCCGCCGACCAGTCGTACTGGGCGCGGTCGAGCGCCGACATCTCCTTGCTGGTGCTGGCGCAGGCCGCCAGCAGGCAGGCAAGGACGCCTGCGCAGGCCATCGGGACGTTCCGCCCATGTCGCATCGTGCCGCTCCCCGGGGTGGTCGCGGCCATGCTAGGCAAGCGCCGGCCGGTTGTCATGCCGCCGGCGGATCCTGCTTGAGGATGGCCGCGTAGCGCGAGCGCGACGCGGCGGCCACGCCGCCGCCGGGCAGCAGCACGTGCGCGGCCAGGGTCGCGCGGGCGCGGCCGCGACGGCGCAGGGTGTCGAGGAACCCGTCCCAGCCGCCCTCCTCCAGCCAGGCCTCGGCCACCAGGTCCCCGCGCAGCGGCGCCAGGTAGCGCACCCGGGAATCGGCCACGTAGACCTCGGCCGGCAGCCCGGCCAGCTCCACCCGCAGCGCGGTCAGGCCCCAGGCCGCGAGCGTCATCAGCGACGCCAGGCTGCCGCCGAAGGCGGTGCCCTTGTCGTTGACGTTGGCGGCCAGCGGCGCTTCCAGGCGCAGGCGCCCGCCGCCGCCGGCGGCGACGCGCAGCTGCATCGCGCGCGCCGGGGGCATGGCCATGATCTGCGCCCGCAGCGCGTCCAGGGCGTGCGTGGGAATCTCGTCCATCGGGTCCGGCGTGGGGATCGGGTCGCTTGCGGGCCGCGGGGCCAGGCACCAAGCTGGTGCCATGGCTCCCCCGTCCCCGCAGAAATTGCGCGCATGCTACGTGATCTCGCTGCGCCCGGTCGGCCAGCACGCGTCGATGCGCCGGGCCGCCGCCGCCCACGGCGCGCGCGTGCTGGCGCTGTCGCCCTGGCGGATCCGGGCGCGAGGCGACGCCGCCACCCGCGCAGCGCTGCGCGACGCGCTCGCGGCCGACATCGTCCTGTTCACCAGCCCGGCGGCGGTGCATGCCGCCGCCGGGTTGCGGCGCCTGCGCGCGCGCCCGGGCCAGGCCTGGCTCGCGGTGGGCGAAGGCACCGCGCGCGCGCTGCGGCGCGCAGGCGTGTCCGGGGTGCTGGCGCCGACCCGGATGGACAGCGAGGGCGTGCTGGCGCTCCCGGCGCTGGCCTCGCTGCGCGGACGGCAGGTGGCGCTGGTGACCGCGCCCGGAGGACGCGGGCTGATCGCGCCGACCCTGGCCGCGCGGGGGGCGCAGGTGCTGCGCGCAGACGTGTACGAGCGGGTGCCGGCCGCGCCGGCGCCGCAGGCCCTGGCGCGGCTGCGCGGGCTGCGCGCGCCGCTGTTCCTGGCCCTGGGCAGCGGCGAGGCGCTGCAGCGCCTGCTCGAGGTCCTGCCCGCCGACCTGGGTCCGCGCCTGCGCCGGGCGCGGGTGCTCGCGGCCAGCGACCGGCTGGCCGCGATCGCGCGCGCGGCCGGCTTCGACGACGTGGTGGTGGCCGCCGATGCGCGGCCACGGTCGCTGCTGGCCGCGGCCGCGCGCGGGCGCATTCCACGTAGTGCGACATCGACCCCATCCCGCTCCCCGCACTGATGGCGCCCCCGTCCTCCCCCACGCCAGGCCTCCGCCGCGGGGCATGGCTGATCGTGCTGTTGGCGCTGGCGGCCATGCTCGCCGCCCTGGGCGCGCTCGCCTGGCGCCAGCTCGACGCCGCCCGCCAGGCCCAGGCCCGCTCGGCCGCCGCCGACCGCCAACGGCTGGAGGCGCTGGAGGAACGGGTCGACGCCCTGCGCCGGGACGTGCGCGCGCACACCGCCCGCATGCAGCAGGGCGAGGCCACCCAGCGCCTGCTGCGCGAGGAAGTGATCGGGCTGGGCCAGCGCGCGGCGCTGCTGGAGCAAAGCGTGCAGCGGCTGGCGAATCCCGAACTCGACGCCGCCCGCGCGCTGCGGCTGGACGAGATCGAGCTGCTGCTCTCCCAGGGCCAGCAGCGGCTGCTGCTGTCGGGCGACGCCGACGGCGCCCGCCGCGCCTACGCGCTGGCGGCCACGCTGCTCGAGGGCGTCCCCGACCCCGGCTGGCTGGACCTGCGCCAGGCCCTGGCCCAGGAGCGGGCCGCCCTCGACGCCCTGGGCGACGATCCGCGCGCGGTGGCCGCCGGCCGCCTGGACGCCGTGGCCGCCGCGCTGCCGTCGCTGCCGCGCGAACCCGCCGCGGAGCCGGCCCCCGCCTCGTGGTGGGAGCGGATGATGGGCGACCTGGTCGAGGTGCGGCCCAGCAGCCAGGCGCTGGCGCTGGACCCGGCCGATCGCGCCGCCGGCCTGGCTGCACTGCAGCTGGAACTGACCCTGGCCCAGGGCGCGATCGCGCGCGGCGACCGCGAGGGGCTGCGCGCCGCGCTCGACCGGGTCGAGGGCTGGATGCTGCGGCTGTGGCCCGCCTCGCCGGCGCGCGAGCGCCAGCGCGAGGCGCTGCGGGCGCTGCGCGGGCAGCCGCTGTCGCCGCAGCTGCCGACCCTCGGCTCGACACTGGAGCAGCTGCGACGCCAGCGCGGCCCCGGCTGAGCGCATGTTCAGGCAGTGCACGCCACGCCGACGCCGCCCGGGCGAGGCTGACCCGACATCGCCGAGGCCATCCCGAGGAGCCCCGCCATGACCCTGTTCCGCAACCTGCTGCTGTGGCTGCTGCTGGCCCTGGCCGGCGCCCTGGTGGCGCAGCTGCTGCTGGCCCAGGACCCCGGCTACGTGCTGGTGCGCTGGCGCGGCTACGACTACACCACCACGGTCCTGGTCGCGGCCGGGCTGCTGTTCGCCGCCGCGTTCGCGGCGTGGCTGCTGTGGACACTGCTGTCGCTGCCGTTCCGCGCCTGGGGCCGGCACCGCGACGGGCGCGCCCGGGCCCGGATCTCCGAGGGCTTCGAAGCGCTGTACCTGGGCCACTGGGCGCGTGCGGAGAAGCTGCTGCTGGAGGCGGCCGAGGATCCGCGGGTGGAGGCGGCCGCGCGCGCCGGCGCGGTCGAGGCCGCGCTGGGACGCGGCGACGTGACCGCCGCCCGGGTCCACATCGACGGGCTGGGCGAGCGCCATCCGTCCCTGCGCGCGGTGCTGGCGGCCGAACTGGCGCTGCGCGGGCAGCACCCGACCGATGCCCTGGTCGCGCTCGACGCCCCCGCCGCGCAGCCGCTGCCGCCGCGCGGACTGGCGCTGCGGGCCGACGCGCTCGGCGGTGCCGGCCAGGCCGACCAGGCCTGGGGCCTGCTCGGTCCGCTGCGCCAGCAGCAGGCCTGGCCGGACACCGTGCTGGCCGAGCGCGAACTGGCCTGGGCCGAGGCCTCGCTGCGCGAGGCCCCCGACGGCAACGCCCTGGCCGAACGCTGGGATGCCCTGCCGCGCGCGCTGCGCACCGAACCGGTGGTCGTCGCCACCTACGCCCGCCGCGCCGCCGCGCTCGGCTGGGACGAGGCCGCCACCGGCAGCATCGAACAGGCCCTGGACACGCGCTGGGACGAAGGCCTGGCGAGCCTGTACGGCCAGTTGCCGGTGGGCCGCATCGAGCAGCGCCGCAGTCGCGCTGCCGCGTGGCTCAAGGCGCATCCGGCCAGCCCCTCGCTGCTGCTGACCCTGGCCCGCCTCACCCACGCCAGCGGCGACTGGCCCGGGGCCGAGGACTGCCTGCACCGCGCCATCGCCCAGGGCGGCGGGGCCGAGGCCTGGGAGGCGCTGGGCGACGGGTATGCCGCCGCCGGCGACGAGGCCCGTGCGCGCCAGTGCTACGCGAACGCGCTGGCCGCCGGCCGCGGCGATCCGGTGGCGCCGCTGCCGGCGCGGGCACTGCACCAGCAGATCGCCGACGAGGCGGTGGTCGAGGAGCGCGACCAGCACGGGGTGCCGCGGCTGCGCGACTGAAGACGGCGCACCGCGGCCCGCGCGCGGGCCGCGGCCGGCGCGCATGGCATAGTGGCGCGATGCCCGGCGCGTCCGACCTGCCCGTCCTGTCCCTGACCACGGCGCTGGGCGCCGGCCTGCTCGTCGGCCTGCTTTACGAACGCCGCAAGCAGGACGACCCGGCGATCGCCGCCGGGCTGCGTTCACACACCCTGCTCGCCCTCGCCGGCGCGATCGCGATGTGGCTGGGCCTGCCCGCGTTCATCGCGGTGCTGCTGCTGGCCGGCGTGCTCGCCGCGCTGAGCTACCTGCATACCAGCCATCGCGACGCAGGCGTGACCTCCGAGGTCGCGATGCTGTGCACCACCCTGCTCGGCGGCCTGGCGATGCGCCTGCCGGTGGCGGCGGCGGCGCTGGCGGTGCTGGTGGCGATCCTGGTCTACGCCAAGCCGATGCTGCACCACATCAGCCGCGAGCACATCAGCGACCGCGAGATCACCGACGGCCTGGTGCTGCTCGCCTTCGCCCTGATCGTGATGCCGCTGCTGCCCGACGAGCCGATCGGCCCCTATGGCGCGATCAACCTGGCCACGGTGTGGAAGCTGGTGGTGCTGGTGATGGCGATCGGCGCCCTGGGCCACATTGCGCTGCGCCTGATCGGCAGCCGCTGGGGCCTGCTGCTGTCGGGCTTCTTCGCCGGCTACGTGTCCTCCACCGCGGCCACCGCCGGCTTCGGCCAGCGCGTGCGCGCGCAGCCGGCGCTGCGCTCGAGCGCGGTCGGCGCGACCCTGCTCGCCAACTTCGCCTCGCTGAGCCTGCTGGTGCCGGTCATGCTGGCGGTGGCGCCGGCGCTGCTGCGCGCGGTGGCGCCGGAACTCGTGGCCGCGGGCACGGTGCTGCTGGCCGGCGCGGCGCTGGGATTCCATCGCGGCGAACAGGCCGACGCGCCGCCGCCGACCGCCGACACGCGCATGTTCCGCATCGGCCAGGCGCTGGGCCTGGCGGCGCTGATCGCGGGCGTGCTGTTCCTGGCCCAGGTCGCGGCCCAGTGGCTGGGGCCGAAGGCGGCGCTGGGCGCGGCCCTGCTCACCGCGCTGGCCGAGCTGCAGGCCGCGGCCGCGACGGTCGCCACCCTGTTCGGCAACGGCACCATCGACGCCGGACAGGCGCGCTGGGCCGTGATCGGACTGTTCGCGGCCAGCGCGCTGGCCAAGTCGGTGGTCGCCTTCGCCAGCGGCGGGGCAGCGTTCGGGATCCGGATCGCGGTCGGACTCGGCGCGATGACCGCGGCCGCGCTGGCGGTGGCGCTGCGCGGCGCGGCGTTCGGCGCCTGAGCGGCGGCGTCAGCGCGACTCGAGCTCCTCCCAGCGCTTGTAGGCCGCGTCGAGTTCCTCCTGCAGCCGCGCGAGCTCGAGGTTCGCGGCGGTAATGGCGGCGCCGTCCTGCTGGTAGAAGCCGGGATCGTGCATCGCGTCCGTGCGCCGCGCGATCTCCGCCTCGAGCTGCTCGATGCGTGCCGGCAGCTGCTCGAGCTCGCGCGCCTCGCGGTAGCCGAGCTTGCGCCTGGCCGGCGGCGCGGCAGGAGCGGTGGGCGGCGCCGGTTTCACCGGTGCCGGAGCCGGCGGCGCCTGCGCCTGTGCCGGTGGTGGCCGGCGCTGCCGCAGCCAGTCGCTGTAGCCGCCCACGTACTCGCCCAGCCGGCCTTCGCCCTCCAGCACCAGCGTGCTGGTGACCACGTTGTCGAGGAAGTCGCGGTCGTGGCTGACCAGCAGCAGGGTGCCGGGGTACTCGAGCAGCAGTTCCTCGAGCAGTTCCAGGGTCTCGATGTCGAGGTCGTTGGTCGGCTCGTCCATCACCAGCAGGTTGGACGGCTGGGCGAAGAGCCGGGCCAGCAACAGGCGGTTGCGCTCGCCGCCCGAAAGCCGGGTGATCGGCGCACGCGCGCGTTCGGGTGTGAACAGGAAGTCCTGCAGGTAGCCGATGGCGTGCTTGCGCGCGCCGTTGATCTCCACGTACTCGCGGCCTTCGGCCACGTTCTCGAGCGCGCTGAGCGACTCGTCGAGCTGGCTGCGGTGCTGGTCGAAGTAGGCCACCTGCAGGCCGGTGCCGTGCACGACCTCGCCGCGCTCGGGCTGCAGCTCGCCGAGCAGGATCCGCAGCAGCGTGGACTTGCCCGAGCCGTTGGGGCCGATGATGCCGATCCGGTCGCCGCGCAGGATGGTGGTGGACGCGTCCTCGAGCAGGCGGCGCGCGCCATAGCCGTGGCTGACGCCGCGCATCTCGATCACCTTGCGCCCGGACGCACCGCCCTGGGCGACCTCCATCCGCACGTTGCCGCTGGCCTCGCGCCGGCGCGCGCGCTCGGCGCGCATCGCCTTGAGCGCGCGCACCCGGCCCTCGTTGCGGGTGCGCCGGGCCTTGATGCCCTGGCGGATCCAGGCTTCCTCCTGCGCCAGCAGCCTGTCGAAGCGCGCCTGCTCCTGGGCCTCGGCGTGCAGGCGCTCCTCGCGCCGGCGCAGGTAGTTGTCGTAGTCGCCCGGCCAGCTGGTGACGCGGCCACGGTCGATCTCGACGATGCGGGTGGCCAGCGCGCGCAGGAAGCCGCGGTCGTGGGTGATGAACAGCAGGCTGCCGGCGAACGACTTGAGGAAGCCTTCCAGCCACGCGATCGACGCGATGTCGAGATGGTTGGTGGGCTCGTCCAGCAGCAGGATGTCGGGTTTGCGCACCAGCGCGCGGGCCAGCAGCACGCGCCGCTTCATGCCGCCCGACAGCGCCTCGAAGCACGCCTGCGCGGGCAGTTCGAGCTGCTCGATCACCTGGGCCACGCGGCGGTCGAGGTCCCAGCCGTGCAGGGCCTCGATCCGCGCCTGCGCCTCGCCCATCGCGGCCATGTCGCCGGCCTCGAGCGCGTGGTGGTAGCGGGCAAGCAGCGCGCCGAGTTCGCCCAGGCCGGCCGCGACCACGTCGAACACCGTGCCGGTCGCGTCCTGCGGCACTTCCTGGGCCATGCGCGCCACCACCGCGCCCGACTGCAGGCGCACTTCGCCGTCGTCGGGCTTGAGTTCGCCCGCGACCAGGCGCATCAGGGTGGACTTGCCGGCGCCGTTGCGGCCGACGATGCACACGCGCTCGCCGGCCTCGATCGACAGGTCCACGCGCTCGAGCAGCAGCGGGCCGCCGACGCCGAAGTCGACGCGCTGGAGTTGGAGGAGGGACATGACTGGATTCTAGCGGGGGCGCCCGCGCGGCACGCCCGGCGCGTGGCTCAGCGCTCCAGGATCGCCACCACGCCCATCCCGCCGGCGGTGCAGATCGACACCAGGGCACGGCCGCCGCCGCGTTCCTTGAGCTGCTTGGCCGCGGTGGCGATGATGCGCGCGCCGGTGGCGGCGAACGGATGGCCGGTGGCCAGCGACGACCCGACCGGGTTGAGCCTGGCCGGGTCGATCCGGCCCAGCGGCGCCGGCAGGCCCAGGCGGTTGCGGCAGTACTCCTCGCTCTCCCACGCGCGCAGCGTGCACAGCACCTGGGCGGCGAAG
>Ga0123333_10002937_pt1 | contig 16902 bp, 11 predicted proteins | sample BioC12SIPDNA_3_FD_89957 | JGI IMG/M metagenome (GOLD analysis project Ga0123333, IMG submission 89957) | Anaerobic biogas reactor microbial communites from Washington, USA - Biogas_R2_B C12 SIP DNA | ecosystem: Engineered > Bioreactor > Anaerobic > Unclassified | place: Washington, USA... | reverse complement strand
GGCTCGGATTCCGCGACCCGTCTGGCGACAAGTACGTCGGAAGTGCCGAGACGTGGCAACGAGCCGAGGAGGCGTTGGAGCGCGTGTGCCGCGACATGGAGCTACCCAACCTGCATGTCGAACGGGGCGAAGCAGCCTTCTACGGACCCAAGGCCGATTTCATCGTGGCCGACTGTATCGGCCGGCAGTGGCAATTGGGCACCGTGCAACTCGATTACAACCTGCCCGCACCCGAGCGATTCAACCTCGAATACATCGGCGCCGACAACACTCCGCACCGGCCGGTGATGATCCACCGCGCGCCGTTCGGGTCGTTCGAGCGGTTCGTGGGCATGTTGATCGAGCATTACGCCGGGGCGTTCCCCTTGTGGCTCGCGCCCGAGCAAGTTCGGGTAATGGTCGTCAGCCAGAAGGTCGAGCAATACGGCCGCGAGGTCGAACGGAAACTGGCTGCCGCCGGGCTGCGCGTATCGGGCGATTATCGGGCTGAAAAAATCGGTGCCAAAATCCGCGACGCACAACTGGAACTGATCCCTTATATGTTCGTCATCGGCGGACGCGAAGCGGAGGATGGAAAAGTCGCCGTTCGCGACCGCATCGAGGGCGACCTCGGCGCAATGTCGCTCGAGGCGGCCGCCCAGCGGTTGCAGGCGGAAATCGAGAATAAAACAGTCAGAAAGAAATGACGAATGTCGAAATTCAAATGTCGAATGAATGACTGAAGGACAAATGTCGAAATTCAAATGTCGAATGAATCACGAATGACGAATGACGAAATTCAAATGACGAATGCCGAAATTCAAATGTCGGCCTCGCTGGTTTGGACATTCGGCATTTGAATTTCGACATTCGACATTTCCCTTCCCTTGGTCCTTGGAGAAAATTGCTTATGGGAAAATGGAAGCCGCAAGAACCGGCGGGCAAACAACGCATTAACGAACAGATTCGCATCACGCCCATCCGAGTCATCGGGGCCGACGGGTCGCAACTGGGGATCATCCCGACGGAGGAAGCGATGAGGCTCGCCCGAGCAGCCGATTTGGACCTGGTCGAGGTGGCGCCCAAAGAGCGCCCGCCGGTATGCCGAATCATGGACTACGGCAAGTTCAAGTATCAGCAGAAGAAACGGCAGCACAAAGGCCACTCGCACCAGGTCAAGATCAAGGAAATCCGTGTGCGTCCGAAGACGGGCAACCACGACATTCAGGTAAAGGTGAACAAAGCCCGCGAGTTCCTCGAGAACAAGGACAAGGTGATCGTGACGGTTCAGTTTCGCGGGCGCGAATTGGCGCATATCCAGGAGGGACGCAAGGTGGTCGACGACATTCTTGCCCAACTGGCCGATCTATCAAAGATCGAATCGCCGCCGGCCCATCACGGCCGCCGGATGAGTTGCACATTGGCGCCGAAGTAGGCGAATGTATTTGCGATTCGTTGATCGGCTGTTTTTGAACGTTGAGCGTAATATGGATCATATCGCAAGGCCCTTTGCCTTCGACTATTACGACTTTAACCGCCTGACAGTCAATAGCCGGTGTTTTTATCCTTGCATCGATGGCATCGTCTGAACTGGCTTCCCGCGTGGCGGGCGATTTCCGCCAGCTAAACAACAAATGCCAGCACGTCTCACTATCATTACCGGCCCCGCGCGAAGCGGCAAAACCGATCGGTTGCTGGGCCGCTACCGCGAGGCGTTGCGAGATCGGCCGCCGAACTCGACGCTTTGGCTTTCGCCCACTTGGCGGGCGGCTAACGAGGCTCGCGACCGGCTCCTCGACGGCGCGATTTCGGGCTGTTTTTCGCCGGGTGTAACCACCTTCGACAAGTTCGCCGTCGAGGTGCTTCGCCGCGCAGGAAAACCGATCCGGCCGCTTACCCGGCTGATGAAACGCGAGTTGGTACGCGGCATTCTGGCCGACGTTGCCTCGCGCGGACGGCTCAAGCATTTTCTGCCAATAGCTAAAACCGGCGGACTGGTCGATCTGATCTGCGAATTCATCAGCGAGTTGAAGCGGCTGGAAATCTGGCCGCCCGAGTTCCTCCAAGCATGCGACAAGCGGGGGCTGTCCGACAAGGACTCCGAGTTGTACGATGTCTACGAGGAGTATCAGCAATCGCTCCGCGACCACGATCTGTTCGACCTGGAAGGCCGCATTTGGTCGGCCAGAGACGTGCTGAAGAAATCGGCGGATTTGCATCAGAAAACGGGAGTACCCTCCGTTCCCTCCGCCTCGCAAGGCTTTCCGCCGGCCGCTCTCCCCTCGTTTCTCGTCGTCGACGGGTTTACCGACTTCACGCGCACGCAACACGAAATTCTTGATAGTCTGGCGGCGCACGCGGATGAGATGTATATTTCGCTGCCGTTGGAAGACGAGCCGCGGCGCCCCGACCTGTTCGCCAAACCGCTGAAGACATTCGAATCGCTAAGTAAACGCCATTCCGACGCCGCGGTCGAACGGATCGGCCGTTCCGACGGGGACGTATGGCCGGCAATGGAGCGAATGGAGCGGCTGCTGTTTATCAACCCGAGAAAGTTGGGCGAGGAAGGAGCTTGTCCGGCCGCGGCCGATGCCCGCGCATCGGGCCAACCCTTCTCATCCGCTCTGAAAATCGAAATTCTCGCTGCTGCCCGGCAGATCGGCGAAATCGAAATGATCGCCGCGCGGATCAAACGGTTGCTGATCGACGGCCCGGCCCGGCCCGACGAAATCGCCGTCGTATTCCGCTCGCCGCAAGGGATTGTGGAACTTGTCGAGGAGGTTTTTATCCGGTTGGGAATTCCCGTCGCGTTCGAGGCTGGGCAGACGCTCGAGCGCCGCCCGGCGCTCAGAGCCTTGGCAAACCTTTTGCGGTTGGACCTCGACGACTGGCCGTTCGACCTGTTGCTGTCCGTGCTGGGTAGCAACTATTTCCAGCCCGACTGGCCGGAATGGCGAAACGCCGACCGCTCGGAAATCGAGCGAACGATCCGCGCGCTGCAAATTCCGCGAGGCAGATCTCGCTGGATCGACCAGTTCGCCATAGCGTCCTCCCCGGCGGGTGAGACCAACGACCGCGGCTTCTTGGCGAAATTGGCGGCCGCCTTCGATGCGCTGCCGCAACGGGCAACGCTCTCCGATTGGGCCACTCATTGGGAACGGCTGGCCGCCGACACCGGCCTGCTCCGCGCGATCGGCGGCGAATCAGCCGAAACCGCGCCTTCGCCTTCCGTCTTCCGCCCGCCGCCCTCGGGCGAGGCCTGGCGGCGATTGATTACCGTGTTGAAAAGCAGCCAAACTCTGGCCGAATGGCTCCACCGCCGACCGGTCGAACTCGATCGCCGCGCGGCCTACGAAACCTTGCTGGACATACTCGGCAGCGATCGGATGGGGAACGCCGACGATCAGGCCGGGCGGGTCCGCGTCCTTTCGGCGACCAGCGTCCGTTCGCTTCGCGTGCCGTATCTGTTTCTCGCCGGTCTTTCGGAGAAGGTTTTTCCGCCGCCCGACCGCGAAGACCGGCTCTACAGCGACGCGGAATATTTGCGGCTGATCGAGGCCGCTCCTGAGTTGCCGCTAGTGACCCGGACGGAGCGCGCCCGCGACGAAATGCTGCTGTTCTACGAGGCGGTCACTCGCGCGACCGAGCGGCTTTACTTGAGCTATCCGGCGTTGGACGAGTCGGCACAGCCGCTATTGCCCAGTCCGTTCCTCGGCGAAGTCGAGCAAGTATTCGGACCTGGAGTGATTCCCCGCGTCGAACAGATAGACCTCAGCCCTGTGCCCCGCGACGAAGAACCGCTTTCGGCGGCCGAGTTTCGCGTGAAGGCCGTCGCCACGGCATTGGAGGGAAACGTGGCGCTGTTGGCCGGATTTTTTCTGGACGGGGGGCTGGGGGTTGGGCACAGGGAACAGGGGACGAGAACCGGGAACAAGGCACAGGGCGGAAGGCGGAAAAAGACTGATGCCAGTCCGGCAATTTGCGATGCGTCAAATTTGCCGCCGACCACATGCCCCCGATCCCCATTCCCCCTGTCGCGTTCGATAGCCGCCGGGCTGGCCTTGCTGCACTCGCGTCAAGACCGCGAGCGTTTTGGCCCGGGCGAGGGCATCATCCGCGGCGAGGCTGCCCGCCGCGCGCTGGCCGCCGACTTTTCCGCCGAACGCACATTTTCGGCCACCGAATTGGAGCGATACGCCTCGTGCCCGTTCCGTTTTCTGATGGAACGGATACTCAAAATCGAGCCGGTCGAGGATTTGACGCTGGAGTTCGACGTGCTCAATCGGGGTCGGGCAATGCATGATATTCTCTCGCTATTTCACAAGCGGGTAAACGAACGGCTGAAACGCCCCGGCTCGCCTTCGGAACTCGAACCGGCCGACTTTGACGCCCTGTTTACCGCGGCAATCGATGAGTCCCTCTCCGACGAGCCGAGCAATCCGCTGCTCGCCGCAATGCGCGAGATCGACCGGCGGCAGTACGTCGAATGGATGGGCCGTTATCGAGAACAATGCGAGAAGTACGACTTGCAGTGGAAAGACTTCGACTCGCCGCTTTTGCCCGAATTGTTCGAGGCCGCCTTCGGACGGGATGGCGAGGAACCGCCTTCAACCGCCGAGCCGCTCGAATTCGCCAACGGCGGCGAAACGATCCGCATTTCCGGCCGCATCGATCGCGTCGACGTGGGACGGTTGGCCGGCAAGACGGTATTCAACGTGCTCGACTACAAGAGCGGCGAGGGAATCAAGTTGACGCTGGAAAGCGTCCGGGCGGGTACGACCTTGCAGTTGCCCCTGTACGCCCTGGCCGCCGGGAAATTACTGCTGGCCGATCGCAATCCCCTTCCCTGGCGGGCAGGATACTGGTACGTTCGCGATGCCGGTTACAAACCCCGACAGGCGCTGCGAATGTATTCCGAGAACGGCGGCCGCTTTGAGATCGAGCCGGATTGGGAAGATATACGCGGTTGTTTGGGCGTCGTCGTCGCGGAATTGATTTGCGCCATTCGTCGCGGAGATTTCCCCGTCTGCTCGGCCGACGAACGCTGCACCGGAAGGTGCCCTTACAGCACCGTTTGCCGCATCAATCACCTCCGCTCGCTGGAGAAAACATGCCGACCGTCGGACAACGAATGAGCAGCCCCGGGCCGACCGAGCAGCAGCGCAGGGCGTTGGAGGCTCGCGGTACGTCGATCGCCGTTTCGGCCGGCGCCGGATGCGGGAAGACATTCGTGCTGACCGAGCGATTTTTGGCTGAATTGCAGCCCGACGCCCCGCAAAGCCGCGGCCGGCGCTCGCGCCTATCGCAAGTCGTTGCCATCACGTTCACCGAACGCGCCGCCCGGGAAATGCGCGAGCGAATCCGCTCGGCCTGCAACCGCCGCCTGCGCAAGTGCCCCGATGCGGAAACCGAATACTGGCTGGAACTGGTCCGCGATTTGGACTCGGCCCGGGTAAGCACGATTCACTCGTTTTGCGCGTCGTTGCTCCGCGCGCACGCGGTCGAGGCTCGGCTGGACCCGAGATTTAGCGTACTCGACGGCGTGCAGGCCGGCGCGCTTCTGTTTACGCTGACCGACGACGTGCTCCGCGATCGGTTGGCCGAGCGGCAAGAGGCGGCCATTTCGCTGGTCGCCCGCTTCGGACTGGACCGGCTTCGGGCGATGATCGCCCAACTATTGGCCGTCAGGCAGGAGATAGATTGGGAGCAGTGGCGCGGGGAAACCGCCGAGAGTTTGGCCGCTCGCTGGGAGCGGTTTTTTCGCGAGGACGCGCTGCCGCGTATGATCGCCCGGCTCGCCGATTTCCCGGCCGCGAAAACCGTATTGGAAATCGCGTTGCAGGGGCCGTCGGACCATCCGGCGATGCGCGAGCGTTTCGCCGCATTGACGGAAATATTGTCAAAAATAAAAAACGCTTGCGATTCCGCTCCAGGCGAACCACTTGCCGGCGTTTTTGCATCGGAAGCGGCCGGCGGCGGCTTCACGGATATATTGTCGGCGCTGCGCGAAGCAGCCCGAGTGCAGGGAGGCGGCACAAAGAAAAACTGGTCCAACGTGGATGAATACGAGCGGTTCAAAGACGCGGCCTCTGATTTGCGCAAGGAAATCGACCGCGTCGAGCAGCGGGCGAGTTTCGACCCGGCCGCCGCCCGGCCGGCCGCCGAATTGTCGCTGATGGTCATCAACCTTGCCGCGGAAATCGCCGAACAATACGAGCGGAGCAAGCGGGAAATGGCCGTGCTGGACTTCAACGACCTGCTGATCCACGCCCGACGCTTGCTGGTCGGCGCCGAGCAAGACGCGCTTCGCAAGCGGCTGGCCGCTCAGATTCGTCTGCTGTTGGTCGATGAGTTCCAGGACACCGATCCCTTGCAGGTCGAATTGGTAAAAGCAATTTGCGACAACGAGCATCTTTGCGGCAAGCTGTTTCTGGTGGGCGATTACAAGCAGTCGATCTACCGGTTCCGCGGGGCCGATCCGCGTGTTTTCGGCCGATTGCGCGGGGAAATATCTCCCAAGGGACGGCTGCCCCTTTCCTTGAACTTTCGCAGCCAACCGGCGGTGCTGGAGTTCGTCAACGCGCTGTTTGTTGACGAGTTGGGGCCGGAGTATGAGCCGCTTGTTGCCGCCCGGCCGCAAATCGGCCCCGCACCGGCCGTCGAGTTCCTCTGGGCGAGCGAGCAAACCGCCCCTGACGAGGACCGGCAAGACGCGGATGGCGGCCGCGCCTTGAACGCCGATGCCGCCGGGCAATCGATGGCGGGGTTGTCGGACGACATGGGGCCGCGCGAGCGCGCGCGGCGGCGCGAAGCCGAATGGATCGCCCGCCGCATCCGCGCTATGCTCGAATCGGGTGAAAAGATCGTCTGGGACACGGAGTCCGCGGCGCCTTCGGCACGGCCGCCGCGCCCCGGCGACTTTGCCCTGCTGTTCCGGGCAATGACAAACGTCGAATACTACGAAGACGCCCTGCAACGATACGGGATCGACTATTATCTGGTCGGCGGCCGCGCCTTTTACGCGCAGCAGGAAATTTACGACCTGCTGAATCTGTTGCGGGCGCTCGACAGCCTCTGCGACGAGGTGAGCCTGGTCGGCGCGTTGCGGAGCCCTTTGTTCGGCCTGCACGATGAAACACTGTTTTGGCTCGCGCGGAACGGCGGAGGACTGGCCGCCGGGTTGTTCGCCGATCCGCCCGAACAATTAGACGATCTGCAGCGCGAACAAACACGCTATGCGGCGGAAACGATTCGTCGACTCCGCTCGATGAAAGACCGGCTGCCGGTTGCGCTATTGATCCAAGAGGCATTGGAGCTGACCGGCTACGACGCGCTGTTGTTGGCCGAGTTTCTCGGCGAGCGGAAACTGGCCAACCTGCACAAACTGATCGAACAGGGGCGGAGTTTCGACCGCGCCGGCACGTTCACCCTCTCGGATTTCATCACTCAACTGGCAGAGTTCGTCGTCCGTCAGCCCGACGAGCCGCTGGCCGCGACCTGTCCCGAATCGACCGACGTTGTGAAGTTGATGTCGATTCACCAGTCCAAGGGCCTGGAGTTTCCGGTGGTGATCGTTCCCGACCTCGACCGGCCGCGGCGCTGGCAAGGGCCGCCGGTCGCCTTCACGCCGTCGCTCGGTCCGATGTTCAAGGATCCCGACGCCACGACGGGATACGACCTGTTCATGGCGGCCGAAAACGACGAGGACGCGGCCGAAAGCAAACGCTTGCTCTACGTGGCCGCGACCCGAGCCGCCGACTATCTGATTCTCTCATCCGGCATCGAGCGGCGGGGCGCCGCCGGTCCGTGGATGGAATTGCTCGATAAACGATTTGATATTATGACAGGTCGGCCAAGAACTGCGAGTGCGCAAGTGGCGCCTACGCAACAAGCGGATTCACCATCTCCCGGCTCCGCGCCCGAATCGTCCCCAACCGGCGTTGCCGCCGCGATCAAACCGCTTGCCGTTGTCACCACCGAACCGCCCGAGATCGAGTCGAAACCCGCCAATCTTCGCGCGCGGCGCGATCTTCTGAAGATCGTGGAAAAAGCCGAACAGATGGCCGCCGAGGGGGCGGGGCGACAGCCGCGCTGCCTGACGCTGCCCGAAATCGCCCGGCCCGCCCTCCGTCAATTCTCCTTCTCGCGGTTGAGCGGAGAATTGCTCGCCGGAAAGGGCGCCGTCCTGCCCGGCCAATCCGAAGAAAGCGACTTGCCCGAGCCGCTGCTCGATCCTTGCGGACTGGGCACGTTGGTCCACGCCGTGCTGGAGCAGGTCGATTTTGCCCGGCCCGACGGGGTGCAAGAATTGGTCTCTCGGCTCGCCCCCGAGCATTTTCCGGGCGAAGGCGTCGATCTCGGCGAGCCGATCGAGATGATCGAGCGGTTTCTCCGCTCGCCCCGCGCCGCCGAGCTGGCCACGGCCAAGGAGCTTTATCGCGAGTTGGAGTTCATGCTAGCGTGGCCGCCCGGCAAAGACGGCGACGGCATGTATTTACGCGGATTCATCGACTGCCTGTATCGCGGCGGCGACGGTCGTTTGCGATTGCTCGACTTCAAGACCAACCGCGCGGACGGCGAAACGCTGGCGTCGGTCGCCGCGGGCTACGAAATGCAGATGCGTCTGTACGCACTGGCGGCGGAAAGCATAATACACGAATCGCCGGCGGAATTGTCGCTCTGTTTTCTCCGCCCCGGCTTGGAGTACGAATTCCGCTGGGACGAAGAATCGCGGCGTGAAGTGAAGAAGTTGGTCGACGATAAGTTGTTCGCTCATCGGTCTATTGCAAATTGAACGCGCAACGTACACAATGTACGTCCATGCCGACCTTGATACCCGACGAACAGCGACGATTTGCCCTCGAAGTGGTTCGCCGTCTGCGCGAGGCGGGCTTCGAGGCCTATTGGGCCGGAGGCTGCGTCCGCGATCGACTGCTCGGCCGCGAGCCGGTCGATTACGACGTGGCCACCAACGCCGAGCCGGAGCGGATACGCGCGATTTTCGGCCGCCGCCGCACGCTGGCCCTCGGCGCCGCTTTCGGAGTGATTTCAGTAATTGGGCCAAAGCCGGCCGGCCTGGTCGAAGTGACCACCTTTCGCCGCGACGCCGCCTATAGCGACGGCCGGCATCCCGACAGCGTCTCGTTCAGTACCGCCGCCGAGGACGCCTCGCGCCGCGACTTCACCATCAACGGCATGTTCTACGACCCGATCGAGCAGCGGGTAATCGACTTTGTCGGCGGCCGCGAAGACCTCGCCGCGCACATTGTCCGCGCGATCGGCCGCGCCCGGGAACGATTCGCGGAGGACAAGCTGCGAATGCTCCGCGCGGTGCGGTTCGCCGCCGCGTTCGACTTCACGCTCGACGGCGAAGCGCGCGGGGCGATTGCCGAAATGGCCGCCGAAATTCACGTCGTAAGTCCCGAACGGATCGCCGTCGAAATGCGGCGCCTGCTGGCCGACCGGAATCGCGCAGCCGGCGTGCGTTTGCTGGTGGAGACCGGCTTGGCCGAGCAATTGTTGCCGGAGATCGTGCCGCGCGGCGATTCCGGCCGCCGTGAAATGGAAGCGAAGCTGGATTTTCTCGCTCGGTTGGGAGAATGCGGTTTTCCGGCCGCGTTGGCCGCGCTGCTCGCACCCTGCGTCGATCCGGCCGGGGCCGCCGAGGTTTGCCGCCGTTGGAAAATATCGAACGACGATCGCGAACGGATTTGCCGCCTCGTCGAACACCGCGACTCGCTGCTCGGCGCGGCGGAATTGCCCTGGTCGAAGCTGCAACCGCTGCTCACGGCCGACTGGATCGGCGACTTGCTTAATCTCACCGAGGCCGCTTCGCCGGCCGGGGCCGAGGCGGCCGCTTATTGCCGGCAGCTCTTGGCCATGCCGCCCGAAAACCTCGATCCCCCCCCGCTGCTGACCGGCGACGACCTGTTGGCCGCGGGCATACCCGCCGGACCGTGCTACAAAATCATTTTGCAGCGGGTCCGCGACGCTCAACTCGACGGACAACTCGCCGATCGCGCGGAAGCGCTGGCAATGGCGCGGGTGATAGTGGAGAGGGGAGAGGGGAGAGGGGAGAGGGGAGAGTAAAGAATGGCTGGTGGAGAATGGAGAGCGGCTGGTGGAGAATGGAGAGTGGCTGGTGGAAAAAACGCCCCGCGACTGCGATCGCGGGGGGGCGTAGCGGAGAGTACCGAAACATTGCTTGCAATACCGCATGACCCGATTCCGACACATTATCCCAAAGAGAAGTAGTAGGGTGCGTGCAACGCACCAGATATTACTTCATCCCAAAGATTAAGCGAGCATACTCATGGACAAAAAAAACAAGAAAAAAACGCACGTCCTCCAGCAACGGATTCAGACACTCAAACAGCAGTTGGCCGGAGCGAAAAAACAGACGGACGATCCCGACGAACTGACGTCCCTGAAACAGCAACTCGCCGCCGCCGAGGCCGAATTGGCGAAAATCAAAGACGCGTAAAGCCGCTTCCTCACCTCAACCACCATTGCAGGAAAAACAGCAGCACCATAACCAGGCCGATCACGATATACGACAGGCGGGGATCGATAATATACAACAGCAGTGCAATCAGCGCGACGCCGCCGAGGATGCCGATCCAGTAGTACGATCGGGGTTCGGAGACGGCGCCGCTCGGATCGGCTTTTCGTTCGACCAGCATTTGCGACACTCGCCGCTGTTTGGCCTCGCGTCTCACGGCGGCGACCATTTCCTCGGTTCCGGCGTGTTCTTCGAGCAGTCGTGCGAGGGCCTCGGCCTTGCCGTCCTGGTGTTGGTCTTGCAGCAGCGAGATCATCGCCGATTGGGCATAGATGTCGTTGGGGTTCAATCGGAGCGCTTCGGCCAGGCTCTTTGCGGCGTCTTCGCGTCGATGGAGGCGGAATTGCGCCAGTCCCAGCGCCGCCCAAGCCGTGGCCGATTGCGGGTCGGCGTCGACGGCCTCGCGCGCGGCGTCTTCTCCCAATTTCGGCCCTCGCTCGGTGGCCATGAACCAGGCGTACTCGGCCAACAGCGCCGGGGCATTGCCGGAAAGCTCGATCGCGCGTTGAAACGAATCTTGGGCAACGCGGAGTCGCCCGGTCCGCCAAGCGGCCATTGCCAGCAATTGTCGGGCATGGTGGTCGTGCGGGGCCAGCTCGACCGCCCGATTGGCCTCGGCGAACGACTCGTCCGGCGCGTCGGTACCGAGCAGAGCTTGAGCGCGGATTGCGCTGATCACGGCCCGGTCGGGCGCGATCGAGGCAAGCTGATCGCCAAGCCCTACCGCTCGGACGTAGTCTCCGGCGTTAAGCGCGTCGATCGCTTCGTCGATCATGTCGCGGATGCTTGATTCGTCCATTGCGTCGCTCGAAGCCGGCTCGGCATATAAGACACAGACCACATTTTACCGCGAGAATCCGGCGGGGAACAGAGGATGCCGTCGAGCTAACGCTTGCGGGCAAGCGTCCAATGCGGCAAGCGGATTGGCCGCGGTCGGCTGGCAAAAACAGACTGCCCAAGGGGCGTTTCCCCCGCGATGCCGCCATTTCCACAAAGTATAGTTGTATTGCGGAAACGCTTGAAAATGCAACAAATCTGCTTCTCCGTGAAGAATGTTTCAGTATTTTCCGTGTAACGCATAAAAGGAACCGCCATGCCGAATTTGCCGGACAGCCGCCGCAATTCGATTCGCCCCGCGCGTGCGCTGCCGACGACGACCGCTGTTGTTTCCGTGTTTATCGCGCTGATTGGCTTGTGCGGCGGCTCTAAGGCCGACGAAATGATCGAGATCGCGGTGGCAAATCAAACCATCGAGGGCGTGCCGATCGCCTGGAACGCACAGACGGTTAGAATGCTGGGGCGCGACGGCCGGCTCTGGGAACTCGATCCCGCCGAGGTGGTCGGCTTCAAGAAGACGGCCTCCCGCTTCCGCGCGTATTCGTTGTCTGAGTTTCGCGCGTCGCTGCTCCGCGAACTGGGCGCTGACTATGAAGTCAGCGGCGCGGGACGCTATCTCGTGGCGCATCCACGCGGGCAGCGCGACCGCTGGGCTGAACGGTTCGAGCAATTTTATCGCTCGTTCGTCCACTTCTTCTACGTGCGCGGATTCGCCGTCCGTCAGCCGCAGTTTCCGTTGGTGGGCATTGTATGCAAAGACCGCATCGATTTTCAGGCATTGCACGGCGGCGCCGAGGCCGAAAACAATCGCTCCCGGGGGATCGACGGTTCTTACAATCTCGCATCGAACCGAATCGCAATCTATGACGCGGGCGGAGCGGAAAACTCGCCCGGCCGGCAAAGAAACAACGCCGTCCTGATCCACGAAGCGACGCATCAAATAGCGTTCAACACGGGCGTACATAACCGCTACAGCCCTCCGCCGACTTGGGCGGTCGAGGGACTGGCGCTGTTGTTCGAGGCGCCGGGCATCCACGACGCCCGAAATTATCCAAACAGAGCGGACCGGATAAATCGCGACCGATTGCGGATTTTCCGCGACCGCGCGGCGCCGCGCCACCGTCCCGAGTTGATCCGGCAAATGGTCGGTTCCGACGAACTATTCCGCACCGATCCGCCGAGGGCCTATGCCGCGGCCTGGGCGTTTACGTTTTTCCTGTCGGAGACCGAGCCTGGCAAGTATGCGCGCTACCTGAAGCTGACCGCCGCCCGTCCTCCGTTTCAAGAATATACCCCCGCCGAGCGGGCGGCCGATTTCACCTCGGTATTCGGCGATGACTGGCGAATGCTGGAAGCTCGATTTCTCCGGTTCATCTCCGGCGTGGAGCGGTAAGGGGCGGCCGCGACCGGCTCCAAACCGTCATCTTGAAGAGCGTATCCGGGGTATATGCTTTTTATACCCACGGCCTTGCCGTGACGTATATATACATTGGAGCATTTTAGCCTCGTTCATGCAGGAACGATTATTCCGAATGTGACGGGGACATCGATTATTTGTCGATCGCGGTCGAACGCGATAAACGCGGCTATGAACTCAGTGATTCCGCCTGCGCCTGAAGCCGAGAGCAAGGTCGAGCAAATCGTCGCCTCGCTTCATGCCCAGCGCGATAAAGCCGCGCGGTTTCTAAGCAATTACCAGGCTCGCCTCAAACGGGTGGAAGGCGCCTTGGAGCAGCATCTCCGTCAAATGCAAGACCAGTCAGCCGCCTTGTCGATAGCGTCTCAATCGCCCAGCGCCGATGAAGAACTCCGGCGGAGTCACGAGATGGCCCTGGACGAGCTCCGCGACCTGAAAGCTAAATACGCCGAGCTTCAATCGCAGTATGACGAAGCTAGAGCGGCATTGAAACCTGCTCCGGCCGCCGCACCATCCAGCGGAAAAAAACTGGACTGGGAAGCGGAGAAAAACCGAATCTTAGCCGCGCTCGAAATGGACTCCGACGACGATCCGCGGCCGCAAGGCGAACGCCGGGAAACCGTAAATTCGGGGGAAGCAACGGAAAATATCCTTGCCGAAAAAGACCGCCAGATCGAGGAACTGCGGCGGCAACTGAATCAACAACACAACGCCGCGAAAATCGAAGTCGAACGCTTGGCCGCAATGGAACAAGCGATCGACGACGAATCGCTCGGGAAAGAGCGGCAGCAACTCGAAGTTTTGCGGAAAGAATGGGAAGAGAAACTTCGTCAAGCGGAAATCGAACTTTCGATGGAGCGGGCGAAACTCGCCCGACGCGAAGCGGAATTGAACGAGCGCGCCAAGGCGTGCCCCGAACAATCGCCGAGCGAAAATCAGCCGCAGAAAACATCCGGCCAACCCCCCGAATCGACCGGCAATCGATGGCTGTCTCGTCTGGGTTTGACGGAAGCGGATTGGACGTACCGGAAGCGGCGTTAACGCGCGCCGCGGCTGAGTTTGGGCAGCCGCCAAAGCACCCGTCCTGTGGGGGTGGGTTGTTCTCGGCGGCAGGGCGTGTATAAATACCTCATGGATGAACCGCGTTTCTTACAGGATATAGCTCAATGAAAATCGTACCCCTGAACGCCAACGTTGTAATCAAACGGATATCGGCCGACGAGACGATCGCCGGAGGCATTGTCTTACCCGACGCGGCTCGCGAAAAACCCCGCCAGGGACGAGTGCTTTCGGTCGGCGACGGCCGGCGCTTACCCGACGGCGCCCGCGCCGAGCCGCAAGTCAGCGAAGGCGACCGCGTCTTGTTCGGCACTTATGCCGGAACGGAAGTCACCGTCGGCGACGAGGAACTGCTGATAATGAGCGAGGATGAAATCTTGGCCGTCATTCCCTAAGGAGACGCATTATGATGCTTCGTGGATTCTCCGTGTGCGCCGCCGCCGTGTTGCTGTTGACGGCGGCGCTTTTTGCCGCGGCCGGCGAACCGGCCGCGCCGCAAGCCGGCGATTTCGCCAAAGCGGTCGAGAAGGCAATCGGCTTCCTGCGAACAAAACAATCGCCGGACGGTTCATTCGCGTCTTATTCCGGGCCGGGGCCGACCTCGCTGGTCGTCACCGCGGTTCTCCGCCACGGCCGCTCGATGCAAGACCCCCTGGCGGCCAAGGGACTCGAATATCTCGAAGGCTTCGTCCAGCCCGACGGCGCCATCTCGCTCAAGGAAAGCCTCTATCGAAACTACGAAACCAGCCTTGCGTTGATCTGCTTCGTCGAGGCCAACCGCGACGGGCGATACGACAAGCTAATCGGCGACGCCAAGCGGTTCCTCAAGGGCGAACAATGGGGCGGCAACCAGGAAGCGGATGAATCGGATCCCAGTTACGGCGGGGCGGGCTATGGAAAACACGAACGACCCGACCTGTCGAATACGCAGTTTCTGATCGAAGCGCTGCGGGCGGCCGGAGCGGGGCCGGACGATGAAGCAATCAAAAAAGCACTGATCTTCGTCTCGCGCTGCCAGAACTTGGAAAGCGAGCATAATACGCTCCCCTTCCCCGCGAAAAACCCGGACGGCGGTTTCTACTACACGCCCGCCGCCGGCGGGCAGAGCCAGGCCGGCGAAACGCCCAACGGAGGGCTGCGAAGCTACGGCTCGATGACCTACGCCGGATTGAAAAGCATGATCCACGCCGGCGTGAAGGCCGACGATCCGCGAGTGAAGGCCGCCGTCAAATGGATCGGCCGGCACTACGACTTGACCAGCAATCCCGGCATGGGCCAGGCAGGACTGTATTACTACTATCACACCTTGGCCAAGGCCCTCGACGCCGCCGAAATGGACTATGTGGAAGACGCCGCCGGAAATCGCCACGATTGGCGGCGAGATTTGACCGCCGAACTGCTCAAGCGGCAGGCGCCCGACGGCTCGTGGGCGAACGAAAATATCCGCTGGCTCGAAGGCGAATCGAGTCTGGTGACCGGTTACGTGCTGCTTACGCTAGCCTATTGCAAGCCGGCGGCGGATGAGGGGAAATGATCGATGGAACTATTTGAAGCCATTGCCAAAAGACACAGCTATCGCGGCCGATTCACGGACGCGCCCGTCCCGCGCGACGATTTGCGAAGCATCGTCCAGGCCGGAATTCAGGCCCCCTCGGCGAAAAACCAACAGGTCGTCTCCTTCGTCCTCGTCGATGATCCGGCGCTGCTCGGAGAAATCGCCGAGATCGTCGATAAGCCGGTCTGCCGTACCGCCCGAGCGATGATCGCTTGCGCCGTAGATCCGCGCCCCGTGTTCGAGGGCCTATCTTTCGCCGCCGAGGATTGTGCGGCCGCGGTGGAAAACATGTTGCTGGCCGTCACCGCGCTGGGTTATGCGAGCGTTTGGCTCGACGGCGCGTTGCGTAGCGGCAACCGCGCCGAGCGCATCGGCCGTCTGCTCAACGTGCCGTCTCACAAGACGGTGCGGATTCTGCTGCCGCTCGGCATGCCGGAAGAACGGTGTGAACAGCGGGAAAAACTCCCCTTCGACCGCCGCGCCTGGTTCAATCGCCACGATTAATCAAGCTCAAACCACCAAGCTGCGACTAACCGCCGTAGAGTTGCCGCGATACTTCGGCAACCAGGTCGCGATAGTAGCGATAGTTGTCCAGCGAGACGTCGGGCGGGATGGCGTGGTCGCAGGCGGATATGTAACCGCCGTCGGCGAAACAGGACTCCAGCCGCGGGCGGATTTCCGCCCGTATCCGCTCCGGCGTGGAGGCCAACACCCGCTTGTCGACGCCGCCAAAGAAGCCGATTGATTTGCCGTACTGACTGCGGATTTTAGCCACGTCCATACCGGCGGCCACTTCCATTGGATGCATCACGGTTACGCCGACTTCGAGCCACATGGGGATGATTTTCTCGATATTTCCGTCCGAATCGACCATTGCAATTGGAATCCCGGCCGAATGCACGCGATCCATCACCTGGTGATAAAAGGGCAGGCAAAACTTGCGGAACATCGCGGGCGAAATCAGCGGCCCGGACTTGTAGGCCAGGTCTTCCCAAAACATGACCCAATCAAGCTCGACGCCGGTCGAGAGCACGCGGTCCAACAGTCCGAGGGCGAGGTGAGTAAGGGTTTCGATCATTTCCTCGATCAGCGCCGGATTGTCGAACAATAGCATGGAGAGGTTTTCGACGCCCCACCAGTTGCGCAGGTATCCGTAGGTGCCCCCGACCCACATCCCCAGCGGATAATCGCGATTGCGGTATTCCCCTTCGACCATTTGCGGAAAATCGGCCGGCAGTCGCTGGGGCGTGTCGGGGTCTAAACGCCGCTTGTATTCCGGCCAATCGGCCAACGTTTGCAGCGGGTACGAAATCCATTGCGGCATCGCCGGCGGCGGAACGTTCTTGAGAACGCGCACAACCTCGCCGTCGGGCCTGCGCTCGATTCGATAGTCCTCGGTTTCTTCAAGCGCGGTCGTGCCGAAATCCGGCACCGGCGGAAATAACTCGGGATGCGGAATCTTCCACGCAAACGGATCGAAATCCATGCCGAAGT
>Ga0123333_10002930_pt1 | contig 16925 bp, 14 predicted proteins | sample BioC12SIPDNA_3_FD_89957 | JGI IMG/M metagenome (GOLD analysis project Ga0123333, IMG submission 89957) | Anaerobic biogas reactor microbial communites from Washington, USA - Biogas_R2_B C12 SIP DNA | ecosystem: Engineered > Bioreactor > Anaerobic > Unclassified | place: Washington, USA... | reverse complement strand
TTTGACTACGTCTACGCCCGCTCGACGGACAGCGGCCCCGGCGACACGATCGCCGTGGAGAACGAAGGAATTCTGGCCTATCGGTTGCTGCGGATGGGGACGTGGTGAGATGCGAAGCCCGAAAAGAGGGGTCAGGACTCTTTGATTCTGCGCAGTGCAAGGAGCCGCACAGAATCAAAGAGTCCTGACCCCTTTTCTGCCTTACGCCGCTCGCCGGCTGATTTCGTCGGCAACGTGAACGACGATCGTCGTCAGGCGGCCTTCCCGTTCGACGAGCAACTCGAGGGGGCCCGGAAGGGTGGTCGCCAGTTCGGCAAACTGGCCGTCGTCGGTGAAGTCGCGGCCGGCTATCTGATAGATACGATCTCCGGGTCGCAGGCCGGCACGAGCGGCGGCCGAGCCCGGAAAAACCTGCTTGAGAATCACGGTTCCCGGTTCCGCGTCATCAGTCTCCCAGGTGATTCCCAGCCGCAACGGAGTGCCTTCGAGTTGAACCACCAGCTCACGCGTTTCTTCGTCTTCGCGGGGTTTCACCACGACGCGGACCGGGTTGACGGCAGCCAGAACGGCGCCGGCCAGGTCTTCACCGGAATGGACGATGTGGCCGGCCAGCTCCACCACACGGTCACCGGGCCGGATGCCCGCCGTGTCGGCTGCGGAGCCCGGCGTCACCGACGTGAGTTCGACGCCGTCCTCGCCGGCGCCCTGGGGGTCCCAGGCCACGCCGAGGCGCTGCGGCACGGCGCCCGCTCCTTCCCGCGAAATGACCCAGGTCGGCGCCGACTCAGTTCGGCAGGCCGTGCGGAATCTGGGGCACCGCTCGTCTTCCGCCAGATCGTAGGTCATGCCGAACAACAGTCGAACGATTCGGGTCATCCCGTCCGAATCGATCAGATCTGCGTCGTCCGTCTCGCGATGGTATTGGTCATGCACGCCGGTGTGGGCAAACAGCGCCGGAATCTGCCGTTGGACGAACGGGTAGTGGTCGGCGTTGGCGACCAGCGTCCAGGAGAAGTCGATCCGCAAGTCCGACTGGGCATTGTTCGTCGAGATGAGACGGCGATAGCCTTGGGCCGTCCGCGAGCCGAACACAGTCAGTTGATTGTCGCGCAGGCGGCCGATCATGTCGATATTGATCGCTGCCACGATTCTGCCGGGCGGAACCGTCGGATTGGCGGCCCAATGGTTCGATCCCAGAAGCCCTTTCTCTTCGGCATCCCAGAATGCAAACAGCACGCTTCGCCGGGGCGGTTCCGGCAGCATGCAAAAGGCTTCGGCCAGTTCGAGGATTGCCGACGTTCCGCTGGCGTTGTCGTCGGCGCCGTTATGGATCTCGCCGATTCTGCCCAGGCTTGTCTTCTTGCTGCCTCGCCCGATGTGGTCATAGTGAGCACACAGAATGACCGTCTCTTGAGAGAGGGTCGGATCGCGACCTTTGAGGATCGCAAGGACGTTGCGGTAGCCCGCCCCAAAGCGTTGGTAGAACCCGCCGTCGGAGCCTGCCGCCGTGAGTCCGAGATCGCCGAAGCGTTCAACCAGGTATTCGGCGGCAGCTCGCCCCCCGGGTGTCCCGGCCTCGCGCCCCGCCATCGTGTCGTCTGCGAGAATGACCACGTGAGACTGCAACTGATCGGGCACGATCGAGTTGATGGCGGCCGTCAGCGAGGCATTCTTCTCGGCCGCGCTTGCGTCCAACACGCCGCAGAGCACGAGCACAAGCGGCAACAAGCCGGCAAGACAGGATCGGCAGACGGGGATTCGATTCATGCTGAGACGCTCAGGGAAGCCAAACGAGGATCGCACGCCACAGAAGTACCACGGCCTTTCTCCCGTTTACTATACCTTCTCTCGCCCCGGCGGTCGAAAGGCGGTCTTGCAGATTATGGCAGACTGGAAGACCGGATACCGGATCGCGGGGTCTGCTCCCAAAGCGTTTATTCATAAGTAGTTACAGCAATCCCAGTTCCGACGGACTCTCGTGCCGAGGAGAACGGCGCACCAAGCCGTGCGCGGGCCGATTTGGCCGTCGACAAACGGCGGGGCATCGATTAGGCTAGAGAATTCCTCCCCGCAAGGCGGGGAGAGGTGCCGAGGGGCAACGTTCTTATCGAGCTTGCCTATTTCATGTACGGAGGGCCGGCAACGGAAGCCCCAATCTTTCGGGGAACCGTGTTCTCAGCCGTCCGTTCCATATGCAGACGTCCAGAGAGTCTCGTGGTAGGAGAATCTGATGAGTTCCAAGCGAATCTTGTTGTCGGAAAGCGAAATGCCCAAGGCGTGGTACAATCTCCAGGCCGACTTGCCGGAGCCCGTGCCGCCGCCGCTGCATCCTGCAACCAACCAACCGATCGGTCCGGCTGACTTGGAGCCGATCTTCGCCAGGGCCCTCATCGCCCAGGAAGTCAGCCAGGAACGGTGGATCGATATCCCCGACGACATCCTTCGCGTCTATGCCATTTGGCGCCCGGCTCCCTTGGTACGAGCGACCAACCTGGAGAAAGCACTGGGAACTCCCGCCCGCATCTATTTCAAAGACGAGAGCCACAGTCCCGCCGGCAGCCACAAGCCCAACACGGCCGTGGCCCAAGCTTACTATAACAAGCAGGAAGGCACTCACCAGTTGACCACCGAAACGGGTGCCGGCCAATGGGGAACCGCCCTGGCCTTCGCGTGCAGCCAGTTCGGCATCAAGTGCAAGGTCTACATGGTCAAGATCAGCTATCAGCAGAAACCCTACCGGCGTTCGATGATGCATGTGTGGGGCGGCGAGGTCACTCCCAGTCCGTCGGAGGAAACCAACGCCGGCCGGAGCATTCTCGCCGCCGATCCGGACTGCCCGGGCAGCCTGGGGATGGCCATCAGTGAAGCCGTCGAGGCGGCCGTGACCAGCGGCAACGCCAAATACACGCTCGGCAGCGTGCTCAACCACGTGATGCTGCATCAGACGATCATCGGCCTGGAAGCCGAGAAGCAAATGAAGATCGCCGAAGACTATCCCGACGTCGTGATCGGATGCGTCGGCGGCGGCAGCAACTTCGCCGGTTTGGCCTTCCCCTTCCTGCGGCATAAGATCGCCGGCAAGGATATCCGTTTCGTGGCTGCCGAGCCCCAGTCATGCCCCTCGATGAGTCGCGGCCAATACCGCTACGACTACGGGGATACGGTCAAGATGACGCCGCTGCTCAAGATGCACACTCTGGGGCACAGTTTCGTGCCGGCGGGCATTCATGCCGGCGGGCTACGCTATCACGGCATGGCGCCCATGGTCAGTCTTGCCGCCAAATTGGGCCTGATCGAGGCCGCCGCATTCCACCAATTGGAGTGTTTCGAGGCCGCCAAGCTGTTTGCCGAAACCGAAGGCACGATTCCGGCACCGGAGACTTCGCACGCCATCCGGGCCGCGGTTGTCGAAGCGCTGAAGTGCAAGCAGACGGGTGAAGAGAAGTGCATCCTCTTCAATTTCAGCGGACACGGACTGTGCGACCTCGGCTCCTACGACCGCTACTTTGCCGGCGAGTTGGAAGATTTCGCCTATCCGATCGATCGGATTCAGGCCGCCCTGGCGGAACTGCCCGTGCTGGAATGAACGGCTCGTTTCGCCAGCCATAGGAACGAAACAGACACGGCCGCCCCCGACAACCGATTGTCGGGGGCGGCCGTTCTTTTTTGTCGCGCGACCTCAGCTACCCACGAACCGAAGATGGACCACGCACGAGCGTCTTGGTACGTTAGAACCGGGCAGGAGATCGGCGTCGCATATAGTCGCTTTTCGCTCTGCGAAAAGGCGCTTGTTCGCGGAGCGAACAACGACACTGGTTGATTCGTCGCCCCCTACCCGGCGAAGCTTCGGAGTTGCGGCTGGGATTCTTCTTCCTCGTTCGGCAATCGCACGACGGCTCCGGGCGGCAACCGGCGTTCGGCCATGATGCCGCGGGTCGTCGTCGACAGAAATTGATAGAATTGCGAAGCAGCTCCCTCGGGAAATTCATCCCGGAGCCGCTGCAAGACGTCATTCCAGCAGAGCCCGCTGCGATAGATGACGCGGTAGGCCTGCTTGAGCCGCTGAATCTCGTCTGATGCAAAACCGGCGCGTCTGAGCCCGATCGTATTCAACCCCACGACATGGCTGCTCAAGCCGTCGAGGGTAATGAAAGGCGGCACGTCTTTGTTCACGTGAGACTGTCCGCCCACCATGGCGAGAGAACCGATGCGGCAGAACTGATGGACCGCAGCGGCCCCTGACAGGTAGGCGCGATCCCCCACGGTCACGTGGCCAGCCAGCATTGAATTGTTCGCGAAGATCGTGTGGTTTCCAACCCGGCAGTCGTGTGCCACGTGCGTATTGACCATGAACAGGTTGTTGTCGCCGACGACGGTCTCGCCGTCCTCGGCCATGGCGCGGTGGAAGGTCACGTTCTCGCGAATCATGTTCCCGGCCCCGATTACGAGTCGTCCCGGCCTTTCCGGGACGTTGACATGCTGAGGAAGGCCGCCGAGAACGGCCCCCTCACACACGGTATTGCCGGGGCCCACGGTGGTGCCGTTCTTGATCACAACGCGATGCAAGATCCGGCAGCCCTCGGCGATGACCACGTCGCTTTCAATCACGCTCAACGGGCCGATTTCAACGTCGTCGCAGATCACGGCCGCTGGGTCGACAACGGCCGAAGAATGGATTTTCACGGCAGATTCCCCCTGGTGTGCTTAAAAGACGGAGGGTGCGTTGGGCTCGGGTATAACGAGCCTGATTGCGGGATCCTGGCGCACCGGCTCCCATCCCCATGTATCGGTCGTTCGGGTCGTAGCAGTCCAAGCTGATACGCGGATTTTGCGGCCGACGCCATCCCTTCGTGAGAGGGAGATGATTGGCAAATCGCGCGGTGCCGCGTGACATCGCCGGCACTCACCGCGGTCTCTCGCACACTAGCCGAACCGGCTCGCCACGCGTAAACTGAAGCATCGGTAGTATTTCAGCCAACTGCGATCAAGCGAAGGACGAATGGGCGATGTCGAGTGAAGTAGAACGATACGACGAGGCAATTCAACTCCAGCAGAACGGCCGACTGGAGGAAGCCGTCGCCAAACTCGAGCAGTTGACTGCCGATTACCCGGACTATGCTCTAGCCCATGCCGCCCTGAGCGTCTTCTATCAGAAACTCCAGCGCAATGACGAGGCCGTCGAGCATGCCGGCAAGGTCTGCGAGCTGGAGCCGGAAGATCCGTTCAGTTTCGTGGCCATGAGCACCATATGCCAGAAGGCGGGCCGCATCTCCGAAGCCGAGCGAGCCTTGGCGCAGGCCCATCAGGCCCAGATGGCTTCGTACCGGCAAGGACAGAATCGTTCGTAGCTACGGTATACGGCCTGTCTCCAGCCCCGATCCGTCCAGGACTGCGGTCAAGCTGAACCGGCACGGCAAGAAAGCGAATAAGGCTGCCCGGAAGGCGGCCTTATTCGTTGAATTCCAATGTTGCCCAGCGAAGATCAGAGGGCTGCCTTGACCTTGTCGACCACGGCCTCAAAGGCCTCGGGGTCGTGAATCGCCATCTCGGAGAGGGACTTGCGATTCAGTTCGATCTGGGCCTTCTTGAGTCCGGCGATAAACTCGCTGTAGCGCAGGCCGTGCATTCGCACGGCAGCACTGATTCGGATGATCCAGAGGCGGCGAAAATCCCGCTTGCGGGCTCGCCGGTCCCGGAAGGCGTAACAGCCGGCGCGAACCAGCGTTTCTTTGACCGTGCGGAGAAGCCGTCCGCGTCCTCCCCGATAGCCTTTGGCTTTCTTGTAAAGCCTGTTCTTGGCCTTGGTCCTTGCGGCACCCTTGGTGGTTCTCATTGACAAACCTCTTTCGATAATGCGGGATCAAGGCCCTCCCGGCCCGAAGCACAGGAGCGTTTGGATGCCCGTCCCGTTCTGCCATCTTTTGGAGTCTTGGTTCAGGACTCCTGCGCATGGTGTGCGCATGTTTGTGAAGGTTGGGTCGCGGACTTGCCCCGCTCGGGGAAGGCTAGTTGCTGTTTCCGCACAACGCTTCGCGGATCTTGCCCGCCTCGAGGGAATTGACGCAGGTCGTCCCACGCAGATTCCTCTTGCGCTTGTGGCTCATTCGAGCGGCCAGGTGGCTTGTGCCCGACTGGCGATGCTTGACCTTGCCCGACGCGGTAACGCGGAAACGTTTCTTCGTCCCTTTGTGGGTCTTCTGCTTTGGCATGGCTGACAATCAATTTCTCTCAGATCGTGGAACGCGGTCTCTACCGGCAACGGCCCCCTGCTCGAGGCCATGCCAATAGTTAGCCCCTCATTATAAATCCTTGAGGGCCATGAGAAAGGGGGATCGACCGGAATCCCTCGCCGTCGGCAGGGAAAATCGGCTAGAACCGTGGGAAAACAATCCCCCCAAACAGGCCCTCGTGACCAGAGCCTGGGCAATGACACAGCACCACCCCCGCAAAGGGAGTAGATACATTCCGCCGCAAGGAGAGGTTTCGAGTCCGGGTTATTTCGGCGCGAGCGTGCAGATGATACGCCGCCCCTGCCGTGAGGGGGCCGATTCAACCTTCGACACGTCCTCGAGTTGTTCCAGCATTTGGTCGATAACCCGCTGGCCTTCCTCAACGTGCGTGATCTCCCGACCGCGGAACATCACCGAGATGAGCACCTTGTTCTTATGCTCCAAGAAGTCGCGAGCCCGGCTCACCTTCACGCTGATGTCGTGATCCCCCGTCTTCGGGCGGACCCGGATCTCCTTGACTCTCTGTTGATGGGTGTGGCTCTTGTGCTGGCGTTTTTTCTGTTGGTACTTGAATTTGCCGAAATCCATTACCCTGCAAACGGGTGGTCTACTGTCCGGCGCAACTTCCACAAGATCGAGTCCCGCATTGCGGGCAGTCGCCAAGGCTTCGTCGGTAGAGATGATTCCCAGTTGAGCACCGTCGATGCCGATGACGCGGACCTGGGGCACGCGGATCTGTTCGTTGATGCGCTGCTGCTGTTTGGTTGCGATGGTCGCAATCCTCCTTAAAGGGTAGCGGTCCGCCTCGCTGCGGTCTTCCGTTTCACAGGCCGCATCCGGATGGGACCAAGGGAGTAGTTACCGGCAACCGCGACATCTGCACCCGAATCGACGGTTGCCAACATTCTTCAAGAGTATTTATGACGGACAAGCCCTCGTCAACTTCGACACGGGCGAAAATCCCGGTATTTGCCAGCGAACGGCAGACCGACCCCCTCATTTGTGCTAGTTCTCGGCTGCTGCCGCAGGAAGCCTCTTGGCCGCAATCTCCTCGCGGAATCTGGAAATGACCTCGGCCACGGGCATGGAACCCAGATCGCCCTGCCGGCGATCGCGAACGGCCGCCGTTCCGGTTTCCGCTTCGCGTCCTCCCACCACCAGCATGTAGGGGATCATCTCCAACTGGGCGTCACGAATCTTCGCCCCGATCTTTTCAGGACGATAGTCGCCGCTGGCCCGCAGTCCGGCTTCCCGAAGCTGGGATTCCACTTGGCGTCCGTAGTCCTCGAATTTCTGGCTCACGACCAGCACGCGGACCTGCTCTGGAGCCAGCCATAAGGGGAACGCACCGGCAAAGTGCTCGATCAGCATTCCGATGAACCGCTCGAAGGAGCCGAACGGCGCCCGGTGGATCATGACGGGGCGATGGGGCTGATTGTCGGCCCCGATGTACTCCAGTCCAAACCGCTCCGCACTGGGCAGATTGTAGTCGAGTTGAACCGTGCCGAGCTGCCACTCGCGCCCGATGCAGTCGGCCACCACGAAGTCGGCCTTGGGGCCGTAGAAGGCGGCCTCACCGATCTCGATTTCCAGATCGGGCAGATCCATGTTCTCGCAGACGTCGCGAAGCGCGGCTTCCGCTCGGTCCCAGACCGCCGGTTCGCCCACGTACTTGTCGCTGGCCGGATCGCGGAAGCTCAGCCGCACCCGGTAATCGTTCAGGCCGACGGTCGACAATACGTGCTTGGTCATCTCCAGGCATCCGCGGAACTCGTCTGCCACCTGCTCTTCGGTGCAGAAGATGTGGGCGTCGTCCTGGGTAAATCCGCGCACGCGAGTCATCCCGTTCAATTCGCCGGACTGCTCGAAGCGATGCACGGTGCCGAATTCGGCCAGTCGCAAAGGCAGTTCGCGATAGCTCCGCGGCTTCGACTTGTAGATCGTGATGTGATGAGGGCAATTCATGGGCCGCAGCAAGTAGCGATCGCCGTCGGCCATCTCGACGGGCGGAAACTGGCTGTCGGCGTAGTAGGGGTAGTGGCCCGAAATCTGGTAGAGGTTGACTCGCCCGATCACCGGCGTGTAGACGGGCTGGTATCCGTTCTTGATCAACTCGCCGTAAATGAAGTTCTCGAGTTCGCGGCGCACGACGGCACCTTTGGGAAGCCACAGAACGAGTCCCGATCCGACGTCCGGATCGATCATGAACAGTTCCAGTTGCTTGCCCAGGACCCGGTGGTCGCGCCGTTTCGCCTCTTCCAGCCGCTGAAGATAACTGTCCAGATCCTGCTTGGAAAACCACGCGGTGCCGTAGAGCCGTTGGAGTTGCTTCTGGGCGGCGTCCCCTTTCCAATAGGCCCCGGCGACCGACATGAGCTTGAAAGCCGAAATCGCCTGGGGGGCGGGAACGTGCGGGCCGCGGCACAGGTCGACGAACTCGCCCTGCCGGTAGAACGAAACGGTCTCTTCTTCCGCCAGGCCCTCCTGGATATGTTGCACTTTGAGCTTCTGATTCAGGTCGGCACATAGCCGCACCGCCTCGTCGCGCGGCTGAACGACCCTCTCGAAAGGCTCGTTCTCCTTGATGATCTTGGCCATTTCGGCCTCGATCTTGGAGAAGTCGGCCTCGCTGATGGCGTGCTCCAGAGAGAAGTCGTAGTAGAAACCGTTCTCGACCGTGGGCCCGAAGGCCAACTCCACTCCGTCGAACAGTCGCATGACCGCCCGGGCCATGATGTGGGCACAGGAGTGGCGCATCACGTCGAGCGCCTCGGGGTCCCGTTTCGTGAGCAGCCGGAGCTGCACTTCGCCTTCTTCGGGCAAAAAAGTGTCGGCGCCGACGATCTTGCCGTCGACCACGGCTGCCAGGGTCGCTTTGGCGAGCCCGGAACCGATATCCGCCGCCACGTCCATGGCACGCATGCGGCGAGAGAATTCCTTGGAACTTCCATCGGGGAGGTTGACTTTTACCATCGTTTCTGGCCGCAGAGCGAAGCGGCCTCCTTTCTGGACGGCGACGTCGATACAAAGGACGCCGAATTGGAGCGGCCACTTCGACCGCGGGGAGACAACTCCCGTAGGTTATACGGGCAAGCTCGCGATCCCATCAAGATCAGACAGCCGCGGGGACGGGCGGGTTCGGCACGACGACCGAACGGGGCGTCCGAACCCTTGCTGCCGCCGGACATCCGAGGCGAGAAACAACCGCTCGGAGAAACCTCGCAATACCACGAAACCCGGCGTGGAGAGTCGGGCCTGTGACAGTGGGCGCAACCGTCGACCATCAATAGAAGCTCATCAACCCGTTCGTCTCATCGTCGCGGATGTCGAAGATCTTCGTCAGGTTCGTAAGCGTGAACAATTCGTAGATCTCGGGCTTCATTTCGCAAAGCACCATTCGGCCGCCCTTGCCTCTCATCCGCTTGTTCAAGGTGATCAGCTTGCCCAACACGGAACTCGAAAGAAAACCGACGCCGGAGAAGTTCAACAGGAGATTCGTGCAGTCTTCCTGAGCGGCCACGTCATTCAGCTCGCGAGCGATCCCTTCGATGACCATGTCATTGAGGATTTTGGTTTCCAGAAATCGAGCCACGTAAACGACACCGTTTTTTGAAACCTCAATGTGGCGATAGTCGGCCATGCTGCAAAACTCCTGGAATTGCTGATCCCGCCCCGGTCAACCTGCCGGAAGGAACGGGCTGGATTCCGCCGGACCAGTGAATCGGACGAATCCGTCGAACGACATGCATCGTTGGCACACTACGCCCTGCCTGCGTGCCCGTCAGAGGAACAACCCGACCGAGACATCGGGCCGGCAACCTGATGCTCGGCCGATCTCCCATTCTTGCCCGAAATGACTGACAGCAAACAGATTTGCGCCGCCCAGCAGATCTTACGGTATACCCAACCATGGCACTAGTGTCAAGAAGGTGCCTCGGTGGCGGATATTCCTCAACCTCGTTATATCGGGGGGCATTCCCGGGTTTCGGAAACGTCCCTTAGATAGTCCAGCAGTTCCTGTTCGTACCGTTCCACCGAGAATCTCTCGGAATTCGCCCGAGCCAGTGAGGCCGAGAATCGATGGCAGTCTCGTTCGAATCGTTCCACCCCCTCAATCAGGGAGTCCACCGACTGTTCACCGAAGAAGCATCCGGTGCCCGGTTCTGTAACGGTCGCCTCCTGAACCGTCTCGGTTGCCCCCCCGTCGCGGTATGCTATGACCGGTGTGCCGCATGCCTGGGCCTCGACCGGCACGATCCCGAAGTCCTCGTTGCCTGGAAACAACAACGCTCGACAACGACGCATCCGGCTGCGAATCACCTCGTTTGAACACCAACCGGCCATTTCGACCGTCGGGCCTGCCATCTGGCGGAGGCCAGCGGCTTCAGGCCCCGAACCGATGACCACCAGACGTCTTCCCAACCTCGAACAGGCTTCAACGGCCAGATCAACCCGCTTGTAGGGTACCAATGCCGACACGCAGAGGTAGAAATCGTCGCGAATCGCCGGTTCAGGGGCCGGGGTGTAGAAATTGGTGTCGACCGGCGGGTAGATGATCCGGCTGCTCCGGCCGTAGCACTCCTCGATTCGCCGTTGAACGGTGCGGCTGATCGCAACGAAATGGGTCACCCGGTCGGCCGTCCGGCGGTCCCATTCCTGAATCCGGTCAAGGACCCACCCCTTGGCTGCGGAAAGTGACGTCCCGGCAAACCGCCCGGATGCCACGAAGTAATCCGCCCGGCGATGCCACGCGTATCGCATCGGCGTGAAACAGTAGCACACATGGGGCACGCCCCGCGGGACGCGAATGCCCTTCGCCACGGCATGGCTGAAGCTGACGACCAGATCGACGTCGTCGGGAATGGTCAGTCGCTCCACCGCCCGGGGCATCAAGGGGAGCAGATGACGGTAATGCCGTTGCGCCCCGGGAACGTGCTGAAGGAAGCTCGTGTGGATCGACATTCGCTCGATCGTCGGGCTCGTCGCTCCCGGCCTGTGCAAGAGCGTGTAGAGCCGAGCCTCGGGAAAGTGACGGCAGAGGATTTCCAGGCACTTCTCACCGCCTCGCATCCCGGTGAGCCAGTCGTGGACCAAGGCGATCTTCACAAAACGAGTCCCCAACGCACTGTCTTTCTGAAGGCCGAGTTGCCTGGGCTATCCTGGCCGGAACCGGAAAACGCGTCAAGCCGAATCCGACGGGCGATCGTCACCGAACGGTTGCAGTGTTCTTTCATCCGTTCGCCTGACCTTGCACTGCGGCCCGGTTTTCGGTATCAACCGCACAACCAAGGCTGCGCAAGGTTGCGGGACCGCTTGCAGTGCTTGTCTATTTTCCTTGTCTTCTCTATTGCGCCTTCCTGGGACCGGAACCACCTCTGCCTGGGAGAATCTGCGATTGTCGTTGCGATGAACTGTACGAATCGACAACTGGCTGTTGTTGCCCTGGCCCTGGCCGGGATTCTCGCGAGCGGGTGTGCCACTCTGCCAACGGCTGAACCGGTGGTAGTCGCTATGGGTGAGGTGACGGCACCGGTCCTCGAATTGCCCCAGGAGACCGCCAAGTCGATTGTGCCTTCCAACGACCGAGACTGGTCGCCCGATCTGGCGGTTCTATCTCGTGCGGAGTTCAACGGCGATCTGGTCACGATTCGCAATGTTCGCAACTGCACCTACCGCACGGCGGACGACTACGATGTGGCCCACTACGACAAGACCTTCGACCTGAACAAGATCGAGAGCCTGGATTTAGTCGTCGTGCCCTTCCTTGAAATGCCGGCCCTTGCCCACATCGCCGTAAGCTTCGGATTCGAAGGCGACGAGTATGTGGGGGTTTCCGTGGAGATCCGCAAAGAGAAAGGCGAAACGTACGCCCCGCTCAAAGGCGTCATGCGTCAGTTCGAGTTGATGTATGTGGTTGCCGACGAGCGAGACATGATACGTCTCTGCACGGATCAATATCTCAACGGGGTCTACGTCTATCGTGCAAACGCTTCGCCCGACGTCGTCCGTGCCATGTTTGTCGACATGATGCACCGCGTGAACGAATTGGCCGAGAAGCCCGAGTTCTACAACACGTTCACCAATAACTGCACCACGAACATCGTTCGCCATATCAACAGCCTCGGCACGGGCACGGTTCCCTACGACTACCGCGTGCTGCTGCCCGGCTATTTCGACAAGCTCGTCTACGACCTGAGCATGATCGAGAAGGACGTCTCCTTCGAACGAACGAAGAACAACGCTCGGGTCAATCGCCGAGTGTACGAGTTCGCCGATCGGCCGGATTTCTCAGCCGCCATTCGGCGGTAGGGCAAGCAGACGTGTTCAGCCTCCCGGACGATCCAGCCCAAGCTCCGAGATTCGCTTGTAGAGCGTCGTCCGGCTGATTTGCAGGCGCCGGGCTGCCCGGGCGATGTTCCAGCCGGCCTGGTGGAGTTCGTGGCGGATCGTTGCTTCGTCCGGCACACCGCGACGCTCTGCCGAAACGGGTCCTTCCCCGTACAATGCCGCCGGCGACGCGGCCGGCCGGGGATTGCTCAACTCGGGTGGAAGATGTTCCGGGCCGATCAGCCCGCCGCGGACTTTGACGAAAGCGTATTCGATGGCGTTTTCCAACTCGCGGACATTTCCCGGCCAGGGGTAGTCGAGCAATAGGGCTGTTGCCTCAGGATCGAGTCCTTCCACATTGCGCCCGGTTTCTTCGCGGAAGCGTTCGACAAAATGCTGCGCGAGCAGCGGCAGATCGTCGCGCCGCTCCCGCAGCGGCGGCAGGTGGATCGGTACGACGCGCAACCGATAATAGAAGTCGCGGCGAAAGCTCCCCTCGGCAACCATCTCTGCCAGGGGCCGGTTGGTGGCCGCAATCACCCGGATGTCGACCGGCACCGATTCGTCGCTTCCCACCCGCTCGATGACCCGGTGCTGGAGCACGCGGAGCAGCTTGACCTGGATGGCGGGCGCCACGTCGCCGATCTCGTCGAGGAAGATCGTCCCGCCGGCGGCCGCCTCAAACCGCCCGCGTTTGTCGCGCGTCGCGCCGGTGAAAGCGCCCTGGACGTGTCCGAACAGTTCGCTCTCCAAAACACCTTCGGCCAGTGCGGAACAGTTGACCGCCACGTACGGACCGGCCGATCGCGCTCCCAAGTGGTGAATCGCCCGGGCGACCAGTTCCTTGCCGGTGCCGCTCTCGCCCTCGATCAACACGGTTGCATCCGAGTCGGCCACCTCGGTGATCAACTCAAAGACATCCTGCATCGGCTTGCTCTTGCCCACCAGGTTGTGGAGCCGGTAGCGGCGCTCGAGATTCTCGCGCAGCGTGACCAATTCCGTCACATCGCGAAACAGCAGAACGCTGCTCCGCGGCCGGCCCTCGCGGGGCGGGAGCATGGCGGTCTGGAACTGCAGGACCTTGCGGTTCCCTGAACTGGTCTGAACGGGGATTTGAACGTCGCGGATCGGCTGCCCGCTGCGGATCGATTCGCGGATCCCCGCCGCCGACTGGCAGAGCTGCCGGCCCAGGAGATCGCAGCATTTCGTTTCCAGAGCGTCAGCTTTCTCGGTTTCGAGAATCTCGCAGGCCGCCCGATTGATGCCGATGATCGCGCCCGAATCATCCAACGTAACGATTCCCTCGACCAGGCCGTCGAGAATCGCCTCGAGGTCTTCCTTGGTGACCGTGCGGGTTGGGGAATTGGGCAGTCGGTCGGGCACGGGGGCCTCCGTGGGCGGGTGGGTGCAGATCCGTTTTCCGGCGGTGTTGTCCATTCTAAGTGTGCAAACCAAGCCGGTCGACTTGGATTTGGATGCACGAGGGCAAGGGAAGGTCACAGGGGGAGGTGTTTTCCGCTCCGTACCAGGCGTTTGTTCGCGGGAGCGAACAACCACATCACTCCCGCACCACCGGAGCATCCGGACCGGGGAAATCGTCCGGAACCGGGATCGTCACCTTGCCGGTGGCGGCCCATTCGGTGCCGCGCTGGAAGGTGGTGATGAACGCAACGCTGGCGCACTGCACGGCCGCATGCCCGATCGCCGTGTGGAAGACGCGGCCTTTCCCGTAAGAAATCGTCATCAGCATCGGCTCGTGCTCGCCGCTTCCTTTCTTTTCCGCGTCGGAGAACGCGGTGGCCAAGACCGTGACGTTCTTGGCCGGACCGCGGAGCCAACTGTAGAGCTCGTCGGCGCTGTGCATGAAGACGGGCGGCAGGCCCTTGGTGATCGGGTGGTTGGGCTCGCGGACGGTGATCTGGAACTCGTGCTGCGGGCCGTGTCCGCCGCCCTTGCCGGGGATCCGATCGCGAACGACCTTGCCGTCGCGCCAGCGCAGGTACGGTCCGCTCTCTTCGTTGCGCCCACCCCACCCGCCGACGGCGATCATTTCGTTGTATTCCTTCCACTTGGGGAAAGCGTTGTTGGCCGCGTGAAAGATCACCAGCCCCCCGCCGGCGTTCATGTAGTCGATCAGCGCCTGGTTGATTTCTTCCGGCCAGGAGTCGCCCGTGTAGTTGCTGACGACGACGTCGTAGGCGGCGAAGTCGGGCTTGAACCGGCTCATGTCCTCACCCTCGGCGGGCGAAGTGGCCACGTCGACGGTGAACAGCCCGGTCTCTTCCAGGAGCCGCTTGAGGACGGGCGTAGTTTCCTGCCATTTGTGATTGTTCTGCCCGTCGACGATCAAAGCCTTCATGGGCTCGGCGGCGGTGAGGGCAGTTGCACAGAAGACAATCAGTGATAGAGCCAGAAATATTCGGCGGTTGGACATGGGTGGGGCTCCAAAGGGTTGCTGGAGTGCGTGGATGACTGTCGGGTGTGTCGTCTCTCCAGATCATCGAGTCTAGTTAAGCCAAGGTCGCACACGAGTCTGGTTGCTGGTGGGCGAGCAGGGCCACCCGCCCCATTGGACGGTTGGTGCGGTCGGTGGCGTCAACGTCGATCGATAGGTGCGGTGGACATACAGTAGCTAAGGTTTTGTATTGCAGGTGGTTACGGCGATTCTCGGGGTGCAGAACCGGCAGGCCCCTCTCCATGGGGGAGCGGGCAGATGCGGGGTGTTTTGGGGCTGGCGGAGGGGAGCGGGAGCGGCGGTGGCAGGAACCGGCGATTTCTTTGGGGAAGCGAGCATGGATAGTTGGAGGCTTGGTTCGGGGTTTGTATGCGTCGTACGGGCGTGTTTGTGTGAAGGCCGGGTTGCGGACTTGCCGCGGCTTGGGCTCGAGAGGTGGATGGTGGGGGCTGTTTTGGTCAACAGACTGAGAGAATTCCAATTCGGGCGATGAGTGGTGGGGGTCGTTTTGGTCAACAAGCGGAGAGAATTCCGAATTGGGCTGCGAGCGGTGGGGGTCGTTTTGGTCAACAAACGGCGAGAATTCCAATTCGGGCGATGCCAGTGCGGCGAGGGGAGCCGGGAGGGGGAAGGGGAATTCGGGGATGAGGTGTGCGGGCACGTCGGCGGCGGTGAGGCGTGGTCCGGCGAGTCGAATGCCGCGGACTTCAGAACCTTTGAGATAGAGGCCGTTGCCGAAGAGGGCGAACATCTGCTGGATGTATTGATTGAGGGGGCGGATGACCTCTTGCCGGAAGCGGGCGGTGCGGAGGCGGGCCTGTCGTTTGAGGCGGCGTCCGCGGGAGGTTCGCCAGGCGGCGACGACGGCGCCTTGCCGGGCGAAGCGGTCGGGGTGGTCGGTGAGGAGGCGGCCGGCTGGATGGTCGGATGTACAAGTGTTCATACGTACATATTAGCAATCCGGCGGGATATTTCAACAGGAAAGTTGAACCTTTGGTGAGGTTTCTTGGGGGGGTGCTGATCTTGGCGGATCAACGCCGGTCAGGGCGATTTCTGCGTACAGAGCGGGCCGGTGGATCGATCGGTGGAATTGGGGCGCGAGTTGTTTTGAACATAAGGTAAACGAGGGCACGGAGACGGGGTGAGGGCGCCGTTTTGACAGACACTCCAAGTGCCAGGGTTTCGGGTGAGGCAACGTCTCCTGTCCGCTCAGAGTACCGGTGCCTCTTCTCTTCTGTTTCTTTAATGTGGAAGTATCACCAGCGTTCGATCCATGGGACCTCGCGTCCCACGACACGACAGAGGTCCAATGCAGCTTTGCACAGTGACAGCTTGTCGACGGCGGCCCAGAGTTTTAGTGTCTTTGTGCTGGACTTGTGCGCATGGTGCGCGCATGTTTGTGAAGGTTGGGTTGCGGGCTTGTCCCGCCTTGGTGTCTTTGTGCTGGATTTGTGCGCATCGTGCGCACATGTTTGTGAAGGTTGGGTTGCGGGCTTGCCCCGCTTTGGTTGGTTTCCGCGGCTACGGCACTTATGGCAGTAGTAGCGTCCGTTGTCCAGGTTCACCGAGAACGTTCGGCTGCCTGGAGACTTTGAATCGTGAACGGGGCACGTTCGCGATGCAAGCCGATGGTCCGAGTGGAGTTGCTTCCTGCATAGTGTAGTCTCTCGCGTGGGCCAATACCACGCGCCCATGGCGATGATAGATGACAGAAAGATGCAAGACAGAAAGACTGGACGAGAGGGGACGGCTGGAGCATGTCCAACAGCCAGGCATTCATGCCGCACACCTCCAGGATCGCCAGAAACCCGCCTTCCGGGCGGGCTTTCTCGGCAAGATCGGCAAAGAAGGTACGAACCTTCTCCCACTGCGTGCTTACCTGACGCTTGAGAATCACCGTTCCGTCTTCCGCT
>Ga0123333_10002929_pt1 | contig 16927 bp, 13 predicted proteins | sample BioC12SIPDNA_3_FD_89957 | JGI IMG/M metagenome (GOLD analysis project Ga0123333, IMG submission 89957) | Anaerobic biogas reactor microbial communites from Washington, USA - Biogas_R2_B C12 SIP DNA | ecosystem: Engineered > Bioreactor > Anaerobic > Unclassified | place: Washington, USA... | reverse complement strand
CGGCCTCGATAATTCGCGCCCTAACCGAGTCGATCTGCTCGCCGGTCGAGAGATCCATCACCGTATCCGATCCGAGCCGGACGGCCGTGAACAGCTTTTCCAACTCGCAGCCCGGATCGCTCGATACGGCCGACTTGCCGATGTTGGCGTTGATCTTCGTCCGGGCGGCCGTGCCAATGCCGATGGGATTTAACCCCTGTTTCAGGTGGTTTACGTTGGCCGGAATAACCATCCGGCCCTCGGCAACTTCGCGACGAACCGTCTCGGGATCGATTTGCTCCGCCCGGGCGACGGCCTCCATTTCTGCCGTAACCGCTCCAGCGCAGGCGCGTTCGATCTGGGTCATCCCACTTCCTCCAAATATTCAGGGCGTAAAAATGCAGTATAGGGATGTAGACCGATGCGGTCAAACGGAGGTTTGTGTTGAGGGGCGGTTTGCGATGGCTGTTTTGCAATTACCCATATTACCCAACCAGCAAGAGCAAACTAATCCTCAAGACCGGCGCAATCATAACCGATACCTGTTTCCGTGCAGTTTTGCCGATAGATCGGTGCGCGCTGCAAGGTGATATACCACCCAAAGGTAAGGAAAACACGGAATGGATCGACATATTACGGAATCTAGGGTTCTGGCCCGAATTCCAGATCTGAACGCCTTCGGCTCGGATATTCCCGAGGAGCCGGGAGGACGCGGCGGATCATTGGAGGCCCTGGGCGCTCGTCTGATCAATCAATCGCTTTCCATTAAGTTGTTGTCCGGTTTGGCTTTGGTGCTGTTTGTGGTTTCGGTGACGCCATTTTTCTTCGGCGGCAAGAAATCGGACAACGATGCGACGGCGGCGTTAGAACCAGCGGAAGTCTGGCACGCCGACTCGCGCGGCACGGAGCCTGAATCTCCCATTGTCGCCGGCGGTTCCGCTCCGCCAATGACGGTGGTTTCGGCGACTCCCGAGCAAGAATCGCCACCCGAAATACTCCCGGCCGAGAGTCCGATGATGTCGAGTTGGCCGGCTGCATCGCAATCGGCCGCCCCCGAAGCCGAAGGCGAAATGACTCCGTGGCGGATCGGCGCGCGGCCGATGGCGGTCCGCCCGCCCGAATACCAGGCCGACGCGCGGTCCGGAGCGTCCGGCTCGCCGGGCACGAACACGCAATATCACAATCCAAACGACAATCCTGCCGCTGGAAACCGTTATGACAGCACTAGACCAAGCATTTATTAAGGCGTTTTCGCAACAGGGCAGCTCGCCCGCCCCGGCAACCCTCCGTCCGACCTCTCCGAGGCCGAACGTGGATTACCGGCCGACGAGCGCGGTCGCCGACGAGCGAAACGACTCAGAGGAACGGCAGCAATCGCGATCGTCCGCTCCAGCCGACTTCGCGCCGGCCATGTTCGAGCGGTTCGACGACATTTTGTCGGCGTTGGAAAAAATGCCCGACCTGCGGGGCAACGATCCGGCGCCTCGAACCGACGGCGTTCAGGCCGCTGAAACCATGCCGGTTGCGGAGAACGTCGAGTTTTATGCGAACGAGTTCCCGTCGGTGGAAGTCGATATGGGACAATGGGCGTTCGACGATTCCTTGTGGGCGACGGGTGTTGAATTGCCAAGTCCGGACGTCGAGCCGCCGGCGGCCGCGTCCCAACCGCAACCTTCGCCAGCGGAACCGAAAAACACCAATCCCTGGCGCGAGGCGGCAAACGTTGAGCTTCCCCCGCCGGCGGTCGAAACGCGGACTCCATCAATCGAGCATGCGCCGACGAACGAATCGCACGCGCCGGTCTGCGAACCGCTTCCACCGACGGTCGCGGAAAGGGTTTCCGCCAAGGCCGACCTTTCATATCCCGCTTCGCCCCAATCGCCGCGACATCGTCGAATGTTCCGTCCGGCTTGGCAAGTCGATCGTTTCACTTGGCCGAGAGTGTGCCGACGTTTGATGTCTCGGGCGACGGACGAATGGGACCGCCTGGCCGACGCTTTGCTGAACATGGCGGCCGGCGGCTGTAAGGTTCTGGCCTTTGCCGGATGCCGCCGGGGAGAAGGGGCCACCACGCTGCTGCTGTGCGCGGCGAACAGACTCGCCGAACGCGGAATCAAAATCGCCATGCTCGATGCCGATTTCAACCGGCCGAGACTGGCCAAACGGATGGGAATCCAACCGCAAATCGGCTGGAACGAAACGGCCGGCGGCGATGAAAACAACCTGCATCAAGCGGTCGTGGAGACCGCCGACGGCAACCTGGCCTTGACGGCGATGCGCGAATCGACCGGCGAGCCTCCGGCCGCCGACTGGCCGCGCTGCAACGAGTGTCTCGGGCAACTTCGCAACCACTACGATTTGGTGTTGGTCGATCTCGGCCCCTTGGAGAACGTCGTAAACGCCGAAAACGCCTCTTGGGACGGCGTCGGCAATCTGAACGCCGTTCTGCTCGTGCATAATCGGCGGATAACGCCCAAGGAAAGCCTGAACGTAATGCAAGGCCGCTTGACTGACGCGGGCGTTAATGTAGCGGGCGTAGTCGAAAACTTTGTCGCCATATAGCCAAATAAACGGGAAAAACTTTTACGGACCGGGGACCGGAAAAATGCGACTGTCTCCTTTACCGACCATACGATACACGAGGATTATCGAACCATGTACGAATCATATTGGCAGCTGACTCAGAAGCCGTTCGACAACGCCGCCGACCCGCGATTTTATTATCCGGGCGAGTCGCATCAAGCGGCGCTGTTGAAACTTCGCTATGCGATCGAAAACCGTCGCGGCGGGGCATTGCTGTGCGGACCGTCGGGGTCGGGCAAGACGATGCTGACGACGATGCTTCGCGGCGCGCTCGACGAATGCTTCGCCCCATTCGTGCACGTCGTATTTCCGCAAATGCCCGCCAATGAGTTGCTCGCTTTTCTGGCCGATGAATTCGACGGCGAACCGACGGGCGAAGGAAAAGCGGACGTGGTGCGAAGCGTGCGGCGGCTCGAACGAGCCTTGAACGCCAATGCCAAAAAAGGCCGCCACGCCGTCGTCGCCATCGACGAGGCGCATCTGCTCGACGGCCCCGAGTCGTTCGAGGCCCTGCGGCTGCTGATGAACTTCGAATACAACGGCTCGCCCGCGCTGACGCTCTTGCTGATCGGCCACCCCTCCTTGCTGCCGACGATCAACCGGATGCCGCAATGGGAAGAGCGGTTGAGCGTGAAATGCCTGCTGAGACCGTTCAACGAGCCGGAAACGGCCGGATATATCAACCATCGGCTGCGGGTAGCGGGGGCCGGGCGGCCTCTGGTCGAACCGGACGCCGTTCCCACGCTGCAAGAACTGACGCATGGCATCGCCAGGCGCATAAATCGGCTCTGCGACTTGGCGCTGCTGGTCGGATACGCCGAGGAGCAGCCTTCGCTCGGCGCGGAACATTTCGAGACGGTCAGCAGGGAGTTGGTAGCCGTCTCGCCCGATTGATTTTTATCGTTTGGCGCAGCCGCTTGCGGCCGCATTGCGGGCCGCCTCGGGCACGATTAACGCCGACACGCGCGAGGGGGGAAATTCATTTCCAGCGAATTTTAACGAACTCGACAAGGCATTCGACCGCCAAGTCGCCAACGGCTGAAATGAGATGGGCCACCCCACGCCACACGCTCCGGTATTGCTTCTGCTGCCCGCCTTCAGTCGATACGAGGACGCATTGGATTGGGCGCGGCTGAAGGCCGTCGAACATTTCGGCCCCGTCGCCCTGGAAAGCCCCTGCTTCGACTTCCGCGAAACGCATTACTACGACTCGACGATGGGGCCGGACTTGAAGAAGGTATTCTTCGCCTTCAAGCGATTGATCGACCCGACCGAGATCGTCGCCGTCAAGCTGGCGACCAACCGCTGGGAGGAGGAGTACGCCGCTTCGCGCGACCACGCCGAGCGGCGGCCGCTGAATCTCGATCCCGGCTATCTCACCCTGGGCAAGCTGGTGCTGGCCACGACGAAGGACTTTGCCCATCGCATCTATCTTTCGCGCGGCATATATGCCGAAATTACGCTACAATATAAACACAACGCCTGGCGGCATCACGAATACACCTTCGCCGACTACCGCCGGGAGGATTATCAGCGGTTTTTTACCGAGTGCCGGGAGCGGCTGAAATGCGGAACGATGAATGATGAATGATGAATTTCAAATCGCTCGCCGTTATATCCCCATCATTCATCATTCATAATTCATCATTCGAGGTTTATATGTCTTGGCTGATCGCCGGCTGCATCGTTCCGAGCATGGTCGTCTGTTGGGCGGCGGCGGGGGCCGTGCGCCGTTGGGGACCGCGATGGGGATTGGTCGATCGGCCGGGTCATCGCAAAATCCACGCCGCTCCGATGCCCACCGGCGGCGGCCTAGCGATTTGGTTGGGGATAGTCTTGCCGCTGCTGGCCGGCAGGGCGGCATTGTGGCTGCTCGTTCCCGACCGCACCTGGATTACCCTGCCCGACTTTATCACTCCGCACGTGCCGGGTCTGCTGCACCAGTCGGGCAAACTCTGGGAACTGCTCGCCGGCGGGACCGTGCTGATGTTGCTCGGCCTGATCGACGACCGCCGCGGGCTGGACTGGCGGACGCGCATCGCCGCGCAAACCATCGTGGCGACCGTAATGGTCTCGCTCGGCTGGCGGATGAGCCTGTTCATCGACGCCCCTTGGCTGACCGGCATTATCAGCGTGCTGTGGATCGTCGGGCTGATAAACTCCTTCAACATGCTCGACAACATGGACGGCCTGTCGGCCGGCGTGGCGGCGATCGCCGCCGCGATGTTGGCCGCCATGATGCTGATGACCCCCCGGCCCGACAACAACCAGCCGCAACTGTTCGTCGCCGGCCTCTTGCTGGTGATTGTCGGCGCGCTGTTGGGGTTTCTCTGGCACAACCGGCCGCCGGCCCGCCTGTTCATGGGCGACGCCGGCAGCTATCTGGTCGGCTACTTGCTGGCGATGACGACGTTGACGGCCACATTCGCGGGCGGCGACCTGCCGCGGCACGCCATTCTCGGCCCATTGTGCGTGCTGGCCGTGCCGCTCTACGACACCGCCACCGTGGTGTATATACGGCTGCGCGAGGGCCGCAGCCCGTTCGCCGGCGACAAAAGCCATTTCTCGCATCGCCTGGTCGAGCTGGGGCTTAGCAAGGCCCAAGCCGTGCTGACAATCTATCTGGCCGCGGGCACATGCGGGTTGGGCGCGCTGCTGTTAACAAAAATCGACACGATCGGGGCGATCATCGTCGGCCTGATGGTCGTTTGCATACTCTCGTTGGTGGCCATCCTGGAAACCGTCGGCAGACGCGCACAATGACCCCGCGCCGAAAAAAACAATCGCCATCCCACAAGCCGCTCGCGGCTTCGCAACCCGGCAATGGGCCGCATTCGGTTTTCCCCGGCGCGAGACCTCTATTGCTCGGGGCCATGACGGCGCTGTTTGTCGCCCGGCCGCTGTTCCCCAGCGAATCGGCCGCCGCGCACGGCGACGGCATTTCCGTTGTCATGTTATGGCTCGCGCTGGCCGTGTTCTGGCTGATTGCAGCGATTGGACGGCCGGGATTCTCCACTCGCTTCGGTTGGATCGACGCGGGCGTCGTCCTGCTCTTGCTCTGTCAAGCGGCGGCCGCGCTTTGGGCGGTCAGCCACGGCAGTCCCCGACCGGCAATCAACGTCTTTTGGGAATGGGTCGGACTGGGGTTGTGCTTCCTGCTCGCCCGGCAGTTGATTGACGCCGAGCGTGAAAGCCGGGCGTTGGCCGCCGTAATGATCGCCCTGGCCGTGGGGTTGTCGGTCTATGGATTGTATCAAAGGGCGTATGAAATGCCCGTCTCGCGCGCCCTCTACCATGCCGACCCGGACGCGGCCTTGCGCGATGCGGGGACGTGGTTCCCGCCCGGCTCGCCGCAACGAAAACTCTTCGAAGACCGGCTGGCAAACGACGAACCGATGGCCACTTTCGCGCTGACAAACTCCCTTGCCGGGTTTCTGGCCCCGTGGCTGACTGTCTTGCTTGGAATCGCTTGTTCTGAGTTGCCGAACCGCAAGCGGTTGCTCGGCGCGCTGGCACTTGCAGTGCCGGTGGCAATCTGTTTATATCTGACTCATAGCCGGAGCGGCAATCTGGCGGCATTGCTGGGACTAGCACTCGTTTGGCCCCTTGTGCGAGGGAAGCCGTTTCGTTTCGGCTGGAAAATTCCCGCGGCAATCATTCTGGCCGGAGTCGTCTTGCTCGCCTTGGCGGCGTCTATCGGAAAACTCGACTACGAAACCGCGCATAAATCGTTCGGCTATCGCCTGCAATACTGGCGTTCGAGCATATCGATGATTGCCGATCATCCGTGGCTGGGTTGCGGGCCGGGGAATTATCAAGAGACCTACACCAGATACAAACTGCCCGAGGCCAGCGAGGAAGTCGCCGATCCGCACAATTTTCTGTTGGAAATCTGGGCGACCGCCGGCACGCCCGCCGCGTTGGCTTTTCTTGCGGTGCTGGGATTTTTCGCGTGCAAGATTGTTGGGGGCGAGGGGCGAGGGGCGAGGGATTGGGGACGAGGGCGGAACGAGGAAAATGAAAAATGCAAATTGTCGGAAGCGAATGCCGACGCACCGAATCCCCGCATCCCCGAATCCCGCGCACCCCGCCGCGTGCCCCCCATCCCCTGCCCTCCCTCCACTGATGGCTGGTTGTTCGTTTTGATCGGCGGAGCGGTTGGATTTTTGCTCTCGCTGCCGCTGGGGATGATCGGGGCCGCGTCGCCGGGAATTATGCCGGTTGTATTGAGTCTGCCTTCGGCCTGCATCGCAATCGCCCTGCTGTTCGGTTGGATACGCGACGGGCGGATGCCTCGATTGCTGCCGGCGCTGGCGGTCGTCGTGCTGTTGATAAATCTGCTGGCCGCTGGAGGCATTTCTTACGCCGGCGTGGCCGGCTCGCTATGGCTGTTGATGGCCCTCGGGCTGCAAGGCGAGCGGCCCAAATCACTGCACGCCGTCTGGGCCTGGACTGCGTTGGCCGGAATGCTCGCCCTGGGCGCCGTCTGTTACCGAACGGCCTATTCGCCCGTCCTGGCGTGCCATACTCTTTTGCATTTGTCGGAGAAAGAGCCTGCTAGGGCGGAAGATCACCTCGCCGCAGCGGCGACCGCCGACCCCTGGTCGGCCGAACCCTGGCGGCGAATGGCGATCGTCGAACTGGATTTATGGAACCGCTCGCTCGATAAAGATGCCTTCCGACGATTCGAGCAGGCAGCGGAAAATCTTTCCCAGCTTAACCCAAACTCGTCAAATACCTGGTCGATGATCGGTGACTGGTACTCGCAAGCCGCCATGAAAACAGACCCTATCGGCAAAAAAGCCGCTCCCGATGCCGCGTCAAAAGCCTTGGCGGCGTACAAACGCGCGGTAGAATTATATCCCAACAGCGCGATAAAGCGGGCCAAACTTGCCGAAGCATACCGCACCGAGGGCGAACCGGAAGCGTTTCGCCGGGAGGCCGAGACCGCACTTCGGCTGGATACCGCTACCCCCCACGCCGACAAAAAATTACCCGACGACGTTCGCAGCAGTTTAACCGCCAAGCTGGCCGCCGAATGACCCCGGATCGACAAGGATGCCACCGCGACCTCTAGCGGCGTATCCCACGGGCTGACCGGCCATGCTCGTCGCGATTGGTTTGGTCGCGGTTGTCGCCGGAGGGACGATTGATGTACACTACACTATTATTAGAATTTGTTCGAATTCGACCATGTTCGGGAGGTCTGCCTCTATATGAAAATGTTTTTCGGTCTTGCGTTTACGGTTGCGTTGGGTATCGCACTGGGCATGGGTTTGGCCAACCTGCGACTCGGCAAATTGTGGTGGACGCCCGAGACCGGCCTCGACGAGCAAACTCCGCCGGCGGTTCAAGCCGGCGGTCCGCAACCCAAATTGGTCATCGACGAGGTTAAACACGACTTCGGCACGCTCGACATCAAGTCGGGCGGCAATCACGATTTCGTGTTGAGCAACGCCGGCGACGCCCCGCTGAGACTGATTCCCGGCGGCACGTCGTGTAACTGCACCACGAGCGATTTCGAGGACAAGGAAATACCCCCCGGCGGTTCCGAAAAAATCACCATCACCTGGAAACCCGCGGAACGGGTCGGACTCTACCAGCAAACCGTCAAGGTATTGACCAACGACCCCGCTCGGCAAGAGGTGACGTTGACCGTTGTGGGAAAAATTACCGCCAGCACGCAGTTCCATCCCGTCGAATTGGTCTTCAGCCGGGTGACGGCGAACGAACCGGCGGTTGCCGAAGCGAGGCTGCTGTGCTACCTCGACAAAGACTTCAAGATATTGGATCATCAGTGGTCGGATAAAACGACGGCCGATAATTTCGAGATGGCCCTAAAGCCCCTCGCGGTCGAACAACTCAAGCAATGGCCGACGGCCGTCAGCGGCTATTTGGCCTCGATTACCGTAAAGCCGGGCCTGCCGCAAGGGCCGTTCAGACAGAAATTGACCGTTACAACCAATCTTGCCGAAGCGCCGAAAATGGAACTACCCATCGAGGGCATCGTCGGCAGTGAAATCAGCATCGCCGGCGCCGGTTGGGACGCCGATAGGGGAACGTTGAACGTCGGGGCCGTTTCCAGCAATCAAGGATTCAAACGGCAACTTTTGCTGATCGTTCGCGGCCCGCACAGGCACGAGGTGACGTTTAAGCCGATCGAAGTGTTTCCCAATTCGGTCCGGGCGACGCTCGGCCCGCGCCGCGAAATCAACCAGGGGCTTGTCATGCAAACGCCGCTCGTGATCGAAGCGCCGCCGGGCAGCCCCACGGTAAATTGCCTCGGCTCGGAATTGGGAAAGCTCGGCGAGATCATCCTGGAAACCACGCATCCCCAGGTGCCGAAGCTGAAAATCATGTTGAAATTGGCCATTGAAGATTAGTTGTTACCATTCGCGAGGGATTGCCCCATTGGAAATCAAAACGGCTCGTTCCCAAACGGAATGAACGCGGCGCGCAACACAGGAAGTGACAATGGATATGGAACGTCTTTTTCGATCGATTTCTGTTCCGGTTTTACTGGGGGTAATTGTCGCGGCGGTCGGTTGCCCTGCCTCGACCGAGGAGCCGAAATCCTTGCAGCCGGATGCCCAGGCCGCCAATCAACCGACGATCGACGAGCGGACGGCGGCACCGCAATTGCCGGTCGCCGAGTTCGAGCAGCCGCCGATTTTGCCCGAGGGAAGGCCGTTGCCGAAATTGAGCGAGGAACCTTCCTCGTCTTTGCGCGAACCGGGCCTGCCGCCCGATCCGATCGTTCCGCCCGATCCGGTAGCTCCGCCCGATCCGGTAGCTCCGCCAAAACAGGACGATAATACGAAGCCGGTCGGCGGTAAATCCGCTCCCAAGCCGCGAACCGGCAAACACAGCGGCGAAACCTTCGATCCGATCAAGGAGAACGGACCGATCTTCGTCGGTTGGGAAAAGCCGCGGGCGGCCATTGTCATCACCGGCATGGAAGACGGCTACCTCGAACCGTGCGGCTGCGCCGGTTTGGACCGGATGCAAGGCGGAATGAGCCGCCGGCACACATTCATCGAAGGGCTGAGAAAGCAAGGCTGGCCGTTGGCCGTGCTCGACGCCGGCGGCATTGCACGCGGTTTCGGCCGCCAAACCGAGATGAAGTTCCAAACGGCCATCGAGGGAAAACGGAAGATGGGCTACGATGCAATGGCCTTCGGCACCAACGAACTGCGGCTGCCGGCCGCCGAGTTGGTGTCGGTGGCGGCGGGCATCGACGGCCGGCCCAGCATGTTCGTTTCGGCCAACGTGGGCCTGTTCGGTTTCGACGCCGGGATCACGCCCTACAGCAGGATTATCGAGGCGGGCGGTTTGAAAATCGGCGTCACCGCCGTCTTCGGCGCCCAATATCGGAAAGAAATCAACAATCCCGAGATCGAGTTGAAAGACCCGGTCGAGGCGCTGCGGCCGATCGCGGCGGAATTGAAGCAAACGGCGGATTATCTGGTGTTGCTCGCTCATGCGACGACGGAAGAATCCATCGAGCTTTCCCGGCGTTTTCCGGAGTTCAACGCGGTCGTGACTTCCGACGGCCCGCCGACGCCCCCGGCCGCGCCGACGAAGATCGAGGAGAGCGGCGCGCTGCTGATAAACGTGGGCCACAAGGGGATGGAGGCGATCGTGCTGGGTCTTTACGACAACCGGCCGCCCAGCTATCAGCGGGTTCCGCTCGACTCGCGTTTTCCCGCCTCGAAGGACATGCACCTGCTGATGGCCGCCTATCAGGAACAATTGAAGGCGATCGGTTTCGCCGGGCTGGGGCTGCGCCCCGTCTCGCATCCGCAAGCTGAAAGCAACGGCCGGTTCGTCGGGTCGGAAAAATGCAAGTCCTGCCACGAGCCGTCGTGGGACGTGTGGATTCGCAGCGGTCACGGCCGCGCGTATAAAACGTTGGCCGATCTGGATCCGCCGCGCAACTTCGATCCCGAGTGCGTCAGTTGCCACGTCGTCGGCTGGCACCCGACCAAGTATTTCCCCTATTTGACCGGCTACGAAAGCCTGAAAAAAACGCCGCATCTGATCGATACCGGTTGCGAAACATGCCACGGCCCCGGCGAGAAACACTGCGACGCCGAGTTGGGGACCGACGAAAAACTGCAAGCGCTCTATCGCCAGGCGGTCGTCATAACCAAAGAGGAATCGCAAAAGAGCCAATGCGCATCGTGCCACGACTTGGACAACAGCCCCGACTTCGATTTCGAAGCCTACTGGCCCCTGATCGAACACTACGAGGACGAGGAAGAATAGCTAAAGCCCCCTAAACTCTTTCGTCACCCGGCTGTTGACATTGTATATCGACGCTCAATAATTGCAGTATACGACAAACCGTTTCGCGGAGGTTTCGATAGCCATGAGAAAAGCAGTATATTTGTGTCTGATGTCGGCGTTATTGGGCGGTTTGGCGGCATTCGGCTGGCAACATCCCTGGAGCGATGGCCGCTCGACGGCGGCGACGGCCGAGGCGCCGTTGCCCGCCGAAAGCAATCCCTTCGCCAACAAGTCGCTTAGCGCCGACGAGCAGATCAACGTGTTCGTCTACCAGCAGGTAAACCGCAGCGTGGTGAACATCAACACGCGCGGCACGGCGGGAAACAGCTTTCTCATGTTCGAGGTCATCTCCGAAGGTGAAGGGAGCGGAACGGTGATAGACCGAGCCGGACATATCCTGACCAATTACCACGTCGTCGAGGGGGCGAGGGAAATCAGGGTCACGCTGTTCGACGGAAAATCTTACGATGCCCAACTCGTCGGCGGCGATCCGGACACCGACGTGGCGGTGCTGAAGATCGACGCGCCGGCCGAAACGCTGTTTCCCGCGGTCTTCGGCAGTTCGACCGATCTGCTGGTCGGCCAGAGGGTGTTTGCCATCGGCAATCCATTCGGTTTGGAGCGGACGCTGGCGACCGGCATCATCTCGAGTCTGAACCGGTCGATCCCCGGCCGCAGCGGCCGGCGCAGCCTCCGCTCGATAATACAGATCGACGCGGCGATCAATCCGGGCAATTCCGGCGGCCCGCTCCTGGACACCCGTGCCAGGATGATCGGCATGAACACCGCCATCGCCAGCCATACCGGTTCGAGCGCCGGCGTGGCCTTCGCCATTCCGGTCAACACCATTGCCCGAGTAGTTCCTCAGTTGATTCAGCACGGCCGCGTCAAGCGGCCGGATTCGGGCATCGCCCGGGTGTTCCAGACCGACAAGGGTTTGTTGATTCTCACGATGACGCCCGGCGGACCGGCGGAGCGGGCCGGTCTGCAAGGCCCCCGCATCGAAAAGCGGCAGCGGCGGCACGGCCCCTTCATCACCGAAGAGAAGGTGGCCAATCTCGCGGCGGCCGACATGATCGTCGCCGTGGACGGCCGGCCCACGAAAACGGCCGACGATTTTCTCGAAGCAGTCGAGGCCAAGCAGCCCGGCGAACAGATTACCATCACCATCATTCGCAACGGCCAGCGGATGGACGTCTCCTTGCGGCTCGGCGAGACGAAGTGACCGGCGCGGCGTTTATTTCGCGCGGCGACAGCGGGCAACGTTTTTCGCAATCAGACCGGCGACGTATCCGCCCTTGAATCCGGCGTCGATGTTCACCACGGTCACGTTCGACGCGCAACTGTTCAACATACCGAGCAGCGCGGCGACGCCGCCGAAGCTGGCCCCGTAGCCGACGCTGGTGGGGACGGCGATTACCGGACAGGCGACGTGCCCGCCGACGACGCTGGGCAGCGCCCCCTCCATGCCCGCCACCACAACCACCGCGTCGGAATCGACCAGCAGCGGCAGATTGGCCGCGAGGCGATGCGGGCCGGCCACGCCCACGTCCTGAATCAGCGCTACCTTCGCGCCGGTCCAGAGGGCGGTTTCGCGGGCTTCCTCGGCGACGGGCAAATCGCTGGTCCCCGCCGTGACGATCGTTACCTTTCCGCCCCCCTCCCCTTCACGCCCCTCCTCCGTTTTCCACTCGCCGCTCCCCAAAATCCTCATGGTTCGGCCGACGGGGTTGTATCGGGCGGCAGGAAATTTTTCCATCAGCGCCGCGGCCTGTTCCCGCGAGACCCGAGTAGCCAGCACCTCGACCTGCTCCGACAACAGAGCGTCGAAAATTCTGGCCATTGCGTCGGGCGTTTTACCCTCGGCAAACACCACTTCCGAAAAACCGCAGCGCCGCGGCCGATCCAGGTCTACTTGTGCCTCGCCGGTGTCGGCGATACCCGGCCGGACGGCCGCGCCGAGAAACTCGTCCATCGAGACCTCGCCCGACAGCAGACGCCGGGCAAGCGATTCCAGGAGGTTGCGGTTCATAGTCGTTATTGTCTCCGGCGCCGGACGCCTTGACGGTTGATTTTTTTCTCAAAGTTCGACGGAGCATCATTATACTCTCCGCATGGATGCAGGGCAAAAGGGTTGGAAAAATCCACGCTTGTAGCGAATCCATCCGCCGCACAAGGCCGACGTTTTTCATCCCGTCATTGATTCGGCCTGTAATACCATGTAGAATCCAACGAGAACGTCGCGGGAATGCTTCCATTCGTCAACCTGATTTACCGGCGGATTTCGCGCGATCTCCGCGACATGGCACGATGTTGAAAGAACGACTCCACGCCCGATTGATTGCCCACGGCCAAGAGCATTTGCTGGCCTTTTGGGAGCGGCTCGATACGCGGCGGCAGCGGTTGCTGGCCGAACAGATCGACGAAATCGACTTCGAGCTAATTCGCCGCTTGCATGCGGATGGCGGCCGGCGCAGCGACGTGCGGGAATTGATCGCCCGATCTGAGCCGCCGCCGGCGATTCGTCTGAAGGGATTGCCGGCTGGCGAGCTGCGCCGCGCGCGGCTGCACGGACAGGAGGCAATTCGCGCCGGGCGGATCGGCGCGATTCTGGTAGCCGGCGGGCAAGGCACACGGCTCGGTTTCGATCGGCCGAAGGGGATGTTTCCCATCGGGCCGCTGTCGAAGAAAACGCTTTTTCAGATTCTCGTCGAGAAACTTGCGGCCGCCGCGCGCCGCTATGAAGCGAGAATCCCGCTCTATCTGATGACCAGTCCCGCCACGCACGACGAGACGGCCGCGTTCTTTGCCGAACACGACCGCTTCGGCCTGCCGGCCGAAGACCTGGTGATATTTTGCCAGGGGACGATGCCGGCGGTAGACGCCGAGTCGGGCCGCGTGCTGCTGGAAGACCACGGCCGAATTGCCGCAAGCCCCGATGGCCACGGAGGCATGCCCGCCGCAATGGCCCGCGGCGGCGCGCTCGACGACGTCCTCCGCCGCGGCATCGAACACCTGTTCTATTTCCAGGTGGACAACCCGCTGGTCGATGTATGCTCGCCGGAAATGATCGGCCATCATCTATCGGCCGAGTCGGAGTTGACCACGCAGGTGGTCGCCAAGACCGATCCGTTGGAGCGGGTGGGGAACGTCGTCCGAGCAGGCGGGCGTTTGCACGTGATCGAATACAGCGACTTGCCCGACGAGGCGGCCCGGCGGCGGAACCCAGACGGCTCGCTGACGATTTGGGCCGGCAGCATCGCCGTCCACGTTATCGCCGCCGAATTATTGCGCCGCTCGGTCGAGTCTGCCGAAACCCTCCCCTTCCACACGGCGCGGAAGGCCGTGCCGCACGTCGATCGATCGGGCCGGCGCGTCGAGCCGGAGACGCCGAACGCCATTAAGTTCGAACGGTTCATTTTCGACCTGATGCCCGAAGCGCGGAATGCGATCGTGGTCGAGGTCGATCGCCGGTCGGCATTCGCACCGTTGAAAAACGCCCCGGGCGCGGCGGCGGACACGCCGGAAATGGTTCGCCAACAGATGGCGGCGTTGCACCGCGAGTGGCTGCGCGCGGCCGGAGCGGAAGTGGCCGACGACGTGCCGGTGGAGATCAGCCCCTTGCTTGCACTCGACGCGGAGCAACTCGCCGAAAGAATCCCCCTCGGAACTCGCATCGCCGAGCCGACGTATTTTCCACCCCTGGAATTGCGTTGTAACGGGATGCGTGAAACGCACCACAACCGATAGCGCATGGTGTGCGTTATCGCACCCTACATATAACGCCGATTGCGTCGACCGCACAGGGAGGACGTTTATTGCGTTACCGCCCCTCAACCGGTTTATCTTCCAGCGGCTGATCTTTCGCGGGCGGTTTTTCGGCGGGTTGAGCCTCCGGCGGTTTTTCGTCGGTGGGTTTTTCTTCCGATGTTTGCCCTTCCGTCGGTTTTTCCTCGGCGGGCTGCTGGGTTTCCGCCGGTTTTCGGGCCTTTAGTTTGTCTAAAACCTCAGCCGGAAAGGCCGTTTCGCCGTGGGCGTCGGAAGGGACCGATTCGCTGTCTTTCGCCTCCTCGGCCGGCGGCTCCTTCTTTTTGATTAACTCGTCGCGGCTTAAATGCAGTTTTTGGAACACCTCGTTCGAGATGACGTAATACCAGTCGGCAAATCGGGCGTTAAGCTCGGAGACGCGCTTTTTGCCATCCGCCACTTGCCGGTCGTATTCGTCCTGCTTCCGCTGGTTTTCCTTTTCGATCCGCTCGCGCTCGGCTTGAATTTGCTCGGCGGTCGGTTCGGCCGGCTTATCCTCGGCTTCGGGTTTTTTCTCAGCTTCGGGTTTTCCCTCGGCATCGGATTTTTCCTCAGCGTTGGATTGTTCTTCGGCGTTGGATTTTTCGGCGGCGGGCTGCTCGTCCCGAGGCTGTTCTTCGACAGGCTGTTTTTCTTGGGCAGGCTGCTTTTCTTCGGCAGGCTCGGCCTGCTTCACTTCCGGCAGCGTCTCGAACTGCGGCTTGGGAATAACGTCCGGGTTGAACTCGGCCATGACGAACAGGTAGCGGTTCACGCCGTCGTCGGCCGCGCCCTCCTCGCGTTTTTCCTTCTTGCTGCCGACGGCGATCTCGCCGAAGCGAAGCACGTATTCAACGCCGTTTTTCATCGTCACCCGCAGCTCGCCCTGATTCGAAAACAATTCCAGCGGGCCGTCTTTCTCGATTTGCGAAAGATAGTACCCCTTGGAACGGAGTTGCTCGAAGGTCTCCCGATCGGGATTGAAATCGGCTTCCAACTTCAAGTTGGCGCTGATTCCCTCCGGCTTCGGGCTGACGTCGGCAATCTTCAGCATGTCCAGTTCGCTTTTTAATGCGTTCAGCGCGGCGAGGTTCAATTCCTCGTCGTCGGCCAACTCGATCGGAATCCACTCGCCGTCGGCGAATTTTTGATTTTCGATCAGCTTCCACTGCGGGTCGCCGCCGTCCTCGTAACCGATGCGGACGTTTCCTTGCTGGACCAGTTCCCGATTCAACTCGTCGACGTAATAGTTGCGGAACCACAATTGCCGCATGTCCCAAGTTTGGATTTCCAAGGGGTTCCGCTCGATCCAGTCGGCGAAGTTCGTCGAGAGCTTCGCGGTGTTCAGTTTGACGACGTAGATCGGGTCTTCGCCTGCCTTGCGGATGTAGCGCAAGCCGGGTTTATCGGGCACTTCGTTGCCGATCACCAGCGACATCAGTTCCTTGCCGGTTTCGTCGCGCATGACGACTTGCAGGCCGACGCCGGTGTCGCCTACGCGCAACGTGAGCGGGTCTGGTTCCACGACGCCGTAGACCTTCTGATCGCCCTTGTCGTCGCCGACCATTTCCGTGATCGTCAGGCCGAGCAGGCTGCCGGCCGCGTCGGCCACTTGATCCTTGGCGTCGGCCGGATAGTTGAAGTGCGAGGGGATTACCCAACGGGTTTTGCCGTTCACTTCCGTCTCGGCGACCAGGAACTTGTCCACCGTGGCCGTCTCTTCGTCGAAATCGACAATCTCCAGACTGGTCACGGCCAGCGGATCGGTGAAATCGGGGTACAACTGTTGCCCGCGAAAATCTTCCCGGGTCGCCTCGCGGACCACCGGCCGAGTGAAAACGGCGGTCAAAACGACCAATGCGGCGACGGCAACGAATGTCAGGGTTTTCGAGGTTTCGTTCATGGTTTAGTGGCTAGTGGTCAGTGGCTAGTGGCTAGTGATCAGTGTCAGTTGTCAGTGGTCGGCTGTCAGTTGTCAGTTGTCGGTTGTCAGTTGTCGGTTGTCGGTTGTCGGTTGTCAGTTGTCAGTTGTCAGTTGTCAGTAGATAGTGGGTGGTTTTCTTGTTCCCATGCTCCGCATGGGAACACAGTGTCCGAACGCTCTGCGTTCGTTTGAAGTGTGTCAAAACGCTCTCCCCTCCCCTCTCTTTTCTTGTTCCCATGCTCCGCATGGGAACACAGTGTCCGAACGCTCTGCGTTCGTTTGGAGTGTGTCAAAACGCTCTCCCCTCTCCTCTCTTTTCTTGTTCCCATGCTCCGCATGGGAACACAGTGTCCGAACGCTCTGCGT
>Ga0123333_10002926_pt1 | contig 16934 bp, 9 predicted proteins | sample BioC12SIPDNA_3_FD_89957 | JGI IMG/M metagenome (GOLD analysis project Ga0123333, IMG submission 89957) | Anaerobic biogas reactor microbial communites from Washington, USA - Biogas_R2_B C12 SIP DNA | ecosystem: Engineered > Bioreactor > Anaerobic > Unclassified | place: Washington, USA... | reverse complement strand
GGGGGGGGGGGGGGGGGGGGGGGGGGGGGGGGGGGGGGGGGGGGGGGGGGGGGGGGGGGGGGGGGGGGACGGTGAACGTGCAGGTGCTTTCCCGCCCGGCCTCTAACGGCGCAATTGTCGACAAGGAAACCGAGGGCGAAGTGCTGGAAAGCCGCGAGGTCACGCTCGGCGGCGACGGCGAAGTCTTACCAGTGAAATTCGAGTTGATCCCCGAAGAAGCGGGCCGCCGCACGTTGCGGTTGCGGGTGGAAGCCCCGCCCGACGACAGCAATCCGGCCGACAATGCCCGAGAAGCCGACATCGAAATCGTCGATCGAAAAACCCGCATCTTGCTGTTCGCCGACGGTCCGATGCGCGATTACCAGTATCTCCGCAATATGCTCTATCGCGACCAAAATATCGAGCTGGATGTTTACTTACAGAGCGGCCAGGAGGGAATATCACAGGACGCCGACGCGATTCTCGACGATTTCCCGACCACGCGCCAGGAAATGTACCTTTACGATTGCGTCGTCGCCTTCGATCCGAATTGGCAAGCACTCAGCAGCCAGCAGATCAAGCTGCTCGAAGACTGGGTTTCCGACCAAGGCGGCGGCTTGATCGTCGTCGCCGGGCCGGTCCACGCCTGCCAGAGCATCTCCGGCTGGGTTCACGATCAAAACATGGCCACCGTGCGAAATTTGTATCCGGTCGAGTTTTTCGGCCGCCTGGCAACCATCGAAGGTGGGCTTTATGCCGGCAAGGAGGCTTGGCCGTTGGACTTCACCCGCGAAGGACAAGAAGCCGACTTCCTCTGGATTGCCGACACGGCCACGGCCAACCGCGAGGCATGGGGATCGTTTCCCGGCGTCTATAGCTGCTGCATGGTTAGGGGGCCGAAACCCGGCGCTACCGTATATGCCTGGTTCTCCGACCCGCGCGCCGTGCAAAGCGGAAATCAGCCGGTCTATTTCGCCGGACAATTTTACGGATCCGGAAATGTCTTCTACCTGGGTAGCGGCGAAATATGGCGGCTCCGAATGGAAGACGAAACTTATTTCGATCAATTTTACACCAAACTGATTCGGCACGTCTCGCAAGGCCGCTTGTTGCGCGGTTCCACCCGCGGAGTCTTGCTCACCGGACAGGATCGATACCTGTTGGGGAACACGGTCGAGGTCCGCGCGCAACTATCCAATCTCCGCCTGGAACCTCTCGAAGCATCCAGCGTCCAATTACAGGTGTTCGCGCCGGACGGCTCGACGCAAACCATCACGCTCGATTCGGATCCGACGCGTCTCGGTGCATTTCTGGGCCAATTCCCCGCCTTGCAGGAAGGAACCTACCGGCTGGAATTGCCGGTCCCCGAAAGCGAAAACGAAAGGATTTCCAGACGAATACAAGTAAAAACTCCCGACCTCGAACGCGAGAACCCCCGGCGAAACGACGCTTTGCTTAGTGCAATCGCCAGTAATACGGGCGGAAAGTACTACATAGGCATGAGCAGCGCGACCGCGATGCACGGTTCTCCCCCCCTAGCGATGCAGTTGAAAGACCGCACAAGCACCGCCGTCCTCCCAATTGCCCCAAACCCGCAGGAAAAAGAGGTTTGGCTCCGGTGGATTATGTATGCCTTGTTCGGGTTTTTGTGCTTCGAGTGGCTGATTAGGCGTTTGCTGCGCTTGGCGTAACACAGATTGGTGTAAAATAGTAAGGGGTAAAATTCGCCCGGCAATCGATGGCGAGTATTTGAGAAAATCGACCTATCATGGCACCGCAAGACCTTAACACCCATCCGACGCTTGCCCCCGCGGCACGAACCATGCTAGGCGCGCTGCGCCGCCGCATCCGCCAATATATTTGGGTGGAGGGATCGGCTGCCGCTCTGGCTTGGCTGGGAATTGCATTTTGGGCCAGCCTGGCCTCCGATTGGTTCTTCGAGCCGCCGCCGGCCGTCCGTGCAATCATGCTCGCCGCGGTCGCGGCAGTGCTTGTCGTCGTCCTGTTCCGCATGATCGGCCGCCGCGCATTCGTTCCCATATCCGACGCAAACGCGGCCACGGTCCTCGAGCGCCGCTTTCCGCAATTCGACGACAGCCTACTGACGGCCGTTTTGCTCGGAGACCGCACGCCGGACGATACATTTAGCCAGGAGATGCTCGCCAATACGTGCAACTCGGCCGCGGCGCGGGTCGAGGAAATCGAGTTGAACAAGGTCTTCAACCCGCGCCCGTTGTGGCTCAACTGCGGGGCCGCGGTCCTGTTGGTCGCCAGCATCGCAATGTTCGCCGTAATGTTCAGCGCGGCGTTCGGGGTCTGGGCCAATCGCGTCTTGGCGTTGTCGAACGATCTCTGGCCCCGCTACTGTAAAATCGAGGTGGACGGATTCAAGGACGGCGTGCGCAAGGTGGCGCGCGGGTCAGACGTCGAGGTAATCGCCAAAGCCGACACCCGAATGCCGCAAATGCCGGACAGGGTCGAGATCCGTTATCAGACCGAAGGCGGCGCCCGCGGCCGGGTGACGATGGACCAGCGCGGCATGTCGCAAGGAGAAAAAGATTATTTTCAGGAATATTCCCATACATTTCGCGGCGTGCTTTCGGACATTTACTTCGACGTGGTGGGCGGCGACGACCGCGTTTACGACTTGCGAATTCAGGCGGTCGATAGCCCCACGATCGCTCGAATGACCCTCGATTGCGAGTTGCCGGCGTACATTCGCCGCGACCAGCCGCCGCTGCCCGTCACCGGCGTGATGCAGGTGCCCAAGGGGAGCCGCGTGACCGTCATCGCCGAAGAGGCCAACAAGGAGCTGGTCCGCGTGCAGGTCGATATGCTCGTTTCGGACAAGCCGCAACAAACTGAAATTTTCGAGGCCGACAAACTCGCCGCCGACCGCCGCGGATTTAACTACACTATCGAACGGCTCGACGACAACACGACGCTGCTGTTCACGCTGCACGACGTCGACGAGATCACCGGCCGGGATCCGGTTCGGTTGGTGCTGGTGGCGGCGCCCGACCAGCCGCCTCAAATGACGGTGCAAATGGACGGCATCGGGATGGCGATAACGCCCCAAGCTTGCGTGCCGGTGGTCGGCCGGATTGCCGACGATTACGGCGTGGGGCGGATATGGTTCGAGTACGGCATCGACGACCGCGAGCCGGAAAATCGCCCGATTGCCGATCTGCCCGACGCTCCCGCCGTCTACAATCTCTCGGGCGAGGCGTTGGAGATTCGCGATCTCGGTTTGAAGCCGGGCCAAAAACTGACGCTTTCGGTGCGGTCATCCGACTTGTGCGACCTGGGCCAAGGAGCCAACCTTGCCGGCGGCAGCGAGCGATGGCTGCTCGACGTTGTCTCGCCCGATCAACTCCGCGCGATGCTCGAAGCCCGCGAGTTGGTGCTCCGTCAGCGCTTCGAGCGGATGCTGCAAGAAACGGCTGAAACCCGCGACCTGCTGGCGCGGCTCGAATTTGAATCGGAAATCTCCGATGAATCCGGTGCGGAAAAGCCGGCCGGCAGCGAGCCGGGCGACGCGGCCGCCGTGGAATCGGCCGATACGCCCGAGCGCCGGGCGTCGCTGCGTCTGCTCCGCGTGCAGGGCGCGCTGAGCAACTCCCGTAAAAGCGCCCAGGAAGTGCTGGGCACGGCCGAGGCCTTCGACGACATCCGCAAACAATTGGTCAACAACCGCATCGACACCGAGGAATTGAAACGCCGTTTGGAAGACGGCATCGCCCGGCCGCTATTCAACATCGGCGGCGAGATGTTTCCCGAGTTGGAACGCCGCATCGAGGCATTGCAGGCTGAGTTGGAAAATCCCCCGCTGGCCCCCGAGCTGCGCGACCGGGCGCAGCGCCAAGCCGACGATATCGTGCTCGCCATGCAGAAAGTTCTCGATAGGATGCTCGAACTGGAGAGCTTCAACGAAGCGCTCGAGCTGCTGCGGCAGATCGTCGATGAACAGAAAAATCTCCAGGAAGAAACCCAGAAACGCCATAAAGACAAACTACGCGACCTGTTAAAGGAGTAGACCATGAGGACCGACGTTCGATTTACGATCGTATTCGGGGCGGCCCTGGCGGCGTTGTTGTGTTTATCCACGGCGCTTTTCGCCCAAACCGGCGAGGAAGCCGCCCGGCCGGAACAAGACGGCGATAAAGCCGCGAGCGAGGAGGAGCTTAGCCCCGCGGAAAAGCTGGCCTTGCATGAACGGCGCATCGCCGACCAATTCAAGCGTCTCGAAGGGGTGCTGCTGCGGATGGCCGAACTCAGCGCCGGCAGCGACCCCCGCCGCGCCGCCCTGTTGAAACGAGCCGTCGCCCAAAGCAAGGATAAGCTGATCGCCGTCCGGCTCGAACAACTCGTCGAACTGCTCGGAAAAGACCAACTCTCGCAAGCCTTGGAGAGCCAGTCCGATCTCGACCTCGACCTGAACGCGCTGCTCGAATTGCTGATGAGCGAGGATCGATCGAAAAACCTCGAAAAGGAACAAGAACGCATCCGCCAATATATTAAAGACCTCAATCGAATCATCAAGCAGGAAAAAGACATCCAGGGCCGTACCATCGGCGGCGACAACAATAAACGCTTGGCCGAAGAGCAGGGAAAACTTGCCGATAAAACCGGCGACCTGGCGGAAAAAATGAAAGCCGACGGAGGCAGCAAATCAGAAAGCGGAGAACAAAAGGGAGGAAAAGGAAAGGATAAAGACGGAAAGCAGGACGGTAAAGAAGGCAAAGATAAGTCTGAATCCGAAGGGCAGGAAGGACAAGAAGGACAAGAAGGGACAGAAGGCCAGCAAGGTCAGCAAGGCCAACAAGGCCAACAAGGGCAACAAGGCCAGCAAGGGCAACAAGGCGAACAGGGCCAGCAAGGGCAGCAAGGGCAACAGGGCCAGCAAGACCAATCGCAAAATCCCGCCGAAAAACGGCTCCAAGCCGCTAAAGATAAGATGAAAGAGGCGGAAAAGAAACTCGAAGAGGCGCAACGCGAAGGCGCCGCCGAAAAGCAGGAAGAGGCGCTCCGCGAGTTGGAAAAGGCCAAGGCCGAGCTGGAGGAAATCCTCCGCCAGCTTCGCGAGGAGCAGATCGCCCGGCTGCTGGCCATGCTCGAGGCCCGCTTTCGCAAGATGTTGCAGATGCAGCAGGAGGTATACGTCGGCACGCTGCGGCTCGACTCCGTGCCGGCCGCGCAACGTACGCACAACCACGAGATTGAATCGAGCCGGCTAAGCGGCAAGGAATCGCAGATCGTCGTCGAGGTTGACAAGGCCCTGCTCTTGTTGCGCGAGGACGGCACGGCCGTCGCTTTCCCCGAGGCAATCGAGCAAATGCGCGACGACATGCGACAGGTCGTTCACCGGCTTTCGCGGGCGGCCGTCGGCAAAATCACCCAGGGCATCGAGGAAGACATTCTCGAAGCGCTGAAAGACATGGTCGAGGCCCTCAAAAAGGCCCAAAAAGACCTCGAAGACAGAAAACAACAAGGCCGGCCGCAAGCCGGCCAGGGACAAGACCCGCCGCTGGTCGATCTGCTGGCGGAAATACGCATGATACGCGCGCTGCAAATGCGCGTAAACAAGCGAACCGACAGATACTCCAAAATGATCGAAGGCGAACAGGCCGACGATCCCGAGTTGGTCGAGGCCCTGCAACGCCTCGCCGAACGAGAAGAACGCATTTACCGAGTCACCCGCGATCTAGGATTGGGGAAAAACCAATGAAACCGGCTCACACGACAATAAGAACCGACCGCACGGTGCGGGCGACGCGTCGCCTGCCGTGGTTGATTGCCGCAATCATGTTATTACCGCTTGCCGCTCCGTTGGCGGCGCGGGCGGCCGACCCGCTGGCCAATACGCCGCCGGTTTGGAAGTCCGTGCCCGCCGAGCAGGTCAAGACAGATGCGCTCGAATGGCTGAAAACCGAAACCGCCGACGCCGGCATCCGCGCCAAGGGCGAGGCCCTCTGGAGCAAGCTGCCGCCCGATGCGTCCGACGACGACTTGCTGGTCCGTCTAGCGAGAACCTACGCGCTGGCCGATGAGAACGCGGCCAAGTTGGTCGAGCTTTGCTCGCAGCCGCGGGGTCAGTTGGTGCTTCCTTCGCAGGCGTGGTTGCTCGACGGCTCGCGGCCGCCGCTGATGGTGAATAATCTCCGCTTGCTGTACGCCCGCTGGCTGGTCGACGAATCGTTGTACGACGAGGCTTTCGAGAAGCTGTCCGGCCTCGAGCCGCAAGACGTGGTTGCCCCGTCGATGTTGTTGTTCTATCAGAGCGTAGTCTGCCACTCCTTGTTGAACAAGGAATCGGGTTTGAAGTCGATCGACACGTTGCTGCAAGGCGAGCAGTACAGTCCGCGGCGCTACGTCGTACTTGCTCGGCTCATGCAGGACGATCTGAAGGAGCTTCAAGACGACACGCTCGACCATATCGCCCGGCGGATGGACGATGTGCGCCGCCGCTTGGATTTGGGTCGGGCCGGCCAGAAAGTTCGCCAACGCCAGGACGGCATCATCGAATCGCTCGACAAGATCATTAAGAAGCTCGAAGAACAGATGCAGCAATCGCAGTCCGCCTCGCTTGCTCCCAGCAGCCCAGCGCCCGACAGCAGGCTCATGGGCGGCAAAGGGCCGGGTGAAGTGGACCGGAAAAATATCGGTTCGGAGGATGGTTGGGGCAACTTGCCTCCGAAACAGCGGGAGGAGGCCATGCAGCAGATCGGCCGAGATTTCCCCTCGCATTACCGCGACGCCATCGAGCAATATTTCCGCCGTCTCGCCGCCGAAGAAAAAGATAACAAGTAGAGGATGAAAATGGGAACAGACACCGCAATATTCCTGACTATGATACTCGGCTTGGCGTTGCCGCAGTTCGAAGCGCAAACGCTCGACGGCCAAACTCACACCGGAGAGCTGATCGAACTTTCGGCCGATCGCGCGACCTTCGGCACCGCCCAGGGAAGCACGACGCTGGAAACGGAAAACATTTTATCGATCGCGGCAAAAGAGCCGGTTGAACAAAGTGAAAAACCGCCCGTTGTCGTCGAATTAACCGATGGCTCGGTGATCTTCGCCGGCAATTACATCGCTAGCGAGGGCCGCGCGCGAATCACCCTGGCCAACGGCGAATCCGTCGAGTCGCCGATTTCGGCGGTTCATTCAGTCCGTTTTCACGGCGGCGAGCTTCAGGCCGAACAATGGACGCGGCTAACCGGGACCAAAGCCGACAGCGATCTGCTGGTCATTCGCGCCGATGAAACGCTCGATTCGCACAAGGGCGTGATCCAGAACGTGACCCAGGACACGGTCGGCTTCGATCTCGACGGTGAAATTCTACCCGTCAAACGGACGAAAGTTTACGGATTTGTCTACCGGCACGGCGACGGCGACGAGCCGCCGCCGGCAATTTGCCGGATAACCGACGCGACCGGGTCGCGTTGGGCCGCGCGGATCGTCGGCCTCGAGGGCGCTCTGCAATGGGAAACGCCCACCGGCCTGACCGTGTCGCAACCGCTGGAGAGCGTCGTTCGGGTCGATTTTTCAAGCGGCAAGGTGGTCTATCTCAGCGACATGAATCCCGACTCGATGAACTGGACGCCGTTTTTCGGCACGAAACGCCGCATGCAGTCGCTGCAACAATTCTACGCCCCCAAGTTCGATCGCGGATTCGATTCCGAAGTGCTTTCGCTCGACGGCGTTCAATATCGCAAGGGTCTCGCGCTTAACGCACGAACCGAGTTGGTCTATCGCTTGCCCGAGGGTTTCAGCCGTTTCCGCGCGGTCGTCGGCATCGACGACGCCGTTCGCCCCGGCGGCCGGGCCAGGCTGTTGATCCGCGGCGACGACAGGGTGTTGCTGGAAACCGACGTATCCGGCAAGGAGCCGCCCCAATCGCTCGAACTGGACGTGGCCGGCGTTCGACGACTGACGATACTCGTCGATTACGGCAACGAATTAGGCGCGGGCGACCGAATTTTGATCTGCAACGCGAGGATCGTTAAATGAGCCGTTCCGTTTGCTTGACCTGTATTGCCGTATTGTCGCTTGCGTTCGTGTCGCGGGCGTTTGCCGCTCCTTCGCCCGCGGTTCTCGAAACCGAGGCCCGCCGAATCGCGGTAATCGACAAAGCCAAGGACGCCGTGCTGGCGATCTTTCCGCTTAACGGCCGCGGCGGCGGCTCGGGCGTGGTCGTCTCGCCCGACGGATACGCCTTGACGAATTTTCACGTTGTTCGCCCTTGCGGATACGCAATGCAATGCGGCATGGCCGACGGCCGCGCTTACGACGCCGTCCTGGTCGGCCTCGATCCGACCGGCGACGTAGCCCTGATTAAACTATTCGGCCGCGAAGAATTCCCCTTCGCCGAAATGGCCGACAGCGACCAAGTCCGGCCGGGCGATTGGGTCTTCGCCGCCGGAAACCCCTTCCTGCTGGCCACCGATTTTCAGCCGACGATCAGCGGCGGGATCATCTCCGGCGTCAATCGCTACCAGTTTCCGGCCGGCACGCTGCTGGAATACGCCGATTGTCTGCAAACCGACGCCTCGGTCAACCCGGGCAACTCGGGCGGGCCGCTCTTCGACGAACACGGCCGGGTAATCGGCATCAACGGCCGCTGCTCCTTCGAGAAACGCGGCCGCGTGAACGTCGGACTGGCATACGCCATCTCCATCAATCAGATCAAACACTTCCTCGGCACGCTGCGAAGCGGAAGGATCGTCGATCACGCCACGCTCGGCGCCGTGGTGGGCCGAGACAACGAAGGGCGAGTCGTCGTCACCGACATCCTCGACGATTCCGACGCCTATCGCCGCGGCCTGCGATCGGGCGACGAAGTCTTTAGTTTCGGCGGGCGGCACGTTTCCACGCCCAACGCCTTCAAAAACGTGCTGGGAATATACCCCAAGGGGTGGCGCGTCCCGCTCAGCTTCCGACGAGGCGGTCAGAGGCACGACATCCTCGTCCGACTAACCGGCGTGCATAATCAAGAAGAATTGCTGGAAATGTTGGGCGACAAACCGAAACCGCAAGCAACACCCCCGGAACAGCCCAAAACTCCGGCCGCAACCGTGGGACCGATTATCCCCGAAATTATCCAAAAGCATTACTTGAAGAAGCGGGGATTCGCAAACTACTACTTCAACGAACTCGAGCAAAACCGCGTCTGGAACGCCTGGAACTCGCGGTCCTCTCCGGCCGGCGCATCGGGCGATTGGACGCTTGCCGGTCCGCTCGCCGGCGGCGGCCGATACAATCTGAAAATTACCGGCGACGCGGCAACGCTCAAGCTCCCTTCGACCGAAATCGACTGGAAGGCCGAGGACGTGCTGAGCAAGTCGCTCTTGCCCGAGCATAGCGGCGGAATGCTGCCGGCGCTCTACCTCTGGCGGCGACTGGCAGTCGAAGGGCTGGGACGTTTCGGCGACGTTTATTACTTCGGCACGGCTCCGCTCGCCGAGCATGACGGATTGGCCGACGTGCTTGTCGGCACTCACAAAGGCGTTGATTGCCGGTTCTATTTCCAACCGGCCGACGGCCGGCTGTTGGCCTTGGAAATGTTTTCCAGCGAGGATTCGGACCCTTGCGAGATATATTTTTCCGAATACCACGAGACGAACGGCCGCCTAACGCCCGGCAAGATGGAAGTCCGCTTCGGCAACGAGGCGTTCGCCACGCTGAAAATCGAGGAGTTCAACGCGGCAGAGCGGGGGGAGAAATGAAATTGAAGATCGATATTCTCGGCTATCGGCGCACTTCGCGCACCATACTGAAAACGCTCGCTATTCTGCTGGCGCTCGGCATCCCGGCCTCGGCCGCGGTCGTCGAGACATTTCGGGAAGTGCATCCGAAAATAGTCAAGGTCTACGGAGCCGGCGGATTCAGCGGCATGGAAAGCTATCAGAGCGGCATACTAATTTCGCCGCAAGGGCACGTCCTGACCGCCTTCAGCTACGTCCTCGATACCGATTACATCACCGTGCAACTCTCCGACGGCCGCGAACTGGACGCGAAGCTCATCGGCGCCGATCCGCGACTCGACGCGGCGGTGCTGAAGATCGAGGCCGACGGACTGCCCTGCTTCGACCTGTCGAAGGCGGTTGCTCTTTCGCCCGGCGAAAGGGTGCTGGCATTCAGCAACGTCTTCGGCGTGGCCTTGGGCGACGAGCCGGTAAGCGTGCAGTTGGGATCGGTCGCGGCAATCGCGCAGCTTGCGGCGCGGCGCGGCGTTTTCGAAACCCCCTATCGCGGACCGGTATACGTGCTGGACATGACCACCAACAACCCCGGCGCCGCCGGCGGTGCGCTGGTTACTATCGACGGGAAATTGGCCGGCATGTTGGGCAAGGAACTACGCAACTCGCTGAACAACACATGGCTGAACTACGCGCTGCCGATCGATCAGCTCCGCAAATCGGTCGATGAAATCCGTTCGGGCAAGTTCGTCGCCGACCGCGAGGAAGAGCAGGCGAAGAAACCGTCCCGCGCGCTCAATCCGGCCATGCTCGGCATCCTGCTGGTTCCCGATGTGCTCGAACGCACTCCGCCATACGTCGATCGGGTCGCGGCCGGCTCGCCCGCCAAGAGGGCGGGCATCTTGCCCGACGACCTGATCGTCCTCTCCGGCGACCGGCTCGTGCAATCGTGCAAAGCGTTGGTCGAGGAAATGTCCTTCGTCGATTACGCCGACCCCATCAAGCTGACGATCATCAGAGGCGGGCAATTGATCGAATTCACTCTGCGCCACGCGCCAGAATAATCGCCACCGACAAGACAACAACCATGACGAATACTAACCGCTTCATGCCGGCAATCACCGCGGCGCTACTGCTTCAGGCGGTCGCCGCTTTCACCGCCGAAGAGAGTATCGACGCGCAGTTGCAATCGGCCGTCATCCAGGCCGTCGATCGAGTGGCCCCCTCGGTCGTGCAAATCGAAACCGTCGGCGGCCTGGAACGGGTCGAAGGACAATTGCTCGGCGCCGGTCCGACCACCGGCCTGATCGTCGACCCGACCGGATACATCGTCTCCAGTACGTTCAACTTCGCCTCGAAACCGGCCTCGATCCTGGTCCGCCTTCCCGACGGCTCGCGAAAACCGGCCAAGCTCGTGGCTACAGATCACGCTCGAATGTTGGTGCTGCTGAAGATCGAAGCGGACAAACCGCTGCCGGTGGGCGAGCATTTTCCGCGAAGTCAAATGCGCGTGGGGCAATGGGTCGTCGCCGTGGGAAAATCGTTCGACGGCGAACGGCCGAATCTCGCCCTCGGAATACTCAGCGCACTCGACCGCGTTTGGGGGAAGGCCGTCCAGACCGATGCCGCCGTATCGCCGAACAACTACGGCGGACCGCTGATCGACCTCGAAGGGCGGATACTCGGCATCCTCGCGCCTCTCTCGCCAAAGGCCGCCGGTCAAATCGGCGGAATGGAATGGTACGACTCGGGCATAGGATTCGCCGTGCCGCTCGAAGACGTCCTCAAAGCGCTGCCCCGGCTGAAAAAGGGCGAAGACCTCCATCCCGGACTGGCCGGCATCACGCTCAAAGGAGAAAACATCTACACCAACCGGCCGATCATCGCCGCCTGCATGCCGAAATGTCCCGCCACGGCCGCCGGATTGAAAGCCGAGGACGAAATCGTCGAAATCAACGGCCGCGCCGTCGGCCGCGCCGTCGAAGTCAATACGGAAATCGGCCGCCTCTACGCCGGCGATTCTGTCGACGTCGCCGTATTGCGCGACGGCAAGCGGGTGAACGCCAAAATGCAATTGGCCGCCAAACTCGAACCGTTCGAGCACGGCTTTCTCGGCATCCTGCCGATGCGCGGCGGCGGCCGGCCTGGCGCGGCCATTCGCTACGTCTATCCAAACAGCCCCGCCGCGGCCGCGGGACTTAAACCGGGCGAAGTGCTGGTCTCGCTCGACGGCAAACCGATCGCAAACCGCTTCGATTTAATCGCCAAGATCGGGCTGCTGGAGCCGGGCGCAGAAGTGCGGCTCGCCGTCAGCGCCGACGGAACGGAGCGGCAGGTCACGGCCGTCCTGGCGGCGATTCCAACCGACCCGCCCTCGCAGGATTTCCCGCCGGCCGAGACAGCCGCCCCGGTGGAAACCGCCGCTCAAATCGGACCGGTGCCGTTGAAAATTCCCGAGTTCACCAACGAAGCCTGGGCGTATATTCCTGAATCGTACAAATCGGGCGCGTCCTGCGGCGTGGTGGTTTGGCTGCATGCCCCCGGCGGTTACGATTGGAACGACTTGTCAGCCGTCTGGAAACCGATTTGCGACCGTTATAATTTTATTCTGCTGGCGCCGAAATCGGCCGATCCGGCCCGCTGGACGCCAGGCGAATCGGACTTCATCGACCAGTTGCTCGATCAGCTCAACTCGACGTATGGAGTGGACCGGGCGAGGATCGTCGTCCACGGCTACCAAGGGGGCGGATCGATGGCGTTTCTGGCGGCACTGAACAACCGCGACATGATTCGCGCCGTTGCCGCGGTCGAGGCGATTATGATGGGCAAGCTGCCGCAAAACGAGCCTACCCGGCGATTGGCCGTCTATATCGCGGCAGCCGAAAAATCCCAGTTAGGCGCGATGGTCAAGCGGATCGCCGAGGCATTCACGAAGGCGAAATTCCCCGTCACCACGATAAACCTCGGCGATACCCCGCGATACCTCAACGAAGAAGAAATGATGCAACTCGCCCGTTGGATCGACGCGTTGGATCGGATATAAAGTCGGTTGGCGTCCCAAACATCACCATGCAGCGACGCATATTGGCAATCTCGGCCGTCTCGCTTCTCCTCGGCGCGTTGGCGATATATTTCTGGTTTCCCGAGTCGCAAGGCGCGTTGGCTTTTTGCTGGCGGGGGGGAGTCTTGCTGGGGGCCGCCTGGCTGGCCTTCGACGACGTTCAGCGCCTGCCCGGGTGGCTTTTGCTGGCCGTGCCGATTTTGCTGATTGTGGCGGCTAAATGGCCACGCCTGCTATTAACGCTGATTCCGCTAATAATAATCTGGGCGGTTATGCGGAAGATTCTGGGCAGACGTTGACGGATATGCCGATTCCGCCGGTTCCCGCCGCTGAAACCATGTCCCGTAACGGCGGCTAATCGTTCTCTAACACAATTTTTCCATTGTGCGGTTCCGAGTATTATACCCAGGATGCCTGTTGCACCGAATTCAACGGCATTTACCGGGATAGGAAATGGTGCGATTGTAGCATGATGGAACCTGTTGCATGAAATTCGCTTTGAAGAGGAACAAAAAATGCACGGACGTATGTACAAGTTGTCGGTCTGGATGCTGACGTTCGCCGCGGCCTGGTCGCTTGGCGCCGCGGCCCAAGCCGGCGAAGCCGCCCGGACGGCGACATATCCCTATTCGGAATATTCGACGCCGGAGAACACTCACCGCTTCGTTTCGGAGAACGCCGCCGAGGGAGAAGGCGATCTCAACGCCCGGCTATCCGATGTCGAGAAAGCCCTGAAAAAGATCGACGACAAGGCAAAAGCGGACAAAAAGAAGGCGGCCGAAAAGATGTCCGCCTCGCCCATGGGACGCATCCACCTCGACGCCGCCGCATTCGACCAGGACGCCGTCGACAAGAACCGTTTCGACGAACAAAACGGCGTCGAGCTCCGCCGCGCTCGCTTGGGACTTAAGGGCGAAGGTTTCAACGTATTCAAGTACAAGATCGAGTGGGATTTCGCCGGCAAAGATAAATCCCGCGCCAAGGACATCTATTTCGAGATCAGCGATTTGCCGTTTCTGCAAAACGTCCAGGTCGGCCACTTCAAGGAGCCGTTCAGCCTGGACGAGCTTACCAGCAGCAACTATATGACCTTCATGGAGCGGAACACCGCCAGCGAAGCGATGGCTCCGAAGCGCCGCATCGGCGTCATGGCTTACGGAACCACGCCGCTGAAATACGCCACTTACGCCATCGGATACTTCGCCGAACACGACAACGACGGCGGGCCGGTGCAAAACGACAACATGGGCGGGGCGGCCACTATGCGCGGCACGTTTCTCCCCTGGTATGACGAGGCCACCGAGGGCCGCGGTCTCCTGCACCTCGGCGCGGCGTACAGCTATCGCGACGCATTCAACGACGAGTTCGCGATCAAGTATCGCCCCGAATGCCATCTGGCCCGTGAAAACAGCCTGCTGCTCACAGACGTAACCGACCGCAATCTGTTCGGGGCGGAAATGGCCTTCGTCTACGGCCCTCTGTCGTTCCAGGCGGAGTATTACGTGAACTACATCAACCGTTACGCCAATCCCGATTGTAAAACGCAAGGCGCCTACTCTTACGTGAGCTATTTCCTTACCGGCGAGCATCGGCGCTACGACCGCGAGCGGGGGATTTTCAGCCGCGTAAAACCCCACGAAAACTTCTTCCGAGTCCGCGACGAAAACTGCACGGTCTACACCGGCCGGGGAGCGTGGGAGTTGAAGTATCGCTATTCATGGCTCGACGCCTACGACGCCGGTCTGCTCGGGTTCGATTACGTCGGAGACCATACATTCGGCGTAAACTGGTATCTGACGCCCTACACCCGACTCATGCTGGAATACATCCATTCCGGCATCAACCAGAACCAGGGCGCCGGCGTCGGCGACCTGAACATCGTTCAGATGCGGGCACAAATCGACTTCTAAACTACAAGGAAATTTCCAAATGAGGATATTCGCGATGACGTTGGCGATTGGTTTTTCAATCGCCGGGCTGATTTTGTTTTACGGCGGATATTATCGCTTATCGATTTCAAAAATCCCCACCAATCCGTGCGCGCAGCCCATTCCTTGTTGAAAACTCATTTCCAGAAAGCGCAAGGCGTAGCCCAATTGAGGCTCGATAATGTTTTCGCGCGGCAGGCCGAGGCCGAGCCAGCCGACGCCTTCGACCACCAGTCTCATGCGCTCCATCATTTCTTGCAACGCCGGCGGATAGGAAGCGAGAATCGGAGGCGTCGGCGAGTTGAACCTCCGTGTAATTATGTCGAAACTGCACATGAGATCTTCGACGTACTGCACCAGCGTATTCCAGCACATTTGAAGCTGCTCGAAATAACTGTTGAGATAGTCGAACCCCGGTTTCGGCACATAGTCGATCAACAACGAAGCGAACGGCGTGCGCGTATTGGATTCGTGCAGCGAATTGACGGCCAAACGGATAGGTTGGGCATGAGGATTGTAGTCGGCCGTGTCCATGTGGCGATCGGTGAACACCGAGCGGTCGAAATAATCGAGCGGCCGAATTTCCACGCCCGACCGCTCGCTTGCCTCGGCGATGATGTATTCCACTTCTTTCCGGCACATCAACCGCAGCAGCAGGTGTTGCAGTTCGTTGCGGCGGCGCTCGCGTTCTTCCTTCTCGTAGATGTACGATACGATGTAGTCCATGCTGCGGTTTTCGGCGAGATCGTTCGTCCAGAGCGACTGCCAGGCGTAGGAATAGCGGCCCAGCCAGTCGCAAACGATCAGACAATAATCTTCCGTCCGCGCGGCGATTTCGGCCAGCAGCCGGATCAACGTTTCGTCGTCGTTGTGATGCGAACACGTGCCGTAGGAAGCGAAGTAGAGGTCGAACGGTTTCTCGTTCTCGCGGATCGGCAGGCCTTGGGTGAAATCGGCTTGCTCAAAAATCAGCTTAGGGTTCTGGCCGTAGAGGTTTTTCGCCTGGGCAATCAGTTCCTCGTTCAAGTCGACGCCCTTGTACCGGCCGAGCATATCTGGCGTAAGCAGGGCAATCTCGAAATCCTGCAAGTCGGCGTCGCGGTTCCGCAAACCGGCGAGCAGCTCGTAGCCGTCCGCGCTGCCGCAGCCTAGGTCCATGATTCGCAGACGCTGCATTTGAGCCTTTTTCCGCTCGATCAATTTATGCATGTGCGGATGCAGGAAGTGGCGGGTGATTTCGTCCTCCCACAACCGGCGAACGTTGTCGTATTTGCCGACCAAACCCGATTGCTTGGCGTATAATCCGCTGGCGGCGGCCTCGGTGTAGGCGCCCATCTGGTCTTTATCTTTGTTTTGCGTCATTGGACAACGGTTTCGTCAGTTTAATTCAAGTGGTTGTCAAATCGTTTGAAGTTTCATAGCTTCCGGCAGAAGGCCGGGGATGTTTTGCTCGATCTCTTTTCGCGTATCGAGGGGCAGTTGGTTGCGCGGCCGTTGCTGTATTTCTCGGTATCGCCGATGCGCGGCGGACAACGCGCCGCCGTCGCCGTCTTCCAACGGATAGCAGGCATAGACCGGATCGCGGCTGGGCAACGGCAGATGATACATGTACGTCTTGTGTGAAGACTGCATGACCTCGCGGATAAGCGATAACACGTCGCCGCGCCGATCATCTGCGATTTGCGGCTCCTCCAATGTCCGTTTTATCAGACCGATCTGGACGTCGTCCAACACCGCCTGTTCTGGACAAAAGACGTTGGTCCGCTCCAGCAATCCGAAAGCGTAGTGGATGTATTGCGCGCCGGAAGCCGGGACGGTGGCGAACGTGAGCATTTTTTCCGTCGTGGCTTGAATGCCGGGCAAGGAGGCATCGCCCACGCCGGCCGTCGAGTAGCAAGGCAGTCCGTAGTGCCGCGCAAGCTGTGCGCAGCCGAGATTGTAATGAACGAACTCCGGCGCGCCGTACATGTCGTTCAGGTTGTCCAATCGCGAGCGGACGGGCACGGCCCCGTAGAGGACCGGCGCGCCCGGGGAAACTAACTGGTTGAGCGCCACTCCGGCCAGCAATTCGGCGTTGATCTGCGCGATCATGCCGAACTCGTGGAAAGGCCCCGTCGCTCCGCCCATCGGGCAACTGGAAATCACCACCGGTACGCGCCGCCGTGATATTTCGATCAACTTCTCCGCCGTGTCGTCGACCATTTGCAAGGGGCTTTTTATCGCGCAGGTGATGAACGAGAAGAGGGGGTTTTCGCGGAAGGACCGCTC
>Ga0123333_10002921_pt1 | contig 16967 bp, 15 predicted proteins | sample BioC12SIPDNA_3_FD_89957 | JGI IMG/M metagenome (GOLD analysis project Ga0123333, IMG submission 89957) | Anaerobic biogas reactor microbial communites from Washington, USA - Biogas_R2_B C12 SIP DNA | ecosystem: Engineered > Bioreactor > Anaerobic > Unclassified | place: Washington, USA... | reverse complement strand
GCGCCTGGCGACGCCGATCGTGCCGGAGGTCAGGCAGGTGCTGGCGCAGGGGAATGCCGTGGTGGTGCTGTGGGACGGGGTGGCGACCCGCCGCCTCGGTGGCACCTACCGCAACAGCTACGCGTGGCACCTGGTGTTCGAGGACGGGCGCATCGTGCGCGCGACGGCCTTCCTCGACACCTGGGCATTGCAGCGGCTGATGGAAGACTGACGGGCGTCCCGCGCGGGGCTTGCGTCACGCGGGGCCACGCATGTCGTGGCGCGACCGGGGCGCAGGTGTCGGCGCGCCATCACCGGCGCCGATCGGACGGGCGCAGCGCGGCAGCGCGTCCTCGGGCACCAGGGCCGGCGGCGGGGCCGGTGGGAACGCGCCCTGGAGACCTGGCGCCCGAAGCCGCGCCTGCGACAGGGAAGCTGGCAGTGAGGCCTCAGTCGGACGCGCTGCCCGGTGCCGGCGCCCCGGGTTGCCACAGCCAGCGCAGCACGTCGGGCAGCAGCCGGCCGCCGTGGTCGTCGGAATGGCCGCCATCGCCCCAGGCGTGCGCCACTTGGTAGCGCGGGCCGTCGTCGCCGCGACGGTCCGCTTCCGCGTTCGCCCATTGCAGCGCCGCCAGCATCTGCTGGTTGGCGAGGAACCAGTTCCCGTGCTCGTTGTCGAGGTCGTTGCGCCCGTCCTGCAGGAAGATGCGCAGCGGCCGGATCGGATGCTTGCGCACGAGCGTGGGGTAGAGGTCGCCACCGGGCACCATCGGCCGGCCGTCCTCCGCGGGGCGGTAGCCGATCGAGACATAGCTGCCGATGAAGCTCACCACGTTGCCGAACACGTCGGGCCGGTGCCAGGCGACGGTGAAGGCGGCGATCGCGCCGCTGCTGGTGCCGCCGATCGCGCGCCGTGCCGGATCGTCGCTCAGCGCGTAGCGCTCGCCGACCAGCGGCAGCAGCTCGTCCACCAGCATCCGCGCGTAGGTGTCGTCGAGCGCGTCGTACTCCTGCGCGCGGTGGTCGGGGTTGGACATGCCGAGGTCGTCCGGATAGCGCTCGCCGCGATGCCCGGGCGTCACGAACACGCCGATCGTCGGCGGGATGTCGCCCCGCTGGACCAGGTTGTCCAGCACCGCCGGCACGCGCAGCGAGCCCTCAGGATTGGTCGCGCGCTGGCCGTCGTGGAAGACCAGCAGGTTCGCCGGCCGGGACGGATCGTGCCCGGCCGGCACGTGGATCCAGTAGCGGCGCACGGTGCCGGGAATGACCCGGCTGTGGAACTCGAACGGCCCTTCGAGCCGGCCCTGGGGAACGCCGGGCTGGGCCAGCGAATCGGCGGTCAGTCCATATCGGCGCGGCGCCTCATCCGACGCGGCGCCGGCGCCGGGCACCGCGGCGGCCAAGGCGAGTGCAAGTGCCATCCACGGCATGCGCATGCGTGTCGTCCCCGTCGTTCCCCGGACGCAGCCTAACCCGGGGCGGCCGGCGCCGGAAGCGCGCCGGCGCCATGGCCCGCGTTCAGTGGCCGCCGAACTCCCGCTCGACGCCACTGGCGGCGAGGAAGGCGTGGAAGTCCTGGATGTCGAGCATCTCGCGCAGGGCGGCGGACTTGTCGTCGGCGCGCTCGTAGTAGGCACGGGCGATGCGGTAGCCGATCCAGTAGCCGAGATCGGCGGGACGGTCGCCGCGGGCGTTCGCGCCTTCGTACAGCCAGCCGGCGTAGTCGGTGCCGTCCATCCGGGCCCGGAACTCCTCCCACAGCGCGGCGGCGCGTGGTTCGGCCCAGTCGTGCACGTGCTGGTTGATGTGGCGTCCGGCGCCGAGCTCGGCGATGAAGTCGGCCACGCCCTCGCCGATGGCGGCCTGGAGGAGGGTGGGCTGGCCGTCGATGCGCGCGCGCTGCTGGAAATGCACCCATTCGTGGGCCACGATCGCCGGCAGGTTGTCGAACTCGCCGACGACGGCGCGGTGCCAGTCGCCCAGTTCGTCCAGCGGCGTGCCGGGTGCGCGGCCGAACATCTCGACGCCGATCATGAGCCCGGTGGCGTCCGCCGTGCCGCCCGAGTTCATGCGCCCGACCAGGAAATAGACGTCGGGGAACACCGCATCGGGCACCAGGGTGCGCATGCGTCGCAGCGTGTCGCGGATCCGCGGCACCTGGTCCTCAAGCTTCGGGGTGAGCCTGCGCAGCGAGGCGTAGTAGCGCGGATGCGCGTCGATGGCGGCGACCAGCTTGCCGGCATCGCCGATGCGCAGGCGGAGGAAGGTCTCAAGGCCCGGGCTGCCCGGCTCGAGGTAGCGGGCCTGGAAGATGCGCGCGCGGGCCTCGGCATCCGTGGCGTCGGCGGCCTCGTCCCAGGCCTGCCAGAAGCGGTCGATGTCCTCGGTGACCAGGCGCGCCTCGTCCGGTTCGAGCGGGAAGGCCGGGGCCTGCGCGCAGGCCGACAGCGGCAGCAGGCAGCACAGCAGCAGCGGGAGGAGGGTTCTACGCATGGCGGATCGCGAGGTGGTGGCAGCGTCGCGGCAGGCTAGGGCCACGCCGGCGAACGGACATCGGCCGGAGGACACCGTGACCGGCGTCATGGGTGGTCCACGGCGTGTCCGGTTCCTGGCCGCGACCGCGTGGCCGCCACCCGGACGGACCCTTCTCCCTCCCCCGCCAGCGGGGGAGGGCCGGGGCACGACGGTGTCGGGGGCGCGCTCGATCACCTCCCTCCCCCGCCTGCGGGGGAGGGCCGGGGTGGGGGCAGGGCCGCGTACGGCGCACGGCCGGGAATGGCACGCCGCCCACGTTCCGGCAGCGGTGCGAGCACGGGCGGCGGGCGCCGCTGCTGGCGCGAATGGCGGCCGCGGTCAGCGGCAGCGGCCGCCGCGTTACCCGCCGCGCTCGCGGGCGTCGAACTCGGCGCGCGCCTGCTCGATCTTCTCGAGGTTCCGTTCGGCCCAGATCCACACGCCGCAGAACGCATCGCCCAGGCCCAGGCCCAGGTCGGTGAGCCGGTACTCGACGCGCGGCGGCACCACCGGGTGCACCGTACGCTGCACCAGCCCCTCGCGCTCCATCTGCCGCAGGGTCCGGGTGAGCATGCGCTGGCTGATGCCGGGCACCCGGCGCGCGATGCCGGTGAAGCGCAGCTCGCCATGTTCGGCGAGCACGTCGATCACGATCATCGTCCACTTGTCGGCGACGCGACCGATGATTTCGTTCACCAGCGCCTCCACGCGTGGATCGGCCTGCCGCGCCTGCGCTGCCAGCTTCCTGCGCACTTCCTCGTGCCTGGCGGTGTCGATGGACATGGCTTGCTTCCCGTGGGGTAACCGACTTACCGCGAAGTCACCAACGCACTTTCCGGTGCCTTCTTCCGAAGCGGATGCGTCGTTTCTATCCTGCATCCAGCGCCCCGGGCGGGGCGTGCTTCCCGGCCGCGTGGACGAAGCGTTCATGACACGCCGCCATTCCATGCGACCGGTCGCCGCCATGGCCGGCTGTACCTCGCCGCCGTGGCGTCCGTTTCCATCGCCCACGATATCCCACCCCACGCGGAGCACAATGACATGAGGCAATCCGGAAACACCATCGTCATCACCGGCGCCGGCTCGGGCATCGGCCGCGAGCTCGCCCGCCGCTTCCATGCGCTCGGCCACACGGTCATCGTCGCCGGCCGTCGCCCCGAACCGCTGCGCGAGACCATTGGCGACCGCGACGGCATGCACGCGCTGCTGCTGGACGTCGCCGACCCGGCCAGCATCGCCGCCTTCGCCCGCCAGCTCGTGGCCCGGCACCCGGAGACCAACGTGCTGGTGAACAACGCCGGCATCATGCGCTTCGAGGATCTCACCCGGCCGCGTTCGCTGGGCGAGGCCGAAGCCACCATCGCCACCAACGTGCTCGGCCCGATCCGCCTGGTCGACGCGCTGGTCGAGCACCTGGCCGCGCAGCCGGACGCGGCGATCGTGAACGTGTCCTCGGGCCTGGCCTTCGTCCCGCGCGCGGACGCGGCCACCTACAGCGCCAGCAAGGCGGCGGTGCATTCATACACCCTGTCGCTGCGCCACCAGCTGCGCGGCCGGGTGCAGGTGATCGAACTCGTGCCGCCGGCGGTGCAGACCGAGCTGACCCCGGGCCAGTCCAGCCGCGAGGGCTACATGCCGCTGCTGGCCTTCGTCGACGAGGTGATGGAGCAGTTCACACGGTCGCCAGTGCCCGACGAGGTGCTGGTCGAACGCGTCCACTTCCAGCGCCGCGCGGAGGCCGAGAACCGCTTCGCCGAGGCGCTCGAGCGCGTCAACGCGCACTGAGCCCGCACTTCGCGCCGACAGCGCATCGGCGGACAGGCGCGCGCCGCGACCGTCGAAGGGCGGTTGCCGCCGCCCCCCGCGCCGTGGTCTGATCCGTGGACCGGCGCCCGGAGGCTTGCGGCATGCACGCCCGTTCGCGATCGAGCACTCGCACCACGTGGAAGCGCCGGCTGCCGGTCGCCACCCTGGTCGCGCTGCTGTGCGCCGCGCCCGCTGGAGGAGTACTTCACCGTCGTCCACTGGGATCAGCGCGGCAGCGGCCGGACCCACCTGGCCAACGACCCCGGCGCGGTCGCGCCGACGATGACACCCGAGCGTTTCGTCGACGACATCGAGGAACTGGTCGCCTGGCTGCGCCGCGAATCCGGGCAGGACAGGGTGTTCCTGCTCGGTACCTCGTGGGGCAGCGTGATCGGGCTGGAATTCGCCCGCCGCCGGCCCGAATGGCTGCATGCCTACATCGGCATGGGCCAGGCCATCGACGTCCCGGAAAGCGAACGCCGCGGCCACGCCCATGCGCTCGCTGCCGCCCGCGCGGCCGGCAATGCGCAGGCGGTGGCCGAACTCGAATCGATCATGCCCTACGCCGAACCGGGCAGGCCGATCCCGCTGGCGGACATCGTGCTCGAGCGCAAGTGGTCCGACCACTACGGTGGGGTGATGGCCTACCGCCAGCGCCAGGTCGACGGCATCGCCGTGCGGCTCTCGCCCGAGTACCCGGATGAAGACGCCGCGCGCGCCTATGCGGGCAACGGCTGGTCGCAGCAGTTCCTGCTCAGCGATGTGCTTGGCCTGGACCTCACCCACGTCAACCGGCTGCGCTGCCCGCTGATCGTCCTCGCCGGACGCCACGACCGCACCGTCAACTCCGACGTGGCGCGCGAATGGTTCGATGTGGTCGAGGCCCCCTTCAAGCACTTCGAATGGTTCGAGCACTCGGCCCACGAAATCCTCGCCGAGGAACCGGGCAAGCTGCTCCTCACCCTGGTTACGCACGCCCGCCCGCTGGCCGCCGCATCCCCGCCATCCCCGCCATCCCGGGCTTCGCCGGCCCCTCCGTCCCCTCCGGATTCCCTGTAGGCGCGGCGTCAGCCGCGACCCCGCCCACCGCCCGCGCGCGCACCACGACCCCAGGTGCGCAAGCCCTGGCCCTCCCCCGCGCGCGGGCGCGAGAAGCGGGGCATCGACCTGCAGGCCGCACAACCGCCCCTGCAGGCGGGCATGTGAGCCGTGTTAGAATGGCCACGGTTTCGCGCATTTTTGTCGCCGTTCGCCGCGTGATTGGCGAACTTGCGGTCATTCCGGCCGCCCTGGCCATGCCCGGCGCGCGGACCTCCATGCCCGATATCGGCAGGAACGGAGCTGCGCTCCGGTCGGGAATTCCGACGTGTCTTTCCAGCGGTCCATCGGGTGCCGCCCGCCCGGGCCGGGCGTTTGCGCGCCCCATGGCGCGCCACGAGTAGTGGAGATGACAACCAGCATGACCCAACGAATCGCCGTCCTCGGCGCCGGCCCAAGCGGCCTGGCCCAGTTGCGTGCCTTCGATGCCGCCCGCCGCGCGGGCGCGGACGTGCCCGAGATCGTCTGCTTCGAGAAGCAGTCCGACCTGGGCGGCATGTGGAACTACACCTGGCGCACCGGCCTGGACCAGCATGGCGAGCCGGTGCACGCGAGCATGTACCGCTACCTGTGGTCGAACGGCCCCAAGGAGTGCCTGGAGTTCGCCGATTACAGCTTCGAGGAGCACTTCGGCCGCCCGATCGCGTCCTACCCGCCGCGCCCGGTGCTGCGCGACTACATCATGGGCCGCATCGAGCGCAGCGGCCTGCGCGACCAGATCCGCTTCAACACCGCCGTGCACTCGGTGGAGTACCACGAGGACACCGGCCGCTTCACGGTCACCGTGCGCGAGCTCGAGGAAGACCGCATGGTGAGCGAGGAGTTCGACTGGGTGGTGGTGGCCACCGGCCACTTCTCCACGCCCAACGTGCCCGAGTTCGAGGGGCTGGACAGCTTCCCGGGGCGCGTGCTGCACGCGCACGACTTCCGCGACGCCTGCGAGTTCGCCGGCAAGGACCTGCTGCTGGTGGGCAGCAGCTATTCGGCCGAGGACATCGGCACCCAGTGCTACAAGTACGGCGCCAGGTCGATCACCTTCAGCTACCGCAGCCAGCCGATGGGCTACACGTGGCCGGAGGCGTTCAGCGAGAAGCCGCTGCTCACCCGCGTGGACGGCCGCACCGCGCACTTCGCCGACGGCAGCCGCCGCGAGGTGGACGCGATCATCCTGTGCACCGGCTACCTGCACCACTTCCCGTTCCTGCCCGACGAACTCACCCTGCGCACCCGCAACCGGCTGTACCCGCAGGGCCTGTACAAGGGCGTGTTCTGGATCGACAACCCGAAGCTGGTGTACCTGGGCATGCAGGACCAGTACTACACCTTCAACATGTTCGACGCCCAGGCGTGGCTGGCGCGCGACGTGATCATGGGCCGCACCGCGCTGCCCAGCCGCGAGGAGATGCTCGCCGACAGCCAGGCCTGGTTCGCGCGCGAGAACGCCTGCGCCAGCGCCGACGACGAGATCGACTTCCAGGCCGCCTACGTGCGCGACCTGGTCGACCGTAGCGACTACCCGGACTTCGCCATCGAGGAAATGGCGGAGATGTTCAAGCAGTGGCAGCGCGACAAGCGCGAGGACATCCTCGGCTACCGGGACCGCCGCTACCGCTCGACCATCACCGGCACCCTCGCGCCGCCGCACCACACACCGTGGATGCAGGCCATGGACGATTCGCTCGAGGCGTTCCTGCGCGACCCGCAGGAGCTGGAGGAACAGCCCGCGGCCGACGCTGCGCGGCCATCGCCCGCGCCCGCGCCTGCGCCTGCGCCTGCGTCCGCGGAGGCGGCCCCCGAGCCGCGCGCGCGCCGCACCGCCTGACGCCATGGAACGGGCCGGCAGGCGGGCATCGCCGCCGGCCCCGGCCTTTGCGGATGCGGGGCGCCTTCGCCCGCTGCGGTCCTCCATGCACCGCCTGGCCATCGGGGCCGGCGCCGCCATCGTGGTGGAGGGCCCCTCAGGCGCGCGCGCGAGGGCCCGCCTGGATCGTTCGCGCCCGCAGCCTGCGCCGCCGCCCGCGCCACAGGCAGGCCGCCTCCAGCCCGGCGCCCGAGGCCGCGCCGATGACGGCCATCATCCACAGTCCTTCCGACCGCAGTTCCAGCACCCCGCCGCCGAATGCCGCGGTCGTCGCGCCGCACGCCAGCGCCGCCGCCACCGGGCGCGCCGCCGCGCCCAGCCGCGGCCGCAACACGCCCATGCAGGCGCCGCCGACCAGGGCCGGCACCATCCCCGGCACGTAGGACATCACCAGCAGGAACAGCAGCATCGTCAGCGGCTCGGGATCGTCGTGCACGAGCATTGCCGCGATGCCGAGCAGCAGGCCGCCCAACGGTGGTCCCAGCGCGGCGAACAGCAGCGCCGGCCCGGCCACCTGCGACAGGCGCAATGGCGCGCCCCCGTCCGGACGCCGGAGCAACGCCGCCGCGACGACGACCAGCACCGGAACCAGCAGCAGCGCCAGCCACGCCAGCGGCCAGGATCGCGACATCGCCCCCTTCCCATCGCGGCGGCATCGCCGCAAACCCGTCGCAGTATACGAACCGGCGCGTGGCGCGCCGGCCGCGCTCAGTGAGTCACGCGCCCGGGCAGCAGCCTGGCCAGCCGCTCCATGGGCAGGTAGCCGCTGGACTCCGGGTCGTCGGGCAGGGCGCCGACCTGCAGGTGGTGGACGTGCTCGGCCAGGGCGAGTTCGCCCAGGCCCACCTCGAGCATGGTGTAGGTCGCGTCGAGGAAGTCGTCCTCGCGCGCGGGATCGTAGTGCGGGAACCCCACCTCGATGCCGAAGAAGCCCGGATCGTCCGGATCCTCGAGCGCGACGAACCGCGCCTGCCGCGGATCGATGGCGATCCCCGAGCGGTTGAGCACGAATCCAAACCCGCGCGGCGGCTTGAACGCCGTGATCTCCCAGCCCTCGATCGCGGGCGCCGCGTCCACCAGGGCCACCACGTCGGCGAAGGCCCCGGTGTTGCCTTCCGCGGTGACGATCAGGTGGCCGCTGCCGTCCTTCATGAGGCCCAGCTCGAACCACAGCTGCTCGGACACCTGCTGCAGGCGTTCGAGCAGTTCGTCGGCCAGGGCCTCGCGCCGTGGATGGCCGCGGTCCTTGAGTTGCCGTTCATTGGCGCAGAACCACCGCCAGAAGTCGCCGGGCGCCGCCATGCCGTGCCTGCATCGGTCGGGGAAGGAACAAGTATGCACGGATGCACGCCGTCGGGCGCCCAGCCCGGGCAGCGCCGGGCCCGGGCCGCGTCCGGCCACCGCCGCGCCGACCCCTGCCCCGTCGTGATCCCGGCCCGCCCGCCGCCACGCAGGCTACGCTGGTGCGGCGTGGGCAACACCGCGCTGCGCCGGCGCGCAACGCGGCGGTGCGCAACGCCGCGCGGCTGGCGTGCCGGCGGTCGCGGCGGTAGAGATCCGGACCCCCTCGTCAGTACCCGAACGCCTCGGTGAAATGCTCCAGCAGAGTGCCGAAGATCCCCAGCTGGCTTTCGAGGTACTCGCCCACGCGCGCGTGCGGCAGCTCGAAGTCGTACAGCAGGTACGGATCCATGTCCTCGTCCAGGTACGCCCGGCCGTAGCGGTACGTCCGGTTGTACTGGTTGACCACCTGCGGCGTGGTGCCTGCCTCCAGGTCCAGGCCGACTTCCAGCTGCAGCGAACCGCAGCGGTCGTTGCGGCAGTCGAAGAAGTTCAGCCTGCAGGTCAGCCCGTTCTGCTGGAACATGATCTCCGGGTCGCCATGCCGGTCGCGCCCCAGCTCGGGTGACAGCCCCAGGGCGGCCAGCACCTCCGCCGCCTGCGGGCCGGAGATGGTGCCGAGCGACTGCGCGGTGGCCGCCTGCGGGGCGGCCAGGGCGAATGCGAACAACGCGGCGAGCAGGCGCCGGCCTGGCAGGTGCATGGTGGATCCCCCTGGGTGTGTCGGGCGCATCCTAACCCGATCCCGCCGCCGCCGGCGCCGGCAGCGGCGCCCGAACCCCCCGCCAAGGCCTGGCCCGGCCGCCGCAGATGGTGCGGACCGGACAGGCGCCACCTCCCCCATGGCCCGTCCGGCCCATCCCCGGTGCTATCGTGCGCGTCGCCACGCCGCACCACACCGGAGGCCCACGCCCATGCGCAAGCGTGCGCGCTCCCTTCTCCTGTTCGCCTGCCTGGTCACGCAAGCGATGTCTACCGCCTCGGCAAGCCCGGGCCAGGCCGGCGCGCTGTACGTGTTCGAGGAAGCCAGGCGGCTGTGCGAGCGCGACGACGGCGCGTTGTGGGGCAGGTCGCTGTGCGGGCCGATCATGATCGTCGACCCGGTCGACCGCGGCATGGTTGCCAACCAGCAGGATCGCGGTGGCGTGTTGCAGGCCAGCGACGGGGCCTTCGTTGGCCAGCTGCCCCCGGAGGTCATGCTGGCCAACACGCGCGTCGAATGGTCGGGCACCGAGTGGACGCAACTGGTGTGGCCGGTGCCGCTTGAACCAGGGGTGCTGCGCGTGTTCCTGGTGCACGAGATGTTCCACCGCATCCAGCGCGACCTGGGGCTGGCACGCAACGAGGCGGGCAACCGCCACCTCGACATGCGGGAGGGCCGCTACCTGCTGCAGCTGGAGTGGCGCGCGCTCGCCCAGGCGCTGATGGCCGATGACGAAGGGGCGAGGCGCGACCGCATTGCCGATGCGCTCGCCTTCCGGCACGAGCGCCGCCGCCTGTTCCACGAGGCCGCCGCCGACGAGTCCGCGCTGGAAGTCAACGAAGGAATCCCGGAATACACCGGCGTTCGCCTGGGCCTGGCCCACGACGGGCAGCGCCGCGCCTACGCGGTCTACGCCCTTGCCCGCTTCCTCGACGCGCCCAGCTTCGTGCGTTCGTTCGCCTATGCCAGCGGCCCCGCGTATGGCCTGCTGCTCGACCAGGCCGATCCCGGCTGGCACCGCAGGCTCGATGCCGACGCCGATCTTGGCGCACTGCTCGCGAGGGCGCACGGCATCGGTCCCCCGGACCCGGCCGGCCATGCCGCGCGGGTGCAGCGCTACGACCGCGATGGCAGCCTGGGCCGGGCCGAGGACGCACGCGAACAGGCGCGTGCAGCACGAGTGGCCGCGTGGCGCGCGACCCTGGTCGATGGCCCGCGGCTGGTGCTGCCCCTGGCCAGGACGAGTTACCAGTTCAACCCGCAGACCCTGGCCACGCTGGATGGCATCGGCACGGTCTACCCCAGCCTGCGCCTGACCGACGCCTGGGGCGAGCTGGTGGTCGTGGAGGGCGGTGCCGCCCTGGTGCACGCCGACCGCAAGCGGGCGGCCGTGGCCCTGCCGGCCAACCGCGCGCCGCTGGCGGGCGAGGTGGTGGCGGGCGAGGGCTGGACCCTCACGCTCGCACCCGGCTGGACGCTGGTGGCCGGCGAGCGCGAGGGCGACATGACGCTGGCACCCGGGCCGCATTGACCCGGCCGCACGGTCGCCGGGCGCCGGACCGGGGCGTGCCGCAGGGATCGGGCCGGTCGCGCACCCTATACTCGTGGGCCGCAGGCCACCCCGCCCGAGGACCCGGTCATGACCGATCGCAGCCGCAGGGATGTCATCCTCGCCGCCACCGCCCTCGCGGTCGGTGCAACCGCCACCGGCTCCCGCGCGGCCGCGCCCACGCCCGCCGGCAAGGCCTCGTTCCCGCCGGTGGTGCACCACGTGTTCTTCTGGCTGAAGAATCCCGATTCCAGGGAGGACCTCGCGAAGCTGATCGCCGGGTTGCGCACGCTGGCGGGCATCGACACCGTGCGCGGCATCCATATCGGGGTGCCGGCGGACACCGAGCAGCGCGGCGTGGTCGACGGCAGCTACAGCGCCTCGGAGATCCTGTTCTTCGACGACGTGGCCGGGCAGGACGCGTACCAGGTCCATCCCATCCACCAGCAGTTCGTCGCCGACTGCGCGCACCTGTGGGAGCGGGTGGTGGTGTATGACGTCATGGCCGTCGCGCCATAGTGCGCCCGCGCGGGCGGGTCAGCGGGCCCGGGCGTCGTCCAGCCGCATCCCCGGGAACCAGCCGCTGTCGCGCAGGAAGGCGTCGGGGTCGTCCAGGTCGATGATGCGCGCCACCGCGGCACGCTTGTCTTCGGCCTGCAGGTAGTAGGCCTTCGCGACGCGGTAGCCGACCCAGTAGCCCAGGTCGTAGGGCTCGTCCGGGCCGGGCCGGTAGTTGTACAGCCAGGGCCCGAGGTCGGACCCGTGCATGGCGGCCTGGAACGCCGTTTCGATCTCCAGCTCGCGGCCCCGCGTCCACTCCGCGTGGCGGATGTTGCTCACGCTGCCGGAGACCAGCTCGGCGACGAACTCGGCCGCGCCTTCCAGCAGCGACATGCGCAGCACCGTCGCCCGCGGGTCGCCCGGCTCGGGCTCGTCGCGGGCCAGGGCCTGCAGGGTATGCACGTACTCGTGGGCGATCACGTGCACGAAGCGGTCTTCGGGATCGGGATGCAAGAAATCGGCGGCGCACAAGGCCTCCAGGCCGATGGTCGCGCCGGAGGGATCGGCGATCCCGACAGGGCGGCCGCGGCCGACGACGATCGCCACCGGCGGATAGGCCGCGTCCGGATACAGGTCCGACAGCGTGTCCAGCGCCGCCTGCAGCCGCCGCTCCACCGCAGGCAGCACCCGCAAGCATTCCCGCGCGTGCTCGTACATCCCCGGGTTGGACGCGATCTGCGCGGCGATGCGCTCGCCCGTCACCCGGCGCGCGCGCGCGAACTCCTGGAGGCGCTGGCTGCCCCCGGCGAGGTAGGCATCGAGCTGCTCGACGCTGGGGCGTCCACCGGTGGCGTCGTAGAGCGCGTAGAAACGGTCGACGTCGCCGGTGTGGATTTCGGGCGTGGCCGCGAACGCAGCGCTGCACATCGCGCCGCACGCTGCCGCCAGGAACGCGCGCATCGGGAGCTCCATGCGCCTACGCTACAGCGATGGCCGGCGATGTGGCTGTGCCACTGGTCACCGTCCCGGGAACGCGTGGCAACGATGGAGGCGAGGCTGTCCAGGTGCGCTTGCTTCGCTTACCTGGGCGACGGCTCCGACAGGCAGCGCTCGACGGCCTCCTTGTCGATGACCGACCACACCCGGGCGATCTTTCCGTCCGCGTACCCGTACATCACGTTCTCGTAGAACCTCACCCGGCGGCCGTTGACGCCCAATCCCAGGAAGCGGCCCGCCGGATGGCAGTCGAACGCCAGGCGCGCCGCCACCGTGGACCCGTCCGCCACCAGCAGCTGCACCTCGAAGCGCAGATCGGGGATCGCCCGGTAGTCCCGCTCGAGCATCCGGCGGTAGCCGTCGAGGCCGACCGGCTCGCCGTTGTAGGCCACGTCCCCGGCGACAAACTCGCCCAGGCGGGACAGGTCGCGGCTGTTGAGGCAGGCGATGTAGTCGCGGTAGGGGCGAACGAGCGGCATGTCGGTCCTGGGTTGCACATCGGAGTCACACCGTAGCCCGGATAAGGCCGCAGGCCGCATCCGGGATCTCGCGACAGCCGGGATGTGGAGAGTCCCGGGTGCGCTTCGCTTACCCGGGCTACGCTGGCTCAAGTGAGAGGGGTCCAAGTGAAAGGGGTCAGGTTCACCTCTGAATGCCTGACCCCTTCACTGCTTCTCTCAGTTGCGCTGTGCGTCTAGCCGCACTTGCTATACCCGCAATTCAAGCAAGTCGCGCACCCGTCCATGATCACCAGCGCCTTGGTGCTGCACTTGTGGCACATGGTGGCGCTGGGCGGGAAGCTGGTGCCGTCGCCGGTGACTTCGACGTCTTCTTCGTGGTGGGAGGACGTCGCGACGGAGCCGTCCCCATCCCGGCCTTCCCCCGCTGGGGCGGGGGAAGGAGCAGCGGCTACGTCAGGGTTTTTTTTTGAGCGCGCTTCGTACTGCTTGCGCTTCTCGGCGATCAGGGCCTTCTGGGCGGCGCTCATCTGCGGGTCATGGAGCAGGCCGATGGACTTGAGGTGCTCTTCGACGATGAAGCCCAGTTCGGCCACCAGCGAGGGCATGTACACGCCGCCGGCCTTGAAGTAGCCGCCCTTGGGGTCGAACACCGCCTTCATCTCTTCCACCAGGAAGGTGACGTCGCCGCCCTTGCGGAACACCGCGCTCATGATCCGGGTGAGCGCGACGATCCACTGGAAGTGCTCCATCGACTTGGAGTTGATGAAGATCTCGAACGGGCGGCGGTGCTCGTGTTCGGTGCCGGCGTTGAGCACGATGTCGTTGATGGTCACGTACATGGCGTGCTCCACCAGCGGCGACTTGATCTTGTAGGTGCTGCCGACCAGCACGTCGGGGCGCTCGATGCGCTCGTGCATCTGGATCACGTCGGCGCTGGGCCGTTCGTCGCCGGCCGGTTCGCTCTTCACCGGGGCGCCTGCGGCGGCCTTCTCCCTGTCCTCGGGGGTGACGACGGAATATCCGGTGATCTTCTTTTCAATCTTGACGGCCATTGCGTGATCCTGGGGCTTGCGGGGGACGAGGTTCCGGGGGGGAGGTGCCCGCCCCCGGCGCGGGGGCGGGCGGGCATTGCGATTACTTCTTCCTGCTGGCGGCCTTCCTGGCCGGCGCCTTCTTCGCGGGCGCCTTGCCGGTGGTGCGCTTGGCCGCGGCCTTGCGGGCCGGGGCCTTGCGCGCGGCCGCCTTCTTCGTGGAGGCCTTGCGGGCGGCGGGGGCCTTCTTCGCCACCTTGCGGGTCGCGACCTTCCTGGCCGTGGCCTTCTTCGCGGTGGCCTTCTTCGTCGCGGCCTTCCTGGTGGCCGTCTTCCTGGCCGGGGTCTTCTTCGCTGCGGCCTTGCTGGCCGTGGCCTTGCGGGCGGTCTTCTTCGCGGTGGCCTTCTTCGCCGCCTTCTTCGCGGTCGAGGTGCCGGCGGTCTTCTTCCTGGCCTTCGCCGCGGCCACCTGCTGCTTGCCGGCGCTGCTCGCGTCGGCCAGGCGCTTCTTGGTGGTGGCCAGGCGCTTGCTGACCGCCTTCTTCGCCTTGCGGGTGGTCTTGCTCACCGCCTTGGTGGCCTTGTCCGCGGTCTTGCGCGCGCGCTTGACCACGGTGCTCGCTTTCTTCACGACCTTGCTGCCGATCTCCTTGGCCGTCTCGGCGACGGTCTCGGCGGCGTGGGTCAGGGAGTCGGTGACCCCGGTGCCGTTGCTCATGGGTGGTTCCTCGTCAGTGTGCTCTTGTTGCGGTAATCGGGTCACGGGCAGGGCCCGTGGGTCGAAATGTAGCGCGAAGCGCGCGCCACGCAAGCAGTCGAACGAGGGCCGTTTTCCCGCCCCCGGCGCGCCCCTTCCATCGGGATGCGCCGGCGCCCGTGGCGGGCGGCCGGGGAGTGCCCGGTGCCCGCCGGAGGGCGTGGCGGGGAGCGTGCCGTGTGGCCATCCTGGCCTTTGGTCGCAGCTTCCCGTGTGCCTCCAGGATCCGACGGCGAAGAAGAGCCGTCAGAACTTGCCGTAATAGCCTTCCTTCAGGGCGTCGAACAGGTTGGCGGCGGTGTGGATCTCGCCGTCGTACTCGATCTGCTCGTTGCCCTTGACCTCCAGCACGCTGCCGTCCTCGAGCTCGAAGCGGTAGGTGGTGTTGGCCAGGTCGGTTTCCTTCACCAGCACGCCCTGGAAGGCGGCCGGGTTGAAGCGGAAGGTGGTGCAGCCCTTCAGCCCCTTCTGGTAGGCGTAGCGGTAGATGTCCTTGAAGTCCTCGTACGGGTAGTCGGTCGGGACGTTCGCGGTCTTGGAGATGGACGAGTCCACCCACTCCTGGGCGGCGGCCTGCACGTCCACGTGCTCCTTCGGGGTGATGTCGTCGGCCGAGACGAAGTAGTCGGGCAGCTTCGCCTCCGGGTCCTCGGAGAACGGCATCGCCTTGGGGTTGACGAGGTGGCGGTAGGCCAGCAGCTCGTACGACCAGACGTCCACCTTCTCCTTGGTCTTCTTGCCTTCGCGGATCACGTTGCGGCTGTAGTGGTGCGCGAAGGAGGGCTCGATGCCGTTGGAGGCGTTGTTGGCCAGCGACAGCGAGATCGTGCCGGTGGGCGCGATCGAACTGTGGTGGGTGAAGCGGGCGCCGGTCTCGGCCAGCTGCTCGACCAGGTCGGGGGCGACCTGGGCGATCTTCTGCATGTAGCGGCTGTAGCGCGCGTGCAGCACCTTGCCTTCGATCTTCTGGCCCACGCGCCAGCCGTCCTTCGCCATCTCCGGGCGCTTGCGCAGCATCGCCGGGGTGACCTCGAACTGCTCGTCCATGATCGGCGCCGGGCCCTTCTCCTGGGCCAGGGCCAGGCCGGTTTCCCAGCCGGCCACGGCCATCTCGCGGGCCACGCGGCCGGTGAACTCGCAGCTCTCGGGCGAGCCGTACTTCATCCGCAGCATGGTCATGGCGCTGCCCAGGCCGAGGAAGCCCATGCCGTGGCGGCGCTTGCGCAGGATCTCGGCGCGCTGCTGCTCCAGCGGCAGGCCGTTGATCTCGACCACGTTGTCGAGCATGCGGGTGAACACGCGCACGACCTCGCGGTACTCCTCCCAGTCGAAGGAGGCCTTGTCGGTGAACGGGTCGCGCACGAACTTGGTCAGGTTGACCGAGCCCAGCAGGCAGGCGCCGTAGGGCGGCAGCGGCTGCTCGCCGCAGGGGTTGGTGGCGCGGATGGTCTCGCACCACCAGTTGTTGTTCATCTCGTTGACGCGGTCGATCAGGATGAAGCCCGGCTCGGCGTAGTCGTACGTCGAGACCATGATCATGTCCCACAGGTGCCGGGCCTTGACGTGGCCGTAGATCTTGCAGGCCACCATGCCGTCGTCGCGGGTGAGGTAGCCCTCGGTGTAGGGCCAGTCGCGCCAGGTCACGGCCTGGGGGTCGTTGAAGTCGATGTCGCCGGCTTCCTTCTCCGAGACCGGGAACACCAGCGGCCAGTCGGCGTCGTCCTCCACCGCCTGCATGAAGCCGTCGGTGATCAGCAGCGAGAGGTTGAACTGGCGCAGGCGGCCGTCCTCGCGCTTGGCGCGGATGAAGTCGCGCACGTCGGGGTGGGAGACGTCGAAGGTGCCCATCTGCGCGCCGCGGCGGCCGCCGGCCGACGAGACCGTGAAGCACATCTTGTCGTAGATATCCATGAAGGACATCGGGCCGGAGGTGTAGGCGCCGGCGCCGGCCACGAACGCGCCGCGCGGGCGCAGGGTGGAGAACTCGTAGCCGATGCCGCAGCCGGCCTTGAGGGTCAGGCCGGCTTCGTGGACCTTGCCCAGGATGTCGTCCATCGAGTCGGTGATGGTGCCCGACACGGTGCAGTTGATCGTGCTGGTGGCGGGCTTGTGCTCGAGCGCGCCGGCGTTGGAGGTGATGCGGCCGGCCGGGATCGCCCCGCGGCGCAGCGCCCACAGGAAGCGGTCGTACCAGTACTTGCGCTTCTCGTCGGTCTCCTCGGCGTCGGCCAGGGCGCGCGCCACGCGCTGGTAGGTGCCGTCGATGTCGGCGTCGACCGGGACCCCGTGCTTGGTCTTGAGCCGGTACTTCTTGTCCCAGATGTCCTGCGAGGCGGGCTGCATCGGGATCTCCCGTTCCACGTGCGT
>Ga0123333_10002919_pt1 | contig 16980 bp, 11 predicted proteins | sample BioC12SIPDNA_3_FD_89957 | JGI IMG/M metagenome (GOLD analysis project Ga0123333, IMG submission 89957) | Anaerobic biogas reactor microbial communites from Washington, USA - Biogas_R2_B C12 SIP DNA | ecosystem: Engineered > Bioreactor > Anaerobic > Unclassified | place: Washington, USA... | reverse complement strand
GCGCGCGCGGCGCCTTCGGGCGCGGGGGCGGCGGGCCGGTGGTCGTGGAACGCCAGCGTGACGCCCGGCAGCGGGTCGCGGCCGCCGAGCCCCAAGGCGAGCACCTCGGCCAGCCAGCCGCGCGGGCCGGCGCTGCCCTGCGAGCCGGTCACGAGCAGCACGTCGCGCGCGCGGCTGGCGGCCACGTACAGCAGGCGGTACCCCTCGTGCCGGGCGCGCTCGCGCGCCGCCTGCGCCGCCTCGGCGTAGCCCTCCCCGCCCATCACCCGCACGGCGCCGCTGCCCTGCTCCACCAGCACCGGGTCGACGCGGCCGCCGGGCCAGGCGCCGGCGTCGATCACCGCCGCCAGCGGGAACTCGAGGCCCTTGGAGGCGTGCACCGTGAGGAGCCGCACGCCGGCGCCCGACTGCGGCACGTCGCCGGCGTCGGCCTGGCGGGCCAGCTGCTCCAGGCGGTCGAGCAGCAGCGCGATGTCGGCGGGCGGGTGGGCGGCGACCTCGAACAGCAGGGCATCGACGTTCTCGCGCTCGCGGCGCCCTAAGCGCTCCAGGTAGCTGCGCCCCTCGACGACGGGCTCGCGCAGCAAGCGCTTGAGGGCGGGCAGCGGCCGCAGGCGCACGAGCTCGGCGAGCCACGCCAGGCGCTCGCCCACGGCCGGGAAGCGCTCCGCCACGAACGCGGGCCGCTCGGGCGCCTCGCGCGCCAGCACCTCGGCCACCTCCTGCAGCTCCAGCGCCGCGAACGGCCCGCGCAGGAACGGCGCCAGGCTCGGGCCGGCGGGGTCGACCCCCACCGCCAGGGCGTGGTGCACGTCGCGCACCTCGGGGCGCTGGTAGTAGCCGCGCCCCTGGCCGAGCACGCACGGCACGCCCGCCGCCTGCAGGGCGCGCTGCGCCATCACCAGCCCGGCGTGGCCGCGCGCCAGCACGGCCATGTCGTCGTAGCTCACCCCGGCGGCGTGGTGCGCCCGCAGGCGCTCGGCCAGCACCTCCGCCTCGCGCGGGCGTAGCTCGGCGAGGGGCAGCTCGGCGCTCACCACGTGCACCTCCACCGCCCCCGCCACCTCGGCCTGGGCGCCGGCCGCCCCGACGCTGGGCGCCTCGTGCGGCTCGAACCCCTTGCCCTGCGCCCCCAGGCGCTCGGTGAGGCGGTTGAGGAACGCCAGCACGGCGCGCGAGTGGCGGCGGCTCTCGACCAGCGGCGGCAGCACGGCGCCGCCGCGGCGCGCCAGGCTCAGGGCGCGGCGGAACACCTCCACGTCGGCGTTGCGGAAGCCGTAGATCGACTGCTTGGGGTCGCCCACGAGCTCGAGCGCCACCCCCGCCGCCCCGAGCTCCTCGAAGAAGCGCCCCTGCAGCGGGTTGACGTCCTGGTACTCGTCGACCAGCACGCGCGGGAAACGCCGCGCCAGGCGCTCGCGGGCGGCCGGCACCCGGAGCATGCGCAGCGCGCGCCGCTCCACCTCGCCGGGCGCCAGGCTGCTGGCGCCGAGGCGGCGGTCGAAGCCGGCGAGCGCCGCGCCGTACAGCGCCCCCAGCGCGCGCTCCTCCGGTCCCGCCCCGAAGCGCAGCTCGGCGGCCAGCGAGCGCTTGCGGAACAGCGCCGTCAGCTTGGGCAGCGCCTCGTGGCCCAGGTAGCGCGCCGCCTCGTGCAGCGGGTGCTCGGGCTCCTGCGCCAGCAGCAGCAGGCTGCGCACCTCCACGGCGAACAGCGCCTCCGCCTCCCACTCGGCCAGGCTGGTGAAGCCAGGGTCGAGGCCCAGCTGCGGGGCGTTGAGGCGCAGGCCTGCGTTCATGAAGCCGTGGATGGTGGTGAGCAGCGCCCCCTCGAGCTCCGCGCGCGCCCGCTCGAAGCGCGGGGCGGCGTCGGGCGAGGGCGTGAACAGCCCGCCCAGGTAACCGCCGTCGCGCAGCACCGCCTCGATGGCCTCCCCCACGCGCTGGCGCAGCTCGGCGGCGGCGGCGCGCGTGAAGGTCACCCCCGCCACGTGCCTGAGCGCCTCGCCCCGGTCGATCAGCTCGAGGTAGCGCCGCACCAGGCTGGTGGTCTTGCCGGTGCCGGCGGAGGCGACGCGGACGGTGGGGGCGCCGGGCGCGGTGCCGGGCGCGGCCCCGCCGCCGGGCGCTAGCTGCGTCTCCGGCGCGGCCTCCGCGTCGCGGCTCACGGCGTCCCCTCGCGGCACAGGTCCAGCACCTCGCAGTCGCGGCAGTGGAAGCCGGGGCGCGCCTCGACATCGCCCGCCAGGTAGCGGGGCAGCTCCTCGTTGACCCAGTCGCGCCGCTGGCTGGCGAGCCGGAAGCCGCGCGCCACCCCCTGGCCGTAGGCCGACACCGGCTCGCCCAGCACGGGCCACACCACCACGTCGACGCGCTCGACGGCGTGGCGCGCCTGGTGGAGCAGGCCGTAGGCGGCGTAGTACTCGGTCCAGCGGTCGGAGAGGTAGGCGCGCGCGTCGCCCACGCTGACCACCGACCCCGGCGCGACGAAGCGGTAGAGCACGGCGCGCTGGCCGTCCGCCCCGAGCGGCACCCGCTCGGCGGCGTGCAGCAGCGCCGCGGCGCGCCCGGGCCCGCCGAACATCTCGACGTTGTAGGTCAGGCAGGTGAGGCGCGGGGCGTGCGCCTCGAGCCAGCCGGCCGCCTCGGGGTGCGCCGCCGCCAGCGCCTCCAGGCGCGCGGGCGTGAGGCGGCCGTTGCGCTCGGCGGTGAGGTCGGTGAGCAGGCGGCGCCAGGCGGGCGGGTCGTCCTCCCACTCGGCGCGCACCCCCAGCGCGCTCTCGCCCCACACCCGGAACGGGCAGCGGCGGTAGCGCCGCAGGCGCTCGACGGTGGGGCGCCCGAACGCCACGCGCCCGAGCGGGGCGCGGTAGGCCGGCCCCTCGAGCTCCAGGCGGCTCCCGGCCGGCACCGGCGGCAGGGGGGCGGGCGCCGCGCCCAGCAGCGCCTCGTCGGCCACCAGCGGGCCGCCCTGGCCGGCCTGGGGCGCCGTGACGACCAGGTGGTCGGCGCGCGTGAGCAGCTCGGCCGCCACCTGCTGGGCGCGGCCCTGGAAGCGGTGCGGCAGCCCCAGGCGCGCGAACGCCTCGGCCAGCGGCAGGCGCTGCTCCTCGGGCAGGAAGTAGTCCTCCTCCTCGTGGGCCGCGTAGGCGCCGTCGACCGCTCCCAGCAGGTACGCCTTACGGAAGCGCCGCCCGGACGCCTGCTGCGCGGTGGTGAGCGCCACGCCGGCCGGTTCGCGGCGCGCGCTGCGGGTGTCGCGCAGCAGCGCCGCCCACCAGGCGCGGAAGCCGGGCCCGTCGGCACCGAGGCGCGCCGCCTCCTGCGCCTTGGCGAGGGCGCCCTCGGCGAAGTCGTGCGGCAGGGCGCCCTCGCCGCCCAGCACCTCCACCACCAGCGCGCGCGCCCACGCCACCGGTTCGCCGCTCACCTCGAGGCGCGCCAGCCAGCGGCGCCACGCGCGCCCCAGCCCGAGCGCGTCGGCCAGGCGCGTGACCGCCTCGACGCCGGCCACGCCGTCCTCCAGCGCTGCGGCCGCCAGCGGCCGCAGCTCGGCCACCGCCAGCAGCCGTGACGGCGTGGGGTGCTCGAGGAGCTCGAGCAGGTCGACGAGGCGCTGCCCCAGGGGCCGGTCGACGAGCGCCAGCGGCGACTCGTCCATCAGCGGCACGCCGTACTCCTCGGCCAGCGCCGCCAGCGCGCGGGCGCGGCCCTCCGGCGCGATCACGGCCAGGTCGAGGGGGTGGAAGCCGCCCGTCACCAGGTCGCGCTTGAGGCTGCGCATCACCCAGCGCGCCTCGCTCACCGGGTTGGGTGCCAGGTAGCGCTCGAGGGTCACCGGGTGCGCCTGCGTGAGGCGGCTGGTGGGGGTCTCTCCCGGCGGCGCCGCGGTGAGGCTGAGGTGCACCTCGGCCTGCTCCGCCAGGGCGCGGTAGAGGCGCAGCTCGAGCGGGCCGATCTCGCGGAGCCCGTCGACGATCACGAGGTCGGCCTCGCAGCGCAGCTCGCCGCGCCGCGCCAGCTCGACGGCCTCGGTGCGCACGTCGTCGTAGTCCCAGGCGCCCTTGCGCGCCTCGTAGGCGCGGTAGACCGCCGCGAAGCGCTTCTGCTCGGGGTCGGTGGCTCGGGCGGCGTAGCCGTCGGCGCCGACGCCGAAGCGCTTGGCCTCGGCGATGGCGCGCGCGAACAGGTGCGCCTCGCCGGGCGTGGGGAAGGCGCCGGTGACCTCCTTGAGCGCCTCCGCCACCCGCACGAGGCGGGCGCTGCCCACCAGCATCGGCTGCAGGCGGTTGGCGGCGGTGAGGAGGCGGTAGTAGGCCTGCTGGCCGCTCATCACCTCGAGGCCGAGCGCCGTGTAGCCGCCCGCGGTCACGCGCCGGAGCACGTGGGCGCGCTGGGCCGGCAGCCCGACCCACCACACGCGCTGTCCGGCATCGCAAGCGGCTCGGGCGAGCGCCACCATCCTGGTGGTGCGGCCCGAGCCGGAAGGTCCCACGTGAAGATGCCAGGCCACGCCGGCGCCATCATACGTGTGTCAGGGAACGGCGGCCGCGCCGCCCAGGGGCGCGGCCGCCGTGAGGCACGCCCGCGACGCGGGCGCCTAGCGGCTCAGAAGCCGCGGAAGAGCGGTGCCTGCCCCCAGGGGATGCCGGCCAGCACGGCCACGAAGGCGAGGGTGTAGAAGATCGCCGCCTGCAGGGGCGCGTCCTTCTTGCGGGCGCGCGCCACGCCGATGTGCACCAGCACCGCCGCCACCACCATCATCAGCAGATGCTCGGCCACGAAGAAGCGCTGGCTCGGGTTGCGCATCGCCGCGCCCATGTCGCGGAAGGCGCTGGTGGTCACGGGGCTGAGCCAGGTGTAGAGCAGCACGCCCAGCAGCACCTGCAGGTCGAAGACGCCCGAGAACAGCCGCCCGAGGTTGGCCTGGGGCTGCGTCCAGCGGCTCCGGGAGAAGTGGGCGGACCACGCCATCACGAGCGCGACGAGGCCGAGGACGAGCACGGCCCAGCGGACGTAGCTGTGCAGGGTGAGGACGAAGACGTACATCGAGACCTCCGGGTCGGCACCGCCGCGTGGGGCACGGCGGGGAGCCGCTCACGCCGCCAGGCCGGTCGCCATGACGTTCCCAGCATCACCGCTGACCGCGAGCGGTGTCAATGGCGGTGGCGACCTCCCAGCCTCCCTCGCCCAGCCGCGCGAGGAACGCCTCCGGCTCGCGGGCGGGCAGCTGGCAGGTGCCGCCGCGACACACGTACGCGGTAACGCGCTCGCCGCCCGCGCCCGGGTCGGGGAGGCGCCCCTCGGCCAGCGGCAGCCCGGCCTGCCAGGCTGTGCTGCCGTCGAGGAGCAGCACCAGCGCGCGACCGTCGTCGAAGCGGCGCCACTCCGCCAGCAGCTCCTCGAGCGCCTGCGAGCGCGGGGCGCCGGCGAAGATCACCTCGCGCGGCGCGCCCTGCATCAGCAGCAGCACGCGCAGGCTCGAGGAGAACGCCTGGGGCGCCTGCAGCACCGCCGGGCTGATGCCGGCCAGCGCCGCCTCGGCCTGGCGCTGCCGCGCCGCGTCGCTCTCGTAGCGCGCCGCCCACCACACCAGCTCGGCGCCAGCGGCGTTCTCGCTGGGGGTGGCGGCGTCGATGTACCCCTTGGGGCGCACCAGCAGGCGCTGCATGTCGGCGGCGGTGCTGAAGTAGCCGCCGGCGGGGTCGTGGAAGCGCTCGCTCACCACGGCGGCCAGCTCCAGCGCCCACTCCAGCCACTCGTTCTCGAAGGTGGCGCGGTAGAGCTCGAGGAGCCCCAGCCCCACGTAGGCGTAGTCCTCGAGCAGCCCCTCGACGCTGCGCTGCCCCTGGCGCCACATGTGCCACAGGCGCCCCTCGTGCCACAGGCGCGCCTGGATGAAGCGGGCGTTGGCGCGCGCCAGCGCCAGCATCTCGGGCTCGGCCAGCAGCCGCCCCGCGGTGGCGAGCGCCCCCAGCGTGAGACCGTTCCAGGAGGCGAGCGCCTTGTCGTCGACCGCCGGCGCGGGGCGCCGCTCGCGCGCCACGCGCAGGCGCTCCCTCAGGGCGTCGAGGCGGGCGCGCAGCTCGGCCTCGGGCACGCCGTGGCGGCGCGCCAGCGCCTCGCTCGTCGCCGCCACGCGCAGCACGTTGGCCCCCTCGAAGGGGCCGGGGGTGACGACGCCGAAGCGCTCCACCGCCAGGTCGGCGTCCGCGCCGGCGGCCTCGCGCAGCTCGGCCTCGGTCCACACGTAGTAGGCGCCCTCCTGGCCCTGCTGGTCGGCGTCGAGGGCGCTGAAGAAGCCGACCTCCTGGGGCAGGCCGCCCCCCTCGCCGCCGCGCCGCGGCGCCCGCGCGCCGAGCGGCCGGCCGTCGGCGTCCGGGTCGAACGCCAGCGCGTCCTGCAGCCAGCCCACGATGCCGTAGGCCACGTCGCGCAGGTGGTGGTCGCCGCTGCGCGAGTAGGCGGTGGCGTAGTTGCGCAGCATGGCGGCGTTGTCGTAGAGCATCATCTCGAAGTGCGGCACGCGCCACTCGGCGTCCACGGCGTAGCGCGCGAAGCCGCCGCCCAGCTGGTCGCGGATGCCGCCGCGGGCCATGGCGCGCAGCACGCGCAGGGCGAGCTCCAGCCGGCGCTCGCCGGGCTGCGCCAGCAGCAGCCGGAGCGTCTCGTGGGGCGGGAACTTGGGGGCCGCCCCGAAGCCGCCGTGGTGCGGGTCCTCGAGGGCCTCCAGGCGCTCGACCACCTGCTCGGCGAGGTCGCTGGCGGGGCCGACGTCGTCGGCGGCGAGGGCGGCCTCCATGCGCTTGAGCGCCGCGGTGAGCTCGGCGGCGGAGGCCTCGACGTCTCGGCGCCGCGTCTCCCACGCCTCGGCGACGGCGTTCAGCACGCGGGTGAACGACGGCACGCCGGGCCGCTCCTCGGGCGGGAAGTAGGTGCCGCCGTAGAACGGCCGCCCCTCGGGCGTGAGCGCCACCGTGAGCGGCCAGCCGCCGTGGCCGGTGAGCGCCTGCACGGCGGCCATGTAGACGGCGTCGACGTCGGGGCGCTCCTCGCGGTCGACCTTGACGTTCACGAAGCGCTCGTTCATCAGCCGCGCCACGCTCGGGTCCCGGAACGACTCGCGGGCCATCACGTGGCACCAGTGGCAGGAGGCGTAGCCGATCGACAGCAGGAGCGGCTTGCCCTCGTGACGAGCGCGCTCGAAGGCGGCATCGCCCCAGGGGTACCAGTCGACGGGGTCGCTGGCGTGCTGCCGCAGGTAGGGGCTGGCCTCGTGCGCGAGCCGGTTGCCTTCGCTCATGCCCGGAGCCTAGCGCGCCCACGGCGCCGCGCGGCGTACGAGTGGAGCCGGGTGGGCCGGTGGGCGGCGAGCAGGTTGTTCGCGTGGGTGGCGCTGGGGGGAGGACGCAGCGTGTAGCAGGGGGGAACGCAGCAGGGCGTCCAGCGCTGGAGGGAGGTTAACCCCGCAGAACTTACGGGGTTCTTACATTTCTTACATCTTGGTGCGCGGGTGGCCCCGGGGCCACCCGCGACCCGAGCGGAGCGAGCGAAGACCTGAGGGGTCGTCTCACGACGCCCCCTCCACCGGCCAGCGAACTCCCCCTAGGCCCCGCCGGCCCACGAGCCCGCTCCGGCCCCGGGCAATACACTGCCCCCATGTCCTACCGAGAGATGCGCCGCGCCTACCGCCAGGGCAGCCTCGACGAGCGCGACCTGACCCCCGACCCGCTGGAGCTGTTCCGCGCCTGGATGGAGCGTGCCCGGAGCGTCGAGCTGGAGCCGAACGCCATGGCGCTCGCCACCGTCGGCGCCGACGGCCAGCCGCGCGTGCGCTTCGTGCTGCTGAAGGAGCTGGACGCGGACGGCTTCGTGTTCTTCACCAACTACGCCAGCCGCAAGGGCCGCGACCTGGCGGAGGTGCCGCGCGCCTCGCTGGCGTTCTGGTGGCCCTTGCTGGAGCGCCAGGTGCGGGTCGACGGCGCCGTGGAGCGGCTGGCGCCGGCGGCCTCGGACGCCTACTTCGCCAGCCGGCCGTACGGCTCGCAGATCGGCGCCTGGGCGTCGCCGCAGAGCGAGCCGATCGCGGGCCGCGAGGCGCTGGCGCGCGAGGCCGAACGGCTGCGCGCCCGCTACCCCGAGGGGCAGGTGCCGCGTCCGGAGGCCTGGGGCGGCTACCGCCTCGGCCCTACGCGCATGGAGTTCTGGCAAGGGCGCGACGACCGGCTGCACGACCGCTTCGAGTACCTGCTCGACGAGGACGGCTGGCGCTACCGGCGGCTCGCGCCCTGAGGTAGCCCTTACTCGCCCAGGCGCTCCGGGTAGGTGATCGCGCCCGAGCCCTCGATGATGCCGTCGATGGCGGCCTCGGTGGCGAGGGAGACGACGTACTCGCGCACCTGCTCTTCCACCTCGGCGAACGGCTGCACGCCCGCGGGGGTGCGCTCGTAGACGAGCACCAGGTGGTAGCCGAACTGCGTCTGCACCGGGCCGCTGGGCACGCCCACCTCGGCGCCCAGCACGGCCGCCTCGAAGTCGGGGACCATCACGCCGCGGCCGAAGCACCCGAGGTCGCCGCCGCGCGAACGGGTGGCGTCGGTGCCGTGCTCGGCCGCCAGGTCCTCGAACGCCTCGCCCGCCGCCAGGCGCCCCATCAGCTCGGCGGCCAGCGCCTCCTCGGCGACGAGGATGTGGCGCGCGCAGATCGACTCCGGCACCGTGAAGCGCTCGCGCTCGGCCAGGTAGCGCGCGCGCACCGTGGCGTCGGTGACGTTGGCCTCGGCGTTCGCGCGCAGCTCGCGGATGAGCTGGTCGACGATGTCGGCCTCGATCAGCATGCCGCGCACCTGCTCCTCGCTGCGGAAGCCGGCGCTGGCGAGGAGCGCCTCGTACTCCTCCTGGCTCTCGGTGGTGTCGCGCAGCCCCTCGAGGTCGGCCTCCACCTGCTCGGTGTCGGGCGTGAGGCCGCGGCGGCGCGCCTCCACCACCAGGGCGAGCTCCTGCGAGCGCTGGTCGAGGTAGGTGGGCAGCAGCGGGCGCAGGCGCGCGGCCACCTCGGGGCCGAAGGGGATGCCCTGCTGCGCGGTGAGGCTGCGCAAGGCCACCTCGAAACGCCACTCGAGGTCGGAGAGGCGCTCGAAGGTGGAGCCCACCTGGATGACGATCGGGTCGTCGGACTGCGCCGGCTGGTCGGCCGGCAGCGCGGCGCCCTCCTGCGCCCACGCCGTGGTGAGCGTGAGCAGCAGCGCGAGGCCGAGGCCGATGACGGACGTGCGGGTCCTGCTGTGTAGCGGCTTCATGAGCCGAACGCTACCACCCGGTGGCGCACGCGGCGGGGTGGCCGCCGCTCACCCGGCCTGGTCGAGCTCCGCCAGCTGCCGGTAGAGCGCCGCCTGCTCCTCGGTGGGCTCCTCGGGCACCGTCAGGCGCACCTCGGCGAGCTGGTCGCCGCGGCCGCCCTTCTCCTTGGGCCAGCCCTGGCCGCGCAGGCGCAGCACGCGGCCGCTCGAGGTGCCGGGGGGCAGCGTCGTCTCGACGTCGCCCTCGAGGGTGGGCACCCGCACCGTGCCGCCGAGCGCCGCCAGGTGGGCGGGGACGCGCACCACCACGCGCACGTCGTCGCCGTCGAGGCGGAAGGTGGGGTGCGGCAGGTGGCGCACCTGCAGGATCAGGTCGCCGCCGCCGGGCGCCTGGCCGCGCAGGCGCAGCTTGGCGCCGTCGCGCACGCCCTTCGGCAGGGTGACGTCGAGGCTCTTGTCGCCGACGCGGATGCTGGTGGTGGCGCCGCGGAAGGCGTCGAGCAGCCCCACGTCGAGCCGCGCCTCGGCGGTGGCGGGGCGGGTGGCGGTCTGGAAGCGGCCCCCGAACGGGTCGGGGCCGGCGCCGCCGAAGTCGGAGGCGAAGCCGCCGCGCGCGCCGCCGAAGCCGCCGAAGAGCGTCTGGAAGAAGTCGGAGAAGTCGGCGAACTCCTCGGAGGAGACGGTGCGGAAGGTGGCGCCGCCCGGGGCGAACGGCGGCACGTTGCCGGTGGTGCCGTACTGGTCGTACACGCGCCGCTTCTCGGGGTCGGAGAGGACGGTGTACGCCTCGTTGATCTCCTTGAAGCGCTCCTCGGCCCCGGGGTCGTCGGGGTTACGGTCGGGGTGGTGCTTGGCGGCCAGCTGGCGGAAGGCGCGCCGGATCTCGTCCTTGGACGCGCTCTTCGGTACCCCCAGGATCTCGTAGTAGTCCTTGTAGGCTGCCACGGCTCACCTCATGGGCAGGGGCATGGGCATGGGCACGCGCGACGGCACGGGCGCGGGCGCGGCCAGGGGCGCGGCCACGGGCCGGCGCGGCGCCCGCGGCGCGCGCCTCAACCGGCGTCCTCGTCGGCGAAGACGGTGACGCGCGCCACGCGCACCAGGCGGTCGCCCTGCACGAAGCCGGCCTCGAACACCTGGTCGATGGTGCCCGGGGTGGCGCCCTCGCGTAGCGGCACCGTGGTCAGCGCCTCGTGGAGGTTCGGGTCGAACGCCTCGCCCGGCCGGCCCACCAGCCTCACGTCGAGGGCGTCCAGGGCGCGCAGCAGGCCCTCCTTGACCGCGATCACGCCCGGCACGATGGTGCTGGGGTCGTCGGCCTTGTCGGCCGCGTCCAGGGCGCGCTCCAGGTCGTCGAACACGCGCATGGCGGGCTCTAGCGCGCTGGCCACGCCCTCGGCGTGCGCCAGCTCGACCTCGCCCAGCATGCGGCGGCGCATGGTGTCCTGCTCGGCGCGCGCGCGCAGGTAGCGGTCGTGGCTCTCGGCCAGGTCGCGCTTCAGGCCCTCGTTCTCCTCCTGCAGGCGCGTCAGCTCGGCGCGCAGGATGTCGGCCTCGGTGTCGGCGCCGGCCTCGCCGGCCTCCGTGGTCTCGGGCGCCTCGGCGTCGGCCGCGGGGGCGACCTCCTCCACCGGCGGCGCTTCGTAACGCTTCTCGTCTTGCTTCTGGCTCATGGTCTAGGTCCTCGAAGTCCGGCTAGGGGTTCTCGGTAGCAAGCCGCGGGCGCGACCGGTGTTGCGTCCGGCCGCGCCCCGCGACGTGGTTGCTGGCGGTCGGCGAACCTCAGCCGGCCGGCTTGAAGTCGGCGTCGATGACGTCGTCGTCGCCCGCGTCGCTGGCGGCCTGCGCCTCGCCCTCCGGCGCCTGCCCGCCCTGCGGCTGGGTGTTGGCCTGGAAGAGCTGCAGCTTCTCGGCGAGCTCGCGCGCCAGGGTCTCGAGGCGGCCCTTGTCGGTCTCCTCGTCGACGGCCTTCTGCGCCTGCTCGACGGCCGCCTGCAGGTCCTTCTTCTGCTCGTCGGTGGCGCCTTCGGCGTCGTCGAGCGCCTTCTGGGCCTGCAGCCGCACGCCGTCGAGCTGGTTCTTGGCCTCGGCCAGCTCGCGCGCCTTGCGGTCCTCCTCGGCGTGCGCCTGGGCGTCCTTCACCATGCGCTCCACCTCTTCCTCGCTGAGGGTGGTGGTGTTCTGGATGGTGATGCTGGCTTCCTTGCCGGTGGACTTCTCCTTGGCCGTGACGTGCAGGATGCCGTTGGCGTCGAGGTCGTAGGTGATCTCGATCTGCGGCATGCCGGCGGGCATGGGCGGGATGCCCTCGAGCTGGAAGCGGCCCAGGAGCTTGTTCTGCGACGCCATGGCGCGCTCGCCCTGCAGCACCACCACCTCGACGCCCGTCTGGTTGTTGCTGGCGGTCGAGAAGACCTCGGTCTTGCGCACCGGCACGGTGGTGTTGCGGTCGATCAGCTTGGTGAAGACGCCGCCCTTGGTCTCGACGCCCAGGCTGAGGGGCGTGACGTCGAGCAGCACGATGTCGTCGACGGTGCCGGTGAGCACGCCCGCCTGCACCGCGGCGCCGAGCGCCACCACCTCGTCGGGGTTGACCGACTGGTTGGGCTCCTTGCCGAGGATCTCCTTGACGATGGCCTTGACGGCCGGCACGCGCGTGGAGCCGCCCACCAGGATGACCTCGTCGATGTCGGAGGCGCTCAGCTTGGCGTCCTTGAGGGCTTGCTCGAGGGGGCCGCGCACGCGCTGGAGCAGCGGCGCGATGAGCTCCTCGAACTTGGCGCGGGTGAGCTTGGTGTCGAGGTAGAGGGGCGCGTTCGAGCCCGGGTCCATGGCGATGAACGGCAGGCTGATGGTCGTCTCGGGGAGGCTCGACAGCTCGATCTTGGCCTTCTCGGCGGCCTCCAGGAGGCGCTGCAGCGCCTGCTTGTCCTTGCGCAGGTCGACGGAGTACTCCTTCTGGAACTCGTCGGCCAGCCACTGGACGATGGCGTAGTCCATGTCGGAGCCGCCCAGGTGGGTGTCGCCGCTGGTGGAGCGCACCTCGAAGACGCCGTCGCCCACCTCGAGGACGGAGACGTCGAAGGTGCCGCCGCCGAGGTCGAAGACCAGGACGGTCTCGTTGCCCTTCTTCTCGAGGCCGTACGCCAGCGCCGCCGCGGTGGGCTCGTTGACGATGCGCAGCACCTCGAGGCCGGCGATGCGGCCGGCGTTCTGGGTGGCCTCGCGCTGGGCGTTGTTGAAGTAGGCGGGCACGGTGATGACGGCCTTGGTGACCTTCTCGCCGAGGCGCTCGCCGGCGTCCTCGGCGAGCTTCCGGAGCACCATCGCGGAGATCTCCTCGGGCGTGTACTGCTTGCCCTCGACGACGAAGCGCACGCCGCCGTCGTCGCCGCGCACCACCTCGTAGGGGGCGCGCTCGGCCTCGTGCTTGATCTCGTCCCAGGTGCGCCCGATGAAGCGCTTGATCTCGAACAGCGTGCCCTTGGGGTTGAGCACCGCCTGACGCTTGGCGACCTGACCTACCAGGCGCTGGTCGCCCTTGAAGGCGACCACCGACGGCGTGGTGCGGTTGCCTTCGGCGTTGACGAGCACGACCGGCTCGCCGCCCTCCATGACCGCGATGACGCTGTTGGTGGTGCCGAGGTCGATACCTACAGCTTTTGCCATGTTCTTGGCTCCTCGTTCCGGTGGGGTTCGTGGCGGCCCGCGCCGCGCAGGCGCCTTGGCGGTGGGCCGCTGCATCGAGCCGGCGGGGCGGTCGTAGCAGGTAAGGTGAGCTGACCGGACGCAGGCCCGTCACTGGTAACGAGTATAGCCAGCCAAGCACGTCATTGTCAATAGATGTGAGTCTGGTCGTATCAACTTTGCTAGGGGGCGCCTCGGCGCCGCCGCCAGCTTACCCCTCGCGGTCGTACCAGCGCGCCCCCAGCTGCACCGCCACGGGGGCGGGGTCGTGCGCCCCGAACAGGAAGCGGCCGCCGTCCCAGGCGCCCTCCTCCCCCACCAGCACGAACTCGCTCTCGTTCAGCAGCGCCAGGCGCCCGCTGGGCGAGGCGCTCTCGCCCGACAGCCCCAGCAGGCTGCCGTCGTCCTCCAGCCGCAGCTCGAGCCGCCCCCACGGCTCGCCCGAGGCGTAGACGCCGGCCAGCGCGCGCGCCAGGCCGGGCTCGGGGCGCGCCGAGCTCGGCAGCGCCGGGAACAGCGAGCTCGTCAGCGGCAGCCCCAGGTAGGCGTTGAGCGCCGCCGTGAACAGGCGCGACACCGCCACGTCGTCCTGGTTGGCGAGCACCGCCACGCCCAGGTCGAGCTCGGGCACGAACCCCTGGTGCGCCGACACCCCCGTGAGGCTGCCGCCGTGGCGCACCAGCGTGAAGCCGGGGCCGAAGCCGGGCTCAGGCCAGGCGCCGCCCTGCGCCCGGAAGCCGGCGAGCACCGCCCACCCCAGGCCGTAGCGCGTGTAGGGGGCGCTCCAGGCGCGCCCGCGCGTCAGCTCGGCGAGCAGCGCGCGCGGCAGCGGCAGGCGGGCGTCGCCGCCCTCCCGCAGCCCGCGCAGCAGGTAGCCCAGGTAGGCGGCCAGGTCCTCCACGCTCGCCAGCAGCGAGCCGGTGCCCAGGTAGGCCGGCAGCTCGTCGCGCGCCACGCGCTCCACACCGCCCTCCCCCTCGGTGTAGAACGCCGTGAGGCGCCCGCTGGCGGCGGCCGCGGCGGTGTCGAAGCCGGCGCCGGTCAGGCCCAGCGGCTGCGCCACCTCCTCGGCGAACACCTCGGGGAACGGCCGCCCGGTGGCGGCCTCGATCGCGGCGCCGAGCAGCGCCACCCCCTCGTTCGAGTAGCTCACGAAGCGCCCCGGGCCCGGCAGCGCGCGGCGCTCGCCCGGCGGGTCGGCCAGGTAGGCGAGCAGCGCCTCGTAGCCGTCGAGGACCGGCGCCTGGCTGTAGTCGCGGCCGTTGGCGGCGCGGCGCGCCTTGTCGGCGGCGCCGTGGTAGAGCGCGTAGTCGAGCCCGCGCAGCGGCGGCAGCCCGGCGGTGTGGCTGGCCAGGTGCCAGAGGCGCACCGGCTCGCGCTCGTTGAGCCCCGGGTAGCCGAAGCCCGGCAGGTGGTCGGTGACGGGGTCGTCGAGGTCGAGCACGCCGCGCGCCTGCAGCGCCAGCACCGTGAGGGCCGTGAACGACTTGCTGAGCGAGGCGAGGCCGAAGACGGTGTCGGTGCGGGCCTCGAGGCCGGCCTCCCGGTCGCGCTGGCCGAAGGCGCGCGCGTAGACCGTCTCGCCGCGGTGCACGACGACCACCGCGCCGCCCGGCACCTCGCGCGAGGCGTAGAACGCGCGGGCGAACTCGTCGAAGCGCTCCAACCAGCCGGCGGCATGAGATCTGACCGGGGCCGGAGCCACGCTGGGCTGTAGCATCGACGCAATGTACCAGAGCCCCCTCGTGGGGGCCACCGCGCGGCCGCTCGCGGCCGCCGGTCTCGCTAGGAGGAGGAAGATGCTCTTTCTGGTCGTAGCACGCGACGGCAACGATCCCGGCGCCCCCGCCCGCCGGGCGGCGGTGCGGCCCGCCCACCTCGAGGCGGCGCGGCGCCTCCACGCCGCGGGCACGCTGCGCGCGGCGGGCGCCCTGCTCAACGGCGGCGAGAAGGCGGTGGGCTCGGCGCTGCTGGTGGAGGCCGAGGACGAGGCCGCCGCCCGCGCCCTCGTCGAGGAGGACGTCTACTTCCGCGAGGGCGTGTGGACCGACTACGACATCTGGCCGTTCCGGAAGGCGTTCTGAGGCGCGCCGCCTAGCGCTGCCGGGAGCGCACCACGCCGCGGGGCCTACCTCGGCCTGACGGTCAGGGACTGCGAGAAGGCGCCGAAGGCGCCGCGCTCGTCGTAGAGGACGTTCTGGGTCAGGCCCGCGCCGTCGGGCCCGAACGAGGCCACGCTGGCGCAGCCGGTGTGCTCGCCCTCGGGCTCGCGGAACAGGGACACCGTGAGGTCGAGGTTGGGGAACGCCACCGCCTCCGGGTCGACGCGCGCCGCCACGCCGTTGGCCACGTCGACGAGGCGCAACGCGTGCGGCACGCGCCCGACCGCCTCGCCGTCCAGCAGGCTCACGTCGGAGCGCACCCAGAAGTGCACGTGCCCCTGCGCGAGCTCGCGGCGCCACACCTGCGCGGTGCGCACGAAGCCGCCGCGCCACAGGTCCTCGACGTGCCAGCGCTGCATGGCGTGGCGGGGCGTGAGGGGCGGGAACGGCGCGCCGGCCAGATCGGCGGTGTCGAAGCGCGCCGTGAACCAGGCGCGCGCCATCACCGCGGCGCGGCCCGCGTGGCTGAGGGTGGCCTCGAGCAGCTCGATGGTGCGGCCGGGGCGCAGCAGGCGCACCTCCAGCTCGACCGGCTCCAGGGGGATGACCCCGAGGATGTCGCAGGAGAGGCGCGACAGGCGCAGCTCGCCGCCGCGCCGCGCGGCGTGGTCGCGCTCCAGCGCGTGGGCCAGCAGGCCGATGGCGGGCGCGATGTGCTGCTCGTCGGTGGCCCAGGCGCCGCTCACGTGGGCGGTGGGCCGGAAGCGCGTGGCGGACTCGCGGACGAAGTAGGCGTTCGGCTCGGTGGGTGCGTCGGCTGCCATCTGGATCGCAGGCAGTCTATCCGACGCTCCCGCGCCGCGGCCCCCTAGCCCTCGGCGGCCAGCGGCACCAGGCGCCCCGCCAGCACGTCCACCAGCCCCAGGTCGGTGACGCGCAGCTCGGGGATCACCGGCAGCCCCAGGAAGCTCAGCGCCATGTAGGGCGAGGGCAGCGTGCAGCCCAGCTCGCGCGCCGCGGCGTCGAGGGCGTCGAGCGCCGCGCGCGTCTCGGCGAGCGGCAGGTCGGTCATCAGCCCCGCCAGCGGCAGGGCCAGCTCGGCCAGCACCCGCCCGCCTGCCACCGCCACGAAGCCGCCGCCCAGCGCCTCCAGGCGCCGCGCCGCCGCCAGCAGGTCGGCGTCGTCCGCGCCCACCAGCATGAGGTTGTGGTGGTCGTGGCCCACGCTCGAGCCGAGCGCGCCGCGCCGCAGCCCGAAGCCCGTCACCAGGCCCAGGCCCACGCCGCCCCCTCGGCCGTAGCGCTCCACGCAGGCGAGCTTGAGCAGGTCGCGCTCGGGGTCGGCCACCACCCGGCCGGCCACCACGCGCGGCTCGACCGTCGTCTGGCTCGTGAGGATGCGGTTGGGGAGGGCCACCACGCAGCGCGCCGCGCCGCCGGGGTCGGCGAGCGCGAAGGCGGCCTCGTCGAGCTCGCCGAGCCGCACGGTGCCGCGCACCACCGCGTCGCCGCCCGTGGCGGGCGGGATGCTACCGGGCAGCACGGCGCCGGCCTCGGCCACCGGCGCGCCCTCCTTCAGCACCAGGCTGGGGGCGAACGCCTCCAGGTCGGGCACCACGGCCAGGTCGGCGAAGTAGCCGGCCGCCACGGCGCCGCGGCGCGGCAGGCCGTAGTGGCGCGCCACGTTCAGGGTGGCGCAGCGCACGGCGTAGGCGGGGTTCACGCCCGCCGCCACGGCGCGCCGCACCAGCAGGTCGACGCCGCCCTCGGCCAGCAGGTCGTGGGGCAGCCGGTCGTCGGTCACGAAGCCCACGCGCTCGGCGTGGCCCTCGTGCACCAGCGGCAGCAGGGCGTCCAGGTCGCGGGTCACCGAGCCCTCGCGCACCATCAGGAAG
>Ga0123333_10002918_pt1 | contig 16984 bp, 16 predicted proteins | sample BioC12SIPDNA_3_FD_89957 | JGI IMG/M metagenome (GOLD analysis project Ga0123333, IMG submission 89957) | Anaerobic biogas reactor microbial communites from Washington, USA - Biogas_R2_B C12 SIP DNA | ecosystem: Engineered > Bioreactor > Anaerobic > Unclassified | place: Washington, USA... | reverse complement strand
TGCGGGTCGTCACGAGCCCGGCGGACTCGAGGACGGTCACGTGCTTCTTGGCGCCGGTCAGCGTGATGCCCGCCTGCTCGGCGAGCTGGCTGATCGTGGCCTCGCCGCGCCTGAGCCTCTCGAGGAACCCGATGCGCGTGGGGTCGGCGAGGGCCGCGAACGTCTCGTGGACCGGTGCGGGATACTGAACCATTCGGTTCAGTGTAGGGGCGAGGACCGGCCCCGTCAACCCCGGTGACTACCGGGCCGCGGAAGGAGCGGTGCCGAGCCCGCCGCCGGCGCGGGCTCGGCACCGGTAGCGCCCCTCTAGAGCGGCAGGGGCCCGAGGATCTCCTGCCCGTACCTCGCGGCCGCGGCGCCCAGCTTCTCGAGGTCGGGCTCGGACGGCGGAGGGAGCGTACGGGCCAGAGCCGGCTCACCCGCCTCGATGACGAACCGCTCGAACCCGGCCGGGATACTGAACACGAGCGTGCGCACGGGCTCGTCACCCTCGACCCGGTAGCCGTGCCGGCTCCCCCTGGGCAGCCAGACGAAGCCGCCGCGCGAGGCCGACCACTCCCGCCCGTCGCAGACGCCGCGGATCGCCCCGTCGAGGACGTAGAACGCCTCGTCCTCGTTGTTGTGGACGTGGAGCGGGGTGGCGAAGCCCGGGGGGTGGGTGAACTCGACGACGCCGAACACGCCGCCGCTCCCGGCCCCGTGCCCCTTGATGAGGGCGAGGGTCCCCAGGAACCAGATCGCCGTGGCGTCGTCCTCGCCGACGACGTGGAACGCGCTCGTGGCCTGTGCCATCTCGTCTCCTCCCCGAGGGCCCTCGCCAAGCCGGTCCGGCGAGCCGCCCTCGCGCGTGGCCGCCCCCGCGAAGGTCCGCCCCAGCACGGCCGCGGCTGCCGCGGCGACGAGGCCCTTGATCACCCGCCGCCGGCCGACGGCCTCCTCGCCCTGGCCACCGGCGGACGGCGGCTCGTGGTCGTCTGCGTGGCGCTCGTCGACCATCGTGACCAACCCCCTCTCGAACTCGTGGTACTCTGCCTCATGATGAGACTGAGTCTCATTATAGGTGGTCCCTCCACCGTGTCAACCTTCTAGACGGAGGCCGCATGGGAAGGTACGAGTCGTACGGCAGGAGGAGGCAGAAGCAGCGCACGCGGGACGCGCTCAAGACCGCGGCGGCGGAGCTGCTCGCGGAGGGACACGTGCCGACGGTCGCCGAGGTCGCCGAGCGGGCCGAGGTGTCCCGCGCGACCGCCTACCGCTACTTCCCGAACCAGGACGCCCTCGTGGCCGAGGTCCTGCTCGACCAGGCCGTCGGCGACGGCCTCAGGTCGGTCTACGCGGCCGCGCGCGAGGGCGCGTCGGCTGAGGAGCGCCTCGCCGCCGTCGTGCGCGCCGACCACGACCTCGTCACGCAGAACGAAGGCGCCTTCCGCACCGCGATCCGCGCCATGATCGCCAGGGACGAGGACGAGGGCGCGCCGGGCACGCGGCGCCCCGGGAACCGCCTCCGCTACCTGGCCGAGGCCGTGAGGCCGGTCGCAGGCCGGCTCGGCGCCGAGCGCACCGAGCGGCTCGTGGCCGCCCTCGCCATGTGCGTGGGCCTCGAGAGCGTCCTCGTCACGAAGGACATCGTGGGCCTGAGCACCGAGGAGGCCGTCCGCGTCAAGCAGTGGGCGGCCCGCGCGCTGCTCGCGGCTGCGCTGGCCGAGGCCGAGGAGGACGCGGCGCGGCGAGGACGAGGCGAGCGGTAGGACTGCGCGCGGGCTCGGCGTGGCCCGTCGTCGGCGGCCGCGCAGCCCGGCGCCCAGCCGCTCGGAGGCCGTGAGCGCCCCGCCGCCCTCGAGAGTGTCTCCCGTTACTATGCTGTCCCGGTCGCCTGAGGCTTCGGCGCCCGGCCGGAGGTGAGCGGTGGGTCCGCTCCTGGCGATCTTCGTCGTGATCTCCCTGAACATGGCGCCCGACGGCGCCCAGACCGTCACGCTCGACAGCTACGTCGTCGAGGGCGTGGGCATCTCCGCCGACGCCACGCGGTTCCTGCTGACCCGCATGGACGAGGGGCGCTGGCTGCTCCACGACGCGCAGGGGCGGCCGTGGTACACGGTCGAGGTCGACGGGCCGTGGCTGACCCTCACCACGCAGGCGGGCACCAGCGACCGCATCGACCTGGGCGCCGCGCTCGGGCTCCCGGCCGAGCCGTGGTGGGCGTCCGACCAGGTCGCGCCGCCGGGCTCCACGCCGCTCGTGCTCACCCACCGGCCCGACGGCGTGAACGCGACGCTCGACGGGATGCGCGCGGCCGAGGTGCGCTGGTAGGAGACCGTGGGGACGCCAGCGCTGGTAGGAGACCGCAAGGACGCCCGCGCTGGCGGGAGACCGCGGCGACGCCAGCGCCGGTAGGAGACCGCGCGCACGCCGCGCCACCTTCATGAACCATCGCTCCAGGCCCGCGCATTGACGCGTTTTGGGGCCGGTGATACGCTTTTTTTCGCACTGAGAAGAATGAGGGTCAGGCCGAGGGCGAACAGAGCCCGGCGACCGCACACGGCCCTCACCCGGTCCTCGGCCGGCGTGTACCTCAGGAGGTAGCGATGATCCGGAAGCTGGTCCTGCTCGCAACCCTAGCCCTGGCGGGCGCCGCCCTCGCCCAGGAGCTCGTGATCTACAACGCGGGCTCCTCGGAGCTGATCGAGGACACCGTCGCCGCGTTCAACCAGGCCCACCCCGAGATCAACGTCACCGTCGTCTCGGCCGGGGTCGGTCAGCACACGACGCGCATCGAGGCCGAGGCCGCGAACCCGCGCGGCGACATCTTCTTCGGCGCCAGCGTCGAGAGCTTCGAGGCGATCATCGACCTCTTCGAGCCGTACGAGGCCGCCAACGACGCCGAGTACGACCCCGTGTTCATCCACCCCGAGAAGCGCTACTACGGCTACTCGCAGCCGCTCCAGGCCTTCGTCGTGAACACGAACCTCCTGGCCGAGGACGAGCGCCCCACGAGCTGGGCCGACCTCGCCGACCCGCGCTTCGAGGGCAAGATCATCATGGCGAACCCCTCGCTGTCGGGCTCGGCCTACGCGCAGCTCGCGCAGATGCTGCAGCTCTACGACTGGGACGTCGTCGAGGGGCTGGTCCGGAACGCGACCTTCGTGTCCTCGTCGCAGCTCGTGTTCGAGAACGTCGCTCGCGGCGAGATCGAGATCGGCATCACGGGCGAGGCGAACATCGCGATGCTGCTGGCCGAGGGCTGGCCGGTCGCGGCGATCTACCCCAGCGAGGGCACCGGCCTGCGCTTCGACGCGATGGGCATCATCGCCGGCGGCCCCAACCCCGAGAGCGCCCGCGTGTTCATGGACTGGGCGACGTCGCTCGCGAACCACGAGATCGCGGCGCGCCACTTCCGCCGCTCGGTCCGCGCCGACGCGCCCGCTCCCGAGGGCCTCGCGCCGACGGCCGAGATCCCGACGTTCCCCTACGACCCCGACCTCGCCGCCGCGACCCGCGACGAGAACCTGCGCCGCTTCGACGAGCTGTTCTCGGCCCGCTGAGGCACGTCGCAGCGGTCTGACACCGCAGTAGGTCCAGGGCGCCCCGGCCTCGCCGCGGGCGCCCTTGCCACACAGCCAGAGGACCGCCCGTCGGCCGCCGCGGGACCCCGCGCGTCCGGCGTTCGGCCGCCGCGAGGCCGCCCGGCCGCCGCCACCCATCCCCCGGAGACCCGTGTACGTCGAGAGCTTCACCCGAGCCAAGGACCCCGGCCGCCCCGACCTGAACGAGGACAGGGCCGTCGTCTACGCCGACAGGACGTTCGCCGTCATCGACGGCGTGACCGACAAGAGCGGCCAGCGCTACGACGGCCTGACCGGCGGCGTGCTGGCCGGCATGGCGCTCGAGGCGCGGCTGCGGGAGCTCACCGACGACGGCACGCTGGTCGAGGCCCCCGCCGAGGTCGTCGTCGCGCGCCTCAACGCCGCCATCGCCTACGCGTACGAGCGCTACGGCATCGCGCGCCACGCTGCCGAGGACCCCACAGCGAGGTTCGCCGCCGCGCTGGTCGTCGCGCACTTCGGCGCCGCCGGCCTCAGGCTGATCGGCGTCGGCGACTGCGGCGCCCGCCTCGACGGGCGGGTCGTCGTCGCGGGCCGTAACGTCCTCGACGGCGCCCTCGGCGTGCTGCGACGCGAGGCGTTCGCGGCCCTGGCCGAGCTGGAGCCGGAGGCGACCCTCGAGCGCCGCCTCGAGGTCGCCAGGGCCTACACGGTCCACGGGCTGGGAGGCCCGCCCCCGGGCACCGACGTCGCCCCCCGGGTCCACGCGGCCATCGCCGCCAGGGCCCGCGCCGCCATGGAGCCGGCGATGGCCGCCTGGCCGGCCGACGTCGCCGACGCCGTCGCCGCCGGGGGGCTGCGCGCGGTCTCGGCGCTCAGGCGCACCGACGCGAGCGGCACCTCGCGGCTCGGCCGCGCCGGGCTCGACGTCGGCGTCCTCGACGGCTTCCCCCTATCTCCGACCCTGATATCTGACCAGCGTCGCGGCCACGGCGAGTTCGCTACGCTCGAGCTCTACAGCGACGGCTACTTCGGCTACCCCGACGACCACGGCCGCGTGGCGCACTGGGAAGCCCACCACCGCCACGTCGAGCGCACCGACCCCCACCGGATCGGCGCGTTCGCCTCCACCAAGGGATCGCACGGTGACAGGTCGGCCGACGACCGCACCGTCCTGATCGTCAGAAAGGAACCGCCCGGAGCATGAAGAACGACGTCCTGCGCATCGAGAACCTCACCAAGGTCTTCGACACCCCCGAGGGCCCCGTGCACGCCGTGCGGGAGGTAAGCCTCGAGGTCGAGGAGGACGAGTTCTTCTCGCTGCTTGGCCCCTCCGGCTGCGGCAAGACGACGACGCTGCGGATGATCGCCGGCCTCGAGACCGTCACCTCCGGCTCGATCGCGTTCAAGGGCCGCGACCTCAGCCGGCTGCCTTCCGCCGAGCGGAACCTCGGCATGGTGTTCCAGTCGTACGCGCTGTTCCCGCACATGACAGTGTTCGACAACGCCGCCTACGGGCTGCGCCTGCGGCACGTGCCGGCGAAGCAGGTGCGGGACCGCGTGATGGAGCTCCTCTCGGCGCTGGGCCTCGAGGGCCTGCACGGCCGCTACCCCTCCGACCTCTCGGGCGGACAGCAGCAGCGCGTCTCGATCGCACGCGCCCTCGCCTACGACCCCGACATGTTCCTCCTCGACGAGCCCCTGGCGAACCTCGACGCCAAGCTGCGCGTCCAGATGCGCGAGGAGATCAGGCGCATCCAGAAGGACCTGGGCGTGCTCGCCGTCTACGTCACGCACGACCAGGAGGAGGCGATGTCGGTCTCCGACCGCATCGGCGTGTTCCGCGCCGGCCGCCTGATGCAGGTCGGGGTGCCGCAGGACATCTACCGCGACCCGACCTCGCTGTTCGTCGCCGATTTCATCGGGAAGATCAACTTCTTCCCCTGCACGGTCGTCGCCGCCGACTCCGCGGGCGGCAAGGTCGCGCTGCGCTCCGGCCGCGAGGTCGTCGTCGGGCGCTTCCACCCGCTCGACGAGTCCGAGCGGGAGGAGTTCGGCGTCGAGACCCGCGCCGTCCTGGCCGTCAGGCCCGAGCACATCGAGCTGCGCCCCCACGACGCCGCCGACGGCCCGGTCGGGGTCGTGAGGCGCGAGCTGTTCCTCGGCAGCATCGTCCGCTACTTCATCGACTGCGACGACGCCACCCGGACCGTCGTCGTCGAGTCGGCGCACCCGCCTGCCGACGTCGCCGAGGGCGACACCGTCCGGCTCGTCACGCGGCCAGAGCACGCGCTCTGCTTCAGGGGCTGACGTGGCGACCCCCACCCGCGTCCCCTCCGCCGCCGTCCCGGCGCGCCGCGAGCGCCTGGGGGGCAGGAAGCCCACCCGCGACTGGACCCCGTGGGTCGTGGGAGCGGTCACGGCCGCGGTCATGCTCCTGCTGCTCGTCTACCCCATCGTCACGACGCTGCTCAGCAGCTTCGTGCCCCAGGGCGAGGCGATCTCCTGGCGCAACCTCAGCTTCACGAACTTCGAGCGGTTCTTCAGCTCGCCCATGTACCAGCGGGCGTTCACGAACTCGCTGGTCGTGTCGCTGGGCAGCACGTTCTTCGCCACGTTGATCGCGCTGCCGGCCGCCTACGTGATGGCGCGCGTGGACATCCCCATGCGCAACCTGATCATGTCGCTGTCGGTGATCCCGCTGATCGCCCCGCCGTTCATCGGCGCCTACTCGTGGGTGATCCTGCTCGGCCGGCGCGGCATCATCACCCACTTCCTCGACCAGTGGTTCGGGCTCCAGGTACCGAGCATCTTCGGGCCGTTCGGGATCATCCTCGCGCTGTCCCTGTCGTACTTCCCGTTCGTGTTCCTGATCGTGCAGGGCGCCCTGGCGGCGGCCGACCCCTACATCGAGGAGGCGGCGAACATCATGGGCGCCTCCCGCTGGCGGATCCTGCGGACGGTCACGTTCCCGCTGGTGCTGCCGTCGATCTTCTCGGGCGCGATGGTCGTGTTCGTGCGCGCGCTCGGCAACGTCGGCGTGCCTTCGGTGCTGGGCGGCGACTACTACGTGCTGCCGACCCTGATCCTCTTCCAGGTCGAGGGCTTCTTCAACCTCAACGGCGCGGCGGCGATAGCGATCGTGAACGTGCTCCTGGTGCTCCTCTTCCTGCTCCTGGTGCGCCGCTTCTCGGGCAAGAAGCGCTTCGTGACCCTCACGAGCACGACCCGCGGCGCCCGCAGGAGCGCGAAGCTGCGCGACCGCGTCCTCGGCAGCGTCTACGTGTGGGCTCTCCTGCTCGTCGCCCTGCTGCCGCAGATCCTCGTCGTGTACTCGTCCTTCGCCGAGCGCTGGGCCGGCACCCTGTTCCCGACCCAGTACGGTCTGGGCAACTACCGCCTCGTCCTCACGAACGTGCTGCAGCCGATCGTCAACAGCCTCACGCTCTCGGGCGCCGCGACCGCGATGGCGCTGGCGTTCGGCCTGATCACCGCCTACGTGGCGCTGCGCAAGCGCTTCGCCGGCAGGTGGCTCATCGACCTGACCGTGATGCTGCCGTTCGTGCTGCCCGGCATCGTCACCGGCGTCGCCTACCTCACGACCTTCAACAGCGGCTGGCTGACGCTCTCCGGCACGGCGGCGATCCTGATCTTCGCCTACTTCGTCCGCAGGCTGGCCTACTCGTTCCGGTCGATCTCGGCGTCGATCGGGCAGGTCGACCCGGCGCTCGAGGAGGCGTCGGTGGTCGCGGGCGCCACGATGGGCGGCACGCTCCGCAAGGTCACGATCCCGCTCATCGCGCCCGGCATCCTCGCCGGCGGCATCCTCGTCTTCTCGACCCTCATCGGCGAGCTGAGCGTCACGATCATGCTCTTCACCGGGAAGTGGAAGACGGTGTCGATAGCGATCTTCGAGTACCTGACGTCCTACCGCACGGCGCCGGCCGCGGCGCTCGGCAGCGTCGTCATCGTGATCACCCTGCTGCTCGTGTTCTTCGCGAGCCGCCTGCTCAGGCGCAGCATGGCCGACCTGTTCAGGTAGAGGCCGCCCCGCTGGGGCCGCCCTGCTGGGGGACGTTCGAGCGGGACCCGCTTCGCGGCGGGTCCCGCTCGTCTCGGGCCCTACAGCTTCTTGATCCGGTCGCGGAAGGCGACGACGTGGGCCGCGTTGGCCTCGTCGCCGCCGGGGCTGTTCGCGCTCTGCCAGATCGGCGGCTCGATGCCCCGCCGGGCGAGGAGCTCGATCGCCGTGCCCATGATCGCGTTCATCGCCAGGGCGTTCGCGAAGGTCGAGCTCGCGCCCACGCGCTGCGTGACGCCCGGGACCGCCACCAGCGCGTCGCCCATCGGGACCTTGGTGTCGACGACGACGTCGACGTGGTCGCACAGGTCGTAGCCGGACGGGTGCCGCGACGGGTGGCCCTGCGGCAGGGCCCGCTGCAGCTCGACCGACGTCACGCCGACCGTCCGGCAGCCCCGCTCGCGGGCGACGAGGGCGGCGTCGATCGTGCAGGCGTTGATGCCGTAGGCGTTGACGACGATCAGCGTGTCGCCCGCGCCCACCTGGTGGTAGTCGAGCACGGCGCGGGCGTAGCCGGGCGTGCGCTCGACGTTCGTCGAGCGCAGCGCGCCGTGGCCGAGCATCACGCCCTCGTCGAGGATCGCGTTCACGGCCACGAGACCGCCGGCGCGGAAGAACACCTCCTCGGCCCCCATGACCGAGTGGCCGCCGGTGCCGAACACGTGCACGAGGCGGTCGTCGGCCACGGCGTCGGCCACCAGCTCGGCGGCGGCGGTCACGGCGGGGCGCTCCTCGTCGAGGAAGCGGCGCATGAGCGCGAAGACGGCAGAGGCGTAGTCGTCGAGGAACGGCAAGGCACTACCTCCAGTGCGACGTCACGTCGCGGGCGTCGCGAAGTGGTGGGCGACCATGGCGGCCCGCCCGAGCTCGGTCGCGTGGGCGATGGCCCCCAGCAGCGCGGCGTCGCGGCCGAGCTGCGAGGCCGCGACCTCGGGCACGTGGGGCACGAGGGCGCCCAGGTGCCGGCGCACCCGCTCCGTCCAGCCGTCGCCGCGGCGGCTCATGCCGCCGCCGAGGACGATCAGCTCGGGGTCGAGCGCCACCGTCACGCCGGCCAGCGCGACGGCGACGTGGCCGGCGACGTGCTCGCAGAACTCCTCGTCGTCCGAGGCCAGGAGCGCGAAGACGTCGCCGTGTGCCGGGTCCGGGTCGGGCGAGACCGCGCCGGCTGAGGCGCCACGGCCGGCGAGCGTGGGCCCGCCGGGACGGGCGGCCGCGGCGGTCGCGGCCGTCGGCGCGGCCGCCCTTCGCCGTTCGCGCACCCACTGCTCCAGGGGCTTCCGGCCGATCACGGACTCGAGCGGCACCGACGCCCCCGCGGGCCCCACGGGCAGGTAGCCGAGCTCGCCGGTGAGGCCGTGGGCGCCGCGGCGCAGGCGCCCCTCGAGCACGGCCGCGCCGCCCACGCCCGAGCCCAGGCTGACGTAGTAGAAGTCCGAGACGCCCCTGGCGGCGCCGCGGGCCTGCTCGCCGAGTGCGGCCAGGTTCACGTCGTTGTCGAGGGCGACGCTCCCGCCCAGCACGAGGTCGCCGAGGCCGGCCTGCAGGGCCGCGCCGAGGTCGACGCCCTCGAGGGTCGGGAGGTTCGGCGCCGCCAGCACGCGGGCGCGCGCGGCGTCCCACGCTCCCGAGATCCCCACGACCACCGCGGCGACCGGCCTGCCCGCCGCGTGCGACCCCGACGCGGCGACGACGAGCGAGCGGAGCTGGGCCACCAGGTCCTCGGCGGGCCCTTGCACGCGGTCGACCCTCGCGGCGTGGAGCACTTCGCCGGCCAGGGTCGCCAGGCGCAGGCGCACGCTGACCGAGCGCACGCTGACCCCGACCACCACGGCGGCCTCCCCCCGCAGGGCCAGCAGCGCGTGGGGCCGTCCCCTCCCCGAGCCGACCTTCTCGCTCTCGGCGACGAGCCCGGCCGCCATCAGCGCCTCGGCCATGCGGCTCACCGACGCCAGCGAGAGACCCAGGTCCCGCGCGAGGTCGCGCCGAGAGCGCGGTCCGGCCTCGGCGAGGCGGTCGAGGAGCGCACGGAGGTTCGCGTCGCGGCCCCAACCGCGCACGCCGCCGTTACGGTCTGACACGCGCCTCCTCCCCAACCGAGCGAGTTCTTTTCAGACGGAGAATAAGATACCACTCGGCAACGCCCGCGATGGGTGCTGTCCTGGACGGCAGATCTGGAGGCTCGGCTTGAGCGAGGTCTCACCACTACTTGTCGGGTACGCCGCGCGCGACGTCACGCCCGCTGTCGGGACGCGCCTGTCGGGCTTCGCGGCCCGCACCGAGCCCGCGGTCGGCGTGCACGACCCCTTGTCCGCGCGCGCCGTGGCCTTCGGCCACGGCCGGTCCAGCGTGGTGGCCGTGGTCGTCGACGTGATCGGCGTCGACGCGAGCCTCGCCGCCGAGGTCGTCGCAGGCGTTCGTGCGCGCAGCCCGGTCCCGCCCGACGACGTGGTCGTGGCCGCGACCCACACCCACGGCGGGCCGGCCGTCCTCAGGGACGCGTTCCTCGGCGACGTGAGCGAGGAGGCCCGTGCCCGCGTCGTGGCGGGCGCGGTGGCGGCGGCGCTCGGCGCCCTGCGGGACCTCGCCCCCGCCGAGCTCTCGTACGCCGTCGGCAGCGAGCCGCACGTGGCGCGCAACCGCCGCGTGCCGGGCGGGCCGATCGACCCGCGGGTGCCGGCGCTGCTGGCGCGGCGCCAGGGCCGACGCGACGTGGCGCTGGTCGGGTACGCCTGCCACCCGGTCGTGCTCGGACCCGACAACCTGCTCGTCACGCGCGACTACCCGGGGTTCCTCGTCGACGCCTTAGAGGCGAGCCTCCCCGGCACCGACGCCGTGTTCCTCGGCGGCTGCAGCGGCCAGGTGAACACCGGCCACAGCGCCGAGGCGAGCCTCGAGCTGACTTCGACGCCCCGGCGCTCGTTCGCGGCGGCGCAGAGGGTGGGAGAGGCGGTCGCGGCGGCGGCCGTGGCGGCGCTGGAGGGTGACGCGCGGGCGGTCGCGCTCGGCCCGGTGCGCGCGGCGCGGACCGTCGCCCTGCTCCCCTTCGTCCCGCCCGCCACGGACCCCTCCGAGGACAGGGCGCGATGGCTCGCGGAGCTCGACGGCGACCCGCCGCCGAGCCCGGCGCGTCGCGGTTGGCTCGAGGCCTGCCGGGCCTGGGCCGACCGCTTCCCGCGGCCGGAGGGTGGCGTCACGGCCGTGGACGTCGTCTGCTGGGCGCTCGGCGACCTGCGCGTCGCGTGGTTCCCGGGCGAGGTGTTCGTCGAGCAGGCGCTGGAGCTGGCCGCGGCGGTGCCGGAGACCGTCGTGTGCGTCTCGAACGCGAACGCCGCGCCGGGGTACGTCCCGCACCCGAGCGCGTACGCTGCCGGCGGCTACGAGGTCGAGGAGGCGTTCCGCTTCTACGGCGCTCCGGGGCCGTTCACGCCCGACGCGAGCCGGCGCCTGGGGGCGGCGATGCTGGGGCTGCTCGCGGAGCTGCGGCGCTGAGCGGCGCTAGTAGGGGCTGACCGGTTCCGGGGAGCGGAACCGGCGCGGCCCCGGGAGGCCCGCTAGCCCACCGCCGGCGCCCGGTTCCGACCTCTCTCACCGAAGCGCCCTATCCTCCGCTGACCCGCGCGGCGCCGACACGGCGCCGGCCGCGCTGGGAGCCCCGCCGCACGCGGACGGACCTCGCAGCGCCGCGCCCGCCAGGCGCGCGCGGCGGAGGGGGAGAGGCGTGAACGACGTCAACGGCGTGATGCTGCAGTTCTTCCACTGGTACCTGCCGCCCGACGGCACGCTGTGGCGCCAGCTCGCCGAGCGCAGCCGCGAGCTGGCGGAGACCGGCTTCACGGCCCTGTGGCTCCCGCCCGCCTACAAGGGCGCCGACGGCGGCTCCGACCGCGGCTACGCCGTCTACGACCTGTTCGACCTGGGCGAGTTCGACCAGAAGGGCTCGGTGCGCACGAAGTACGGCACGAAGGACGAGTACCTGGCGGCCATCGCGGCGGCTCAGGACGCGGGCATGCAGGTCTACGCCGACATCGTGCTCAGCCACCGGCTCGGCGGCGACGACACCGAGGAGTTCACGGCCACGCCCATGGACCCCCAGGACCGCAACCGGCCGATCGGCGAGCCGCGGACGATCCGCGCCTACACGGTGTTCAGGTTCCCCGGTCGGGGTGGGAAGCACTCCACGCTCGAGTGGCACTGGTGGCACTTCAACGCCACCGACTTCGACGAGAACGACCCCGGCTTCGAGGCCGTCTACCTGTTCGAGGGCAAGAGGTTCCAGGACGACGTCGACCTCGACTTCGGCAACTACGACTACCTGCTCGGCAACAACGTGGACATCGACAGCGAGGACGTCCGCACCGAGCTGCTGCACTGGGGCCGGTGGTACGTCGAGACGACGGGCCTCGACGGCTTCCGCTTCGACGCCGCCAAGCACGTCAGGCCGGACTTCTTCCTCGAGTGGCTCGCGCACGTCAAGGAGCACGCCGGCAAGGACCTGTTCGCGGTCGGCGAGTACTGGAAGTACGAGCGCGACGACCTCGAGCGCTTCCGGGAGCGGACGGACGGCCAGATCATGCTCTTCGACACGATCCTCCACGACAACCTCGTGCAGGCGAGCCGTGACGCCGAGGGCTACGACCTGCGCACCGTCTTCGACGGCACGCTCGTCCAGGACGACCCCACCGGCGCGGTAACGCTCGTCACGAACCACGACACCCAGCCGCTGCAGACGAACGAGGCCGTGGTCGAGCCGTGGTTCGTGCCGCACGCCTACGCGCTGATCCTGCTGCGCGAGGGCGGCTACCCGGTCGTGTTCCTCGGCGACTACGACGGCGCGGAGTACGAGGGCGAGAAGGACGGCGAGACGCACCGCATCGTCATGGCCAGCCATCGCTGGCTCATCGACAGGCTCATGTGGGCCCGTCGGGAGCGGGCGTACGGCGTGCAGCGCGACTACTTCGAGGACCCGCGCCGCATCGGCTGGGTGCGCACGGGCGACGAGGAGCGTCCCGGCGGGGTCGCGGTCGTGCTCTCGAGCGGCGACGCCGGCGTCAGGCGCATGCGGGCCGGCGCCCCCGACGCCCGCTACGTCGACGTCACCGAGCACGTGAAGGACCCCGTCCATACGGACGGCGAGGGCTGGGGCGACTTCGGGTGCGAGGCCGGCTCCGTGTCGGTGTGGGTGCTGGAGACCTAGGTCGCTGCCCGGGTGCGGCGCGCGGGCTAGCGGGCGGGGTCGCGACAGGCGACCCGGTCCTCGACGGCCGACTCGCGCCCGTAGGTCCAGCTGTCGACGACCTCGCCGCCGCGCATCAGGTAGATCGTGTCGCCGGAGTTGTTCCACACGCCCTGGCCTGGGTTGGTGACGCGCAGCTCGCCCACGGGCTGCACGCCGCTGGGCAGGCGGAACGTCGACATGGAGCCCTCGTCCCACAGGTAGTAGCCGGTCGTGTCGGTCGGCCCCTGCAGCCACACCGAGACCCACTCGGCGCCCGCGTCGTTCGGCGTCGACGGGTTGACCAGCGCGCAGTGCAGCCGCGGTCGCGCCGGGGCACCGGCCGCACCGCTAGCGGCGGCCGCGCCGAGGTCCGCAGCGGCAGAGCTGTCGGCGGCCGGCGCCGAGCCGTCCTGGGCCTCTGCCCAGAGCCCGACGCCGCGCGCCTGCGCCTCCGCCTTCGCGGCCGCGTACAGCTCGGCGTAGGCCGTGTTGGGCGGGATCGTGAGCGTGTCGGCCCAGCCCTGCTCCACCAGCGCGAGGTTCACCTGCACGGCCCGTCGGCCGTAGACGTCCCAGTCCCCGTGCCGGTCCTCGACGTAGAGGTAGGCCAGCAGCCGCGCGTAGCGGTCCTCGCTCTCGGCGCCCAGCTCCGCCCACACGAGCTTGCCCGGCGGCAGCAGCGCCGCCAGGGCCTCGCGCGCCGCCAGGGCCGGGCGCCCCTCGCTCATCTCGGGGGCGTCGATACCGATCAGCCGCACGGTCCGCGGGCCGAGGTTGGAGCCGAGGACCACCGTGTCGCCGTCGATGACGTCGAGCAGCGGCACGGGGCCGTACGGGGGCGACACCGGTCGCAGGTCCTGGGCGGTCGCCCAGGAGACGAGGACCAGGACCGCCGCTAGGAATAGGACCGAGGTACCGCGCATCTCTGCCTAGATGTTCGCCCCCGCGCCGCCGCGGGCGCCTACGCTCGCCGCGACCGGCTACACAGGCACCGGGTCGCGCCCGTCCCGCTCACCTCGCGACCTCGCCCTCGGCCGCCGGGGCGTAGCCGACGCCGGTCAGCTCCTCCGAGGCGGCCCACAACCGCTCCTGCACGGCCACGTCCAGGGCGGCCCTGGGGTTCCACGCCCGCACCGGCCGACCGCGCGCGAACCAGCGGGGCGCCCACAGGTCGCCGTTCCCCGCCCGCTCGGAGAGCGCGGCGTACACCTGCGGCAGCGCGCCCATCTGCACGCCCTGGCCGAGCGTCGGGATGATGCGCCCCAGGAAGAGCCTGTCGCGCCAGTGGAGGTCCTCGGCCGTCGCGAGGAGGCGTCGCTGGAGCTGCGTGAACACCAGTCCCGGGTGCGCCGCGTGCGCCGTGGCGCCTCCTCCTGCCGCCGCGAACCGACGCGCCAGCGCCCGAACGAACAGGACGTTCGCCAGCTTCGACTGGTTGTACGCGCGCCACCTGTCGTAGCCGCGCTCGGCCATGAGGTCGTCGAAGTCGATCCGCCCCAGGTACGCGGCCGAGCTCGTGACCGCGACGACCCGCGCGCCCGGCGTCGCCACCAGCCGCCCGAACAGGTGCCCGACGAGCGCGAAGTGCCCGAGGTGGTTCACGCCGAGCTGCGCCTCGAAGCCGTCCGCGGTCGTGGCCCGGTCGAGGGCCATGATCCCGGCGTTGCACACGACGACGTCTAGCGGCGCCTCCGCCAGGCGAGCGGCGCACTCCGCGACCGACGCGAGCGAGGCGAGGTCGAGCCGCACGACCTCCACGTCGGCGCCCGGCACGTCGGCCAGCACGGAGGCCCTGGCCTGCTCGCCCTTGCTCGGGTCACGAGCCGCGATGACGACGGCCGCCCCCTTGTAGGCGAGGAACCGCGCCGTCTCGAGGCCCAGGCCGGTGTTGCCGCCCGTCACGACGGCCCGCCGGCCGGCCGCGCTCGGCAGGGCGTCGAGGTGCGAGCGGGCCTCGGCTGCGATGCTCATGCCGCCAACCGTACCCGTGGCGCCAGCCGCCATGGCCGCCGACGGCCGCCGACCCTCGCCCGGGTTCCACCCTGCGCCGCCGGCCCGGTACCCTCCAGGCATGCGGTCCTCTCGCTGCTGCTCCCTCGCCTTCGTCGCCGCGCTGGCCTGGGCCGTGGTCCTGTCGCACCACGGGTCGGCGCAGGACGCCGGCGCCGCTGCCCCGGCCGACGCCGCGGCGGCAGCGGAGGCGCTCGAGCTGGCCAGGACCGCGTTCGAGGCGGCCGACACCGCGCTGAACCTGGCGTACGACCGTGCCCGCGAGGTCCTGCCGGCCGTCGACTTCGAGCGCCTGCGCCTCGACCAACGGGCCTGGCTCGAGGGCCGAGACCCCGAGGCCGCAACCTACGCCCGGATCCAGCACTGGGGCGGCTCCGAGGACGTTAGCGAGACCCCCGACTACTTCGGCTACCGCACCGCCTTGACGGAGATGCGCCTGGAGTACCTGCTGGGGCTGATCGCCTACCACGCGGACCCGGGGCGCCACGGCTGGGACGGCTTCTGGGTCGACGGTCGCGGCGGCCACCTGGCGGTGCGGGAGCTCGACGACGGCAGGCTGAGGTTCCAGCTGAGCGTGGTGCGCTCGCCCGCGGCGCACACCGGCTGGCTGGAGGGGATCGCGGACCGCAACGGCGACCTGGCCCGCTTCGAGACCACGTACGAGGTCGGCGTCGACACGGAGCCCGTGTGGCTCTTCCTCGTGCGCGACGGCCCGTACCTGCGCGTCCACACCGCCAACGCCCAGTACTTCGCCGGCGTACGTGCGTACTTCGACGGCGACTACGTCAGGCTGCGGGACCTCGAGCCGTTCGACATCGACTAGCGGGCGGAGCTAGACGGCTTCTGCGCCGCTGCGCCCCAGGACGGCTCAGGCAGCGCCGCCGGCTCGGATCCGCTCGAGCGCGGCGGCGCGGTCGGGCGCGAACCACAGGTGCCCGCCGCGGTTGCTCTCGCGCACGAACGCTCGCCAGCTCTCGCTGCCGGCCTCCATCAGGCCTCCGACCACCACGAGCCGCACGCGGTAGTTGACGAACTTCTGCGTGACGGCCCCGGCCAGGCCGGTGCTGAGGTCGACGAAGCCGGGAGCGAGCTGCTCGGCCCGGAGCAGGACGTGGTCGGCGCCGAGGAAGCTCGCGTTCGCGACGACGTCGGTGGCGTCACGCTCGGTCGCGATCACGCCGCCGGCCAGCTCGGCGACGGTGGCCGCGCCGACCTCGGACACCTCGAGCCGTGGCCCGTCAGCGGGCAAGCCCGACCGCGTCCCCGGGTCGGTCATCTCAGCACCACCCTCGCGTGCAGGACGTGCCCCGCGCCACCCGGCTCCGCCTCGGAACCGTCCGGCAGGTAGCCGACGTCGAGCTTGACGCCGTCGTGCACGAAGCGCCTCCCGTCCTCGGCCGGCGGCAGCGCGGCGATCCACCGCTCCAGCTCGCCGAAGGCGCCGGCGATGCCGGCCACGGGACCGGGGTGCGTCAGCGCCGCGTACGTGCCGGCGCCGAGGACGACGGCCTCGAAGCCGGCAGGCGGCCGTGTGCCCTCGGGAGCGCGCACCCCGATCAGCTCGGTGTAGACGCCCTCCTCCTCGCCGAGCGAGCAGTCGACGAAGCCGTCGTCGAGGCGGAACGAGAGCTCGCCCGCACGCGCGAACACCTCTCGCCAGGCGGCGGGGACAGCCGTGAACAGCTCGCGGAACGGCGCCGTCACGCGGAGGCCCACCACGGTGATCGCAGGCAGCTGGACGAGGCGCGGTCCGCGAGGCATGGCGGGCACTGTAACCACCGCCTCCCCTCGCCGGCCAGTGCAGGCGCCCAGGCCGACCGCGGTCCTCCACGCCGCACCCGGCCGCCACCTGTGCCCCGCACACGGCCGCCACGCGGGCCGGGTAGCATGACGCCACGGGCGACCTCGCGCGCCCTACCCCTCGGCCGGCGCCCCGCGCGCGCCGGCGGGCCAGCGGGCCCGAGGGGCGAAGGTGACCTCTATGTCATCGCGGGGACGAGCGGACACCCTGCACCCGTACGCGGCTGCCAGGGCGAGGCGCGGGAAGCCAGGCAGCGCGGGATGGGTCTGCGATGACGAAGCAGCGGTCGCTCAAGCGGATCGTGCGCGAGCGCATGGAGCGCACGGGCGAGT
>Ga0123333_10002911_pt1 | contig 17013 bp, 12 predicted proteins | sample BioC12SIPDNA_3_FD_89957 | JGI IMG/M metagenome (GOLD analysis project Ga0123333, IMG submission 89957) | Anaerobic biogas reactor microbial communites from Washington, USA - Biogas_R2_B C12 SIP DNA | ecosystem: Engineered > Bioreactor > Anaerobic > Unclassified | place: Washington, USA... | reverse complement strand
TTCGACGCCCGCCGGCGCGACGACGCCGCCCCCGGGCCGCAGCTCAGCTTCCGGCGAAGCTCAGGTCGGCGACCGCCAGGCTCGGCACGTACGCGAAGCCGCTGAAGCCGGCCACCGGCTCCACGTCGGCGCCCACCTGCTCCACGCGCTCCAGCAGCTCGAACAGGTTGAACGAGATGGCGAAGTCCTCGACCGGGCGCTGCTCGCCGCCGACGAGCTCCATGCCCATCGCCTGCACGCTGACGTCGCCGGTGATGGGGTTGGCGCCCGCGTGCACGCCCATCAGGTCGGTGACCAGCACGCCGCTGTCGAGCGTCACGCCGCCGCCCGGCAGCAGCAGCAGGTTGCTCGTGCCGACGTCGAGCGTGCTGCGGTAGCTGCGCTTGGCGTGGCCGGTGTTGGCCTGGCCGGTGCGGGCGGCCGTGTCGGAGTTGTGCAGGAACGAGCGCAGCACGCCCTCCTCCACGATCACCAGGCGCTTCGCGGGCGTGCCCTCCGCGTCGAACGGGCGGCTGCCCAGGCCGTGCGGCAGGGTGGCGTCGTCGACGATGGTGATGAGCTCGGAGGCGACCTTCTGCCCGAGCTTGCCCTCCAGGCGGCTCGTGCCCTCGGCCAGGTTCTTGCCCGACACCGCGTAGGTGAAGAGCGCCAGCAGCGTGGCGACCACGTCGGGCTCGAACACGGCGCGGCGGCGGCCGGTGGCGAGCGGCTTGGCGCCCAGGTGCCGCCCCAGCTTGCGCAGCGACTCCTGCGCGGTGCGGCCCGGGTCGAGCTGGTGGAACTCGCGCTGCGCGTCGCGCTCGTAGCCCTGCTTGACGCTGTCGCCCTCGCGCATCACCAGCGCCGAGTAGAGCGACGCGAGGCCGGTGCGGAAGGCGCCGTCGACGCCGGTGGTTGAGGCGATCTCCACCTCCGACTCGCGCTCCATGTAGCCGGCGTACTGCACCGACTGCACGCGCCCGTCGGCGGCCAGCTTCCCCTCGAGGGCGATGGTCGCCGCCTTCTTCTCCTGCAGCGGCGCGGAGAGGCCCTCGTCGACGAGCTCGAAGCGGCCCAGGGCGCCGCCGGCGGGCAGCGTCACGCTGCCGTCCTCCTGCAGCTCGGCGTTGGCGATGGCCTCGTCGAGCGTCCAGGCGAGCGCCGCCTCGCTGAGCTCCTCGGTGTAGGCGTAGCCCACGCGGCCGTCGGTGACCACGCGCAGGCCGATGCCGCCGCTGGAGGAGAGGCTGACGTCGTTGACGGCGCCCTTCTGCGCCTCGATGGAGAGCTTGCGGTCGGTGGTGGCGAGCACCTCGAGCTCCACGCCCCGCTCGCCGGCCCGCGCCAGCAGCCACGCCTTGGCTTCGGTGACCTTCATGCCTCGCCTCCCACGACGATGTCGCTGACCAGCAGGTGCGGCTGCCCGACCTCGACGGGCAGCGAGCCCGACAGCGAGCCGCACATGCCCGGCTCGTTCGAGAGGTCGTCGGACACGGCCACGATCTTCTTGATGGAGTCGGGGCCCTTGCCCAGCAGCATGGCGCCGCGCACGGGCTCGGCGATCTCGCCGTCGCGGATGATGTAGCCCTCGTTGACGGCGAAGTTGTACTCGCCGGAGCCGGGCCGCACCTGGCCGCCGCCCAGCGTCTTGGCGTAGAGGCCGAACTCGATGCCCTCGAAGAGCTTCTCCTTGGGCGTGTCGCCGGCCGTGACGAAGGTGTTGCGCATGCGCGAGGTGGGCGCGAAGGTGTAGTCCTGGCGCCGGCCCGAGCCGGTGGGGCGGTAGCCCGTCTTGAGGGCGCCCCAGCGGTCGACCATGTAGCTCTCGAGCACGCCCTTGTTGATCAGCACGGTGCGCTCGGTGGGGGCGGCCTCGTCGTCGAAGCGCGAGGAGCCCCAGCCGTTGGGCGTGGTGCCGTCGTCGACGTAGGTCACGACGGGGCTGGCGATCTGCTGCCCCACCATGCCGCTGAGGGCGGAGGCGTTGCGCGCCACGCCGGTCGTCTCGAGCAGGTGGCCGAGCGCCTCGTGGAAGATCACGCCGCCGAAGCCGTTGCCCAGCACCACCGGCATGGTGCCGGCGGGGGCGGGCTTGGCGCGCAGGTTGGTCATGGCCAGCTCGGCGGCCTTGCGGCCCACCGCGGCGGGGTCGTACTTCTCGAGCAGCTCCAGGCCCATCGAGAGGCCGGGGCCGGCGTGGCCCGTCTGCGTCTCGGAGCCGTCGGAGGCGATGGCGAAGCCGATGAGGCGCGTGCGCACGCGGCGGTCCTCGACGTAGGCGCCCTCGCTGTTGGCGATCCACACGTCCTGCTCCCACTCGAGCAGCCGGCCCTCCACCTGCTTGATCTCGGGGGCGATGCGCGCGCCGGCGTCGAGCTCGCGCAGGCGCTCCAGGCGCCAGCGCTTGTCGTGCGCCTCGAACGGCACCGTGGGGGCGTGGACGTCGGGGCCGGCGTCGAGCTTGCGCAGGTCGATGCCGCCGCGGCCCGCCGCGTCGGGGCGGCCGACGTCGTCGCCGGCGCCGCGCACGCTGGCGAGGCTGGCCACGAGCTCGGAGAGGGCGGCGTCGGAGAGGTCGTTGGTGTAGCCGTAGACCACGTCCTCGCCGAAGAAGAGGCGGATGCCCGCGCCGAGCTGGATGCCGCTGGTGGCCTCCTCGACGCGACCGTCGATGGTGCGGAGCTGCCGCCGGCGCCAACGTTCGACGTAGACCTCGGCGAAGTCGGCCCCGGCGTTCCGGCTCTGCGCCAGCAGGGCAGCGTAACTGTCGGTGCTTAGCATGGCTGATGCTACCAGCCGGCGGGAGCCGGGGTGCGAACCTGTTTCGGCGTCCGCCTATGTAGTCGGCCGGGCTCACGGCGCCGGCGGGGGCGCAGCCAGGCGCACGTGGCAGCCCTGCTCGCGGCGCTCAGAGCCGTTCGAGGATAGCGACCTAGCCTTCAACAAGGGCCTGAAGGCACGGCCGCACGACCCCAAGGACCTCGGCGGCCGGGCCTGCCGCAAGCGACACGCCCGGCCGCCGAGGCCGCCGTAGCATGAGCCCGTGCGCCTCCGTCAGCCCGACCTGCCCGAGCCCAGCGGCGAGCCCGCCGGCACGCTCGACGAGCTCGTCGACCTCCTGCGCGGCCGCCGCGTGGCCGTGCTGAGCGGCGCCGGCATCAGCACCGACTCGGGCATCCCCGACTACCGCGGCGAGGGCCGCGCGGGGCCCGTGCGCACCCCCATCACCTACCAGCAGTTCGTGTCGGACGCCGCCATGCGCCGCCGCTACTGGGCGCGCAGCACCGTGGGGTGGCCGGCCATGCGCGAGCGCCGCCCCAACGCCGGCCACCGGGCGCTGGCGCGCCTCGAGCGCGCGGGGATGCTGAGCGGCGTCGTCACCCAGAACGTCGACGGGCTGCACCAGGCGGCCGGCAGCCGCGCGGTGGTCGAGCTGCACGGCTCGCTGGCGCAGGCCGTCTGCCTCCGCTGCGGGCGCCCCGAGCGGCGCGACTCGCTGCAGCAGCGCCTGGAGGCGCTGAACCCGGCGCTGCTGAGCGCCGAGGTGCGCGTCCTGCCCGACGGCGACGCCGACATCCCCGAGCGCCTCGTCGACGGCTTCCGGGTGCCCGACTGCCTCTACTGCGGCGGCATGGTCAAGGCCGACGTGGTGTTCTTCGGCGAGAACGTGCCCGCCGAGCGCGTGGCGCGCGCCCGCGCCCTGGTGGAGGCGGCCGACGCCCTGCTGGTGGTGGGCTCCTCGCTGGCGGTGCGCTCCGGCTACCGCTTCGTGGTGGCCGCCAAGCGGGCGGGGAGGCCGGTGGCGATCGTCAACCGCGGCCCCACCCGCGGCGACGCCGACGCCGACGTCCGCCTCGACGCCGCGCTCGGCAGCGCGCTGCCGGAGCTGGCGCGCCGCCTCAGCGACCCACCAGCAGCCGGTTGAAGCTCAAGGTCACGTCGCCCTCGAAGCTGGGCGTGGCGGTGGCGGGACGCGCCGCCAGCAGCGCCTCGCCCCCTTCCGGCAGGCCGGCCGTCTGATCGAACAGCACCAGCTCGAGGGGCCCGTCGGCATCCACGTGCAGCGTCAGCTCCAGGCCGTCGCACGCCCTGCCGCGGCAGTCGAACGCCTGGTGCTCGTTGGCGTCGGGGTCGTACTCGATGGCGCGCCCGGCCGCCCCCACCTCCAGGCGCGTGGCGCGCGCCGCCGGCGGGACCAGCAGCGTGACGCGCTCGGCGCCGCGCGGCGAGGCGAGGCGGAAGGTGAGGCGGCGCTCGTCCCCCACGCGCGTCTCGCGCACCTCCTCCAGGCTGGGCGCCGCCAGGCCCCGCACGTTGGTGGCCACGGCGTCGAAGCCGCCCACCTCGCCGGGCAGCTCCACCCGCTCGCCGCCGAAGCCGGCCGCGCTGGCCAGGCCCGCGGGGAGCGCGCCGCCCAGGTGCTGGAACAGCCAGTGCGCCGCGTAGGGCTCGCCCTCGTCGGCGAGCTGGGCGTGCACGACGCTGAGGCGCTGCGGCCGCTCGGCGCTGTAGGCGGGCACCCCCAGCGCCCACACCACCGAGGCGCCCAGCAGCAGCACCGCCAGCCCCAGCAGCGTCGCGCGCGCCGGCGCCCCACCTGGCGGCACCGCCAGCAGCGGCGCCAGCGAGGTGACGGCCAGCGCCACCGGCACCGCCACCGCCACGCCCATCTCGAAGCCGAGCCCCAGCTCGATGGTGTAGGCCAGCGGCAGGACCAGGTAGGCGGTGGCGAAGAGGCTCACCAGCGCCAGCAGCACCGCGCCCCAGCCGATCGTGTAGCCGTCGCGCGTGGGCAGCCCCACCCCGAACAGCGCCAGCAGCGCGTAGACGAACGAGGCGACCAGCGTGGGTAGCAGGAAGGTGACGCTGGCGCCCGGCAGCGTGAGGGCGGTGGCCAGCGCCAGGCCCGCCCACCACGCCCAGGCGGCCGCCGCCATGCCCCAGAAGCCCGCGCGCGGCGCCGCGAAGGAGGCCACGAGCGCGAAGCCGAGGGCGCCGGCCGTCCACACCGCCACGCGCGTGGGCAGCGGCTCGGCGTACCAGGGGGCGTCGCTCCCGGCCAGCGCCGTCAGCAGCTCGATGACCCCGTAGCCGAGGCCCGCCGCCACCGCCAGCCCCAGCGGCACCGCCAGCAGCGCCAGCAGCAGCCCGTCGAGGCTGACCGCCCCGGCGCCCAGCAGCGCCATGACCACCAGCAGCCACAGCACCAGCGCCCCCACCGCGAGCCACACGGCCCAGCCCTCGGGCGCCTGAAGCACCGAGCCCGGCACCACGTCCTGGAACAGGGCGTTCCCCTCGGGGGCGGCGCCCAGGTCGGCGTCGCCGAAGGCGTGCACCGCCGCCAGGGCGTTGTCGCCGTGGTGCTGCAGCGAGCCGCGGTCGAGGTGCGCCAGGTCGTCGAGCGCCGTGTGGTAGCGCTCCACGCCCTCCACGAAGGCGAAGTTGATGCCGGCCATGCCCGCCTCGAGGTAGACGCTCAGGTCGGTGTCGTTGGGCAGCAGGCGGTAGAGGTCGTAGAGCAGCGAGCTCGTGACGGGCCGGGGGGCGACGCGCGCGAACTCGCGGATCAGCCAGGCGTTGCCCTCGCTCGTCTGGAAGAGCAGGCTCTGGCCGCCCGTGCCGCGCGCCTCGAAGTTGACGATCAGGCCCACGTCCTCGGCCCAGGGGTGCTCGAGGAACGCCTCGGCGCCGGTGAGGCCCACCTCCTCGCCGTCGGTGAACAGGAAGATCACGTCGTTGCGCAGCGGCGCCGCGCCGCGCAGCATCCCTGCCACCTCCACGAGCGCCGCCACCGCCGCCATGTCGTCGGCCGCGCCCGGGCCGGCGCCGGAGGAGTCGTAGTGGGCGGTGAGCAGCAGCGCCGGGCCGGTGCCGCTGCCGGGCAGCCGCGTCAGCACGTTGGTGACGTCGGCGCACACGGCGTAGGCGGGCCGGCAGCCCCAGGCGTCCTGCAGCTCGACCGCGAAGCCGAGCGCCTCGAGCTCCGCCACCAGGCGCTCGCGCACCGCCGCGCCGGCCGGGGTGCCCACCGGGTGCGGCGTGCCGTCGCCCAGCAGCCGCTCGAGGCGGGCCCAGGCGCGCTCGGCGGAGAAGGCGTCCGCCGGGGCGTCGGCCGGGACGGGCGCGGGCGGCGCCGCGAAGCGGTAGGCGACGAGGAAGCCGGCCGCCAGCACCAGCAGCCCCACGAGGAGCGCCAGCGTGGGGGCGGGACGCGGTCCGCGCCGCCGCCCGGCGACGTACGAGTACTCGGGGTACATGGTGCCCGAAGCCTACCGCAGCGTCGAGCGCGACCCCACCGTCTCGGCGTAGCGCAGGAACTCCGCCCAGCTGGCGAACTCGCGCACCTCGCCGGTGCGCAGGTCCTGCAGACGGATGCGGGGGCCGTGCTGGCCGCTCGTCACGCGCACCACGAAGGCCGCGGCGGGCTCGGGCTCGCTCATGGGGCGATGTTCGCCGGCGGGGTGTTACGGGCCCGTTACGCGGGCTGGTCCGCTCCCGCCGCGCGCAGCTCGGGCGGGAGGGCCGCCGGGTCCAGGCCGGCGAGCAGCCCCGGCAGGGCGTCGAGCAGGCTCGCGTCGCCCAGCTCGAGGAGGCTGCGCGCCACCGACACGCGCGCGACGGGGTAGTCGGTGGCGTGCGCCTGCTCCACCGCCCGGCGCGCGGCCGCCTGCGCCTCGGCGCCTCGGCCGGCGTGGTGGTGGAGGCGCGCCAGCCGCCCCCACGCCAGGGCCGTGAGGGTGGGGTCGCTCACCTCGCGCACCTGCACCTCGAACCACTCCGCGGCCTCGTCGTGGCGGCCCAGGTCCATCAGCGTGGCGGCCAGGTTATGGCGCAGCGTGGCGGTGCCCTCGAAGGTGCCCAGCGCGAGCGCCTCGCGCGCCACCGCCAAGCCCTCGTCGGCGCGCCCGAGGCCCACGTAGCACTCGAGCAGGTTCATGGCCACGTTCACCTGCTGGTAGCGGGAGCGCAGGCGCCGCGCGATGGCGAGCGCCTCCAGGTGCGCCGGCAGCGCCGCCTCGTGCTCGCCGAGCTGGTCGTGCACGGCGCCGAGGCTGGTGAGCTGGCTGGCCAGGTCGCCCTCGTCGCCCGCGGCGCGCAGCTCGGCCACGTTGCGCTGGGTGATCGCCAGCGCCTCCTGCAGCCGCCCCTGGTGGAACGCCACCGACGCCACCAGCACCGAGGCCTGGACGTACAGGCGCGTGAGGCCCTCGCGCTCGGCCGCCGCCTGCACCTCGCGCGCGGTGCGCTCCGCCTCCTCGAGGCGCCCGAGGCTGAGGAGCAGGCCGGCCTTCGTCTCGAGCGCGGCCGCCGCCACCGCGGCGTTTGGGGCGCTGGCCAGCACCTCCTCGGCCAGCGCCATGGCGCGCTCTGGCCGCGCCGCGGTGCGGCACACGCGCGCCAGCGCCGCCTTCAGGCGCCAGGCGACCGCGTGGCCGGGGCGCTCGCGCTCGGCCGCGGCGACGCTCCGCTCGAGCAGCGCGATCGCCTGGTCGGCCAGCCCCTGGCGCTCGAGGCGCTCCACGGCGCGCAGCAGCGGCGGCGCCGCGTCCTCGAGCTCGCCGGCGGCCAGCAGGTGCTCGGCGACCACGATGGGCTGCGCCTCGGCGTCGAGCGCGTGCGCCACGCGGCCGTGCAGCAACCGGCGGCGCGCCGCGGGCAGGCCCCGGTAGACGGACTGGCGCAGCAGGTCGTGGCGGAAGGCGTCGCCGGCGAGCATGCCGCTGCGCTCCAGCTCCTCGAGGGCGTCGAGCGCCGCCCACTCCGACAGGCCGGTCACGCGCGCCAGCGTGGCCGGCGCCAGCCCCGAGCCCAGCACGGCCGCCGCCTGCAGCACGCGGTGCGCCGCGCCGGAGAGGCGCGCGGCGCGGCGCTGCACCACCTCGGCGATCGCGCGCGGCGTCTCGAGCTCGCCGTAGTCGCGGGTGATGGCGTCGAGCTCGGTGCTCCAAGCGCCCCCCTCGAGCCGCAGCACCCCGCTCTCGAACAGCGAGCGCAGCGTCTCGAGGGCGAACATGACGTTGCCGGCGCTGCTGCGGTGGAGCCAGCGGCTGAACGCCGGCGGGCCCTCGTCGGCGCCCATGAGCTGTGCCAGCAGGCGCCGCAGGCCCGCCTCGTCGAGCGGCTCGAGGTCGACCAGCGTGACCGCGCGCGCCGAGGCCAGCGCCGCCAACGCCTCGGTGAGGCGCGGCCCCTCCTCGTAGCGCCGGAAGGCGCCCAGCAGCCGCAGCCGGCGGCGGCCCGCCAGGAAGGCGAGCAGCTCGAGGGTGCCGTCGTCGGCCCACTGCAGGTCGTCGAACAGCAGGTCGAAGGGGCCGTCGCCGGGGGGGAACGCCAGCTCCAGGAAGCGCGCCAGCGCCTCCAGCAGGCGCGCCTTGGCCGTGCTGGGGTCGGCGGGCGGCGGGCGCTGGCCCGGCAGCGCCTCGGGCAGCAGGCGCGCGAGGTCGTCGCGGTAGTCGCCCAGGGGCGCCAGGTCGAGCCCCTGCGCGAGCGGCTCGCGCGCCAGTTCCACCAGCGGCTGGTACGGCACCGCCTGCAGCCCCTCGAGGCAGCGCACCGTGCGCGCCTGGGCGCCGGGCGCCAGCTCCTCCATCAGTCGCGACTTGCCCACGCCCGCCTCGCCGCGCAGCAGCACCAGCGGCGTGGTGGCGGCCAGCGCCCGGCGCGTCTCGGCCTCGCGCGCCACCAGCGCGGGCGGGCGCTGCACGGTGAGGGGCGCGCGCGGGGCGGGCCTGGGGGCGGGCTGGGCGCCGGCGAGGGGCGCGGCGCGGCCGATGGCGTCGGCCAGCTCGCGGGTGGCCGGCAGCGGCTCCAGGTCGAGCTCGTCGGCCAGGCGCTGTGCGAAGCGGCGGTACGCCGCCAGGGCCAGGTCGCGCTGGCCCGCCAGGTAGGCGTTGCGCATGTAGGCCTGGAGCGCCTCCTCGGCCAGCTCGTCGCCCTCGAGCAGCGGCGCCAGCAGGTCGGCGGCCGCGCCGTGGTCGCCGGCGCGCTCGCGCTCCTCGGCGGCATGATGCAGGGCGCGGCGCTGGGCCTGGCGCAGGCCCTCGCGCTCGAGCTCGAGCCAGGCGTCGAAGCCGGCGGCGCCCGTCGTCGCGAAGCCGGCCAGCAGGTCGCCGCGGTAGAGGCCGGTCACCTCGCCCCACGCCTGGCGCGCGTACGCCTGGCGGAAGGCGGCCACGTCGGTGGGCACCGCCCAGCGCAGGCGGCGGCTCTCGACCTCGAGGGGCGCGGCGAGGGTCAGGGCCTTGACGCGGTTGAGCAGCTGCCGCAGGTTGCGGCGGGCGCTGGCCTCGTCGGTGTCGGGCCAGAAGAGGAACGCCACCCGCTCGCGCGGCACCCAGCCGCCGTCGTACGCCAGGTAGGCGAGCAGCGCGCCGCGCTTGTCGGGGGGCAGGTCCTCGGCGGGGCTGCCGGAGCCGCCCGCGGCGCCGGCTCCCAGGAGCCTCACCATCCGCGTCACAGTGGGGCGATTCTACTCGCTGCCGACGCGCCAGCAGCCGGGGCCGGCGCGTGGCCGGCCCCGGTCGTGCGGCGTGGCGGTGGCGTTACTCGGCGCCCGCGTAGGGCTGGTAGTCGCAGCCTTGGTGACAGAAGGCGTCGATGGCGAGCTCGTAGGCCACGTACGCCGGCTCGGTCTTCAGGCGCGGGGCGATCTCGAACCTGTAGCCGCGCAGGGTGCCGCCGTCGTTCGTCAGGGCGATGTTGGTCGTGCCGCTGGCGCAGGTGAGGCTCCGCCGCACGCCACCGTCCGGGTCGTACAGCGTGGCGAGGATGGGGGTGGGGTCGGCGGCGAAGCCCTTGCAGTCGAGCGTCACCTGGATGGTGACCGCCTGGCCCTCGCCGGGGTCGATGTCGAACTCTACGTGGTCGGCGAAGTCGCGGGGGTACGACACCTCGTTCTCGTAGGCCAGGCCGCGCACGTCGAGGGGCGTGGCGTTGAAGAGCGGCGCCGTCACGCGTACGGGCGCGCCCGAGGTGGGGCGGAACCGCGCGTACACCGCAGGCGCGATGACGGTGTCGCCGTCCTCCGGCGCCACGCGGCCGTAGCTCACCGTCACGGCGGTCGTCTCCTCGGGCAGCACCAGGACGCGCACCGGGCCGGTCAGCGCCTCGTCGACCAGCGCCGCGTAGGTGGCGGGCCCGTCGACCACGTCGGCGGCCGTGATGTCGTAGTAGCCCGGCACGAGGTCCGCCAGGGTGGTGGCGGCGGTGACGGCGTGGGTGAAGCCGCCCGGCCCCGCGACCGTCACGGCGCCGGCCACCCCCTCGGGCAGGCCGGCGAGATCGACGCGGAGGGCGCCGACGGTGGTGGGGTCGAGGTAGACGTACGTCACCGTCACGGTGGCGGTGGCGCCGGCGGCGACGGTCACGGGCGCGCCGGCGACGGTGGCGCCGTAGAGGCGGCCGTCCTCGTCGACCTGCGCGGCGCTCACGACGTAGGCGCCGGGCGCGAGGTCGGTGAGGGTGGTGGTGACGGTCAGCTCGCGCCGGTAGCCGGCGGGGCCCGTCACCGTCACGCTGCCGCTGGCGACGCCGCTGACGTTCACCTGCAGGGTGCCGGTGGTGGGGGCGCCGTCGCCGTCCCCCGGCCCGTCGTTGGCCGTCTGGCAGGCGGTGAGCGCGAGGCCGAGCAGGAGCGCGGCGCAGAGCGAAGCGAGCGGTCGGGGACGAAGCGGCTTGGCGAACATCTGGTACCTCCTGGGCGGAAGCTAGGCGAGGGGCCGTTACGGTGGCGTTACGCTCGGTCTCAGCCGCAGTTCGGGCTGCGCCCCACGTTCACGGGGGTGGTGTTCAGGTAGAGGCTGCCGTTCACCTCGTGGAGGTCGCGGTAGGTGTCGCCGCTGCCGTCGTCGGCCCGCAGCACCAGCACCGGCCCCAGCAGGCCCGACTCGACGCTCCAGCGCCCGTAGGCCTCCTCCGAGTCGCTGCTCGAGGCGCCCACGCCGCCGAGCTCGCCGAAGTCGCCGACGCTGACGCTGGTCATCGAGCGGTAGGCGTAGGCGTAGCGACCGTCGCTGCACAGGTCGAGGCGGGTGGAGGAGCTCGAGAAGTGGCTGTCGTTGTAGCCGCCCCCGCTGGTGGAGGAGCCGAGGCTGAGCTGCACGCCGGCCAGCTGGGCGGCGGCGTGGCGGGCGTCCTCGCGGCTGGGTGGCGACAGGACGGCGCTCGCCGCGAGCTCCTCGGCCAGCGCCAGCAGCGCCTCGCTCTCGTGCGCCGCGCCGAACGCCCCGAACAGCAGCGCGTTGCCGGCGCCGCCCGCGACGCCCACGACGTGCAGCGCCCCCTGGCCCTGGGGGCCGCTCACCGCGAAGCTGGCGCGCGCCACGCTCCCCTCGACGCGCGTCTGGCCCTGCGGCACGAGCAGCGTGTCGCTCGTCTGCCAGGCGCCGCTCAGCTGAACGACGGCCTCGGGCAGCGGCATGTTGGTCAGGGCCCGCACCACCACCAGCCCCGGCCGCGTGTCGGACACGATCACGAACTGGTTCTCGCTCGCCAGGTAGCCGGCGTAGTAGTCGCGCGGCACCACGAACGACACGCCCGCGCTGGTGGAGCCCACCCGGCTGCCGGCCTCGTAGCGCCGCCCCATCTGCGCCGGCTGCAGGTCGGCGGGTAGGGCGGGGGCCGCGTGGGCGGCGGTGCCGGCGGTCGTGCCGGCGGGGGCGGGGGTTACCGGGGCGCCCGCGGGGGCGGCGGCGCCCGCCACGCGCTCGAACAGGTACTCGCCCGCCGTGGCCGGGTCGGGGCGGCCGGTGCGGGGGTCGAGCGACGCCATGATCAGGTAGAGCCCGTCGCCGTACGGCTCGGCCTCGAAGTAGAGGTGCTCCTGCGCGCTGTAGACGTAGCCGTACAGGCCGGAGGCGTCGACCTCGCCCTCCACCTGGTAGCGCGCGCCGTCGACGTCGAGCGCGCCTTGCACGAAGGCGCCCTGCTGCTCGAGCACCAGCGTGACGGCCGCGCCCGCGTCGGTGGGCAGACGGAAGGTGCCCGCGAAGGGCTGGGCGGCGGCGGCGCCGATGGTCAGGAGCGCGACCAGCAGGGGGACCAGGTGGCGGTGTCTCGCGCCGGTGACGGGGCGCCACCGGCGCCACCGGCGCGAGCGGGCGGGCGCGTGGTGCGCGGGTCGGGTGGGTCTCATGACCCGCAAGGTAGGCGCTGCGCCGTTACGGGTGCGTTACGCGTCCGGCGGCGGCCGCGACCCGCCGGCGCGGCGCCGGCTCAGCGGCCCGGGGGCCGGGCTTGGCCTCAGCGCCCCCGCATCCGCGGGTCGAGGGCGTCGCGCAGCGTGTCGCCGAGGAAGTTGAAGGCCAGCACCACGATGGCGATGGCCAGGCCCGGGAAGACGCTGATCCACCAGGCGGTGGTGAGGTAGCTCTGGCCGTCGGCGATCATCTGGCCCCAGCTGGGGGTGGGGGGCTGCACGCCCAGGCCCAGGAACGACAGCGTGGCCTCGCCGATGATGGCGCCGCCCACGCCGATCGAGTAGATGACGATGAGGCTGGGCAGCACCGAGGGGAAGACGTGGCGCAGGAGCACGCGGGCGTTGCGGGCGCCCAGGGCGCGCGCGCCCTCGACGTACTCGGAGTTGCGTAGCTTGAGCGCTTCGCCGCGCACCAGGCGCGCCACCCCCGACCAGCCCACGATGCCGAGCGCCACGTAGGCCGTCACCAGGCCCGGGCCGATCGTGACCGACAGCACGATGAGCAGCAGCAGCGAGGGGAACGCCTGCAGCACCTCGATGAGGCGCGAGACGAGCGTGTCGACGATGCCTCCGAAGTAGCCGGCCACCAGCCCGAACAGCACCCCGAAGAAGAGCGACAGCAGCTGCGAGCCGAAGCCCACCGCCAGGCTGACGCGCGCGCCGTAGATGAGGCGCGAGAGCACGTCGCGGCCGGCGCGGTCGGTGCCCAGCCAGTGCTCGGCGCTGGGGGGCGTGGCGCGGAAGCTCACGGCGCGGTCGGGGCGCGCCGGGTCCCAAGGGGAGAGCTGCGGCGCGAAGATCGCCACGAGGACGAGCAGCACGATGACGCTCATCGCGATCAGGGCGCCCGGGTCGCGGCGGATCTGGCGCCAGGCGATGCCCCACGCCGAGATGCCCTTGGGCTGCTCCTTGACCTCGTTCGGTTCCGGGCTGGCGGCGGCGCTGGTGATGGCCATCAGTCGTACCTGATCCTCGGGTCGATGACGCCGTAGAGGACGTCCACGAGAAGGTTGGCCGCGATGTAGAGGGTGGCGGTGTAGATCACGAGCGGGATCATCACGGGCAGGTCGCGGTTCAGCAGCGCCGTGAGGCCGTAGCGCCCCAGCCCAGGGATGTTGAAGACGTACTCGGTGAGGAAGGCGCCGTCGATGAACGACGCCAGGTCGAGGCCGATGACGGTGACCACCGGGATGGCGATGTTGCGCACGGCGTGCTTGAGCGTCACGGTGCGCTTGGCGAGCCCCTTGGCGTGGGCGGTGCGGATGTAGTCCTGGCGGATCACCTCGAGCATCGCCGAGCGCGTGATGCGCGCGATGAACGCCGAGGCGCGCGTGCCCAGCACGAAGGCGGGCAGCCAGTAGTAGGCGAGGCTGCCGTCGCCGATGCCCGTCTGCGGCACCCACCGGAGCTGGAACACCACCAGCAGGATGGCGATGAGCGCGTACCAGAACACCGGCACGCTGATGCCCGTGAGGGTCACGAACATCAGCGCCCGGTCGAGGAAGCGGTTCTGGTTCAGCGCCGCCACGATGCCCACCACCACGCCCGTGACGGTGGAGAAGAGCATGGCGAGGAGCGCGAGCCTGAGCGTGACGGGGAAGCGGTTCTTCATCTCGTCGATCACCCGCTCGCGGGTGATGACCGAGCGGCCCAGGTCGCCGCGCACGATGTTGCCCATGATGCGCACGTACTGCTGCACCGGCGGGTCGTTGAGCCCCAGGCGCGTGCGCAGCTCCTGCACCGCCTCGGGGCTGGCGCGCTGGCCCAGCAGCTTCTGCGCCGGGTCGCCGGGCACCATGATCATCATGATGAAGGTCAGCAGGCTCACCCCGAAGAGCACCGGGATGGCCTGCAGCAAGCGTTTCGCTACGTATACGAGCACTCGATCAGATTCTTCCTGCGCGTCGAAAGAGGGTGGGCGGGGCCGGTGAGGGCCCCGCCCGAGGTCGGGGGATCAGCTCAGGGGAGCTCGACCTGCATGAACTTGTCGGCGTTGAAGATGGGGTGGCTGAGCACGCCCTGCACGCCGGGGCGGACGACGGTGTAGGACACCGGGTAGCGGACGTAGAACACCGGCACGTCCTCGACGATGATGCGCTGCGCCTCCTGGTAGAGGGGCACGCGGTCGGCGAGGTCGGCCTTGGTGGCGGCCTCGGCCAGCAGCTCCGTCACGCGGTCGTTGGTGTAGCCGTAGCGGTTCGCGCCGCTGGCCACGTAGAGCGGGTGCAGGAAGTTGTAGGCGTCGGCGTAGTCCGCGTACCACGACAGGTAGAAGGCGGGGGCGCGGCCGTTGATGGCGCCGTCGATCAGCGTGCCGAAGTCGACCTGGTTGATGTTGGCCTGGATGCCCACCTCGCTCAGGAAGAACTGGATCAGCTCGCTGACGGCCACGGTGACCTCGGCGCGCGTCGACCAGATGTCGAGGGTGAAGCCGTCGGGGTAGCCGGCCTCGGCCAGCAGGGCGCGGGCGCCCTCCGGGTCGTAGGGGATGGCCTCGATGGTGTCGTCGTAGCCGGCCAGCCCGGGCGGGATGGGGGCGTTGGCGAGCTGGTCGGTGCCGTTGTAGGGGCCGTCGACGATCGCCTGACGGTCGACCGCCATGGCGATGGCGCGGCGCACGCGCACGTCCTGCAGCTCGGGGATGCGCTGGTTGAGCGCGAAGTAGAAGACCGCCAGCTGCGGGGTGGCGGTGATCTGGTCGGCGTACTGCGGGTCGTTCACCACGTCGAGGAACAGCGCCGAGGGGATGCCGGTGACGTCGAGGTTGCCGGCCAGGTACTCGTTCCAGGCGATGAGCGGGTCGGTGATGATGCGGTAGTTGACGCCGTCGATCTTGGGGCGGCCCGCGAAGTAGTCGTCGAAGGCGCGCAGCGTCAGGCTGGAGTCGCGCAGGCGGTCGGCCAGCATGAACGGGCCGGTGCCGACGGGGTTGCCCGACAGGTCCTCGCCGTCGGCCAGCTGGCTGGTGACGGCCTCGGAGACGATGTGGGCGGCCGGCATGGCCAGGTGGTAGAGGAACATGGCGTACGGCGCCTCGAGCGTGATGCGCACGGTGCGCTCGTCGAGCACCTCGATGCCGCTGACCTCGGCGGCCTCGCCGTTCACGAACGCCTCGGCGCCGACGATGCCGGCGTCCTCGAACACCCACGTGAGCGGGCTGGCGGTGGCCGGGTCGAGCACGCGCTCGATCGAGTACTTGACGTCGTTGGCGGTCAGGGTGCTGCCGTCGTGGAACTTCACGCCCTCGTGCAGGGTGAAGGTGAAGACGGTGGCGTCCTCGTTGGCATCGACGCTCTCGGCGAGGTTCGGGACCACGTCGGTGGTCTCGTAGTCGTAGCGCATCAGGCCGTCGTAGAGCTTGGCGACCATGGCGCCGGTCTGGACGCCGGAGGCGAACGCCGGGTCTAGCGTCTCCCAGTCCTCGTTGGTAGAGAGGTTGAGCGTTCCCTGGGCCGTAGCGAACCCGAGGACGCCGACGAGTAGTGCGACGAGCAGCACGAACGGTCGTTTCACGTGCCAACCACCAACCTTCCTTTTTCGTGTTGGTGTGGACTGTATCACGCGAGCCTGGAGGGGGCGCCTCGTTGTCGTGGGGCACGTATAAACCGCGTGCCAGAACGAACCACGCCAGGTGATGGCGCGTGGCCGTCACCTGGCGTGGTCGCGGTCCCCCCGGACCAATTCCGCCCTACGGGCGGCTGCGGGGCAGGGTGGTGGGCATGCGCCCTGCCGGCCCCGCGCTCGAGCGCCTCGCGGCCTCGAGCCTCCTCTCTTTGACCCACATGCCGCGGGTCGTTCCGGTAGCGCCGGCGCTCGCCTGGCGCGGCCGGAACCTTCAGCGCACCGTCCAGCCGATCAGCTCGCCGGGCGCGGGCATGTCATCGTCGTCGGAGCGCGTGGCGTCGGCCGTGCGGGCCGGGATGCGCTCCGGGGCGGGCGCGAGGGCGTTGACGCTCGCTTCCGAACGCAGCTCGGGTGCGGGTCTCGCGATCCCGAACCCTTGCACGTGGCTCACGCCAAGTGCCGCTAGCTCCTCACATGCGTTCGGGTCCTCGATGCCTTCCGCCACCACCACCGCGAAGCGCTCGGTGACCTCGGTGACGAAGCGGCGCGCCTTGTCGCGGCTCAGGCCGTTCTCCTCCTCGGCGCCCAGGAGGGCGGCGACCACGCTGCGGTCGATCTTCACGCCGTCGACCGGGGAGTCGTAACGGAGGCGGGACTCCAGGTCCTGGGGCGTGACGTCGTCGAGCAGCACGATGCCGCAACGCTTCTTCAGGAGGCGCAGCCGCGTGGCCAGCGCGCCACCATCGATGTAGACCTGCTCGGTGAGCTCGATGTGCAGCCGCGACCTGACCGCCGGCAGCATCCCCTCGAACAGCGTCAGCGTGCTGCGCAGCAGCAGCTGGGCCGGGCTCAGGTTCACGGACACGCGCGCCTCGGGGTTGGCCGCGGCGGCGCGCGCGGCGAGCTCGAGCGTGAAGCGCGTGAACCGTTCCAGCCGCGCCGGGGCCAACCAGTGCGGTAGCACCTCGAGCGGGCCCTTGACCGTCCCGTCCTGCAGCTGCCATCGGACGAGCGCCTCGGACCAGCCGTTACCGCCCCCTAAGGGAACGATCGGTTGGTAGAGGAAGCGCAGCTCCTCCAGGCGCGGGCTGCTGCCCTGGGAACGGGGTCGTTTCATGCGGGGGACTACTACTTTCGGGGACTAGGGCGCTGCGGGTGCGAGGTGGTGAGCAGGGCGGCGGGGATCAGCCGACGTCGTCTTCGTCGAACTGGTTGCTGCTGCCGGCGAAGAAGATGGTGCCGTCGCGGTGGATCGAGCCGACGTCGTCTTCGTC
>Ga0123333_10002906_pt1 | contig 17042 bp, 8 predicted proteins | sample BioC12SIPDNA_3_FD_89957 | JGI IMG/M metagenome (GOLD analysis project Ga0123333, IMG submission 89957) | Anaerobic biogas reactor microbial communites from Washington, USA - Biogas_R2_B C12 SIP DNA | ecosystem: Engineered > Bioreactor > Anaerobic > Unclassified | place: Washington, USA... | reverse complement strand
TCGCCGCCATCGATCAGCCCGAAGCCCACCTCTCCCTCATCGAAGGAACTCTCCCACCCACTGAAGCCGCCCCCCCTGATGCCCCCCTGGAAGTTCTGATGAGCAGCTTCCTGGCAGAGAAGATGGGCATGCAGGTCGGCGAAACCTACATCGCCTACGACCTACGTGCGATGCACCGCTACGAGGCCAACCCAGCTCGGTTTGAGTTGCGGGTTGCCGGCGTCTGGGAACCCCTGGATCCGAAAGCCGAGTTTTGGGGATACACGCAGCTGCCACTCGACAATATGCTCTTTGTGTCAGAGCGCGCGTTCGAGGAACAGATCGCACCGGTCCTGTCAGACGAGATCTATCAGGCATCGTGGTACATCCCTTTGGACGCCTCCATGATCTATGCAGACGACGTCGAACCGCTACTCGTGCGGCTGGAGTTCCTGAAGCGGGACGTCGGCAGGTTACTGCCCAACACCATCCTCGACGTATCACCGGTGGATGTGCTGCAACGCTACCAAGAGGCCGCCAACCTGCTAACGTTGCTGCTGTTCGCATTCAGCATCCCGGTTCTGAGCTTGGTGCTTACGTTCGTGACGTTGGTCGTCGCCCTCAACGTGGAGCGTCAGCGGGGTGAGGTGGCCTCGCTACGCAGCCGAGGGGCGACCTCGCCACAGCTAGTCGGCATCGCCGCGGTTGAGAGCGGCTTGTTGGGGATCGCTGCATTGGCTGTGGCCCTCCCCGTCAGTCTTGGCATCGCGTATGCCATTGGACAGACGCGCAGCTTCCTCGATTTCTCGCTGACCACCAACGTGCGTGTAGGTCTCACCTGGGGCACAGCGCGCCTGGGCGTCGTGGCTATGGGCATCACCGTGTTGGCACAAGTCTTCCCGTTAGTGGGCGCGACCCGCCACACAGTAGTGACTTACAAGAGCGAACGGGCGCGGAGTCTCAAGCCCCCGTGGTGGCAGCGCATTGGACTGGATCTCCTCCTCTTCATTCCTGCCGCGTACGGCACCTATCTGCTGGACAAGCAGGGCTCACTGCTCCCCCAGACCGCCGAGAGCGTGACCGATCCCTTCAGCAATCCGCTCCTCTTCCTGCTACCGGCGCTGAGTCTGCTGGTCGGCACGCTCATTGTGCTGCGTATCCTCCCCCTCGTGACGCGCGCCGTAGCCTGGCTCTTGGGTCTCACACGCAACGTAGGTGTGCTGATGGCGTCTCGGCAGTTGTCGCGCGCTCCGGGGCTCTACGCAGCGCCGTTGGCCTTGCTCATCCTGACCCTCGGCCTCTCCACCTATTCGGCGTCTCTTGCGGCCACGCTGGACAATCACCTCCGCGACCAGCAGTACTACTGGGTCGGTGCCGACATCAGTCTTGTCGATATCGGCGACGAGGTCGGCGGATCGAGTTTTATGGGCCAGCCCACATCGGTGGCAGAGGTTGGGGAGCTGAGGTGGCGTTTCCTGCCTGTGTCGGAGTATCTCAAGCTACCAGGGATCACTTCCGCCGCCCGCATCGGACGCTACCGGAGCCGGGTCCAGGTCGCCGAGGGTTACCAAGCCGGCACTTACGTGGGTGTGGATCGGACAGACTTCGGTCAAGTAGCCTTCTGGCGCGACGATTTCGCCCGTGAGCCGCTGGGCGCTCTGATGAACTCGCTTGCGCTCCAGCCGAATGCGGTTCTCCTACCCGAGACGTTCATGGCTGAGCAGATCCTCAATCCCGGCGATACCATCAACGTCGTCGTCTTGGCCTACGACACGATGACCACGATGCCAGTCACTGTTGTGGGAAGCTTCGACTACTTTCCCGGATGGTATCCCGAGACCGGCCCCCTAGTGGTCGGTAACCTGGACTACCTCTTCCAGGAGGCCCAGACGCAGTTTCCCTATCGAGTCTGGCTGCGCGCAACGCCCGAAGTTGACTACAGCGACCTCAGCGACGACCTCTGGGCTCTGAACATGGGGGCGCAGTCGCTATCGGCCTCAAGGCAGCGCATCTTCGACGCACAACGACAGCCCGAGCGACAGGGGCTCCTGGGCGTGCTATCCGTTGGATTCGCCGCCGCCGCTGTCTTGGCGGCACTTGGGTTCGTGCTCTATGCGCTCTTCTCGTTCAAGCGGCGTGCAGTCGAGATGGGCGTGTTGCGCGCCATCGGCTTGTCCACCCGCCACATGGCCTTCTTTGTCGGGGCCGAATTGGCGATTCTGCTGCTCCTCGGTGGGGCTGCCGGCACCGGCCTGGGAATCTGGGCCAGCAACCTCTATGTGCCATACCTTCAGGTGGGCGCCGAGATGACAGCGCGCGTTCCCCCTTACATCGTGCAGATCGCTTGGCCTGCACTCCTCCGCATCTACGGGTTATTCGGCCTGCTCTTCTTGGCCGCGCTGGTGATTCTTGTGCGTCTGCTGATGAACATGAAACTCTTCCAAGCCATCAAGCTGGGCGAAACAATCTAGACACGGCGACACGACGCGAGAACGTGCCCAAGGCGTAGGCGGCCATGTCGACTGCCGGCACGCCAACACATCAGAGCACCTTTTGGCAACAGCCCAGCGCGGCTGCAATGATCCGCGCGTCTCCGTCGTCTGGAGTACCCAACGCTTCTCGCTACGAGGAGAAGCGACCAAGCCATAGACAGTCACTACCATCCAAAAGGATCCAGGTCATGAAGATCGCAAGAATCGAACAGTTCTTCCCCCGGAAGCGGACACGTTTGGTCAAGATCACCACCGACGAAGGCCTTGTCGGCTGGGGCGAGACCACGTTGGAGGGGCGCCCTGCCAGCACGTGCGCCGCGGTCGACGAAATGGCCGACCACCTCGTCGGCAAGGACCCGCTGCGCATCGAGCACCACTGGCAGCATATCTATCGCTCATCGTTCTTCCGGGGCGGTCCTGTCGTGATGTCAGCACTCTCCGGCATCGATCAGGCGCTCTGGGACATCACGGGCAAAGCCTTCGGAGTCCCCTGCCACCGGTTGTTGGGCGGTCATGTACGAGATCGCATCCGCGTCTACGCACACTGGGGCATCCACAGCCTGACCGACGAAGGCCAAGCCAGGTCGCGCGAACGACTCGAGCGGCTCCAGAAGATGGGCTACACCGCCTTCAAGGGCGGCCCCGGCGGCACATGGCGTGGCCACGAACCCCCATCCATCATCGATGACTTCGTCAAGCGAGCCTTTCTGATGCGAGAGTGGGTCGGGCCTGACGTCGAGATCTGCTTCGACTTCCACGGCAAGATGACGCCGGCCCTTGCGATCGAGATCTGCCACGAGATCAAGGGCATGCGCCCGATGTTCGTCGAGGAGCCGGTGCCTCAGGAGAATGTCGACGCGCTCAAGCTTGTCTCCGACCACGTGCCTTTCCCGATTGCCACCGGCGAGCGCCTTCTGACCCGTTGGGGTTTTCGTGAGATCTTCGAGAAGCACGCCGTGGCCCTAATTCAACCCGACGGCTCGCACGTCGGCGGCATCAGCGAACTGAAAAAGGTGGCGAATATGGCCGAAGTCTACTATATGCATATCATGCCGCATTGCGCCATCGGCCCCGTGGCCTTTGCCGCATGCATGCAGGTCGATGCTGTGGTTCCTAACTTCCTGATCCAGGAACAGGTCGATGCATGCCTGGGCGACGGTCTGTTGCGTGAGGACTGGGTCGTCAAAGGCGGCTTCATCGAGCTACCCACCCGTCCAGGTCTGGGGTTCGAGATCGATGAAGACGCCGCCGAGAGGAATACCGACTACACCGAGGAGCTAGGCGGCGAGTTCTATTACCCCTCCGACGGCAGTGTTGCAGATTGGTAAGCGTGAATCCTATGGCTAACACTGCCCTACTGCCCAACCGTCACTGCCTTAACGGCTGGTGGGACTTCCTGCCACGCTTTGAGGCGGATCCTGCACCCACAGTTCCCCAGACAGGATGGCTACCCGGGAAATACCTGGTGCCCTCTTTCTGGACGAAGCCTCGCGACGGAGTTCGCTACACTGGGGAAACCTACTTCACCGACGCCCACGCCGCGAGCGCCTATGACGCCAAGGACGCCGAGTTTCTCTTCGATGCCTTCGGTTATCCATCCGAGTGGTCGAAGACGCGCTCCGCCTGGGTCCGGCGAAAGCTGTCTCTCGAAACCGTTGCCCCCGACCGGCGCTACTTCCTCATTCTGGATGCCGTGATGCCGCGCGCCCGGCTCTTTGTCAACGGTCGCGTGGCGTGCCACCATAGCCAGCCCACCCTGCCGCTGGGAGTCGACATCACCCCGTGGTTGCGTGCAGGCGAGAATGAGATCGCTGTGCTCATCGAGGACTACAGCCGCGACGAGCATGGTCGCGCACAGGTACCCACCGGCAACGCGATCCCCTGTGACCACTCGGGCATCTGGCAGGACGTGTGGCTCGTGGAACGGGCGGACGTATACCTCAGCGACATCACCATTCGGACGTCAACCCGTACCGGGACCCTGAGTGCCATTTTCGAGGTCGCGAACGCGTCCCAACGCTCGCGACAGGTTCGACTCCTCCCCGAGGTCGTAACTTGGGAAAAGAACCGGGATCCAGGAGACGCTCCTGTCGAGCTGACCTTGCCCGCATATGAACTGAGGCTCGATGCCGGTGAGGTAGCCACGTACGAAGTCAGCGCGCCTTGGCCCGATGCCGAATGGTGGTACCCCGAACGCCCCAAGCTCTACCAGATCCGCACCACCATCAGCGATCTCGAGCCCCACACTGCCCCCCACCTGCTAACAGGTGACCGGGATACGCGGCCCGCCTCTCCACAGCCTGGCTCGCCTTTGGAGACCACCTATGAGCGGTTCGGCTTCCGCGAGGTGTGGATTGAGGGGCCCGCCCTTATGCTCAACGGCTACCCGCTACACCTCTTCTCAGACTGGGGTCACAAGTGGACGCCCTATTACTACACCGAGGGATGGATTCGCCAGTGGTTCGGGATGATCCGCGACGCCAATATGAACCATTCACGGTTGCATACCCATCCCCACCCACGCATCTACCTGGACTTGGCCGATGAGGAAGGCATTCTCATCACCGGCGAGACGGGCCTGCATGGCTCTGGCGGCGCCCAGGCTGCCAGCTCGCCGGCCTACTGGGAAGCCGCGCACGATCACGTCAGGCGTTTCGTCCGGCGCGACAAGAACCATCCGAGCATCGTCTTGTGGAGCGTCGAGAATGAGATGCGGTGGAACACCAAACGCGAGGAAAACCGCGCCGAGATCGAGATGATCCAGGAGCAGCTCCCCACGCTCCGCGCGCTGTTCGAAGAGCTCGACCCCACGCGCCCCGCTTACCACGAGGGAGATAGCTCACTGTGGAATGAGAAGGCGCAGCCGATCATCAGCCGTCACTATGGCAAGGAGTGCGCGGGGATCGGGTGGTGGGACCGTACACAACCGCTGCACAGCGGCGAGATGGCGCTCTACCACTACGCAGGCCCGAACAACACACTGCATCTTGGCGGCGACGCGGTCTATGCCAGCTTTGTGGAGATCGACCGCAGTGCTGCAACGGATGCGGCGTGGATCATCGAGGCAGGCCGCACACTCGGGGTGAGCTGCTTCGGTCCCTGGAACCTCTCATGCCTGGAGAACCTCAGGGCGAGCCGGAAGGACATGACCATGACCTACACCGAGTTCACCACGCCTGGCGTCAAGCCCCTCAGAGTGCCCGCCCACGCCAGCGAGTTCGAGTTCTGGGAGACGGGCAACGGCTACACGCCCAACGCCAGTTTCGCCATTCAGGCCCGCGCATTCCGCCCCTTCGCAATCATCGACCGTAGTCTCCGGTCGGCCTACTTCGCTGGTCGCACCTTTGCACGCGAGCTGTTTGTGATCAACGACACACCCGAACCGGTGGACGGCGTCCTGACCGTAACTCTGTGCCATACCAGGAACCAGATCGCCGTCCGGCGCTATTCGCTCTCGTTGGGCCGCGGCGACATCACCAAGGTCACCTTCGAGACAACGATCCCGGCAACGGCAGAGCAGGGCGACTATGTGTACACGGCGACCTTCCATGCAGGCTCCGAGGGCGAAGGTCAGGCGCTTGACACGTGGGAGCGATCCATCCGCATCGGGTGCGCCGGCGACGACGAGCTGGCACAGGAAGTACGCAGCGTCAGGATCGCGGCCTTTGGACCGGGCCTGCTCGAGGCCGCGTTTGAGGACTTCGGCCTTGCGGTCGCATATGTCAAGGAACTGGAGCCAACAACCCTGCAGTCCGTCGATATCCTGGTTATGGAGAAGGACACGGTCGTGCCGGGTAGCCAGATGAACCGGCTGGTGCAGGCCTTTGTTCAGGGCGGTGGGCGCCTGATCCTGATGGAGCAGTCGGCTTCGCTCTTCCCAGAGCTCCGGCTGGAAGACAAGCCGGTCCTGAAGGCCTTCAGGCGCGCCTACGGGCACCCTGCACTGGCGAGCATCACGGACAGCGACCTCTTTGCGTGGGGCGACGCCCCTTACCCCCTGCTGGCCAGCGACGCCTACGTCGCACTGCGGATGTATCACAAGGACGATGGTCGCCTGATGCTGCCCCTGGTCGACTCTGGCGAAGGCGGATTCGGCACGGGCGACCTCGACTTCACACCGCTCTTCGAGGCAATGGATGGCGCCGGGCTGGTCCTTGCGTGTCAGCTGCGTATCACGGATCGCTGGGCGGAGATACCGCCGGCCCGCACCCTGCTCGCGAACCTGCTTCGGCGGGCAGCGCACTTCCGCGCGGAACAGGCGCCGGACCCGCTCGTCGTCTGCGAAGATCGCACCGCGGGCCTGGACGCAGCCCTCGATGCAGCACGCGAAGGGCAGACCGTCCTGGTCAACAACGCCACGCCTGCGGCGCTGACAGCGTGGTCGCGAGCACTCGGCGTCAGCCTGCAGATCCGAGACGTCGGCGAAGTCTACCAGGCAGTGCGGGTTGCCAACGATCCCCTTCTCAACGGCGTCTCCAACGAAGACACCTGCGGCATCGAGACCTTCTCCTACACGCCCGCCTCCGCTGAGAATGCACGCGTGGCAAGCGCCGTCCTCGAACCCACAGCAGGACTCGAGCCCCTTCTACAGACCGCCACAGAGAGCTGTCTCCGCGAGTTGATGGTCTATGGCGGGCGGACGGAGGCGCTTCGCGCTCACACCCTCTCGCGATTCCTTGGGACAGAGAAGCCCTCGCCGGCCATCGTGCTGGGGAGAGTACGCGTCGGCGCAGGCAGCGTGCTCTTCAACCAGTTTGCGCCACCTGCGGCAACACGCGCGCGGCTCGAACGTCTAGGGCATCGCTTGCTTGCCAACCTGGGGCACCGTTTCGAGGGCAGTCTGTTTGCAGGCGATGCGGTGCCCCACGCACCGGCGTCGGGTTGTGGATACCCGCAAGTTATCGATGCCTACAATGGGCCGGCTGATGCCACCCTCCAGCGCGAGATGCTTGAGCGCTGTCAACCCAGTATGGAGCGGATGCTCGCCACCCCCATTCTCCACCTCGTGCCATGGCAACGGCTGACGAGCGAAGACGGCACGTGGGGTGCCGCAGCGTTCGATCTATCGCAACCATTGTTCCTGTACCATACCATCTGGTCGCCGACCTCGCGCAAGAACGTGGAGACGAACCTGCAGGTCCCCAACCCTGAGGCGTTGACGTTCCTTGACCTCCGCGGCTCGGGCAGGGCTGAAGTTGCGGTCAACGGACAGGCATACGGGACCGTGTCGCTAGAGAATGGACAGGCTACCATCAGCGACATTTCGCTAGAGATGGGCGGAAACCACATTCTCATCCGCTGGATACCAGAAGCTTCCGGTGATAGGCTCACGTTGCGATGGCGGAACATCATGCGCCAGCCCGAAGCCGCGTTGCTGTTCGGGTCCGGCGGCAGCAGTGACTAGAGGACGTTTTGCCGTTGGCGGTCCTGTCGCGTAGCGCTGACAGAGGCGTTACACAGAACCGTGATGGCAGGACCTCACGCTGGACATGGATGGCATGCGAGCGCACGCCTCGCGTGCCATCCATGTCGGAATGCCTTTCTTGTGATCCGTGTTATAGTGGAGCCTGTTCGTTTCCCCTTGCGCTATGATGGGGATCAAGCGGAACCATACCTTACCTCGACAGGCCCTACCCATGACAACTCACTCGAAACCATACACACTGCGCGACCTGGCCGTCATCGTCGCCCCCGATCAGGACAACGTCGCCGTCGCCAAGCAGACCATTGCGGGCGGGACCGTCCTGACCTGGGATGACAACAACCTCACGATCCATGCAGAGATCCCAGCGGGGCATCGCTTCGCCATCCGAGCGGTACCGGCAGGCAAGTGGGTACTCCAGTACGGCGAACCCTTTGCGCGATCGAAAGGGCTACAGCCCGGCGATCGCGTAGACGATACCACCGTTGAAAGCATCGTGCCCGAAGTCAGCGCCGGCGCCGTCTCCCTTCGTCCGCCACAACTCGCGCCTTGGGAAGGCCCCCTCCCCACCTTCGCGGGATTTCACCGGCCCGATGGGCGGGTCGGTGTCCGCAACTGGGTGCTCGTCGTGCCCACAAGCATGTGCGCCGCCCATGAGGCTTCCCAGATCGCGGCGCGGGCTGAGGCGCAAGGGCTCTACAACCGCGACCGCTATCCCAACGTCGATGGCGTGACCGCCACCGTGCATAGCGGCGGTTGCGGATGCCCCAACCCCAACCCTAAGGCCTCCGAGCCGGGCGTCTACGAGGCCACGCTGCGCATCCTGGCCCAGCACATGCAGCACCCCAACGTTGGGGCCGCCATCCTGGTCGAGCTGGGATGTGAAAAGACGAACCTTGCCGCCTTCGACGCCTATTTCGGCACGTCAGACCTCAGCGCACGCTTTGGCAAGCCGATCCGCCGTCTGACGATCCAAGCTCTGGGCGGCACCCAGGCCACGATCGACGCCGGTCTGAAGCTGCTGCCCGAACTCCTTCATGCGGCGAATCAGACCGAGCGCCAAGCAGCTCCTATGAGCGCGCTGGCTCTGGGCCTGGAATGCGGCGGAAGCGACGCCTTTAGCGGAATCACTGCGAACCCTGCCTTGGGGCACGCCAGCGACCTGCTGGTGCGGGTGGGCGGACGGAGCGTGATCGGCGAGGTGCCGGAGTTCTTCGGCGCAGCCCACCTCTTCGCGGCCCGCGCCACTGACCGCCGCATCGCGGCCGAGATTTTTGGTATGCTGGAGCGATACCAGATCCGAGCCACCCAGGCAGGGCACAGCATGACCGAGAACCCCAGCCCCGGCAACCGCGAAGGAGGGCTGCTCAACATCACCATCAAATCCCTCGGCGCGCTGGCAAAGAGCGGCTCCGCCCCGGTCCATGGCACGCTGGCCTACGGCGATTGGGTCTGGGAACACGATGCGCCAGGTGTATATCTGCTCAATACACCCGGTTACGATCAGCTCTCGGTGCCGGGCCTTGTGGGCGCCGGGTGCCAGCTTGTCTGCTTCACCACCGGGCGTGGCACGGGCATCGGAAATGCCATTGCCCCGGTCATCAAGATCAGCTCCCACAGCGAGCTCTACGCGCGGATGCGGCGCGACATCGATGTCGATGCGGGCGTGGCCCTGACTTCCGACGCAACCCTGTATGATGTTGGGCAGACCATCTTCGATGCCATCCGTAGGACCGCGTCTGGGGAGTGGACAAAGGCCGAGTCCAACGGGCATCGCGAGTTCGCACTGTGGAACATCGAAGGACTCTGGCTCTAGCGTCAGATTCGTCTGTAGCCGTACAGGAGGTGCCTATTGAGTAAGATGATTGAGCATGGCGCGACGGTGCTCTTCCAGGGCGATAGCATCACCGATGCAGGACGTAGCCGCGAACACGATGCCGACCTGGGTCGCGGCTATGCCGCGATGGTGGCAGCCTGGTTCTCAGCGCTCTACCCAGAGAGAGGCGTGCGCTTCATCAACCGTGGGATAAGCGGTGATCGGGTCAGGGACCTGCGGGCCCGGTGGCAGCCCGACTGCCTTGACCTCCACCCGACCTGGGTCTCGTTCCTGATCGGCATCAACGACACATGGCGTCGCTACGACAGCAACGATCCCACGCCTGTCGAGGCCTACGAGGAGGATTTCAGGACGATCCTCCAGCTGACGCGCGACAGCCTGAACGCTCAGCTGATCATTATGGAGCCCTTCCTGCTCCCCATTCCGCCGGACCGCGCCGCCTGGCGGGATGACTTGAACCCCAAGATCCGCGTGGCGCGGCAACTCGCCGTCGATTTCGGCGCTGTCTTTGTGCCCCTTGACGGCGCCTTCGCCATCGCGGCCACAAAGCGCGAGATGGCCTTCTGGCTTCCAGATGGTGTCCATCCCACCCCGGCTGGCCACGCGCTCATCGCACAGGCATGGCTGCGCGCCGTAGAAGGTCACACCACCGGGCACCAAGACCCCAAGCATCCATAAAGAAAGGAGTGCAGCAATGGTAACCTCGCGAGAGCGCGTTACCCTGGCCCTGGCCCACAAGGAACCGGACCGCGTACCCGTTGACTTGGGCGCCAGTTCTGTCACAGGGATGCATGTGAGTGTCGTATACCGGCTGCGCCAGGCCCTGAACCTTGACGCTTCGGGTACACCCGTCAAAGTCGTGGAACCCTACCAGATGTTGGGAGAGATAGCACCTGATCTGATGGAGGCTTTGGGCATCGACGTCGTCGGGCTCAGCGCCCCCAAGACGATGTTCGGATTCCGCAATGAGGGCTGGAAGCCCTGGACGACGTTTGACGGCACGCCCGTCCTCGTGCCCGAGGGGTTCAACACCGATCCCGAGCCCAACGGTGACCTGCTGCTCTACCCCGAGGGAGATCGATCCGTACCCCCTAGTGGGCGTATGCCAGCTGGCGGCTGGTACTTCGATTCCATCATACGCCAGCCCCCCATCGACGATACGGCGCTCAAGGTCGAAGACAACCTCGAAGAATTCGGGCCCATCTCAGAAGAGGATCTCGCCTACTTCGGTGCGGAAGCAGAACGGCTATACCGCGAGACCGACAAGGCCATCCTCGGGAACTTCGGGGGCACCGGATTTGGTGACATCGCGCTCGTGCCGGCTCCATGGCTGAAGCACCCCAAGGGCATCCGGGACGTCGAGGAGTGGTATGTCAGCACGGTTGCGCGGCGCGATTACGTTAGGGCCATCTACGAACACCAATGCGAGATAGCGCTCGAGAACCTAGCTCGTCTTCATGCCGTCGTAGGCGACCGGGTCGCAGCGGTGCTCGTGACGGGTACGGACTTCGGAACACAACGCGGCCCATTCATCTCGCCCAAAGCCTATCGTGACCTCTATCTACCTTTCCACGCCCGCCTGAACGATTGGATCCACTCGCACACTGCGTGGAAGAGCTTCATCCATTCGTGCGGCTCGGTGCGCAAGCTGATCCCCGCCTTCATCGAGGCGGGATTCGATATCCTGAACCCGGTGCAATGCTCCGCCGTCGATATGGACCCGGTTGTCCTCAAACGCGAATTCGGCGCCAACCTCGTCTTCTGGGGTGGCGGAGTAGACACTCAGAAGACACTACCTTTCGGCACCCCTGATGAGGTACGTGAGGAAGTCCGCGAACGCCTGCGCATCTTCGGCCGGGATGGCGGTTTCGTCTTCAACACCATCCACAACGTCCAGCCCTTGTCGCCGGTAGAGAACGTCTGGACCCTCTACGAGACGGTCCACGAATATGGGCGGTACCCCCTTGAGGCCTAGGCAACCCATAGAAGGTCGGGACGTGCTGGCTCCAGTCGCCTCGACCTGGCTAGCGTTCAGCCTGAGACCCCTCAACCACACTCGACCGCATCCAGCAATCGGACAGGAGGAGGCCAGATGACCGAGATTGCCTTTCGGAGATCGGTACCAGTTCGCCACGAGGTCGATGTCTTCGTCGCCGGAGGTGGCCCTGCGGGGATTGCCGCCGCGCTCGCGGCAGCACGTCAGGGCGCCACCGTGTTCATAGCCGAAGGCCAGGCTTGCTTCGGCGGCATGGGCACCGCCGGTCTGGTCCCTGCCTTTATGTGTTTCAGCGACGGCGTGAACTTCCTGGCCGACGGCATCGGCCGCGAAGTCTATGAGCGGATGAAACGTTACGCCGATATCTCCCGCGATGATCCCGCCAGCAGCGTCTCGATCAATGTTGAGGCGCTCAAACGCACCTATGACGATCTGATCCAGGAAACGCCCGGCATTGACTTTGCCTTCCACACCCAGGTCATTGGTGTTGAGAGCGACGCTGGGCACATCAGCCACGCCGTCTGCGCCGCCAAGAGCGGTATCTACGCTGTCAAGGCTACGGCCTTCATCGACGGCACGGGCGACGGCGACCTGGCGGTGTGGTCCGGTGCACCGTCTGAGAAGGGCGACGCCGCCGGCAACATGATGCCCGGCACACTGTGCAGCATCTGGACCGGCGTCAACTGGGAACGGGCTACGCAGCCACAGAGCCGGGCATTGGAGCAGGCCTTTGCTGACGGCGTGTTCACAGTCAAGGATCGACACCTACCCGGTATGTGGCCCATTGGCCCGCGCCTTGCCGGCGGCAACGTGGGTCACACCTTTGGCGTTGACGGCACCGACGAGCGCTCGATCACTCAAGCCCTGCTCTGGGGTCGCAAGAGCATGGCCGAGTACCGGCGTTACTACCGCGACTACTTGGAGGGCTTCGAGGACATCGACTTGGTCGCGACCGGGGCGCTCCTCGGCCTGCGTGAGACGCGCCGCATCATCGGCGACTACATACTCGGCCTGGAGGATTTCCAGGCGCGCGCCGTCTTCCCCGACGAGATCGGACGCTACAACTACCCCGTGGACATCCACGCTTCCACGCCCGATCCACAGGACTATGCCAGATTCGAAAAAGAGTTCGCGACGCTGCGCTATGGACGGGGCGAAAGCTACGGCATTCCGTACCGCATACTTACGCCCCGCGGGCTCAGCAATCTGCTCGTGGCAGGGCGCTGTGTCAGCAGCGATCGGTTCATGCAGGGGTCGATTCGGGTGATGCCGGGTTGCTACATCACCGGTCAGGCCGCTGGGGTTGCAGCCACCCTCGTCGCAGCGCAGGGCATATCCGCTCACGATGTGGACGCATCCGAGGTGCAACGCCGTCTCAAACGCATCGGAGCCTATCTACCCAATGCCTGATCAGGATCGGTGACACACTAGCGTGCAAGCCCAAGATCGTCTTGCCAGACCGCCAGCCCACTATCGCCGGAACTTCTGGTGCCTGGCGATGGATTTCTGTTTCTTCGGCATTGGACTGGCGTTCTACGGACCCAGTACCGTCGTACCCGGATTCCTCACCACGTTGGGGGCATCGGCCACGGTTATCGGTTTTCTCTCGACTCTTCAGAGGGCAGGGTGGCTCTTGCCGCAGCTCTTTGCTGCCCGCTATCTAGCGGACAAGCCACTCAAGAAGCCCTATATCCTGGTTCCCGGGGGGATCAGCCGGACGCTCATCCTGCTCCTCGCGGGTATCGTCTTCGCGACCGGCGCCAAGCCCGCAAGGCTAGCGATCTCGCTAACGCTGTTTGTTATCGGCGCGTTCTGGATCGGCGATGGCCTCGCCAGCCTGGCCTGGTTCGATTTCCTGAGCAAGTCCATCCCTCCCCATCGACGCGGGCGGCTGACCGGTGTCGGTCAACTGCTGTCAGGGATCTTCAGCTTTGCTGCCGGCTTCGGCGTCGAATGGATGCTCAGCGATCGTGGGCCGGCCTTCCCCAACAACTACGCTGCACTCTTTCTGGTTGGCTTTGCCATGCTAGCCCTGTCTTTCGTAGCCATTCTTCTGGGCAAGGAGACACGGGGCGTCACGGCTTCCAGCGTTCCAACCTGGCGCGATTACCTGCCGCAGTTGGGGCGTGTCCTCAAGCATGATCACCACTTCCGGAGGTATCTCGTGGCCCGGCAGGTGTTCGGACTGAGCTCCCTTGCAACCCCCTTCTACATCACCTTCGCGCTCGACAAGCTCGCCCTGCCGGAGCAGGTGGTCGGGCGCTACACCTCGGTGGGCGTTATCGGCGGCGCACTTGCCGCGGTTCTGTTCGGGTGGCTCAACGAGCGCCACGGCACAAAGCGCGCATCACAGGTTAGTATTGTCGTTACGGCCGCGGTGCCCATTCTCGCACTGGTGATCCCCAAGATGGTCACCGCCCCCCAAGCGCTCGCCTGGAGCTATGGACTGGTATTCCTGGCGCTCCAGGCGTCGACGAACTGCTATATGCCCACGTGGACGGCCTTTGTCCTGGAATGGGCTTCGGACTTGGATCGCCCACTCTACATGGGCTTGACCAACACGCTCAACGGGCTAACCGCCTTCGTCTCCACTCTCGGAGGCCTGATCTTGCAGTGGACAGATGGCAACTATGCGCTGTTGTTTGGGCTGACCGCCATTGGCACACTGCTTACGCTGCCGCTGGCGCTAAGGTTACCCGAGCCTCGGCTGGTGGAACACACCAGCGTCCTCACACCGCTTGACATAGGATGATCCCTGACGAGACTGTGGCAAGGACAGGCGCCCCCGGTGTGGCCCTGGTGGCGGGCAACCAACACGGGCACGGCGCACGAACGGAGTGACAGGATATGCAGATCACGGTAGACTTTTCGAAACGCCAGGGAGACCTCGCTCACTTCTGGCAGAGCACGGGCTTCACTCCGGCAAACTTGCTGCTGAACGCCGACATGCGCCAAGCGATGGCCTACGCCGGCGCGGTCCCGCATGGCGGAATCACGTGGGTGCGCATCCACTATCTTCTGGAACTGGTCGTCGCTGACGGGTTGGGCACCGACGAAGTGGATTACGACTGGTCGCGCCTTGACACCGCCCTAGACGTCCTCGTAAGCCACCGTCTCAAGCCGTTCTTCGAACTAATGGGCAACGTGGGCGGCTACTTCACCGACTATCGCGACCTGGCACAGGCCACCGCCTGGCGCCGGCTGGTACGAGATCTGGCCCTACATCTCATCTCTCGCTACGGTGAGGGTGAGGTCCGCGGTTGGCTCTTCGAGACCTGGAACGAGCCCGACGTTGGATTCTGGCAGCAGGGCGACGCAGCGTTCTGCACCTACTATGATGCGTGCGCTGCGGGCCTGCACGACGCCGATGCGGCACTGCGTCTGGGCGGCCCAGGCACGTGCCGGGGCCTCTCCAGCACCCTGCGATCCTTCCTGGCCCATTGCGACGGGGGCACCAACGCCCTCACGGGTCGGCCTGCGACTATGCCGGCCTTCATCTCGGTGCACGAGAAAGGGGTCCGTTCTCACGCTGAGGACCTCACTCCCAACTCGATGGGCATCGTCGCCCGCGAGAAGCATGTCGTCGACTACATTCGAGAGCACCACCCGCGGCTCGCGGGCCTCCCTTTCATCAACAACGAATGCGATCCTCAGGTCGGTTGGGGCACGATCCACACCTGGCGTGCGTGGCCCTACTATGCGGCCTTCGTCGTCAAGGTCATCAATCAACACCTTGCCACGCTCGTCGATGAGCAGCACGTCAACTACGGTCTACTCGGCAACGACAATGGCTTCTTGGGCACGTGGGGCCATCGCACGCTCCTCACTAGGTTCGCCGAAACCGACCATATCGACCATGGTCAGGCGCCAGGGAACCGCGATGCCCCACGGCTGGAGGAAGATCCGCGTTACCGGCGCTTCGAACTGATCAAGAAACCCATCCTCAACGTGATGACGTTGCTCTCACTCTTGGGGGATGAACGGTGCGCGATCATCGACGGGCCGGATGACGTCTCCGGACCGCTGGGCACAATCGCTACGTGCAGGGGCAGCCAGCAAGTAGCGATTCTCGTCTACTACAGCCGCGACAGGTTTGCTGTGTCAGGCAGCGAGCCGGTCACACTACACCTCACGGGCATCCCCTTCGACCGCGGCGCTCTCATCACTTACCGCATCGACGACGAGCACGAGCACCCCTTTGCTGTATGGGAAGCATCAGGGGCCCCCGACCACCCCACCGTCGAGCAGTACGCCCAACTCCGTGCCGTCCAGGAGCTGCCCAACACTGCGCCGCAGGACGTCACGATCGAGGAGGGCGCCCTCACGCTCTCCTTCGATCAGCCGCTGCCAGGCGTGACGCTTGTCCTTCTCAGCGCACGACCCGAGACGGCGCCGGGCCAGGTTTGCGGGTTGCGGGCCGAACGCTACCCGGGAATGGTCGGCAGAGAAGAGATCCTACTGACCTGGCGGTGTCTCGACAGCCGGACGGTGCGGACCTACGAAGTGCTGTTCGCCGAACGCCCTGAAGGTCCCTATGTACGCATCAATGCGCCAGACCAACTGGACACCGCTTTCCTTCATGTACGCGAGGGAGGTCCAGGCTGCTATCGGATCCGCGCCGTGGATTATTGGGGAAGGTCTGGCGAGCCATCAGACTCACTCAGAGCTTGAAAAGTGGAGGCAATATGACTTCTTTCAACGGACTCGGGATGAGTCTGAGCAACCTTTCCCGGCTTTCGACCGCCCAGAGTCGTTCGATAAGCCCGGAGAACTTCACCGGGGAAAAGGGACAGGCCGGACAGGCCACCGAAGGTACTGGTGCGTGGGCGGCGCGCGAGCTCGGTCAGGGCTGGAAGGTCTCACCATCGGTGTGGATCCAGCCGGGCGAGACGTTCACGTTGGCCGACATCACAGGGCCGGGGGCCATCCAGCAGATCTGGATGACGCCCACCGGCAACTGGCGTTTCAGCATCCTGCGCATCTACTGGGACGACGAAACCCAGCCCTCGGTAGAGTGTCCCGTTGGGGACTTCTTCGCGATGGGTTGGGGACAGTATGCGCAGCTCTCGTCGCTCCCCGTATGTGTCAATCCCGGTAGTGCCTTCAACAGCTACTGGGAGATGCCATTCCGGCGCCGCTGTCGCATCACGATGACGAACCTCGCAGAAGAGCGAATGGTGCTCTACTACCAGGTCAACTACACGCTCACCGAAGTCCCGGATGAGTGCGCCTACTTCCACGCGCAGTTCAGACGGGTCAACCCGTTGCCATACAAGGATGTGTACACCATTCTGGACGGCGTTCAGGGCCAGGGAC
>Ga0123333_10002904_pt1 | contig 17043 bp, 7 predicted proteins | sample BioC12SIPDNA_3_FD_89957 | JGI IMG/M metagenome (GOLD analysis project Ga0123333, IMG submission 89957) | Anaerobic biogas reactor microbial communites from Washington, USA - Biogas_R2_B C12 SIP DNA | ecosystem: Engineered > Bioreactor > Anaerobic > Unclassified | place: Washington, USA... | reverse complement strand
TCGTCATCGTCGTCATCGTCGTCATCGTCGATACGCAGATCGCCGGAGACGTAGTGGTAGAGACCGGCCTGGTCGGCGGCGGCAGCAGCGCTACCGCCCGGCCGATAGTCGTCTATGTCAAAAGCAACGGGCATTTCTGCGGCCGCCGTCTTGACCGGCGCGGGATAGTCGTTGTCATCGCCGTGATCGTCGAAGCTGGCTACGTATTCGACTGTGTCTTCGATAACGTTGAAGGAGCCATGGAGGTGTATCACCCAGTTAGAACGCACTTTGCCCTGTACGTTCAGGCGACTGGCCGGCCAGTCAAGTACGTTGAAGATGCCCTGGCCGTTGGCCCACAACGCATAGCCGCTGGTGCAGGCGGCATCGTCCTCCTGCACAGCCTCCATCGCCGGCTGCCCAGCCGCCGTAGCCGACAGGCCCTGCACAATTAACAGGCCAGCCAGGATGACTAGGAAGGCTACCTGTACAATCCTCTGGATCATCTGTCTCCCAGACAACTGACAGCTTTCCGACATTGTAAAGCCTCGGTAGCGCTGTTGTCTATATCCCGGATATACGCGGGAGACAGAGATCGGTTATAAATCTCCGGCCGGGCAGACCGGCACCGTCATTTAGCGACCGCCGAGAGCTGTTACCTCGCCGCGCACGTCCGGCGGGGAGCCGTAGTAGCGGATGTCGCCAGAGCTGTTCGTTTCGCCACGCAGGCTTTCAGTCACCCAGAGGGTTGCATCGCCGCTCGAGGAAATCTGCGCTGAGGCGCTGGCGCTGCGCAGCTCGGCAGCCTCGTAGTTGCCCGAGCTGGTGAGCTGTACGTTTTGCGACTGTACTTCCCCGGCAATATCCACGTTGCCGCTGCTGTTCAACGTGGCGTCCAGTGCCGTCGCCTTCAGACCGTCGATGGTGACGTCTCCGCTGCTGTTGGTGATGATGCGCAGGCTATTGGCGCTGACAGCGCCTACGTCAATGTCGCCGCTACTGTTCGTCTGGACCGTGACCTGCTCGCCCGTCAGCGCTTCGGCCGTGATGTCTCCGCTGCTATTGACGACCAGCTCCTCGATGGCCGGCGCTGTAATCGCCACCGTTGCCGGGTGCTCCATATCTATGATGGTGATGTTGTCGTCTTCTTCACCCAGATCGACTATCAGGGTATCGCCCTCTACTTCGGTCCGCAGATATGGCAGGATATTATCGTCGGCGCTGGCGACGACACGCTGCTCGGGACCGGTTTCGATGGTTACGTCAATGGAGCTGTTAACGTGCACGGCGCTAAAGCCGGGCAGCTCGCGCTCCTCGGAAGCCAGCTCGCCGGAGCCACGCAGGACGATCTGGTCGCTGACGAGGTTGACAATGGTGCCACAGGCGGTGAGCATCGAGAGAAAGGCAAGGTAGAGCAGAGAGTAGAGAATCCTGGACATCGTTTTTTTCCTCCAAAGGGGCGCTGTCTGCGCTTTGCTGCTCACGTGGGCCGTCGCTTCAGTCACGGCATAGGGTCGCCGCTAAGCGGCGAACAGAGTGTAGGCAAGTAAGAGAAGAATGAGGATTGTCCCGAGCAGAAGGTTTGCTGCGTTCATTGTCCGACTCCTGCACGATGATTGTCTGCCGGACGGGGATACTCTCACAAGGCGATCAGGCGCCGGCATTATTGGAGCGTCAGTCGAATTATAGGCCGGGGTCAGGGCCACGTGACCATACAGGAGAGCAGGAAATCGTTAGCACAAGGGACAGTTCTGTACCTGGTCAGATGACCAGGGGAACGAGGGGCCAAGATACTCGAGGCGCCGCGCGTGCATAAAAATAGAGGTGGCCGATCAGCGGGGAGCTGTCGAACCACCTCTGGGCGGGGAGCAATCGTAGATTAGCAGGTATGCGGAACTTTGTCAAGATCTAAATGAAGATAATTCGTGAATTGACCGCCCTGATCTTTTGTACAACTTGACAGAGATCAAACAAACGTTCTATAGTGTCCGAGGCTATCTGGCCGCTAATCCAGCAAACGTCACACCCCCTGATCTGGCCGATACACAGCACATTACTGGCGAAGGCATCACGCCTATGGTGGCTGATGCCCGATCCCGGACGCTGTAAGGAGAATAGTTATGTTGACGAACAACTTGACCGCCGATCTGGACATTGCGCAACTGCGCGCGACCTTCGACGGGCGCGTTATTGCCCCTGGTGATCCCGGCTATGACGAGGCGCGGACCATTTTCTATGGAGGTATTGACCGCCGGCCCGCAGCCATTGTCCGTGTGGCTCATGCCGGCGACGTGGCGCGGGTGATTGCCCTGGCGCGGGAAAGCGGGCTGGAGCTGGCCGTGCGTAGTGGCGGGCACAGCACCGCGGGCCACAGCGTAACCGACGGCGGCATCGTGCTCGACTTACGCGAGATGCGGAAGCTGGAAATAGACGCCGAGAGACGTACGGCGTGGGCCGAGACAGGGCTGACGGCCGGCGAATACACCGCTGCGGCCGGAGCGCACGGTCTGGCGACCGGCTTCGGAGACACCGGTTCGGTAGGCATTGGGGGCATCACGCTCGGCGGCGGCGTCGGCTTTCTGGCCCGCAAATACGGGCTGACCATCGACGATTTGCTGGCAGCCGAGATTGTCACCGCCGACGGACAGCTCCATCACGTGGACGCGACCAACGAGCCCGACCTGTTCTGGGCAATACGCGGCGGTGGCGGCAATTTCGGCGTGGCCACCCGCTTCCAGTTCCGGCTGCACGAGGTGCCACAAATAGTCGGGGGGATGCTCATCCTGCCGGCGACCCCAGAGACGGTGGCCTCGTTCATTGCCGAAGCGGAAGCAGCCCCAGAGGAGCTGACGATCATCGCCAACGTGATGGTCGCGCCGCCCATGCCCTTCCTGCCCGCCGATCTGCACGGCCAGTTGATCATACTCGCCCTCGTCTGTTATGCGGGCGACGCCGAGGCCGGCGAGCGGGCCATGGCGCCATTCCGGAAGATGGCCAAGCCTCTCGCCGACATGGTCCGCCCGATGAGCTATCCCGAGTTGTACCAACCCGAGGAAGAGGAATTCCATCCGACAGCGGCCGGGCAGACGCTGTTCATGGACAGCTTCGACCGGAGCACGGCCGAGACCATTCTCGACTATCTCCAGCGCTCGGATGCACTGATGCGCGTTGCACAACTCCGCGTGCTGGGTGGGGCAGTGGCTCGCGTCCCGGTTGAAGCGACGGCGTTCGCGCACCGGCAGCGGCGCATCATGACCAACGTGGCTACCTTCTACCAGGGGCCACAAGAGCGGCAGGAACGGGAGGCGTGGGTGGCGGCGTTTGCGGAGGCGCTGCGCCAGGGCGATACGGCTGCCTACGTGAACTTCCTTGGCGACGAAGGCCCGGCGCGCACGCGCGACGCCTACCCGGGAGCGACATGGGAGCGGTTGGTCGCCATCAAGCGGCGCTACGACCCGGAGAACCTTTTCCGGTTGAACCAGAACATTCGCCGGGGGAGTAAACTGTAAGATACGCTATGTGGCTCGCTGCCCGTAGCAAGGCTACGACTAAAAGGACCCGCTTTGTCGGGTCCTTTTTTTTGGCGCTTCTTGATACACTCCCCAGGGAAGGGGGATAGCGGAAATTCGTGTAGCGAGTAGGTATTTTACCAAACAGACCTAACACCATAACACCAACCAAAAAAGGCATCAGCCTTCCCGGTACACGTCGGGCCTCAGCTCGGCGATGTAAGGCAGGGTGCGATAGCGCTCGGCGTAGTCCAGGCCGTAGCCGACGACCCAGACATCGGGGATGTCGAAGCCGACGTATTCGATAGGCACGGTAGCCTGGCCGTCGGTGTGCTTGCGCAGGAAGGTGCAGCGGCGCAGCGATGCCGGCTCCCGCCCGCCGATCATACGGTCGAGATAGGCGAGGGTCTGCCCGCTATCGACAATATCCTCGACGATGATCACGTGCCGGCCGGCGACCGGCTCGCGCAGGTCCATTAATAGCCGCACCGCGCCGGATACCGCGCCCATCTGCCCATAGCTGGAGAGAGCGATGAAGTCAACGCGATGCGGGACGGTCAGGCGCCGGGCCAGATCGGCGAGGAAGATGAAAGCGCCCTTCAGTACCCCTATCAGGAGAACGCTACCTGCGCCGATGGCTTCATAGTCAGCGGAGATCTGCCCTGCCAGTTCTGAAACACGGCTGGAGATGGCTTCTTCCGAGAACAAGACCCGGAGTATTTCAGCCGGCAGCTTTTCGGGCACAGCGACTTGTTGGTCGTTCATCGGGTTTCTTCCACTCCCTGGGGTCTGACTATCGCATAGTCATAATACAACCCACAAAAACCCACCACAAGCAAGTAACAAATGCAGTAGCGGGCCGTTCTAGACCGGGTGGACGAGATCCTTCTGTTGCCCGGTGAAGGTACGGTTTCCCGGCAGCAGCCACATGGCGATGAATACTGATACCAGGAAGAGCAGTCCGGTCGCGACAAAGGTCGCCCGCAAGCCATAGGCAACAGCCACGGCAGCCCCGATCGTCGGCGCAAGCGTGCGCGAGCCGGCGTTAACCGAGTTGTCCAGACCGTAGGCTGCGCCAGCCTCGCCCGGGTCGGTGTAGGTCGCCAGGAGCGAGCTAAGGACCGGCGTAACGCCACCAAGGGCAAGGCCTACCAGCGCCTGCAATCCCAGGAGCTGCCAGCCAGAGTTGACCAGACTCTGTGGCAGGTAAAATAGCCCGGCGAGGAACGTACAGATAAGAATTATGCGCCGGTAGCCTACCCGATCGCCCAGACGGCCGAGAAAAACAGCACTGATTGTCGTCGCCAGCGCTGCAGCACTCACGACCATGCCTGAGAAGGTGTTCAGGTGGGCGCTGCCCACCAGTAGCGTCTGGACAAACAGGGGGGCGACGGGAACGATCATCGAGCGCCCCAGCTCGCACAGGAAGCGCAGACTGTAGGTGGCGGCAACGCCGGGGGATGAGGCAACGTGCTGCCAGCTCCTGAACATGCCTGGCTGGCCCTCAGGGCTTCTCTTTTCTACCGGCCCATCTTTCACGCCGGCGGTGACCAGCAGGCCGGAGACCAGGAGAAGCGCCGCGGTGACGTAGAACGCAGGGCCGTAGCCAAATGCGTCGGCAACCAGGCCGCCGAGGAGCGGGCCAACGGCGATGCCCAGACCCCGGGCAACCTCCAGCAGCCCCATGGCATAGCCTGTGCGCTCGCGCGGTACCTGAGAGACGACCAGCGCATTGGCGGCGCCGAACGTACCGGTCACGACCCCCTGCAAGGCGCGCAGCAAGACAAGTTCCTCGGCCGAGCGCACGTTAGCCATCAGGAAGAGCAGAATGACACCACTATACATGGCCCGCTCGAGCATCAGCTTGCGCCCGTAGCGGTCGGCCAGAGCGCCCCACACAGGAGAAGCGAGCATCATGGTGAAGGCCTGGGCCGAATAAACCAGACCGGCGAGCAACTCCACACTCAGTCCGGTGCGCGCCCCCAGGTGATCGACATACAGGGGCAGGAACGGGAAGATGCTCGAAAAGCCAATTGTCGAAGTGAGCTGGGCGAAAACGACGATATAAAGCGTGCGTTTCCAGGGAAGGATGGCTTCGTCTCTCATAAAGCAAAGGGTCAGGCGCAGGGGATGGCGTGGTCGCGATTCAGGCCGGGCTGGAAGCGGCTCGCCCCGGGCTGCTGTGTCTCCTTACAAATTGTGCTCCACCGTAATATTACCACCGGAACCGTCAGAAAGCACTCCGACTAGGACCACGTTCCCGTTCCCCGATCAGGCGACGGTGCGTCTCGCGCATGCAGGTGTCCATGACCACCTCCAGCCCGGCGGCGCGGGCCTGCGCGGCAGCCTGCTCATGGCTGATGCCGCGCTGCATCCAGACGGTGCGGGCGCCCGCGTCTATCGCCTGGGCGACAATGGCCGGCACTTCCGCGTTGGGCCGGAAGATAAGGACAGTGTCCGGCGCTGTCGGCAGGGACTTCAGATCGGGATAGACAGGCAGCCCGTCGAGCACGCCTCCCGCCGGGTTGACCGGCAGCAGCTCGTAGCCCTGGTCACGCAGGTAGAGAGGCACGGACGACGCCGCTTTGCCGGAATCGCGGGACATGCCCACGACGGCAATCGTTCGCGTGGTTTCCAGGATGCGTCGCAGAGAGGCGGTCGTGTCGGCTGCCGGGGCAGCAGCCTCTGGCCTGCGGCTCACCGGTTCTCCCAAGCGGCGTGGTAGCAAGATGCGCGCGCAGGTCTGGCCGGGGCGGCTGAGAAGCTCCAGGTTGCCGCCGTGTTTCTCCACGACGATGTTATAGCTGGTGCTCAGCCCCAGGCCCGCCCCCTGGCCGGGCAGCTTGGTGGTGAAGAACGGGTCGAAGACGCGAGGGGCGAGGGCCTCCGGGATACCCGGGCCGTTATCTTCAATTTCCACCACCACAGTGTCCTCGCCGGCCCGCGTGCGGATGGCGATCCGGCCCTGCCCGCCCAGCGCGTCGATGGCATTGGTCAGGATGTGGGTGAAGACCTGGTTCAGCTCGCTGCCGTAAGCCTGGATCGGCGGCAGCTCTGGGGCATAGTCGCGCTGTACTTCGATGCCGGACAGGCGCGGGCGCAGGATGAGCAGGGTATCCTCCAGGCCGGCGTGTACGTCGATAGTCTGGACCGGAGCCTGATCCAGAAAAGTGTACGATTTCAGCTCTTGAACGATAGCCGATATGCGGGTTGCGCCCTGGGTCACGTCGTGCAGGAGGCCGGCAATCGCGGCATTGGTGGCGAGTAGAGCTGCCAGGGTAGGGAGGGCCTCCTCCGGGAAAACGCCAAGTAGCTGATCCAGACGCGCAGGATCCATTCCCAAGCTCGCCAGGACGGGCGCCACTTCCCACGCCTCGCTCACACCACGCGCCTCAAGCCAGGCCTCCAGGCTGGTTTCCAGATCGCTGCGGGCCAGGGCATCCAGCGCCGTGGCGGGAGCAGGTGCGGCAGCCTCGGCTAGCAGCGCAGCCAGCCGCTCCTGTTGGGCCGGAGTCAGATGGAGCGCCGCAAGCTGGATCTGCTCCTGGTTCAACTTCGCCATCATAGCCTGCAACTGCTCGCCGCCACGCCGCACGGCAGCTGCCGGGTTGTTCAGCTCGTGGGCGATCCCGGCGGAGAGCGTGCCGAGCTGGACCAGCTTTTCACTCTGGCGGAGCTGTGCTTCGGTGTTGCGCCAGCGAGCAAGCACTGTGCGCAGGATGGCGCGTACCGCAGACGGGCTACTGTCCAGCAGCTTATCCAGCTCGTTCTGGTGAATAGCCAGGACGAGGGCATCGGTGCGCGCCCGCACGGTAGCCATTCGCGGCGCGCGCTCGACCAGGGCCATCTCGCCAATAACCTGGCCCGAACCGTGGACCGCCAATAGAACCTCGCGCCGGCCGGCCTGCTTGAGGACTTCCAACTGGCCTTCCTGGATGACGTATGCGCACGTGCCGATACTGCCCTCGGCAATGAGCAGCTCGCCTGGTCGCAGCCGGACTTCCTCGACCACGTCGCAGAGCCTGTCAAAGTCGTCTTCAGGCATACCGGCAAAGAGAGGGATTTTCTTCAGAAATTCACGCGCAGACACAGGCACTCCAGTGGAAACAGCGAACCAGTTAACCGGACGTGGGCGTTGGGGACAGTGATGGCGAAATCATAGCATCTTTTGAAGCGCTCTGTCCAGCAGCGACATGACTGTTTGAAGAGGATTGGTTGCCGGGCGGCCCGCCCCTGCAGTACAATGAAATCATCCAGTCAAGGGCATTATTCGCATCATCCATTCCGACAATCCATCCCCGCGCGGCTCCCACGTTCCCACCGTGACTGTACCGACAGCTGTGTATCCAGATAGGTAGCTCGCCGCATTTAATTAATGGAGATTGTCATGCTTCAGCGCCGTCCCGTTCTCTGGTTGGTGATGTCCTGCGCGTTGCTCGGCCTGTTGCTCGCCGTCTCCTGGCGGACGGCGCAAGCAACGGTGTTTACCCTCACCGTTGACCGTCTGGACGACACGCCTGCGGCCAAAGCCTGCACTGTGGAGGCGCCTGACGATTGCAGCCTGCGAGGGGCGCTGTCTCGTGCAGCCGCCGACCCGGACAACAGCTATCTGATCGAGCTGGCGGCCGGGGCGACCTATGAAGTGAACAAAATCGCCAGTGGCGTTACAGGACTGCCGCCGATCGCCGGAACGGTTATTATCGACGGCCGGGGTGCGACCATCACCCGTGGGAGCGAGCTGATCTTCCGGCTATTCTACGTGGCGGACGGCGGCGCGCTGACTCTGAACCACGTTACCCTGAGCGCGGGCAACGCCGGCAGCTGTGAAACGTGTGACGGGGGCGCGCTGTTAGTGGACTCCGGCGGCGCGGCTATCGTTCACGAGACCACCTTCTTTGATAACGCTGCGGGCGCGGGCGGCGGGGCGCTCTACGTCAACTTCGGGGGCACATCCACAGTATCGGCCAGCACCTTCGAGTTCAACCACGCCGGGTCGGGCGGCGCGATCCATTCCAACGGGCTGGTGACTGTGGAAAACAGCACCTTTGCCGCCAACAGCGCCGACAACGGCGGGGCGCTGGACAGCCGCGGGGGTGCCATACATGTGACCAATAGCACACTGCTGGACAACACGGCTACCGGCGCCGGGCACACGATTCAGGTACAGAACGTACAGGGCGGCACCCTGACCATAACCAACAGCATTATCACCGGCCCTTCACCCGGCCACTGTGCCGGAACGCTGACCGACGGCGGGGGTAACCTGCTCTGGCCCGCCGACGCAAGCTGCCCGCCCACGATGGCCACGGGCAACCCGCTCCTGGAGCCGCTCGGCGAATACGGCGGAGCGGTCCAGACGGCGCCACCCGCAGTGGGCAGCCCGGCTATTGACAGCGCCCTGGCTGAGCCCTGCCCGGCCGTGGACCAGCGCAGCGTCGCGCGCCCACAGGACGGCGACCTGGACGGGAGCGCAATCTGCGATATAGGCGCCGTGGAGGTCGGGAACGACTCGCGTGGCGCCAGCGTCACCCTGGAACCGGGCGTCACGGTCAGTGAGACGGCGCAGTCCGCCGACGATGTCAACTGGTACCGGCTGGAGGTCCAGCCGCCGGGCAGCGTCATCAGCGCCACCCTGGGCAGCAACGGCGACTACGACCTGTTGCTCTTTGCCCCGGCAATTAACGAGGAAAATGGACAGCTGCGGGATCTGGGCCGGCTGGTCGAGCTGGCCCAGCTCAGCGACATTGCCCAACTGAGTGACATCGCCCAATTGAGCGACATTGCCCAGCTCAGCAACATCGCCCAGCTTAGTGATATCGCCCAGCTTAGTGATATCGCCCAGTTGAGCGATATTGCGCAGCTCAGCGACATTGCGCAGCTCAGCGACATCGCCCAGTTGAGCGATATTGCGCAGCTCAGCGACATTGCGCAGCTCAGTGACATCGCTCAATTGAGCGACATTGCTCAACTCAGCGATATCGGCCACCTGTTCGACCTCGCCCAGCTCTACGACATTGCCCAGTTGAGCGACATCGCGCAGCTGAGCGACATTGCCCAATTGAGTGACATTGGCGGGGCCAGCAGCCTGGGCCATCTGGCGGCCTTTTCCACCAATCCACTGCCCCAGAAGCTGGAGCGAGTCGAGCACAACGTTCACGAGCTGGCCGGCCCCTGGTACCTGGCCGTCGTGCCGCACGGGGCCAGCGCCATCGGCCAGCCTTTCCTGCTGGAAGCAAGCGTCGTCGCGCCGGACGAGCCGTTGCCCATCGACGACACGGCCGTTCCGGCTTTTCCGTCGCCGGAGCCGCCCGATCCGGCGGTGAAGACGCTCATCCTGTTCAACGACAGCCGGCTGAGCATGACTTTCCCCGGCGTGGGATTGGCTGAGCTGACCGGCCGGCTGGAGCTGCTGGTTGCCGAGCCAGACGTCGCCGGGATCGTCGTCAATCTGGATGACTACGGGCCGGTCAACGCCGCCTATGCTGCCTGGGACGCGCAGCCGGACAATCCGCAGAGCGCCAACCTCGTCGCCCGCACGATCAAGAGCCTGCTGTACAGCCACCTGCTGGCCTATCCGAACGTGGAGAACATCGTGCTTGTCGGTGGGGATAGCATTATTCCCCACCGCCGCGTGGCGGATCTTACCCTGGTCGCCAACGAGCGCCGCTACCTATACTACGATAACCCGGCAATGCAGGCAGCGGGCCGCTACCGCTACTATCTGAGCGACGACTATTACGCCGCCAGTTTGCCGGTCACCCTGGACGGGCGCGAGCTGTACATCCCGCAATACGCCCTGGGCCGGCTGGTGGAGACGCCGGAGCAGATAGTCGCCGTCATCGACGCCTATCTGGAGGAACCCGTTCTGGAGCCGGAGCGGGCGCTGGTCACCGGGTATGATTTCCTGATCGACCAGGCAGAAGCAATCGTGGAGACGCTGGACGAGAAGGGGCTGAACAGCATTGACCTGCTCGTGGATAACGAGTGGACCGGCGAGGATTTCCGCAACACCGCGTTTTCGACGGCAGCCTACGATCTCGTCTCGCTGAACTCCCACTTTGACCACTTCCGCTTTTTCCCCAACGACGCGGACAACGTCCTTGCTACCGAGTTTCTGGAGGCGACGAGCTTCGACCGCGCGCTTGTCTTCTCCGTTGGCTGCCATGCCGCCCTGAGTATGCCGGACGGGCAGACGGCGCTTTCGTTCACGGGGGCAGACTACGCCCAGTTCTTTGCGGGGCATGGCGCCACCTACCTGGGCAACACAGGCTTTGGTTATGGCGATGCGGACCTGCTGGCCTATTCAGAGCGGCTGATGCTGAACTTCACCGAGGAGCTGGGTTATAACGCCACGCCGGGCAGCGCCGATGGGCTGCCGAGCGTGGGCGGCGCCATGCTGCGGGCCAAGCAGCGCTATCTCAATAGCCTCGGGCAGGGCGCGGTGACCACCTACGACGAGAAAGTTGTGGCCGAGATGACCCTCTATGGCCTGCCGATGCGCCGGGTGAGCATGCCGGCGCAGAGCGCGACGCCCCCCGGAGGAGAAAGCGTCTTCAGCGGCGAGCCGCCTGTAGCAATCGGCGGCGGGCCCACGGGGGCGACAGGCTGGCAGCAAAGCCTCACCTTCAGCTACGAGGAGCTGACGGCCGGGCCGCCGCGTCCGGGCAGCGCCTTCACCATCGCCGGCGAGGAGCAGCTACTGGCTACAGGCGCCCGCCCGCTGCTGCCGCTGGCGACGCGCAACTTCAGCACGGAGGGCGAGGCGGCGCGCGGCGTGCTCATGACCGGCGGCAGCTTTACGGAGATAACCGGCTTTGACCCGGTGATCACCACGATCATCAGCCAGGAAGTGGACCTGGTGGGCGAAGGGCTGTACTTCTCCCAGGCGCTCTATCCCGCGAGCCCGGCGAGTGTCAATCGTTTCCTCACGGCGGACGGCGCCTTCCAGCAGCGGCTGGTCGTCACGCCGGGCCAGTTCCGCACGACGAGTATTGACGGCCCGGCGCAGGGCACACTCTACCTGTACGACAGCCTGGAGCTGATCGTCTACACTGCGCCTCTTGACCAGCTTGACTTCACTCCGCCCACGATCGGCGCGGTCACGGCGACGCCGGCGCCGGACGCCGTCGAGCTGTCTGTAGGTGTAGACGACACAGGCAGCGGCGTTCACCGGGTGCTGGTGCTCTATCGCGATCTGGCGAGCAATAGCTGGTCGAGCGTGGACCTCAGCTACGATCCCGTTACCGGCACGGCAACGGGCAGCCTGCTCGTCCCCGCGCCGCGCGGCTCCATTGCCTTCTTTGTCCAGGCTGTTGACGAGACCGGCAACGTAGCGCTGGCTCTGGACCGCGGGCTGCCCTTCCACGTCTTCTCGGACACGGCGGACCAGGATGGCGATGGGATAGCCGACGCCGCCGACAACTGCGTGGAAACAGCCAATCCCAGCCAGAGTGACGCCGACGACGACGGGATGGGCGATGCGTGCGACCAGAACCTGGACAACGATCCGCTGCCCAACCCGTTTGACGCCTTCCCCAGCGACGGCGAGGAATGGTTCGACAGTGATGGGGACGGCATCGGCAACAACGCCGACGGGGACATCGACGGCGATGGCGTGGACAATCTTGCAGACAACTGCCCGTCTGTCGCCAATTCCGACCAGGGAGATTTCGACGGGGATGGACTGGGCGACGCCTGTGACGACGACGACGACGGCGACGGCGTGCCCGACTCGGACGATGCGTTCCCCTTCGATCCAACCCGCTGGGGCGACTTTGACGGCGACGGCGTGGACGACTTTGCGGATAACTGCCCGCTCGTCTCCAATCCCGACCAGCTCGACAGTGACGGCGATGGCGTGGGCGACGCCTGCCAGACGATCCCCGGCGGCGCGTGCCGGCTCTATCCGATTGCCCTGTATGAGGGCAGCCTTGCCGGGGTGCTGCCGGGCGACGTACTGCCCGATATCCTCAACGGCGGCGGTCCGGGCGCCTTCGGCTGGCTGACGTGGTCCGGTAGCCCCTCTGACCCAGTTCTGATCGCCAGCCTCACGCCGCCGGGCACCATCGAAAGCTACGTCAATCCCCGTGATAAGTTCGACACAGTGTTGAACGCCGGCGATTGGGTGCGTAGCAGGCCGGGCGGTGCCGATAGTTCGGGCGTACGCCAGGCGCTAGACGATCTACAGTCCGAGGTGATCGTCGTTCCTGTGTGGGATAGCTTCGCGGGCAACAGCGCCCAGGTACAATATCGGGTCGTTGCCTTCGCCAGAGTGCAGATCCTGGGGCACGACCTGTCTGGCTCTGTCATCACGGCCCGCTACTTCGGCCAGGTGAGCTGCAATGAGTAACGGCTGAGCCGATGGCCGACACAGCGACCCTTTACCTGCCCATCGACCGGCGCCATGCCCTGGTGCGCGGCGACTCCCTGCCGGAGACGGCCGAGGGGTCCACGCTGTTTGCGGACATCTCCGGTTTCACGACGCTGACAGAGCTGCTGGCCCGCGAGCTGGGGCCGCGGCGCGGCGCCGAACAACTGACCGTCTACCTCAACGAGGTCTACGACGCACTGATTGCCCACGTCCACAGCTTTGGCGGCAGCGTGACGGGCTTCGCCGGAGATGGCATCACCTGCTGGTTTTCCGGTGACGACGGCCGGCGCGCCGTAGCCAGCGGCCTCGCCATGCAGCAGGCCATGGAGCGCTTCAGCTGCCTCACTGTAAGCGGGAGCGACGAGCCGACCATCTGCCTCTCGGCGAAGGTAGCCGTCGCCGCGGGCCCGGTGCGCCGCTTTGTCGTCGGCGATCCCGATCATTTGCTGCTGGACGTGCTGGCCGGCGCAACGCTGGAGCGGCTGGCGGCAGCCGAGCACCAGGCGCATACCGGGGAGATAGTCGTCGATGGGGACACGGCGGACCGTCTCGGCGATCTGCTGAGTATCAGCGATTGGCGTGTCGAGCCCGGGAGCGGCGGGCGCTTCGCCGTGGTAGATGGGCTGCGGGATATGCCGCCGGAAACGCCCTGGCCCCCACTACCGCCCGACGCGCTTGCCGACGCTGACGTGCGTTCCTGGCTACTGGCACCGATCTTCCAGCGACTGCAATCGGGACAGGGCGAGTATCTCGCCGAGCTGCGCCCGGCCGTCATCCTCTTTCTACGCTTTGAGGGCATTGACTATGTGGGCGACCCGGCGGCGGGCCGGCAGCTAGACGCCTTCGTCGGCGAGGTGCAGAAGGTGCTGCACCGCTTTGACGGGAGCCTGGTGCAGCTAACTATTGGCGACAAAGGCAGCTTCCTGTATGCGGCCTTCGGCGCGCCCGTGGCTCACGAAGACGATGCAGATCGGGCGCTGGCCACGGCGCTGGCCCTGCAACAACTTCCCGCCCGCTTCCCTTATTTGCACCCCTTCCAGATCGGTGTCACTCGAGGGCGCACGCGAGTCGGGGCCTACGGCAGCACGCTGCGCCGTACCTACGGCGTGCTGGGCGACGCCGTCAACCTGGCAGCGCGGCTGATGATGGTCGCCGAGCCAGGAGAGATCCTCGTCAGCGACGAGGCGCGAGAGCACGCCGGCCCACTCTTCGTTTGGGAGAGCCTGCCGGCCGTGCAGGTCAAGGGCAAGCGCGACCCCGTGCCCCTGAACCGGCTGGTGCGCGCCCGCCAGCGCCGGCCCGGACAGATACTGCAGGCCGCTTTTCCCTTGCCGCCTGTGGGCCGGACGGAGACGAGGGCCCGCTTGCAAGAGGCACTTTCAGCCCTGCCCGATGGGCATGGACAGCTCGTGCGCCTGATCGGCGATGCCGGCATGGGCAAAAGCCATCTGGCCGCGCACCTGGCTCAGGAGGCGCAGGCTGCAGGCGCCAGGGTGGCGGCGAGTGCCGCACAAAGCGTCGCCCGGACCACGCCCTACCTGCCCTGGCGCCAGATCTTCTATGATTTGCTGGAGCTGCAGGAGCGGGACGAGGCCGCAGCCGTAGACTGGCTGCGGCGCCATCTGGAGCAGGACCAACCCCAATGGCTGTTGCGCCTGCCGTTGTTGGGCGACCTGCTCAATCTGCCCATCGAGGATAACCCGGCCACGGCGGCGTTGGAGAGCGAGGTACGGCAGGAGGCGCTCTTTTCGCTCCTGGTAGAGATGATTGTCGCCGCCGCACACCGCCAGCCGCTGCTGCTCATCGTGGACAACGCGCAGTGGATGGACGAGGCGTCGGCCGGACTGACGAACGCTCTGGCGCGCCGGGCCGTAAGCGCGTCTCCCGTCCTGCTCCTGCTGGTCCAGCGGCCGATCGGCACGGACGAGCCACATGTGCTTCCGGAGCTGGACGAGCTGCCTTATGCGACGACGCTATCGCTGGCCGAGCTGGACGAAACGGCAGTCCGCGCGCTGGTGGAACGCCGGCTGGAAGGCAGGCCGTCGGCGCTGCTCGTTTCCGTCGTCCAGCAGACTGCGCGGGGCAATCCCTTTTTCGTCGGCGAGCTGCTGGCCGCACTGCAGGAAGGCGGCCAGATCGTGTGCGGGCCGGATGGCCGGTGGGACATCGGCGGTGCGCTGCTGGACCAACTGCAGCGGGCCAACGCCGTGAGGCAGAGCGACGGCGAGTGGTGCCTGGAGAGCGGCGTCGATTTTACCAGGGTGCCCCTCGGGCTACCTGATTCGATTCACGGGCTGATCCTGTCGCGCCTGGACCGGCTGGGCGAATCGCAGAAGATGACCCTGAAGGTCTGCAGCGTAGCCGGCAACCCGATCCGGCTGCTGCTGGTAGCGGGCGCCCATCCAGAGGGTAGGACGCTGGCGGATATCCGCGCCGACGCGGTGGCGCTGGATGTTCAGGGTGTGTTGCGCGCCGAAGACCCGGCGCGGGATGCCTACGCCTTTCGCCATCACTCCACGCAGGAAGTGGTTTACGAAACGCTGCTCTACCAGCAGCGGCAGCAACTACACCGCGCTGTCGCCGGGGTGCTGGCGCAGGACGTACCCGATGCGGTCAGCGCCATTGCTTACCACGCGTACCTCGGCCAGCTCTGGCCCCTGGCGCTGCACTATAATCTGGCAGCCGGCGAGCAGGCCAAGCAGCTCCACGCCAACCAGCAGGCAATCGATCTCCTGCAGAAGGCGCTACATAGCAGCGAGCAGCTTCCCGAGGCGGAGACGCAGGAACAGCGCAAGCGCCTGCACCTGGCCCTGGGCGAGTTATTCGTGATCACCGGTCGCCACGACGACGGCATCCAGCACCTGCACACCGCCCTGGCCCTGGCGCGCGCCCAGGGGGATCGGGAGGCGGAAGCGCGAGCGCACCGCCTGCGCGCCCGCTCCTACGAACAGCGCAGCGACTACACGGCGGCGCTGTGGGCCATCGACGAGGGACTCGCCGCGCTCGACGGCGAGCTCTCGCCGGAAGCAGCCCATCTCAGCCTGATTGCCGGCCTGATTCACACGCGCCAGGGACGCTATGCCGAGGCGCTGGCGCTCTGCCGGCACAGCCTGGAGGTCGCCGAGCAGTTGGACGACCGGGAAATCAAGGCGCGCACGTATAGCCTGATGGGCATTATTGCTCTGCGCAGTGATAGCGCTGCTGCCGTGACCCGTGTCCATCAGGCATTGGCCTACTACGAGGAGCTGGGCGATACCTACGGGCAGGCGACAGCCCACAATCTGATCGCCAACGGTCACTTCGCCAGGGGCGCGTGGAGTACGGCCGACCGTCACTACCGCAAGGCGCTGGGCCTGTTCACCCAGATCGGCACCGTCTACAACCAGGTGCTCGTCAACAACAACCTGGGCGGCATCGCCCTGAAGCAGGGGCGGCTGGACGAAGCGCTGGACTACTACCGGCGAGCGGCTCGCCTGCTTGAACTGAGCGGCGGCTCGCTGTGGGTTCTGGGCGCGCTCTACCTGAACATGGGCAACGTCTCGCTGCAGCAGGACGAGCTGCAGACAGCCGGCGAGCAGCTACAACTGGCGCGCAGCTATTTGGACCGCGCTCAGGCGCGTGACCTGCTGCCAGAGCTGTTGGGTCTTTTTGCCGAGCTGGCTTTGCGCCGCGGCGACCTGGAAGAGGCCGGGCGCTACTGCGAAGAGTCGCTGGCGCTGGCCCGAGAGATCAACCTGCCTCGCGACGAGGGACATAGCCTGCGCATCAAGGGCGAGATTGCCCTGGCGCAGAAGCTGTATGACGAGGCGGAGAGCTATTTACTGGAAAGCTGCCGTCTGCTGCAGGAGGCCGGCGACGAATATGAAGGAGCGCGGACCCGTTTTTCTCTGGCCTCCCTCTATCTGTTGACCGGCGAAGGCGCGGAAGCTGAGCGCGAGTTGGCGCTGGCCGAGAAGGTCTTCAGGCGGCTGGAAGCCAGGCTGGACCTGGAAAAGGCAATCGCCCTGCGAGAGCAGATCAATCCGGTACGGCGATCGCCCTGAGCAGATACTATCTGGTGAGTGGCCTGATCAAAATGCGAGCAGACAATGACCGAGCCCGAGTATGACGCCGCCATCCAATACGCCCTCGACCGCTTGCAAGAGGAGCTGTCTCCCACTCTGACGTACCACAATCTGTGGCATA